>JGI26470J50227_1000008_pt1 | contig 132602 bp, 125 predicted proteins | sample FreactTroBogLake_FD_50227 | JGI IMG/M metagenome (IMG submission 50227)
TCGCAGCCGTAGTGATCCTAAGGCAAAAAAAAGCCGCTTCCCAGGGAAGCGGCTCGAAGACCACGGTAACAACCGGCGAAACGTCTATTTCGGCAGGCCAGCCAAAACAGCCTTGATGTCCCTCTGGACCGCCGGGGNGTACAAGAACTGGGCCTCCAGAAGCACGGGGCGAGCCGACGGATTGTTCGCCGCCTTAAAGGACTGGAGGATGGTCCGGACTTGTTGAACGTCAAAGTCCGTCAGCAATCCAGGGGTGCTGGCCCGGGCATTGAAGCCCTGCATCAGCTCAATCAGATACGCCAACGCATCGGAACTGGCATTCGACCCTAAGGCTTGAAGGAGTTCGAGGGTCTCCGTGGTGTCTCGGGCCAGGCCGGCACTCTTGTACTCTTGCCGGTAGAGGGCAACCGCTTCCGGCGACTTGTCGTTCGCCTTGACCAGCAGGCTGACGGCCTGTTTCCGCAGATCCCCCCATTGGGTGGCAGCCACAATGTCCCCGGGGATCACCCGGACACCATCCTCCAACGCCGCCAACGCAACCTTGGCCTTGCCGGCGTCCGGGGCTTTGGATTCCGCTTCGGCCTGGACGGCGGAGAGCTTGTTGACCGGGGTCGGTTGACCCTGGACGATTCGCAGTAAGGAATCCGACGGGTCGTCCACCATCGAGCGCAACATGAGTCGTGCTGTTTCCTTCACTTTCCGCTGGGGGCTGTACCAACCGATCGAGGCAAAGAAGACCGGTTCGTAGCCTCGGGCATCCCGGATGGTCGCCAGGGCCTGCACCACTCCGAAGGCAACGATTTCCTGGGCAGCCGCCTTATCCCGATCGGGTTGCAGATTCGTGTCGGACAAGGTCCGGACCAGATCGGGAACGTAGTCGGTCGCCCGCATTTTCCCCAGGGCCATGGCGGCTTCCGACTTGAGGAACGGATAGTTTACGATCTCTTTGTAGACCTGGTACACCTGGTCGGCCGCCGCAGACTCTTTCAAGTCTCCCAGTTCCTGGACGATGGCTGTGGCCAGGCGAACCTTGGCCTCGACCTCGTTCGCGTCCCCCAGTTCAATCCGACGGGCGACCAGGTCGGTCAAAGCCTGGGTGAGCATGTCCCCGAGTTGGGGATCATGCAGTTCCCGGATGTTCAGCATCACGGCATACCGCATTTCATCGTTGACGGAGTTCCGATAGATCCGCTCCCACACGGCCGACTGCTCGTCGGCAAACACAAAAGGAACGGCCGATGCGCAAAGCAAAGTCAACGCTATGACAATTGTTTTCATGGTGCTTCCTTAAGGGGTCACGGTTCGGGTTCGGGTGAACCACTGATATTGAAAGACTTGGCGTTCAACCACTTTTCCCCGGACCGAGGACAAGACCTCTGAGGGAGCCGCCGTGGTGTCGGTGTACGTGTACTCTTTGGTACGCAGAAGAGGTTTCACTGTCTCTTCCTTGATCTTCTGACCGTTCTTCCAGGTGAAATTGGTTTGCTCAACCAAATTCTGAGCGGCATCGAAACCCTGCTTCGACTGGATGTTCCCCTGGTCGTCGTAGGTGCTGACGAAGACGTTGGTCAGCGTGCCACCAGCGTCATACAACTCGGACTTTGTGTTGTTCCCGTGGCTGTCGTAGGTATACACAGTCTTGGACTGCAACACACCACTTCCGGTCTTCNCCAGCCACGACACCTTGCGCCCGGCCGCATCATAAGCAAACTCGTTCGAAGCCTGGGGCACTTCCTTAGCATTCAGAAAGACCTGAGAAAGTAACTCGCCTTTGGCATCGAAGGTCTGATCTTCGTAGGAAATCACTTCGTTGCTTTGGGCGTTGGTTACGGTAATTCGCCACACGTCGCCCTTGGTCTGACCCGCACGGGTTTCGACCAAAACGCCATTGCCGTTCAGAGTTTCTTGGGACGCCAAGCGACCGGTGACCGTATACTTGGTCGTGACAGTGCCCGAAGGGTCACCATTGGCATAAAACGACTTAATGGAAACCGGCAACGGTTCCTGGTAGTTCTCTTGCCGGGGAGCCGCGGGCTTGGCTGCGCTCGCCGACGTCGCCGAGGCCTGGGCGGGGGGGGCTGCAGGGGCCGCACCCGGAGCCGAGGCGCACGATGCCAAGACGGCGGCCAGGGCGGCGAATAGAATCTTCTTCATGGGGATTTCCTCCAGAACGGATTCCCGAAGAATAAGCTCGATCCCTGGAAATTGCAAGGAACCCGAGGATTGACGAAGGCCCCGGCGGCGACTAGCCTGGGGCCCATGCGAACCCTGGGATGCGTGGTGTTATTGCTGGGTCTTTCGTCCTGCGGCGGATCGGCTGTGTTGTACACCGACGAGCTCTTTCGAACCGCCGCACCCGAGATTGTGGAAGCGTGGCAAAGTCTTGCACCGTGGCACGATGCCCAGGTTCGGATGCTTCCCTCGGGAGCCGGAATGAGCGCCCTGGAATCGGATTTGAAACAGGCCGACTCGGGGTTGCCCACGGCCCTCCTGGTCGGGGTTGCCCTGTCGACCGAAGACCAGCACATCCTCGAACAAGCGTTCCCCCGTCACAGCTTTTTGTTCTTCTCTTCGTCGGCGGGCCTCCGGGGCCTCGGCGTCTCCCGGGGANAAGCCTGGGCTACCGTGGCCCAGGCCGCCGCCCGCCCCCAGGCCCAAGCCACCGTTCTGTTCCCGGAGAACGCCACGGCGGCCGAGCGCAGTCGCTTCGTGGAGGCGTGGCGGGCTGGCCTGGGAGGGAACCTGACCGAGTGGACGTGGCCCCAGGTGGGTCCCCTCCGGGCCCCGGGCATGCTTTTCCAGTGGGCAGGGTCCGAGGCGGACGCCTTCGTCGCCGGCCTCGACCCTCGGATCGTGGTCCATGGAGACCCCGGAACCGTCAAAGGGGCCACGGTCTCCGGACTGACTTGGCAAATCCGGCGAACCCGTTTGGGGGNTTTCCTGTGGCAAACAGCCCTCCATCCTGGAAAAAACTCCCATTTCCTCCCTTTGGAATCCATACCGTCCAACCGTTAATAGGTTTGACAAAGGTTTTGTCGAAACATATAATTTGAACTGCTCAGAATCTTGCCCTTGTCCGAAGGAGATGATCATGAAACGAGGCAGACTAGTCCTAGGTCTGATACTGCTCCTCAGTAGCTATGCCGCCCCGNCCTTTGCCGACGACGTCGCCCAACGTTTGGAATCGATCGTTGTGGACACGTTCGATGACCCCGACAAGCGCGTCTGGTCCGAGGATGGAACTGAGAAAACCGAAGATCGAACGTGGGCCGTTGCGGGTAGCAAGTTTTCGACGAAGCAAGGGGACGTTCAGTNCCCCCGACTGGCCTTTGTCGAAGGGGATGGAACCTATCCGGAACAACTGTTCGGGACCAACCCCGGCAAGTTGCCCTTGAAGAGCGTTGGCGTCAACGCCAAGTTCGACCGGAAGGGCTACAACTACTTTGAACTGTACCCTGCCAAGAAAGATGATAAAGGGAACCTCGTTCCCTACGGCATGCTGCTGCCTGGCATCGTCAAAATGATGGACTTTTGGGTCTGGGGTTCGAACTACAACCTCGACCTCGAAGTGCACCTCGAGGATTACCGGGGCATCCCCTATGTTCTCAACGCCGGCAGTCTGAACTTCCAGGGCTGGAAAAACATCCAGGTCGCCATCCCGAGTTCTGTTCCCCAAAGTTCCAAGTACCTGGGCGTCTACAAAGGACTCAAACTCACTAAGTTTGTCGTTCGCACCGAACCCCTGGAACGCGTGGATGGTTTCTTCGTCTACTTCGATCAGCTCAAGGTCCTCACCGACATGCATCAGAGTCCCTTCGATGGCAAGTCCTTGCTGAACCCTGACTTCATCAACAAGTACTTCTCCAACACCAAGGAAGGTAAATAACCATGAAGCGTACCACCCTTATCCTCGCCGGGGGGATCCTCCTGGCGGCGGGAGCGTTTGGACAGGCCGCCNCCCCGGCAGCGACTCCGGCTCCCGCAGCGACCACCGCCCCCGCAACGGCGTCGGATGCCAAGCCTGCCACCCAAGAAGTGGGAGCCGCCGACCCTTCGCTGATTGGCGTTGACAAGGCTCAACAGGAGCTCAAGGAAATCTCTATCAACAAGTTCCAGGACGATGGCTTCTGGAAAGGCGAGATGATGCGCGACGATGGGTTCATCACCTTGCGCCGGTTCGAGGGTGCCCCCGCGGATCGCAAGCCCGTTGAAGGCGAAACCCAGGCTCAAATGGCCGAGACCGACAAGTACGTTCTCGGTGCCAAGATTGAACACCTGCACCGGGCGGTGACCTCGTTCTCGATCACCCCCGTGGTTCCCCTTCCCATCCCCGGGATCACCAAGACGATCTCTGTGTGGGTGGTCGGTCGGAACGTTAAGCATCAGCTGTATGTCATCATCGACGACCAGTTTGGCAACCGCGCCAAGGTGCCCCTGGGTGACTTGGCCTTCACGGGTTGGAAGCGACTCACTGCGGCCATTCCGCCGAACATCCGGCAGACGGACCCTCGGTATGTGGGCAAAACAGGTATCGCCGTTCGGTCGTTCTTGGTGGAGACCGACCCCGCCGAGACCTACGGTAGCTACTACATCTACTTCTCCGACTTGACCGCCGTCACCGACCTCTTCAGTGAAAACAACCGAGATGCGGACGACATGGTCGATACGGCGTGGTAATCCCATCCGTGTGAATGGAAAGGCAGTGGTTATCCACTGCCTTTTTTTTGTCCCAAGGAGTCCTGGTGAACGACGACTTTGTCCCTAGTTTTCGACAGCTTGAGATGTTTCAGGACCTTCCCGCCCAGGACCTCGAAAAATTCTTGGCCGAGTGCCGGTTCGAATCTTTGGACAGCCAGGCCGTCATATTTCGTGAGGGCGATGCTCCCGATCGGTTCTACATTCTTCTCGAAGGGCATGTGGAGATCTGGAAGGACTTCGGAACCTCGGTGGCCGACATATTGGCGATCCGGGGCCCCGGGGCATGTTTTGGCGAGATGGCCCTCATCGACGATCTTCCCCGGAGCGCCACCGTGGTGACGGCCACCCCGGTGCGGCTCGTCTCCCTGGGCCAGCCGCATTTCCGACAGGTCATCGAGCAAAACCCCACCGTGGCCTTGCTCATCATGAAAACTGTGTCCCAGTTGGTTCGGATCAGCAACGAGACGTTCCAGAACGGTCTGATCGAAAAGAACCTCATGTTGGAACGCGCCTACGACGACCTCCAGAAAGCCCAGGAAAACTTGCTCCGGGCCGAGCGACTCTCGACCGTCGGGAAGTTTGCTTCCATGATCATCCATGACTTGAGGAACCCTCTCTCCATTGTGAAAGGCTACGCCGAAATCCTGGCAACGACTCAACCAACCCCCGAACGAACGAACCAAATGGCTCGGAAGCTTCTGGGGGNGGCGGAGCGACTCAATCAGATGCTTGGGGAGCTCCTGGACTATTCCCGGGGAAACATTCGCCTGAATCTCAGCCCCGTCCTGTTGGAACATCTGTTCGATCGAATCCACGAGGAATCCCTGCCGGCGTTGACCGCCCGACAAGGACGCCTCGAGGTGGTAAACTTAGTCTTGGAACCCCTTCTGTTGGATGCCAATCGCATCCATCGTGTGCTCACGAACTTGGTCGAGAACGCCCGCAAGGCCCTGAGGCCGGGGGGCTGGGTTCGGCTGGAAGCTCGGGTGGACGGGGAGCGCATCGTGATCACGGTCACCGACAACGGCGAAGGGATGGACGAGGCGACCCAAGCCCGCCTGTTTGAACCGTTCTTTTCGGCGTCTGGGTCTGGGGGGACGGGTCTGGGGCTCTTGATCGTGGCCAACGTGGTCGAAGCCCATCAAGGCTTGGTGGCTGTGGTTTCAGAAAAGGGAAAGGGAACGAAGGTGACAATCCACCTTCCGCTTCACATGGGAGGCTCGCGGTGAAGTTTTCAGGCTGGGTTTTGCTCTGGGGCCTCACGAGTCTGGTAGGGCTGTCGGCCCAGGAGGAAACGGTCCGAATCGTCCATCGTTTCGACTGGCGGCGGTCGGTGGACCACCAGTACCAGGGTCTCGTCTACGGTTACCTCTCGGGGGCGTGGAAGCTATCCCCGGGGGACGGCGGTGGTACGAACGTGGAAGCACGGTACGAGTTGGCCTCGGAATCCCGGCGAGACAACGCCCTCACCGAGAAGGCCGTGGCCGCCGAGGCCGTAGCCCACTTTTCAATCNCCCCCCAAGGGGTGATGACTGGCTTCACCGGCGACGGGGTGCCGTACTACCGCAACTTTCCCGGTCCCTTGCCCTCGGATGCGGGCCCCGGTTCGGTGTGGACGGGTTCCGGCGAACTTGTCGGCGACTTCCTCGGTACCGGGAAGGTGACCCGAATCCCCATCCTCATCGAGTATCGGTACGTCGGCCCGGGGACCTATGGCGACACCCCGGTGATACAAGTCAAAACCCAATACGCCATCCGCTACACGAAGGGCCTGGATGACGCCGGCGACCCTACCCTCGTGAACGCCCAAGGAAGTCGCCAAGGGATGATTTCCTACGACGCCGCAACTCACAAAGTCGTCTTCATCCGGGAGACCGCCCAGGAACAGTACCAGTCCCAAGCCGGGAAGATCCTTGGCAACGAAGGGATTGTCCTGACCTTTTTTGAGGGGGTGCCTGCCTTGGGGACCCCCGCAGTGGTGGCAGCCTTGGACCAAGCCCTCGGTCGGACCTCACCCCCTGTCAAACCCGTGCCCACCGGGGCTCCCGCGACTGCTCCCACCGAACCGACGGCCCCGGCGTCGGTCGCGCGGCCCCCCCGTACCGAAACGGAGGATGCGTTGAGTGGGCCCCCGGCCCCTCGGATGCCCAACGACGTTCCCGACCTGAAAATCGAGGCGGATCCCCGGGGCGTGAAGCTGACCATCGACAACTTAAAGTTTGTGGCCGACCAAGCCACCCTTCTCCCGGGGGAAGAACACCGGCTCGCCTCGATTGCCGGACTGTTGAAAACCGTCCCCGGGCGCAACCTCCTGGTCGTGGGGCACACAGCGGCCGTGGGCTCCGTCGAGTCCCAGGACAGCCTCTCGGTGGCCCGGGCCCAGAGCATTGTCGAACAGCTCAAGGCGGCAGGGATTCCAGCCCCTCGGTTGATGTACGAGGGTCGAGGCGGTCGAGACCCGGTGGCCTCCAATGCCACCGAGGCAGGACGGGCCCAAAATCGCCGGGTCGAGATCCTCATTCTCGACCAGTGATCAGAGAAGCCCAAAGAGGCGAAAGAAGTTGACTCGGGTGGCTTCGAGGACGGCTTCCCCAGGGAGGCCCCGGACCTCCGCGATCCGGGCGGCCGTCAAGCCCGCATGAACCGGACGGTTGGGGGTCCCCCGGACCGGCTGGGGAGGAAGGTACGGGGCGTCGGTCTCCACTAAAATCCGGTCCAGCGGCGCCCACGCCGCTACCTCTCTCAGGACCACCGACGAGGGGTACGTAAGATTCCCGGCAAAACTCAGAAGGAACCCCCGGTCGAGGGCCGCCCGAGCAAAATCTCGGTCCGACGAAAAACAATGCTGGATTCCCTGGCCTGCCCAGCCCACCGCATCCAGGTCTTCCAGGACCTCGCGGTCGGCCAGTCGATTGTGGATGATCAGGGGCAAGCCCACCGAGGCTGCCAACGTCGCCTGGTGGCGAAACAGAGATCGTTGCTCCCGTTCGTCGTCCCTTCCGCGATGCCAGTCGAGGCCCACCTCCCCCAAGGCCAGGCACTTGGGGTGCGTCAGTTGGTTCTGAAGGGCCGTGAGATCCGCTTCGGTCGTGGTTTTCGCTTCCGACGGGTGGATCCCCGCCGAGTACCAGACCCGGGGCTCCTCGGCGCCCCAGGAGAGCCGCCGGTCCCAGTCCCGGGTGTCCACAGCCACGTCCAGGCAGGCGACCCCTCCTGCGTCGAAGAACTCGGTCACGCAGGCGGCCGGATCCAATCCTCGAGACTCCAAGGAAAGCAGGTGGAAATGGCTGTCGACCAACCCTCGAAATTCATTCATCTTGCCCAATTCCCCTCACCTCGGCTATCCTAACCCCGTCGCCGGGGTGGTGAAACAGGTAGACACATGGGACTTAAAANCCCCCGGCCGGAAACGGCCGTGCCGGTTCGATTCCGGTCCCCGGCATCACCAGTCAGCATGGTAGGAGGGGTGTCCTCCGGTGTCAATGGAAGAGGAGTTCGCCGTGAAAACCAGCGTGGGCTTTGGATTGTGGCTGATCGTTCCGATCCTCGTGTTTGGGGCCCCGACCGGGGCGCCCACGACGGTCAAGGGACCGCATTACACGGTGACGAGTTGGGCGGGTGCCGAGGCGGGCCAGTCGACGGTCGACCTCATGGAGGCCCTCCTGACTCGGTACAATTCCCTGTTTCTCTTCGATCTCACCAAGGCACCGGCGCCCTGGCACGTTACTCTCTACGCATCGGAAGCGGACTTTGACGCCGCCATCTCAGGTCAAGTGGCGTCCCCGCCCACCGACTACGTGTACTTGCAGTACTCTGATCCAGCGAAGAGCGATCTCATCGCCTGGGTTCCGGCTCCGGGCTCCTCCCTCGACCAGACGCGCTCCCTCGCCTTCCAAGGCTTTTTCCAGTTTCTGTGGACCTTCATTCCCCATCCGCCGGCTTGGGTCGAGACCGGGTTGGCCACCGTGTTTTGGAACTCGCGTTGGGACGGAAAAACTCTTAGCGACGATCCCGAGCTCCCCTACCTGGAGCCCCTGCAAGACCATTGGAAGACCAAGGCTCCTGACCTCAAGGCCTTGCTGAACGCCTCGGAGGCGTCCTTGAACCCTAAGGAGCAGCAGGACCTCGAAGCCTGGGGTTTGGCGGCCTTTCTCCTGGACAGTTCTGACCCCNCCTATGCCCGCCTGTTGGGGTCCATTTTGGGGAATCTGTCCCCGACGGCCACCGAGGAACAGAACCGAGAGGCGGCCCTGCAGAGGTTTGTAGCGGCCAAGGACCTGGGGACGGCCGCCGCTGACCTCCAGTCCTACTGGAAAGGGCAGGTGACCTTCTCGGGGCGGCTCGCCCAGGGGAGCGAACTCCTCAAGGCCAAGAACTACACAGCGGCGGCGGCGGCCTTTCAGCAAGCCCTCGCCCAAAAACCCACCGACAGCGCCGCCCTCTACTACGCGGGGCTCGTGGCCTACGAGACGAAAGACTATCCAGGCGCCGAAGCCCAGTTCGCCAAGGTCGGCCCCGGGTTGCCCCCGGGACTCCTCGCCTATGCCCGGGGTCTCACGGCGTTTGCGTCGAAACGCAACGACGACGCGAAGAAGTACTTGCTCCAGGCCAAGACCGAAGACCCGGCGACCTACGAAAAGCTCGTGGCGCCCGTCTTAGACCTCATCCGCTAGCCGGGGGAGTGGACTATTCCTGCCGCTTGGACTTCACCAGGCGGCTGAAGTCCATGATGTTCTTGACGATGATTTTGCCCGGCTGGATGTCGACCCGGTTCTGATTCGCAAATTGCTTCAGAACTTCCGTCGCTTTGTTCACCGAGAGCCCGGCCCAGTGGGCGATGTCCTCGGCGGAGTTCGGAAACGACCGAGAGTTGTCGGTAGGTTCCACCGGCTTTGGTCCGTTCTCGTCGAGCATGAGGAACACGTCGGCGACCCGGGCTTGGATATCATCCAAGGTCAAAACCATGAAACGACGCTTTTGGTCGTAGATGCGTTTCGCAAACAACTTCAGAAGATTCAACACAATCTGGGGCTGACCTTGCATGAGAACTTCAAAGTTCGCCCGGTTGAACTCGAGAAGCTTCACGTCGGTGAGGGCGATGATGGTCGCACTCCGGGGTGCCTCTTCCAAGAGAGCCATCTCCCCAAAGAACTCCCCCGGGTTCAGGATGTCGAGGGNCTTCTCGACTTCCCCAACGATCTTCACAATTTTCACCCGTCCGCTCTGGATCAGGTAAAAGGCATCCCCTGGTTCGAACTCGCAAAAGATAATCTCGCCCGCCCGCTTGGTGATGGCAAAGCGATTGAACACCGAAAGGTCCAGACTCATACCTTGGCCCCTTCGAGTTCTTTCAACGCCTTCCGGGTCTTCACCGCCACTGGCTCGTCTTCGGCCGCCAGGTTCAGGATCTTCGTGTAGAAGTTCCGGGCCCAGGTGGTATCGTTCTTTCCCTGGTACGATCGACCAATGAAATACAGAGCTTCCTTCAGATCGGGATGCTTGGGATATTTTTGGATCAGCGCCGTGAGATGCTTCGTCGCTTCATCGAACTTCCCGAGGAACACCAGGCACCGCCCCATTTCAAACTCACTCTTGGCGCTGTGCTCGGGATCGGCGTTGCTGGTCACAATGCGCTGAAAGATCCGGTAGGCCTCGAGGTACTTCTCTTGGTTGGCCAACGCCACCGCTTCGAAAAATCCCTTGGCCGCCTGGGGACTGGCCGGGCCCGAAGCGGGGCTTGCCGGAGCCGCCGAGGGCGTCGGCGGTCGAAAGTCAGGTTCGTCGCTGGCCCCAGCGGCGGCAAAGAGCGCAGTGCTGTCGACCTTGGCAACCCCTTGTCCGGCTTTTCGAGCCAGGTCGGAGGCTTCGACGGTGTAGCGACCCGCCGGGTAGAGGGTCAGGTAGCGGGTCAAGGCATGCACGGCGGCCTTGTATTGGCGATTCGTGAAGTAGTATTCACCAATGGAGAACAACCCAGCCTCAGGGTCCTTGGACGAACCCTTGCCGATGAGATTCTGTACCTTTCCATGCATGCGGCGAAGTTGGTTAGAAAACACCTTCAGCATCTTCATGATGATACGGGTGTTCGAAAGCACCAACTGTTCGAATTCTGGCACCGTGAACACGAGGACTTCAGAATCGGCCAGAACGACCACGGTCTCGTCCCGAGGATAGCGCCCCAAGGCACTCTTGACTCCGAAGAACTCCCCGGGAGCCACCAGTTCGTTGACTTCTTCTTTCGTTTCGATGTCGTTAGATTTGGATAAGACCTTGCCGGCCTTCAAAATAAAGATCTTGTCCCCGAGGTCGCCCTGGAAGTAGATCACCGAGTTGGTCTTGTACTGGGTGGCTTTGGGCACGGAACCTCCCTCAAGGTGGATACCGGTTTCAGGATAATTCCCCGTCGCGGGGACTGTCAACCTCCGGGAAAAACATTTAGACTGCTTTCATGGTCGACTTGCACTCCCATTCCACGGCTTCCGACGGACGCCTGAGCCCCAGGGCCCTTGTCGAGTTAGCGTCGAGCCGGGGACTGACGGCCCTCGCGTTGACAGACCACGACACGGTGGCGGGCCTCGACGAAGCCTCCCGCGCCTGTGAAGCCTTGGGGGTCCGTTTTATTCCCGGAATCGAGCTCGAGGTGGAATTTGACTCCGGTGAGTTCCATCTGCTGGGCCTCGGGTTCCGCCAATGGCAGAAGGGCTGGGTNCAGGGCCTGGAGGCCTTGCAAGGCCTTCGGGAGGCTCGCAACCGGCGCATCTTCCACCGCATGGTGGAAGCCGGGATCCGGGCTGACTACCAGGAGATCGTTGACCTCGCCGGGGGCGGTCAGGTGGGTCGGCCTCACTTCGCCCGGTTCCTCGTGGCCCGGGGAAAGGTCGCTACCGTCCAGGAAGCCTTCAATCAATTCCTCGGTCGGGGCCAACTCTTCTACGAGAAGAAGGCGGCCCTCCCCGTCGACCAAGCCATTGCCCTCGTCCACGAGGGGGGAGGCCTGGCCATCGTGGCCCATCCCATGTCCCTTCAACTCAGTTTTGCCGATTTGGAACCGAAGCTCGGCGAGTGGAAGGCCTTAGGCCTCGATGGGATCGAGGCCTGGCACCCAGGGGTCGAACCCCGGTATTGCCGTCGGCTGGAAGGGCTGGCGGTTCGGTGGGGTCTCAAAGTCTCCGCGGGCTCGGACTTCCACGCCGATGGTCGACCAGGCCGCGAGCTGGGGCTCACGTCCGGGGGACGACCCATCGAAGACGCGTACCTCCAGGAGCTTTGGGGGTGATCCGGGCCTGGGGTGAGGCCACCATCAATGGCTTCCGAGATACCCTGTACGGCTTCGGCTTCCTGTGGCTGGTGATCCGAGAATCCTTTCGACTGAACACCCACCGGGGGGTGGGCTGGAAAGTGGTCGTCATGCAAATCCTGTTCACGGGAGTGGACGCGCTGTCCATCATTGTCTTGATCGGCTTGTCGTTGGGGGCCGTGATCATCTTTCAGGGGGCTCAGATCTTTTCCCTGGGTCAAAACAGTTGGCTTTACACCATCCTCGTCACCGTGGTCACCCGGGAGTTGGGCCCCGTGCTCACGGCGTTCATCGTGATGGCTCGGTCGGGGGNGGCCATCGCCACCGAGCTTTCCAACATGGTCATCAGCCAAGAGATCGAGGCGTATATGGCCGTAGGGATCAACCCGATTTCGTACTTGGTCGTTCCCCGCTTCCTGGGGGTCACCGTGTCGGTGGTGGTGCTCAACGTCGTGTTCAGCGTCGCGGGACTGGCGGGGGCTTGGTTTGTGGTTCAACTCTTTCAGCCGTTGCCCGCCACCGAATATTTCACCAACCTGCTCCTCCATCTGACGTTGACCGATCTTTCGGCGAGCCTGATCAAGGGGCTGGTCTTCGGAATGGTTATCGCCATCGTTTCGTCGTACCACGGATTCCAAGCCAACCAGAGCTCCACCGAGGTGCCGGTTTTGGTGATCAAGGCGGTAACCCAGGGCTTTGGACTGCTGATCGTCATCGACGTCATTCTTACGGTGGCGTACCTGCTATGAGGCAGCCGGTGGAGGGCGCTCCGGCCCTGGCCCTGGAACGGGTCGTCTACACGCCCGAGGCGTCCCCTCTGTTCGCCGACCTGAACCTGACGGTCCCTGCCGGGGGTTGCACCGTGCTCATGGGGCCTTCCGGTTCAGGGAAGAGCACCCTCTTGAGGTTGGGCGCCGGTCTTTTGCCTCCCCTCTCGGGCCGCGTCCTCTACCGCGGGGTCGACTGGGCCGATCTTTCGGACCATGAAAATGCGCTCATCCGGGAAGGCCTGGGGTTCGCGTTCCAAAATGGAGCCTTGTGGGCCAACAAGTCGGTGTATCAAAACATCGAACTGCCCTACCTGTACCATCGGCCGAAAGCCAACCGCCAAGACGTCCGGGACGCGGTGGCCCGGGCCGCCAGGATGGCGGGAGTCCAGAGCCAATTGGCCCTCAGGCCGTCCCAGCTCAGCCTTGGGGAGCAGAAATCCGTGTCCCTGGCCCGGGCCCTGGTATTGGAACCCCAGGTCTTGTTCCTCGACGACCCTACGGCAAGCCTCGATGCTCAGGCCACGGAAAAGCAACTGGCCCTGTTTCAAGATCTCAAGCGTCAGGGGGTGACCCTCATCCTCGTGACCCAAGACCCCTCGGTGACCGCCCGGGTGGCCGACCGCCTGGTGGTGATGAAGGCCGGCCATATCCTGGCCGAGGGTCCCTTCTCGGTGGTCACCGGCGATCCCAACCCCGAAGTGGTGGCCATCCTCACCTCGGTCCTCAGCCAAGCAGCGACCTTTAGTACCGACATCCTCGACCTGCTTTCCATTGACCACGACGGTGAAGGCACCCTAAAGTGACCCTATGAAGTTCCGCATTAAGTACGCCCAGCAGGTCGTGGGGTTGTTCCTGTTGGCCGGAGCCCTGGCCCTGGTCGTCGTGCTGGTCTTCATGGGAGCCAATCAGCGTTGGTTCGCCCGAAACTACGTGTTCTTCAGCCGATTTTCGTCGGCGGAAGGGATCACCACCGGGATGAGCATTCGGTTGAAAGGGTTCGAGATCGGAAAAGTCACCGGAGTCGAACTGAACAACCTCAATGGCGTTCGGGTTGAGGTCGCCATTTTCGAAGATTACTACCACAAAATTCGTCCCGATTCGGTCTTGGACCTGGCCGTCAGCCCCCTGGGGATCGGGGGCGGCAGCATGAACCTGCTTCCCGCCTTGAATATGCTCCCGCCCATGGAGGAACGGTCGTTTTTGCCATCCAGCGAATCGACCCTCGGGAAGGCTCTCTTGGCCCAGGGCCTCGTCGAGAAGCCTATGGGGAACGAGGCCATTGCGGGGATCATTTCCGAGATCCAGCCCACCCTGGCCGAAATCCGAGCCACCGCTGCGGGGGCCACCCGGTTCCTAGGCAACTTCAATAACGCTGTGGAAGGCAAGCAGTCCAACGAGATTTCGACCCTGGTGAAGTCTCTGAACCGATCCCTTAACACCGTAGACCAGGTCTTGGCCACCACGTCGGCCAACCCCAGCGGGTTGCTTAGCCCGGCGAACCAAGCCAGCATTTCCTCCATGCTGACCAGCATGGCCCGGCTGGCCAGCCAGATGGAGGATCCCAAGGGGCTGGTTCCCAAATTGCTGGACCCCCAGGGAAGCCTCAAGACCCTCCTGGACGACAAGAATCAGTTGTTCAATGAACTCTCTGACTTGCTGAAGCAAGCCAACGGGACCCTGGCCCAGGTGACCTCGACGGTCGCAGACCTCAAGGGGCTGACGAACTACCTGACCAGTTCGACCCCCGAGTTCTCGGGGCTCCTCCAGGACACCCAGAATACCATCAAGAAAGCAGGCGACGTGATGGAAGGTCTGAGCAATAACCCCTTGCTCAAGGGGGGCATTCCCGAGAAGAAAGCCCAAACCAGCACCATCCAGGGCCAGCGGGACGAGAGCTTCTGATGACGAGTCCAAAGTTCTCCCGCTGGGTGATGCTCGCCGTGATGGCCGGGGTGGTGGCCGGATGCAGTTCCGCCCCCCCTGCCCCCGAGGGGGTTCACGATCGAAAAAACCGGGCTGCCGATTACCTCAAGTTCGGGCAACAGGCCTTTCTCGAGGCAAAATACGACCAGGCCCTGTCCTTTTACCTGGTGGCCGTGGACCTCGACACCGCGGTGGACGATGAACTCGGGATGGCGGCGTCGTGGAACTCCGTGGCCACGGTGCAACTCGCCCAGGGGAAAACCGATGCTGCCCGGGACTCCTTGGTCTTGGCCTCGACCTACGCGGCCCTGGCCAAGGACCCGACCCTGAGCCTTCAGGTGGCCGTGAACCTGGTCAAGGAAGACCTCGATACCAGCAACTTAGCCGGCGCCCGGGTGCGGCTGACGGCGTTGACCCCCTTCCCCGACACCCTGGAGGGCGCAGCCCTCTACCATTTGTTGGGGAGCCTGGACAAGGCCGAGGACCACCTGCCCGAAGCGATCGAAGCCTTTGACCGAGCCGGGTCCATCAACCAACGCCTCGGCCTCAAGGAAGAATGGGCGTCCAATCGGTTCATGAAGGCCACCGTCCTCTCGAAGCAAGGAAAGGTCGACGCGGCCGTCGCCGAGGTCCAGGCTGCGTTAGCCCTGGACAGAACCATGGAGAACACCATGGGCATCGGCCAGGACTGGCGGGCTTTAGGAACCCTGGCTCTCAAGGTGGGGAACCTTGAGGGGGCTTTCGACGCCTGGGTTCGGGCAACCCGCCTGTTCCAGGCCGCCGGATTGGCGGACCAAGCCAAAAAAACCATCGCCCTCTTGTTGCCCGTCACCGTTTCCCTGGGGCGCTCGGAAGAAACGGCTCGCTACCAAGCCCTCCTCGACCGCCTGAACGCCGCCCCATGAACCGGTGGCTCTGGGTCGTCCTAGCCCTGCTCGCGTGGGTGGCATCTGGGGTGGCCGAGGACGTGGCGTATCCCGAAATCCAGACCCTATCCCCCCTGAGTGACCCCCTGTTCAAACAGCAGCAAGACCTCTTGGACCTGGCTTACCAAGCCCTGGCCACCGGGGACAATCCGGGGGACTTGTCTCTCTTCCAGTACCGGGCCAAGGAAGGCGACTCGCTGTTCACCTTGGCCAGTCGGCTCAACCTTCCGTACGAGACCTTGGCAACCCTCAACGACCTGAGGGTCGCCGGGGGGGTGCGACCAGGACTCCTCCTCCTGGTCCCTACCCAGCCGGGGCTCTTCGTGGCCCTGGACCATCCCAGCGAACTCGACCGGCTCATCGACGCCCGGTTGGCTTCGGCGACGGTGAACGAACAGCGGTTGGTCGTTACTCGCCCCTCGGGGGTCGAGACCCTGCAATTCTTTCAAGGCGTTCACTTCCACCCTTTGGAGCGGGCCTTTTTCCTGGGCATCTTGTTTCGCTTCCCCCTGCCGAAGGCCCGACTGACCTCCTCGTTTGGCATCCGGGCCAACCCGTTCACGGGCCACCCCNCCTTCCACGCTGGGGTAGACTTGGCCGCCCCCACCGGCACCGACGTCTACGCAGCCCGGGACGGGACAGTGGTCCAAGTCGGCGTGATGGATCGTGTCCTGGGCAACTTCGTCAAACTAGACCACGGCGACGGCTACCAGACGGTGTACGGACACATGAGCCAGGTCCTGGTTTCCTTGCATCAGCAAGTCAGATCCGGTAGTATTATAGGAAAAGTGGGATCCACCGGTATGTCTACAGGCCCACACCTCCACTTCGAGATTCGAAAACAGGGGGAGCCTGAGGATCCGTTGCCGCTCCTGCCTAACAAACTATGAGTTTCCTTCGTGCGTGGCTGCTGACTGTCGCCGTTCTTGGGTCTCCCGTAGTCGCCGAATCCCTCCGGGGAGAGGTCAAGGGCCAGGTGACCCCCGAAGCCGCTCCTGTGATGGTGGGTCTGGGGGNCCTCGTCACGGTTTCTCTTCCGTCCACCACGAGGTTCACGAAGGCCCTGGAAATCGAGATTTCCATACCCCGGGACGTCTTCCCCTACCGATCGAACCTCGCTGTGTTCATCTACCAAAATGTGCGGCCGGGGAAAGCCGGCGATGACCTGGTGGGAGATCGCATTGGGATCGAGGTGCTCCCCCCGGCGAGCAAGTTCTACCTCGAGGCTCCCCTCGTGGCCAAGCCGGGGCTAAAAGCGGCCGTCGATACGGCGGTGCTGAAGCTCCCCACCCTGGGCGGTGGGTTCCCCTTGGCCGTTTCCATCCTGCCCATCGATAAAGACCTTCCCCCGGGGTACCAAACCTTTCAATTCTCGGTCCAGAGTCGCCTGGTGGACACCAATCTTGGCGCCCTGGTCATAACCNCCCCGTCGCTGTCCGAGGATGACCGCAAGCGCTTGAAAATCACGGCCAACGGCGTCGCCCAGCCCGGTGACGGCCCCCTCGTCCTGGCCCCGGGGCCGTACGCCCTCGAAGTGACCCTCCCGGGAGTCGACACGGTGAAGTTGACCGCCGTCGTAACCCAGGGCAAGACCACCGAGGTCCCCGTCGACCTCGTGATGGAGCCTCCGTCCCTGGTCATCGAGGCCCCCGAGGGGACCCAGGTGGTGATCGACGGTAAGAGGATCGTATGGCGGCCTTCGGTGGCGTTTCCCATCGACCTGGGAACCCACAACGTCCAATTCGTCGTGGGGAATACCGTCGTTGCCGATTCGTTCACCGTGACCGGCGGGGGTCGACAGCGGCTCACCCTTCAAATGGCGGTCGCCCTCAAAAAAGACACGGGCCCCTGACCAGGGGGGAAGATTCCCGGGAGGCGAGTTTGAAAGCCGCCGGGGTCCGACGGACCGTCAGGCAGACGCCCCCCGACCGACCCATCGTTCCCCCAGGGCGCCAGGGATTTGCTAAAGAACTCCTGGCCTGATCCGATATTAGAAATGTCGGTTCGATGTAGTTCCCCTCCCAGTTTACTATATCGACGGCNCCCTTCGGGGTTAGAGGATGGTCCCCACCATCCTCTTTTTTTTATCCCGCTCACTTAAGGAGTCACCCCATGACCCGCCACCCGATCCTGGCGAAGATTTCCGCCGGGGCCACCGTCCTTGATGTCCGCTCCCCCGGGGAGTTCGCCACAGGCGCCTACCCTGGGGCCCTCAACATCCCCGTGAAGGACCTGGCTGATCGGCTGGGGGACGTGGGTCCTAAGGACAAGCCGGTCATCGTCTACTGTGCCTCGGGGGGCCGGAGCGCCCTTGCCGAACAGTTCCTCAGGTCCCAGGGGTTTTTGGACGTGACCAACGCCGGTGGTCTCGACGAAATGCCCCGGTCCTGAGGCGCCCCGGAGGGGGAGGGCGCTCCGTAGTTCTTGACGCTGGATACGGTTTTAGCCTAGTGTCGGTGGTATGATCTTTTCCGTCCGGAGAAACCGGATCTTGATGGTGTTGGCCATCTCCGGGCTCTCGTTGTCGGCCGTGGTGGGCATTTTGTTGGGCCTGGCGGTCGCCGGGACCGTGAACATTCAGAAGCAGCCGACGTTCGGTAATTTCAAGCCCTCCCTCCCGTCCCAGGTGCTCGATATCAACGGTCAACTGATCACTGAATTCTTCAGCGACGAACAGCGCGAGATCGTTTCCTACAACGAGATTCCCAAGGCCCTCACCGACGCCCTGATGACCCGGGAAGACCAAGAGTTCTTCGACCACAATGGCTTCTCCCTCCGGGGAACGTCCCGGGCCCTCTTGGGAATTGTGACGGGGCAGTTCCTTTCCGGGGGCTCGACCCTCACCCAGCAATTGGCCGGGAAGCTCTACTCCGACCGCACCCAGATCAACCTGGGCCGGAAGCTCCAGGAGCTTTGGTGGGCCTTCCAGCTCGAGAGCAAGTTTTCTAAGCAAGAGATCCTCGAACAGTACATGAACAACATGCCCTTCGGGCACACGACCTACGGGGTCGAGGCGGCCAGCAAGTACTTCTTCCGACATTCTGTCCAAGATCTGTCGCCGGCTGAGGCGGCGATCCTCATCATCCAACTGGTGCGCCCCGGACTGTACTCCCCGATTCGGAATCCCAACAGCGCCCGGAAGATCCAAGAGCTGATCTTGGCCGACATGGTTCGCGAAGGCTACATCACCCAAGAGCAGTCCGATTCTTCGTTCAACGCCTACTGGGCGGCGTACGACTACAAACGAGACAGCTTGAGCACGGCCTTCTTCGACCGGAAAGACAAGGCGCCCTTCTTTTCCGAGTACATCCGGAACCTCGTGGATGAGAACCTCCTGGGTCCCCACGACATTTACCGGGATGGTCTGACCATCCATACCACCCTCGACCTATCGATGCAGAAGGCCGCCGACGAGGTCATGGTCGCGGGGATAGCCGAGACGAACCGAAAGTTCCATGCGAGTACGGAAGCCCGGGGGAATGTGGTCGACGCCGAGGTCGCCCCCCTCCTCGACATGATCAGTCTCGGGTTCAACCTCCCCGACTTCCGGGCGAGCAGCACCCAATACCTTCGGGACGCCAAGAATTACGTTACCGACACTCTGTCCCCGACCATCGACTTGGCCGCCAAGCTCTTCGGGGTCGAAGAGGTTCAGGATGCCGCCGTCACCGCCTACCAAAGCGTCATCGACCTGACGGGCCGAACCCAGGTCGAGGGTGCGTTGATCACCCTGGAAAACTCCACGGGCTACATCAAGGCCATGGTAGGGGGCACCCAGTTTGACCGGTTGAACCAGTTCAACCGGGCGACCCAGGCGAACATCCAGCCGGGTTCCTCGTTCAAGCCTCTCTATTACTCGGCGGCCATCGACTCGAAGAAGTTCACCGCAGCGACCATGATCATGGACGCCCCCACCGTCTTCACCAAGGATGACGGCACGCCCTACACCCCGATGAATTACAAGGGAGAATGGGTGGGGCCTGTGCTCCTCCGGGAGGCCCTGGCCCACTCGATGAACGTGCCTTCGATCCAGGTGCTAGCCGGGATAGGTTTTGATGCGGCCATCGACAGGGCGGCCAAATTGCTCGACATCACCGACCCCGTGCAAATCAGCAACACCTTCCCTCGGGTCTACCCCCTGGCCCTGGGGATCATTCGCACCTCTCCGCTGCGAATGGCCCGGGCCTACGCCGTGTTCGCCAACCAGGGCCGAGCGGTCACTCCCATTGCTATTCTGTACATCCAGGACCGCAATGGCACCATCATTAGCAACCCTGCCGCCGACGCAGCCGAGGCCATGAGGCGGAAGGGGACCGCGGCCCAGATCCTAAGCCCTCAGACCGCGTACATCATGACCGACCTGTTGAAGTCGACCATCAGCGAAGGGACGTTGGCCGGCTCCTTCGACGTGAACGGAACGGGTGGCCAAATCAAGGGCATGGAAATGGCCGGAAAGACGGGAACCACCCAAAACTGGTCCGACGTCTGGACGGTGGGCTACAGCCCCTACCTCACCACGGCCATGTGGATGGGCTTCGACAAACCGGGGAACTCCCTAGGGATTGAGAGCACCGGGGCCACCGCCGTGGGCCCCATGTGGGCCAAGTACATGAAGACGATTCACCTCAACCTNCCCCCGATGCGCTTTCCCCGGCCGTCGTCCGGCCTGTACTATATGAACGTAGACGCCGAGACCGGATTGTTGCCGTCGGGCGAATCCGGGGAAAAGATCAGGAACGAAATCTTCTTGGAAGGGTCGGGCCCCACCGAGGTCTCGAACATGGCTCGGTTCCGGAAGCTGCGGGACGAGGCGATGGCCAGCAACATCCAGGGCGCCCTCGACGAGTTGGGGGGAGCGGCTCCCACTCCCGACCTGAACCTGAACTTAGACCTGAACCTCGACTCGGGGCCCTCCAGCCCCCAGAGCACCCACATCTCGAACTAGAGGGGGCCCCGCCCCCCTGTCAGTCTGTCCAGATGTCGTCGTAGGTGTGGGGCCGTTCGCAAAAGCGGCACACAAAGCCCTCACCGCGCCGGGCAAACTCAGGACTGATTCCCTCGTGCTGCTTGGGATGGCTGATGCAGTTCTCGTTGCGACACCCGATCTCGGCGAAGTTGTAAATCCGGGGGGGCATGTGCAATCGGTACTTCCTGGCGACCTGCTTATCCCGGACGATGTTGAGGGTACACCCGGGGCTCAGGGCCGCAAGCTTCTTCACCTTCTTGAAACCCAGGTCGGGCACGTCGGGAATCGAGATGAGACCCTTCACCACGTCAGACTTCACCGATGAGAATACCCCCATGCTCGCCAGGTAGTTCAGCTGGAGGTTCCGGCGGATCTTGTCGAGCAGCTTCCAGATCTGATCCACCGACCGGCCAATCCCGATGTGGTCGATGACGATGCCTTCGTCCACGGGCTTGATCCCTGTCTTGTACTCGTAGGTCTTTCCGGGACCATGGATGGGTCCCTCTTCGACGAAGTCATCCCGAGGATCCTCGGCCGATGGCGAAGTACCCACAAAGTCGTGACCCAGGCAGCCAGCGACCATGCCAATCAACGTGATCCTGGTAAAGTACCCATTACGGCTTTGCTCGTCCCAACCGTTCAAGGCCAAGGGCGTCACAAAGTCTGGGATGGTGGGCTCCGTTCGATCCTGGGGAAGGGGGTGGTAGAACTTGGTCCCGGGGGGAAGGTGATCGAGGTGGTCAGGACGAATGGTTACGGAATGCTTGAGCCGCTCCACCTTGTCCAAGACTTCCTCCCCCATCCGTTCCAGTTGCAGGCGGGTGAAGTACCACACATCGGCGATCTTGGGCTGGGCCAGGTAGGCGTCGATGGACGAGAAGACCCGGACTTCAAAGCCGTTGTCGATCATCTTCTGGCGGTAGAACTCGGGGAGGGCCAATTCCGAGGGGGCCACGAGGTCAACAAGGACCCTTCGGAAGATCTTGAGGCCGTCAGCCTTGGAGTGGACGGTTCGACCAAAGTATAAATCGCCCGTCAAGGCAATGTGGAGGGAGTCTCGGTTCCATTGTTTCTGTTCGAGGAACGAGAACTCATCGAGGAACTCCTGACTGGGGNGTTCGTGCTTCCCATCCCCTGCGTTCAAGAAACTCGGGGGCTCGATGCCTGCCTTGCGACAGTAGTCGCCTATGGTCACTTCCAGGGCCCGGGTGACCCCTTCCACCGTGCTACGGATGATGAAGATGGATCGCCGGCTATACCCAACGAGCATCTTCAACGTGTCGGTCAGGCTCTCCTTCTTGTTGAAGGAGGAGTGGGCTACGTCGAAGACGCTCACCGTTGCCTGATGGAAGAGTGCTGCGTTCCGGAAGCTTTCTTTGGTCCGGGTGCTGTCTTCGAGGAAGATCAGGTACACCGAAAGGTCCTTATCCCCGTACCGATAGGCCGTCAGATCGTGACCCTGCAACACGGCCGCCTTGATCTCGGCGGTCTTGCGGTATAGATACCATTGCTCATCGGGGGTCAGGTCGTGGACCACCGAGACGCTGCGGCCGTAGAACGGGCCTTGAGGCTTCACATCACTCCTCCGTGGTCGACTTCTTTTTCAGAGTCGCCGTGTCTAAGAGCACGGGGGCCCCGGACGCCAGTTGAACCAGAATCCCCGAGGCCGTAGGAACAATGGCCGTCAAGGAGGTCAACGGGTCAGTCCCTTTGGCGACGAGCTTCAGGGTCGGGTCGAAAACCCCGAGGACCCAGCCCCCTTGGTCTCCCTTGGTGAGGGCCAGGGCCTGGTTCCCCAGGACCAGGGGAGCCGAATCCGGGGACACGTCGTCGGCACCCGTGAGGGCCACCGAGGCATCGTCCTTCGATAGCAAGACCAACCGGACGGCGCCGTTGGCAGCCTTGGCGTCCCCGGCCACGACCAAGAGCCCGGTGCCGAAGGCCGGGGCCACCGGTTGTCGGACCGAGTTGACCTCGGATTTCTTCCACACCCTGTTGGCCACGGGATCAATCAGCCACACTTGTCCGGCCTTCGCCTCCCCCATCCGGACAAAGGCCACCGTGGCTGCAGGCTTCACCGGGACCGGCGTCGGAGGCGTGACCGGGGCGGTCTGGGTTTGTTGTTTGACAATGTTCTGGCGCTCGGCCTGGAGGGCCTGGTCCCGGGCCGCCAACTGCTGTTTTGCTTGGTCGAGGGGAAGGGTGGCCGGGGGGGCCGTCTTGGGTGCGGGGGTCGGGGTCTGAGGGGAAGGCGCGGACGCAGGTACCGGCGTCGGGGGTGCCGACGGGGCCTTGGCCACCGGCGTGGTCGCTGGCGGCGTGGTGGTCGGCGAGGCAGGGGTGGTACCCGGACTGGTGGGTCCGGGAGGCGGAGCGACCGGCGGGGTCGCTTCGGCTTGGGCGACAGCCTTCTGCTCTTGGACAATTTCGGCCTCTTTGATGTTGGCCAGCTTCTTCCGATCGTCCAGTCCTGCCCCCGGCTCCTGGGCCATGCGATTGACTACGTCTTTGTTCGAGATTTCTTCGGTGTTGATGCTCCCCCCTAGCCCCTTCGAGAGGCTGTCTCGCAAGGGGATGAGCATCTGGGTCTTGCCCGGCCAGTCGGCGTAGCTCAGGGCCAGGCCCACCTTGTCGGCGGTCACGTGGGTCGCCACCGAAGGGATGAAGGTGGCCTTCACGTAGTCCATCTTGCCTCGGTAGAAGGCGTTGTACCGGGTCACAAAATTGGCCAACAGGTCGCCGTCGGCCTCGGAGTAGCCAAAGACCTGTTGCAAGTACGCCGAGACAATCCAGTTGAGGTTTCGGATGTGGTCGACCCCGGCTCCGTCTTCGAGGATCAAGACGTCGGCGCTCAGAAGGGATGACGCGGGGTCGTGGTACCGCACCACGTGGTACTTTTGTCCATAGTCCGCTTCGGTGGCCCCGGGCCCCTTCATCTTCCGGCCGAGGTCGGCGCCAATGCCTTGGATGGCCTCCCGGGTTTCGATGACCTTGTGGGGGCCCACGTAGTTCTTAAACTCGATCCCTTGGATCTGGGACCCTTTGAGGATATCTTCGGCCACGGTCTGAGCGTTCAGAACCCCGGCTCCTAGGACGAATCCCAGGAGGATAAGACTTGCAAAGCGGATCGCCATGGAACTCCCCTTCAAGACGGTTATTTAGGCAGGTGGACCACTCGCTTTTCAGGGTTGGTCTGGTGCCGGTAGTAGATTGCGATGTTCCCGACCACCCGAACCAGGGTGGCGTCGATTTTGGCTCCAATGTCCCGGGCCAGGTCGTTGCGTTCTTCTTTGAAGTTGACAAACTTCAGCTTGATCAGTTCGTGGTCCTCGAGGGCTCGGTCCACGGCCGCCACCACCTCATCGGTCAAGCCAAACTTGCCAATGTGGACGATCGGTTGCAGTCCGTGGGCTTTCCGGGTTAAATAGCCCCTCTGGTATCCTTTTAATTCCATGTCGGGAGAATACACGAAAGGAACCGAAATTTCCATGCGCCCGGAGGGTCGCCGATGAACATCGTCTTGTTTGAGCCCGGGGAGTGGCAGACGCCTCTCCGGGCCGATGACCCCCGGGCCGTCCACTTGCTCGAAATCCTCAAGCTCACCCCCGGAGAGCGTTTTGCCGCGGGAGAGGTCGACGGATTGGTGGGAACCCTGGCCTTCCAAGGGTTCCAGGGGAACGATCTGATTTTTTCACACCCGGATTGGACGACACCTCCCGGGGAATTTTCCCGGGTCCGGGTCTTGATCGGGACGCCTCGACCACCCACCGCCCGGAGGCTTCTCAAGGACCTCACCACCCTGGGGGCCTCGGAACTCCATTTCACCGCCACGGACTTGGGCGACAAGTCGTACCTGCAAAGCACGCTATGGGACGGGGAGTTTCGCAAGAACCTTAAGGAGGGAGCGGCTCAAACCCGCACGACCCGGTTGCCCCTGGTCGAGCGCCACGGGGGCCTCCGTCGGGCCCTGAACGCCATCCAGCTGAGGGGCGCCGGGACGAAGGTCTGGTTTGACGAGGGCGGAATCCTCTGGGACCGGCACCCGGCCCACGAGGCGGCCAGCGAGAAGGGCCCCTTGTGGCTGGCCCTGGGTCCCGAGAGGGGTTGGAGTGCGGCCGAACGGATCCTTCTGGCCGACCAAGGCTGGGTGTTGGCGGGGCTGGGTCCCCGGGTCCTTCGGACCGAGACCGCCTGCAACCTCGCCCTGGGAATCGCCGTCCTCAGGGGGTGGTGACTTCGCGGCCGGGAGAACCCTCCCGGGCCGAGGGCCTTAGACCTTGGCCGTGACTGCCGGGCCTTGAAAGGCCTTCAATCCGAACTTTTCCAGGACGGCCAAGGCCAGGCACACCAGGTGTGAGTGCAGATGCTCGTAGCCAGGGTACTTGGTGAGCCGGGTGTAAAACACCATTTCGACGGGTNCCCCCTGCCCCCGGGGATCCCCCAGCTTCACGACCCGGGACAGGTCGGGATGGATATCGGGGTGAGCTTCCAGGGTGGCCTGGGCCCAGGCCCGGAACGCCTCCAGGTTCGTGACCGCGTCGGTGCCATCGGGGACGTTCCAATACCCCTGGGCAGCGAGGGCCTTTTGGGCCTCGGGGGNGGTCAGGGTCACCGAGAACACATCGACGGGAATCACGACCTTCACTTGCCGAGCCCCCAGTTCCAAGACGTTCCTCCAGTTCTTGAACGGGATGGACACCAGGTTGTAGGTCGGAACGTTGTACAAGGTATTGTCCCCGGCTTTGATCTTGACCACGCTGAGGGCGATATCCGTCNCCTCCCCCTCGATGTTCGACCCAGGGAACTCAATCCAGTCACCGATCTGCACCATGTTGTTTCCGTTCAGCTGGAGCGAGGCCACCAAGCCCAGAAGGGCGTCCTTGAAGACCAACAGCAGCACGGCGGTCAGCGCCCCCAGGCCTGTCAGGATACCGAGGGGGNTTTGGTCCAGGATGATGGCAAAGAGAAGGATCCCGGCCACCAACATGAGGAACAACTTGACCACCTGGACGTAGCTGCGCACAGGCACCTTTTTGTCCCCCACAATGTGGAGGAAGCCCTGCTGAAAATTGTCCACGACTTGATTGAGAAAGGCCGTCCCCGAATAGCAGATCCAAAGGAGGATGATCTTCGAGACCAGGCCAAACAGATCGCCGTCGAAGCTGTGGGGGGCCCCGGGGGTGACCAGGCCAATAAAGAGGAAATAACTCGCGGTGGCCGGTAGAAAGTTCCCTAAACGAGAAAAGAATTTCTTGTCGAAGAGGTAATCGTCCCAAAGCGTTTGGGTCTTAGCGGTAATCCGGGCGATGAGCCCGCCGATCACCGCCCGGACGAGCCATCCGAGGACGTACGAGAGCAGGGCGACGCTCACCAGGGCGGTACCCCAAACGGCCAAGCCCTGCCAATGGTCCTTGAGGTTCCACAGGTCGTCCAGCTTCCAGAGGCTGTTCAAATGGTCGAGGAAGTCGTTCATACCAGGGCCTTCCCCAGGACCTCGGCCAGGAGCCCGGGGGCCGACCGCTGGCATAGGTCCCAAACGGTTTCAAAATCAGCATCGGTCCCGTAGTACGGGTCGGGGATCTCCCCGGGGCCGGCCGGATCCCAATCCCGAAAAAGGCGCACTTTTCGCCGGGCGGCCGCGTCCGGGGCCCGACGTCGCAGGTCCGAGGCATTGGCCTCGTCCATGGCAATGAGCAGATCGAAGTCGGCGAAGTCCGAAGGCGCGACGGCCCGGGCCCGGTGGTCGAGGGTCAAGCCATGGCGGCGGGCGCAGGCCCGGGACCGGTGGTCGGGAAGCTCACCCTGGTGATAGCCAGCGGTCCCTGCCGAATCGACGACCAAGCCCTGGTCGGGGGCTTCCCGGCGGGCCAGGTCCGCAAAAACGGCCTCGGCCAGGGGAGAACGGCAAATATTGCCAAGACAAACAAAGAGGATTTTCATACGTCGGATCAGACATACCGCAAAGGCGCCCTGGGGGGCAAGAGATAGACCGAGGATCCCCGGGGAAAAGCAAAAAAAAACGGTATGCCTCTGGACGTCGACGGCATACCGCTTAGTGGCTTATTCAGCTCCCTTTCATTCTCGGCGACGCCCTTCGGACCTTGAGAGTTTTTTTTAGGATCTGACTCATGGGAAATCAAACTCTTTCCAGGAAAGGGTTTGACGAATTACTTCTTCCAGGGCCCGGCGACTTCGGTCCGAAGGGAATCGATCGAAGGTAGCCTTGGCCCGGCCGGCCCACGGGTCCCAGGCCCCGGGACCCCAGTAAGCCCGGGCCGCGGCCCAGGCGACCTCGACGGCCTCCCTCACGTTCGTCGCCCCCAGCACCCCTTCGAGGACGTCGAAGGGAGCCGAACCCTCGGACCTGTTCCGGGCCACGAGGGCCGGCGACGCCCCGGGGGACCGGGCGGGTAAAGCTGGCCACTGGGCCCCCAGGTCGGGGGTCGGGGGNCGCAGGCCAGGGACCAAACTTCCCGACCGGGACAGGTTGAACCCGGGAACGTCGGGCCTCCGGGCCAGGGCTCCGGCTAGCCAGTCCCGGAACAGATCCATCCGGGGATCCGACTTGACGAGGCCACCGGCCACCGAGGGCTGCCATGTGGGAAATTCCGGCCCCAGGGACCGCCCCAAGGTCTCCGAAGGGCAGAGGCGGCAAGAGCGCCGGTGGATCCCTTCTTCAAACTGACTCGCCGGAGCGTGGGTTTGGCCCTGGGGATACCCGAGGTCCAGGCCACCGAAGACGACCACCCCCGCCCCGAGATGGAGGGCGAGGCTCCAAGCGGCGGTGGCCACCGAACCTCCGGTGGGGAGGGCCCCCAGGGTTCCCCACCGGGCCTCTTCCCGACGACGAAGGAACGGGAGGCTGGAGGTCGCCACGTAGGTTCGTCCCGGAGCCAGGCGAAAGGCCCGGGGAGGCCCCGTCCACTCGGTAACCACGAAGGTCGAGGACGGAGGGTCTTTGTCCACGTGTCGCCCGTTGAGGTACTGCCCGTCGAGGACCACCAGGGCATCGGGGACCACCCCCCGGGCTTGCACCGCAGGCCACGCCGTATCCACGACAATGAGACGGTACCGATCCCGGTGGGCCTCCATCCAGGGAAAACTGTCCCCCAGGGAGGGACCGGCAGCGGCGATGACCACGGGCTCCCCCTCCCAGAGGCCCCGGAGGACCTCCAAGGGCCGGACGTCCTGGGCAAAGGCTTGGTTCTTCCGGAAGTTCCGGGCCCAGAGGGTCCGAAACCGTTGGTAGGTCCCGAGGTTGACCCGGGCCTGGGCCTGGGCCCGGGCGACCTGGGCCTCGACCTCCCGGGCCCACTCGGGTTCCTGGGCGACGACGGGGCGCCACGGGAGCAGCCTCACCGCCGAGCAACTGTGGCCCCCGAGGAACTCGCCGACGCCCCCGGCATCGGGGCCGAGAACGACGGCGACCCGGGGATCGGCCCACAGGGCCGACAGGTCCCGGTGCCGGATCACCTCGGCAAACCACTCGGGAGAAGCCTCGGCGATCACCACGGGAAGGTCGGTGGTCCGGAGCGCAGCTTCGGCGAGGTAGCCGGCCCCCAACCCGACCAACACCAAGAAATCGGTGTCGAGGTCCCCGGCCAGGGCCCGGGCCGCCTCGGCCTCGGGGTCGAACGCGCTCACCAACGCGACCCCGTCCCGGCGAACTGTGGGCACTCCGGACCGAGCCACCCCCCAGACACCGCGGTCCTGAAGGGGGGGCACCATCCTCAGGGTCCGGGCCACCCCGGGGTGGCGGAGGGCTAACACCCCCAGGTTGGCCTCGAACACGGTCATTGCAACTCGACCGTTACGGTGGTCCCGTCGGTCAAAACCGTCCCCGCCGGGGGCGTTTGGCGAACCACCCATCCTTCTCCCCGGATATCGACCCGAAGCCCCGGCTTATTCAACAAGGGAAGCAAGCTGCGTTTTGACAGGCCCACCAAGTCGGGTAGGGTCGATCCCACGACCAGGGGNGGCGGTGAATCCAGGGTCGCCGACCCCGGGTGGGTCAGGGCATCCTCCCCCTCCCGGGGAAGCCCCCGCAACTGGATCAACTTCTCGGCCACGGTCTTTCCCAGGGGCGCAGCGATCAGCCCGCCCAGGTAGGTGGCGCCGAGAGGATTCTCGATGGTCAGATAAATGATGTACCGGGGCTTTTCAGCGGGTAAGTACAACAGGAACGAGGCGAGGAAGTACTTATCCGAGTACCGCCCGGTCACGGGGTCCCGGACCTGGGCGGTCCCCGTCTTGCCGGCCATGTCGTACCCGTCGACCTTGGCCCGACGCCCGGTTCCGACGTCCACCGTGGTTCGGAGCATGTCGAGCATCGTCCGGGCCGTGGATCCCTGGATGACCCGACGCACCTCGGTCCGGCCGTTCTCGGCGAGGACCGTCCCCGAGGCCGATACTACCTTGCGGACGATCTGGGGCTTGATCATCACCCCATCGTTGGCGATCACCGTGGCGGCTTGGATGATCTGGAGCGCCGACACCCCGATTTCCTGGCCGATGGCGATGGTCGGCTTCGACCGAGCCGACCACGTGGTCGAAGGTCGGAGCAACCCGGGAGTTTCCCCACTCAGGGCAATCCCCGTGGGGGCCCCGAAACCGTACAGGCGTAACCCCGCTTCGAAGGGCCCGGGGTCCATCTTGTCCGAGGCGTAGCCAGCCCCAGCGTTCGAGGAATGCTCCAGGATGCCCCGGAGGTCGATCCGGCCGTAGGCCGCCAGGTCCTTGATCCGGATGACCTCGCCCGTGGACGGCACCACATGCTCGTAGGCCCCGTTGGCGTCGAAGGTGTCGGTCGTTTTGAGGAGCCCCGAATCCAGGAGGGTCGACATGGAGAAGACCTTGAACACCGATCCGGGCTCATAGGCCCGGGTCAGGATGGCGTTGGTCCGGACCTCCTCGGAGTATGAGGCGAACCGATTGGGATCAAAGCCCGGGGACGACGCCCAGACCAAGAGGNCTCCCGAGGTGGCATCGGCCACCAGGACGTTCACCCGGCTGGCGTGGTTGTCGGCGACAGCTTGGTCAGCGATGGCCTGGACATCGTGCTGAAGGATGGAATCGATGGTGAGCCAAACCGAAGCCCCGGTTCGCTCGCCGGTTTCTCCGGTACCCGGCGGGGAAAGAACGTCATTGAAGGCGTATTCGATCCCGGCGAGGCCCACGTTGTCGAGCCCGACGTAGCCTACCACCCCGGCGGCTACGTCGGTTTCGGGATAACTTCGACCCGGTTCGGGGACCAGGTTCACCCCGGTGAGGTCGCCCCTCTCCTTCAGAGCATGGAGAGCTGCCGACTCCTTAGCGGAAAGCTTCCGTTTGAGATACTGAAAGTCAGGACCGGTCGACAACCGTTCAAAAAGATCGGCCGGGGCTTCCGCCAGAATAGGAGCCACCTGTTGCACCAGGGCGGTGAGGTCTTTCACCTGGGGCTTCCACAGGGTGGCGGTCTCGAGGCGACTCGAAACCGCCAGCAACCGGCCGTCTCGGTCCAAGATGGGACCCCGGTCCACGGGAACCGACGGAGGCCGGGGGGTATCTGCGGCGGGGGGAAACAGCATGGTCTTGGCGTAGGCGCCCCAGAGAGCCAAGGCCAAGGCTCCGGTCACCCCAAAGAAGAGCAGGGCCCGACGGGGCACCGAGGGGAAGAGCTTCAAAAAAGAGACCTCCCCACCACGTCGGTCACCGGGACAAAACCCCAGTCCCGACTATCCTGGGACTGGTCTTGGTTGTCGCCCAAGACGAAGACGGATCCGGAGGGGACCCGGGGAACAGCCTGAAGCCAGTACTCCTGGGACGGGCTCAAGGCCACCGTCCGTCCCCCCACGGTCAACCGGTGGTCTGCCACGGTCAAGGGCATNCCCCCCAGCCCGGCGACACGCTTCACCACCCACTCGGAGGTCCCCGGCCGCCTCAGGACCACGGTATCCCCCACCGCGGGGGCTTTCCAAATCCAAAGGTAATCTCCTATAATAGGGCCTTGGATTCCATAGGCGAGCCGGTTCACGAACAGGACCTGCCCGTCGGCGTACGAGGGCACCATCGAGGGCCCCTGGACCCTCACGAGGGTCAGTCCCAAGCCTTGGACCGTCCACAAAACGAGGGCGCACAGGGCCAGGGCCGACAGGGGAAACCAAAGGGTCTTCTTCATACGCGAAATCATCTTAATCAAGTGCCCCTTGGTTGTCGATACTGAAGACACGGGAGCGGTCATGAAGGGTCCGATGCAGAGTCAGAAAGCGAAGAAGCGCNCCCCCGAGGCTCTGGGCTCCCACACGAAGCGATCGTTCCGCCCCGGACTCTTTGGCTGGTCGGGCAAACTGGCCGGCCTCGACCACGCCCTGCGGCTCCACTGGGAGTCCGGTCCGTTCTTGGGGTTACCCTTCGGCCTGGCAGTTCTGGCGTTCATCCTCTTGCTGGGCCTGCTGTCGCCCCTGGTGACCCCGGCCCGGGACTTCTCCCTGCCCCAAGGCCCCCTCTCGGTGCCCACCGATGCCCGTCTGAGCCAGCTGCTCTTCCACACCGACTCCCTGGAGACCCTCTTAGCCGTCCCCACCGTGGATACCACCGCCCCCGGAGCCCCTGGGGCCGACCAAACCCCGGTGCTCAAGACCCAAACCTACACCCTGGGGCGAGGGGACCGTTTGGCCACGGTCGCCACCAAATTCAGCGTCTCCTTGGGAACCCTGATCAGTTTTAACAACATCAAGAACGTCCGTCGGGTCGGCATGGGAACCACCCTGGTGATTCCCAACACCGACGGCGTGCTCTACACCGTAGTTCCCGGGGACACGCTTTCGGGGATCTCCCGGACGAGCAAGGTTTCCTACGAACGCATCCTGGAGGCGAACCAGCTCACGAACCCTGCGGTGGCCCCCGGTCAAAAGATCTTCCTCCCCGGGGCCACGCTCTCGACCTGGGACCTGAAGCAAGCCTCGGGAGAGCTCTTTTTGTATCCCGTCCACGGGTACATCACGAGCCGTTTTGGGACCCGCCGGGACCCGTTCACCGGGGAACGGTCGTTCCACAACGGCATTGACATCGCCAACGCCCTGGGGACTCCGGTCCGGGCGTCCATGGCGGGAACGGTCACTGACGAGGGATTCAACTCGTCGTACGGGAACTACATCGTCTTGAGCCACGAGGGAGGGTTCCAAACCCTCTACGGTCACCTCAAGGCGTTCAATGTGAAGTTGGGGCAAGAAGTCGCCCAAGGGCAACAGATTGGTCAGATGGGGAGCACCGGTTACAGCACAGGAAGCCACACGCACTTTTCGATCTTCAAGTGGAACCATGCGTTGAACCCGCTCAACTACCTGTATTGATTGAACACCATGACCCCTAAGGATAGAACATGAGAAGCTTCGTCATCGGATTGGTTTTGTTGTTTGCTGTCTTCACGTTTGTCGGTGCCTTGGGACAACCCGCACCGACCCCGGGAACCAAGGCGGTTCCTTCGATCATCCAGAAATAAACCAACCCCCAGGAAGCCCCGACCCAAGGGTCGAGGAGTTCCCGGGTGCCGGGCCTATTTGGTGGGTTTCTTCTTGCCGAGACCGAACAGACCAGCAATCTTGCCCAGCAGGCCGGGTTTGTTGGTCTTTTCTTCGACCTGAGCAGGCTTGAACTCTTCACCGTACTTAGACTTGTAGTAGTCTAGTCTGTCCTTCATCGCGGGATCCCGAGGTCGNCCCCCGTCCCGGCGAGGCTCGCCCCGCCGACCCGAAGGCTTCCCGTCCCGGGGCTGGCCCTGACCTTGGCGAGGAGCGTTCGTTTTGTTGCCGTCCCGGGGCTTGGATGCAGGGTTCCCGGGTCGCTTGTCCGCGCCGGAGCCCGGAGCCTTCCCTTCGGGACGGCGGCCTCGGCCCCCTCGTCCGGGTCCCACGGCCGCTGCGGCGGCCGCAATCTTGTCAGCCTGGGTCGACCGCTTCTTGGGTTCCGAGGACTTCCCGTCGGTGCCGGGGTTAGCATTTTCCTTGAAGATCTTCATTCCGGTGGCATCGTTCACCAACGAGGAGGAACGGATGGTGATCGGACGGCCACCCTGGCCTCGTCGACCGTCCCGGCGACCGCCCTCGTCCCGCCGGCCAGGCTCCCGGGGAGCCTGGTCCCGGGGCGGACCTTCGCGGCGCGGGGCAGCGGCATCCCGGGGAGGACCGTCCCGACGAGGGCCGTCCCGACGACCATCGCGACCGCCTCGACCTTCCCCTCGTCCCCGACCATTCCCGCCTGCCCGGGTCCCTTCGAACTCTTCATCGACGGGAATGTAGACTCCCTTGCTCTTGTCGACGACGAGTTCCTCTTCGTTCACCCAAAGGACCGGGATCTTGAGGCCAGCGTACTCTTCAATAGCTTTGAGTCCGTACACGTACTTTTCGCAGGCGAGGGACACCGCCTTACCGGTGTGTCCGGCCCGGGCGGTCCGCCCGATCCGGTGGACGTAGTTCTCGGCTTCGGTGGGCAAATCGTAGTTGACCACGAGGTCGAGCCCGTTGATATGCAACCCGCGGGCGGCCACGTCGGTGGCCACCAGCACGGGAGTCTTGCCGGCTTTCATGTCTTCAATGATCTTCAGACGCTTGGCCTGGGGCATATCGCCCATAATGAACTCAGTTTCGTAGCCGTTGAGTTCCAGACGCTTCGCCACCCGGACGGCGGTGTGCTTCGTGTTGCAGAAAATGATGCTCGTCTTGGGGTTTTCTTTCTTCATGACCCCGAGGAGGAGCCCAAACTTTTCCTCAGACGATACGTGGTAGAGCTCTTGGGTGATTTTCTCCACCGTGATGTGCTCGGGCTCGATCACGATTTGCCCGGGGTCTTTGAGGTACTCCCAGGCGAGGTTCATCACGTTGCTGGACAGGGTGGCACTGAACAACATGGTCCGACGGTCTTCGGGGTTGCTCATGGTCCGGAGCATCTGCCGCAGGTCAGGGTAGAATCCCATGTCAAACAGGCGGTCGGCTTCGTCGATGATCAGGATGCCCACGTCTTTGAAGTCGAGCTTACCCTGCCCCACGAAGTCCAGGAGCCGGCCAGGAGTGCCGATGATCACGTCGACGCCGTCGGCGATCATCTTTTCTTGGGGGCCGTAGCCTACCCCTCCGTAGAACGAGCCAATCCGAAAGTTCAGATACTTTCCGATGGCCGAGGCTTCTTTTTCAATCTGGTCGGCCAATTCGCGGGTAGGAGCGATGACGAGCATCCTCCGTCCTTGGAACTTGGGATCGGTCATCATGAGCTGAAAGCCTGAAATGAGGAAGGCGGCAGTTTTGCCGGTGCCGGTCTGAGACTGGGCTTCGATGTCTTTGCCCTGGGCGATCAGTTGGAAAGTTTCCGCTTGGACCGGGGTTGGTTCGACGAAGCCCAGGTCTTTGATTCCTGCCTTGAGCTTGTCGTGAAAGTCATACTCGTCGAATGTCATAAAATCCTTGGGTCACACGAGGAGACGGTACTGGTGTGGATATGTTGTCAGAAGTATAAGTTTACTTCCGGAAAAAATCTAGCCCACTTCTGAGGGGGGCCGGAAGGTTCCACTCGGGCCGGGTTTCCACCGGGACCAACGCCCGGGACGATGGCCACATCCGGCCGACGAGGAGGAACAGGCTGTAGTACACGAGGAACAGGAGGGGCAACGCTAAGCGGAAGAACACCGTGGAACCGGCCCCCGGGGGGGCCAGGTGTCGGACGGTGGACAGATCGGGTTCGTCCGACGGGAGGCGGAATTGATTCCCGTCCAGGGTCCTGACCGGGATGTCCCCGGGTCGGAAGAAACCCAAGGCCCTGGCCTCGAGGCGAACCGACTCCTGGCTCGTTTTCAGGGCCTGGTACCGGGCCGTGAGTTCCGCATTGTCTTGGCGCAAGATCGTCAACCGAGCGTCCAACTGGGCGTCATGCTGCCGCAACCGAGCCATCTCGGTCATTCCCCCGGGGCCAAAGAGAATCTGGAGCAAGCAGAAGGTGGCGGCGGAGAGCCAAAACGAAGCAAGAAACTTGTTACCCATCATACCTTCTGGTTAACGGTTACCTCCGAAGAAAACTTCACTGGTGGCTTCCAAAAATTGATAGCGTAACTCTAGGAAATTCTGTATCATAAAGTGTGGCCGCCTCGATCCGATAATGGAGAGAGCCACTCCCGGGACAGGAGACCCTTATGCCCAACGACAAGGACTTTGAACTCGACGACTTGGATTCCTTCTCCCTTGAGGACCTCTCCTTGGATGACGCACCGGAAGGCCCTGGGTCGACCAAGGCCGAAGATCCGTTCGGAGTGTGGGTCAAGAGTGCTCCTGAGGATCTAGACGTGGCCCCCCCTTCGGCGGCCGCCCCCGGCCTGCCCGAAGAAGATTTCCTTTCCACAGAAGAACTCGCCAATCTTGACGACACGTTCGAGTTTGTCACCGTCGAAGAACCCCTCCCCGGGGAGGACCCCCTCGAATCCGATGGGCTCTCCGTCGACGAAGGCCTCTTCCTGGACACCCGAGAAGACGTGGACAAGGCCGACAGCGCCGACGCTCTGGGTGCGTTAGACGAAATCTCCCTCGATGACTTCGTGTCCTTTGACGAAGCGGACTCCGGGACCGAGGCGCCGGTGGCGCCCCCAAGAACCGGGGTCGACCTGGGGTTAGAAGACGATCTCAACGAGGAATTTCTCGACATTGATATCGATATCGATGACGAAGTCGACGATGCCGAGTTAGAAATCGCCCCCGAAGCCCCTGCAAAGTCCGGTGCCAAGGCCTCGTCGGGAGATCACATCATTGCCCAGGACGTGGACCTGGCTGAGTTCGGAGATTTTGAAGAGGTGGCTCCGGCGGCATCGAGCCCCCTGGGTCGCCGCGAATCGGTGGCCCCGGTCCCCGACGTTCCCGACATCGAAGACCTTCCTCCGGCTTCGGCCCCCCCGAAGAAGCCCCTGGACGACGATGAGCTTCCGGTCTTCGACGACCTGGAAGACGATTTCCTGGGAGAGACCGACGATGGCTTCTTTGAGGAGGAGATCTTGGAAGAGACCTCCAAGCACCTCGTCGACGAGGGGCCCGTGAACCTCGACCTCGAACCCGACGACCAAACCGACTTGGATCACCTGCGTGCCCTAGAGGAAGATCTGACCAGCGGTATCCGGAAGCCTGCGGCCGAAGCCGCCCCCACCCCTGGTCCCGACCTCGCGACGCTCATCCTCGGCAAGATCGAACAGGAGCTGTCGAGCATCAAGCAAGAGATTGCCGACCTGAAGAGTGAGGTCACCCAGATGCGGGTTCCGGCCCGGGCCGAGGCCCCAGTCCAGGAGCCGGGAGCCCCCGAGCGTCCCCTGGTTCCCGCCCCGGAAGAAGAGCCGGCCCCCGCCTTGAGCCCCAAGTCCCATGGGTTCTTTGATGAGGAGGACGACGAGACCATCGCCCTCACGGGGGATGAACTCGACAACATCCTGTCCACCGCCGAAATCAGTGAAGGCGAGGATCCTGGGATCACTCCCGACGAAGATCTCCTGAGCCTCGACGAGGAAGGAAACCTCCTGGAGCCTTCGTCGATCGAACTGCAGACCCCCGCCCCCGAGGGCGAGGTCCACGTGACCGACGAAGAGTTCTTCGCAGGGACGACCTTGGCCGACGAGCCCCTTGACCTGGAAATCCCGGCCAGCGTCGAGCTCGAAGAGGGGCTTCCCCTGGATCTGGATGAGAGCGAAACCGAGGACCTCCTCTCGGAATCGGTGGACTTCGAAGCCGTGCCCGAGGTTGTGGACGAGGCTTCGGAAGACGTGGAACTGGAGTTGGTCGACAACAACGCCCTGGCCCCCGACCTGGCGGCCCCTCTCCCTGCCCCCGAACTTTCTGTCCCGGAGCTTCCGGAACCGGAGGTTTTGGCCGACACCGAAGGCTGGAGCCCCCCGGAAGACTGGGACCAAGCGCCCCTTCCCGAGCCTCCGGCCGTGGTGCCGCCTGCGGTACCCACTCCCTCGCCCGCCGGGGGATCGGGTTCTGGGATGTCCCCTGGGCTCAAGGACGAACTGAGGGCTGTCCTTTCCTATATGGACAAACTGCTGGCGTCCCTCCCCGATGACAAGATCCAAGAGTTCGCGGAATCGGAACACTTCGAAGTCTACAAGCGGCTGTTTGAAGAACTAGGATTGATTGAGTAATGGGTCTCCTCGAGAAAGCTCTGGGCAAGCAAGAAGCCCGCCAGGAAAAAAAAAACCCTTTGCCCACCTGACCTGGAAGGATGTTCTGGTTTATCTGGAACAGTCCCAAGAGGCTGACGAGTTATCGTCGCAGTTTCAGTCCACCGTCCTTGAAAACCTACCCCGGACCGCGGATTTTTTTAACCTCGGGACGGCCCTGTTCCTGCAGGTTCCGGCGACCGGGGACACGTTGCGGCTGACCGCCTGGGCCCGGAGCGAACCCGTGCCCGAGTGGAGCACCGACCTCACGCCCCCTTTGCGGCTCAGGCTCACGGCCGGGATTCCCCAAGTCTTAACGGGTCCGGAAAAGGCCGAGTTTCATGCCCTCGCCTCCCGGTGGATCACAGACCCGGGCCTGCCCATTGCGCTCCCCTTGGTGGCCGAGCCCCGGACCCTCCTCGGGACCCTCGTGCTCCTGGATGCCCCGCCCTTTGATCTCGAGGACGAGGCCTTTGTCTTGGCGTGGACCCAGTACAAATACACCTTGATCCAAAGTTTGCAACCCCGACGACGGTCCGTTCCGGTGTATTCCGAGGGGGCCCTCATGCGGTCCCTCGATAGCGGCCATGGGTTCCTCGTCGTGGAATTGGACACCGCAGACCTGACGCAATGGTGCGACCAGGAGGGCTTGCCCCACCATCGGGTCCGGCGCCTGGTGGAACGAAGCCTGTCGGAGTTGACCGGACCCCACGGGGCGGTGTTGTGGCGACCCCCTGTCCTGACCGCCCTGTTTGTCCTCCCCAGTCGGATGGACGAGACCTTGCTGTGGCACCAGATCGAGGTCAGTCTTCGGTGGCCCGAGGGATTCACGCCCCGGTGGACCCGCCGGGTGGTCCGGACGCCGTTGCAACTGCAAGACGTCTTGGGGCGCTGACTTGTCCTTGGAGATCCGGGAAGGGCCCCGGGGCCCCGTGGCCTGGTGGAACGGTAAAATGCTCTCGTCGGCGTATGCCCCCGAGAAAGAAGCCCGAACCTGGGCCGAGTCCTTGGGGTGCGGGCCGGGATCCCTGGTCTTTGTGGCCGGAGACCCCTGGGGACTGGCGTCCCTTGCCCTCCAGAACCGGGGAATCCAGGCCGTAGCGTTGCTACCCGGGAGGGCTTCCTTGCCCTGGGTAGCCCCGGGACTTCCCCGGTGGGTCCCCGAGGAATCGTCTTTGGAAACGTTCCTGGCCGACCTCTTCGAGACGACGGGGCCCGAGGCCGTCCAATGGACCGTGTGGCCTGCGTTCGAACGCCTGGCCCCCTCGGTGGCCCAGGATTGGAGCCATCGTTTCCGCGACCACTTCCGGACCGTCCAAGGATCGTGGCTCACCCAGAACTACTTTGGCCGCAAGTACTGGAAGAACTCCCTTCGGAACCTGTTGACGTGGAACCGCCCGGCCCGGTTGGTCCCCGGGGACCGCCCCGTGGTCATTGCCGCGTCGGGCCCCAGCCTCAACGACGGGTTCGAGGTCCTGGCCCGTCACCGGGCCCGGTACGACCTGTGGGCCCTCCCGTCGAGCTTTTCCACCCTGGTCCAGCGGGGCCTGGCCCCGGACGTCGGGGTGGCCACCGACGGCGGCTACTACGCGAAGGAGCACCTCCACTGCCTCGGCCCCACCGAAGTCCCGGTGCTGGCCGCCCTGTCCTCGGCCCCCGACCCCGTGTTGTCCCAGCGCCCCTGCCAGTTCTTCAGCCAGGGGATGCCGGTGGAACAGGCCCTGTTCCAGTCCCTGGGTCACCCCTTCGCCGAGGTCCCAAGCCAGGGGACGGTGGCGGTCACCGCCCTTCGCCTCGCCTTGGAGGCCACCTCGGGTCCGGTCTTCATTGCGGGCCTCGACCTGGCGTTCCGGGACCTCCGGGGCCATACCTCCCCCCACACCGTCGATCGGACCCTTGAGAGCCGTCAGGGAAGGTTCTTTCCCACCGAGGGCTTGTGGGCCCAGCGGCTGTTCGAACAGGCCACTGAAGTCCACGACGGCGTGCGAACCTCCCCGGCCCTCCTCACGTATGCCGGGTGGTTCCGGACCCGGGCCCGGTTCCCCCGGCCGGTGTATCGGATCGCACCTTCGGGGCTGCATTGGGGGTCGATGACCGAGTTGACCTGGGACGAGGCGGCGGCCCGGATTCACCAGGCACCGGGGGGCCAACCCCAGGGGTGGTCGCTGACCCCAGGTCTGTCACCGGCCCGCCGCAGGGATTCGGTCGACCGGGCCCTGAGGGCCCTTCAACTTCGGGTGGCCTCGTGCGCCGAGGACGACCCCTGGCTGGTGAATCTGGCCAGGACGGCCGCTCCCCAGGCCCTGGCCGAAGACTTTCGGGCCCGACGCCGGGGCCTAGCCAGCGACCGGGCCCGGGCGGCCGTCGGGCCCTTCCTCGACCAACTCCGGGACGAGGTTCTGTGATCGACCTTTGGACGGCGAACCTCGCCTCCTTGGGGCGCCATCCCCACCCCGGAGCCCGGGAGCTGGGGACCAGACTGGGGGCCTTGGGGCCCTCGGGGTTGCCGGCGTTGCAGAACCGCAACGGAAGCAAGATCCCCACCATCGTCGTCGACGGGAAGCCCCGGGGGCTGGTGTCGTCCTTCGATGCCCCCCGGGAGGCTTCTCGCTGGGCCGAGCCCGTGCACGGAGGCACCGTGGCGGTCTTCGGAGGTGCCGGGCGGGAAGCGTTGGAAGCCCTCCGGGCCCGGGGGACCCGCCTGCAGTTCTGGGTGGAGCCTCGCCTCGAAGTTTGGCAGACCCTGCTGACGTGGCAAGACTGGTCGTCCCCCCGGGAAGCCGAGGACTGGGTCCCCGTGCTGGGGTCTCCCGAGGCCTGGGAGGCCGTGGTCCGGGAGCGCTACCACCCCCTCTGGGACGGTCGGTGGCAAACCCTGGACTGGAGGGGGGCCCAAGGGGACCCGAGGGTGGATTGGGACCGCTACCGCAGGGCGACGGTCCGGGCCCTCGAGGCCGTGTCCAGCGACCTGTCGACCCAAGCTCGGTTTGGGGAACGCTGGTACCGGAACACCTTGGTGAATCTGGCCCGCCTGAAAGGGGGGCACATCCTGGGGAACCTCCGGGGGACGGTGGTCATCGCCGGGGCGGGCCCCACCCTCGAGGATGCCCTGGACTCGGCCCGGGGGAAGGCGTGGTTAGGCCAACGGCCCCACACCGGGGACATGCTGTTCAGCACCGACACGGCCCTCCCGGCCCTGACGGCCCGGGGCTGGCGGCCCGACGTGATCTTCTGCTTGGACGGTCAGTTGGCCTCGTACCATCATTTTGTGCCCCCCGCCCCGGCCGGAGTCCCGGTGGTCGCGGACCTCTCGTCGTTGCCCTTGTTGGACCGCCTGGGGCTCCCGGTGGTCCGCTACCTGTCCGGCCACCCCCTGGGGACGGTGATCCGTCGGCACTTCCCCGAGCTGCCCACCCTGGACGCCTCCCTGGGGAATGTGTCTGGTCTTGCCCGACGAACGGCCGAGGCCCTGGGGGCGAGCCGGATCGAAACCTGGGGGGTGGATTTCTCGTACAGGGACGGCCAGGCCTACGCCCGGGGCACCTACCCCTACGCCCTCGGTGATCGCCATGCAACCCGGTACCAGCCCCTGGAGACTCGCCTGGGGGCTTCCTGTTACGGGGCCCGGGGACGGAGCCGAACCCGCGACTCCCAGGGCAGAGCGATCGACACCACTCCCCTGTTGCGACTGTACCGGGAGCTCTGGGACGTCCCGGCTAGGCCGGGGTCCCTTTCGGGGCTGGGCCACGGGGACGCGGGGCAACGCTGGGCCCAGTTTGCCGAGGATTGGGAGCGACGGCTTCTCCGGCTGCCCTTGCCCCCGGCTTCGAAGGTCCACGCTTTTGTCCGGTCACTGCCCCAGGAAGACCGGGAGGATTGGCTTGCCTTGTGGCCCTTGGCGTTGTCGCTGCACCACCAGGGCCTGGACCCGGCCCTGGTCCCCGAAGCCACCCGAGACCGGGCGATTCAACTCCTCGAGGCCTCTCGCCCCCCTTCGGTTTGACAAAATTCATTGACCCAGGTAGCACTTGAAAGAATAATGGAGAGAGTCTGTCGAGGCCATTCTCCGAAAAAGGACAAAGTTTGATGAAACCGGTGGTCNCCCGACTCTATGGAGTCCTCGTCGCCCTGACGTTTGTAGGTCTGTTTGCGTGGGCTGGTGCCGACTGGTATCAGCTTCAGTCCAAGGCTGAGCTCGACGGTCGGGCGGCCCTCCGGCAGTCCGCCGGGNGGATTTCGGACCTCACGATCCGCCACGTTCCCCTGGACAAGTCGACGTTGGGCCCGGCCCTCGCGGCCCTGACCGGGGATTTGCGCTGGAAGATGATCTTGCTGTCGTCGGACCGAGGGACCGAGTTTTACCGGGGGCCCCGGCCCGAGGTCCCGGTGGATCAGGCTCCCCCCCGGTGGGATCCCCACCCCTGGACCGAAGTCAAGGTGGCCATCCCCGTGTTCCGGGCCGACGGAGATCCCCTGATCCTCGAAGGGATCCAGGAGTTCTACGGACCCCATGAGATCTTTTCTCTGCTCAAAGCCGTGGGATTCACCTTGGTCGTGTTGTTGGTGGTCACCACGGTGATGGTCCTCGTGGGGGCCCGCACCGGTGACGACCCCGCAGCCCAGGATCCGGAAGGCCCGCAGCCCTCGGAGGTCCCGGACCCCGGGTTCGAAACCCCCTCGTTTTCGTTGGAAGGCGAGCCCGAAGAAACCGTGGGGACCATTCCCATTGAAGACGATGAATACTGGTTTGACGAGACCCTGGGGCTCGAGGATCTGCCCCCCCTGGATCCCCCGACGGAGGGAGCCGACCTGGGGTCACTCCNCCTCGCCACCGAAGCCGAGTTGGCTCCCCGCCTCGAAGAGGAACTCCGGAAGGCCGGGGATCAACACCTCGATGTGGCCTTGGTCGTGTTCACGGCCAAGGACGGGGCAGACCTGGGTGTCTGGGGGCCTTCGGTCCGGACCAGCTTTCCCCAGGGCCTGACCTTCGAATACCAGGGGGGGGCCGCCGTCGTGTTGGTGGGCACCACCCTCGAAGAGGCCCTCGCCTCGGCCCGGGACTTCGTCAGCGCCCAAGACCAAAGGACCCCAGGGGTGGCCCTCCACGCCGGGGTGGCGGCCCGATCGGGCCGGTCTCTTCCGGCCACGGTGCTGTTGACCGAGGCGACCTCGGCCCGCAGACGATCCCTGGCCGGTTCGATCCGGGTCCTCGGGCTCAAGACCAACGCCGACCGGTACCGGGAGTCCCTGAAGTCGGCGTCAGCCTGAGGCCTGGCTAGCTTTTGTACAGCAACTGGCCGAGAGACCAATCGCTCACCCAGAAATCCCGGGTGCCGTCGGTGCACCGGTACCGTTTCTGGGGGTCTGCGGGGCCGATCTTCACCGTCGACTGGGAACCGTCGGCCCAATAGGCGGTGACCGTCCCGACCGCAGGCCCGGAAGCCGGCGGATCCGTCGGGCTGGCAAAGCCAGCGAAATGGAAGTCCGCAACCGACTCCGCCCAGGTTCCCATGGCCTCGACCGAAACCTTCGTCAGGCGATTCTCCCACCGGGTCTTTCCGTCCTTCAAGGACTTTTCGAGGTCAAAGGGCAGGTACACCGTTTTGTCCGAGGTTTCCAGGCGGGTGTCGAAGGNGATTCGGGTCAGATCTGCGGCCTTCTTTCTGGGGAACAACGCCAGGTCCGCCCAGGTGTTGAAGTCGAGGTCGAGGGTCCGGGCGAAGCCGCGGTCGGTCTCCCAGATCTCCTTTTGACCTGCCAGTCGAACATACACTTTGTCACCCAAGTCGTTGGTGCCGCCGACCTCCAGCGACGCAAGGACGGCCCCACCCGAACCTAGTACCTTCACCGTCTTGAAGCCCGTGGCCAACCCCAGGGACTGCCCATCCCCGGTGGTCACCAACCGCTCACGCCGGAGGGAACCCAGGGTCTTGAGGTAGGTTTCCACCCGGTCCGCCGAGGCTGGGTACTCCTTTCCCTGGTACGAAAGGGTCCAATGGGTGGTTTTCTTCAGGGAAATCCCGGTGCTCAGTTCCAGGGCCCCCACCGCCTCGGACTGGTAGTCGGCGAGGACGGGGGCCTGGGCCTGGCGGTCGGCGGTGGCATGGCCGTTGAAGACCCACCCCAGGACGGCGGTCAACGTGAGGACCCCGAACAGGGCCGAAGTGATGGTAACTTTCGTTTTGTAATCCATAGTCGTTCTCCTCAAGGGTCTTGGGGTCAGCTCTTGTGTTCCCGGGCCCGGCGGCGCCACATGTGGATCCCTGCCCAAACTAAGAGGACGGCGGGGATGAGGAACAGGTTGACGAAGGAAAGCGCAAAGGCCGCACTATCCCGGACCGAGGTGTCCTGAAGAAGGGCCAAGGACTTGTCGCGGTAGGCCCTGGTCTTGATGTTCAGCAGGCCCTCGTCCTGGGACAGCCAGTCCACTGCGCTCGCCACAAACTCAGCGTTGTCGTCCTTCCCGGTGACCTGCATCAGGTTCGTCAGGAAGTTCGACGATCCCACCACGAGGATTCGGGTGGCGGGGGAAACACCGCCCCCGGGGAACGAGGACGGAAACGCCCCCGAGAAGGCCATGACGACGTCTTGCTTTTGGAAGGTGGTGCCGGGGGCCTGGGCCGACCGGGCCGCGATGTCCACATCAATCGACAGGTTATCCTTCATCACCCAGGACTTGTCGCTGGTCCACGCCAGGGTCTCGCCGTGGATGCCGGGCTTCTTGAGGTCAGTGAGGGGGCTGGGCCACATCAGAGACAGCCCCGGGAACCGACTGGTGACGGGGTTGGTGGCCAAGGTATCCTTGGGCAAGATCTGGGGCCACTCGGTGTACCGTCGGGGGACCTCGCCCTGGGGACCCTGGAAGGGGACCACGGTGTTGTAGGCATCGTTGACCAGGGTCTGGTCGACCCGGACACCCCAGGTTTCCAGGGCCTTCAGGAGGGGATTGTCCCCGGCGGCCACCACCGGAGCCCGGGCCGCCGAAATGTCCACAAAGACGCCGTCGACCGCGAACAGAACCTTGCCGCCCTTCATAAGGAAGTCATCGACGGGTTTCAGGTTCGCCATGGTGAAGCCCTTGGACCCGGCCACGATGAGCACCGAGGCGTCGCCGATTGGCTCCCCGGGTTGAACCTGCCGGAAGGTACTCGTCTTGGTCAGCGTTTGACTCAAGACCGAGTAGTAATTCTGCAGGTCTTTCGTGGGGTCGACCTGGAGGAAGGCCACGGTCTTCTGCTTTTGGGTGACGATTTTGTTCACCTTCGACGTGAGGTCGTACTCGAGGGTCTCGATCTGACTGACCGCAGGCAACACTTCCTGGCGATCCAGGTACTGGATCACAATCCCCGAATACACCACGGCCTGGGTCTGTTGGCTCTGCTCCACGATGTTGATGGGGATGGGTTGGAGCCCAAGCCTCTCCATGTCGTTGAGTTGCCCGGAGTCCTGGGGGTCCACCACCCGGACTTTGAGGCGGCCGTCGGAGGCCGAAGCGTATTCGTCGAGGAAGTCGGCGATCCCCTGGGNGAAGGGGNAATAGGTGGTGAGCTTCTTGGAAAGATAATACGTCACGGTCACCCCGTCATTGGCCTGGGCCAGGACAGCCTTGGTGGCCGGGGAGATGGAATAGGCACCGGCGCTCGTCAGGTCGAACCGGAGCGAGAAAAGGCTCAGGTTCACCACAACAGCCGCGAAAACGGCTAAGACCAGGACCAAGAGGGTTCGTTCGCGCTTTCGTTGGACGCTCATATTACCTCCACTTCCTCAGGACAAGGACCTTGGTGTTGATATAGAGGAACAGACCTGCAAACCACAGGAAGTACAGAGCATCCTTGGTGTCGAGGATGCCCCGCTGAAAACTCGCGTACCGACCGTCCAGACTGAAGAATCTCACGGTGTCGACCACCGGAGCGGGGAGGCCCACGACGGCTACCAGGCTGGCCCCCACCCCAAAGATGAGGAGACCGGCCACCGCCAGCAAGAAGGCCGAGATGGTATTCGTCGTGAGGCTCGACAGGAACACCCCCAAGGCCACGGCCGCCCCCGACAGCAGAACGATGCCGATGTACTCACCCACGATCTCGCCGGGCTCGAAGTTCCCCAGGCCGGAGACCAGCCACGTCATGGGCAACGTCAGCGCGACCATGGCCAGAACGATGGTATACGCCCCCAGGAACTTGCCAGCCACCAGGGTGCCCGGGGACACCGGCAGGGTCAGCAGCAGCTCCTGACTGCCTAACTTGCGCTCCTCGGCCCAGGTTCGCATGGTGATGGCTGGGATGAGGATGGTGAAGGCCACCGGAAAGGTGGCAAAGTACGGCCGCAGGGATGCCGTCTGTTGGGCCAGGAACTGGTCCACCCAAAGGAACCAAATTCCCGTGAACAACAGGAAGAAGAGGATCGCACCGACGGCCACCGGACTGTGGAAGGCCGAGCGAAGTTCCTTGCGCCAAACAGCGATCAAGGGGGTTTGTCGTTGGGGGCTCTTCATTCGGGGGTCTCCTTGGTGAGTTGGACGAAGAGGTCCTCGAGGTTCATGGTTTGGGGGACGAGGGAGAGGATCTTGGCGTGGTGGGCCACGGCCCAGTCGAAAAGAATCTCTCCCCCGGGAAGGTCCATGGGGAAGGCGCAGGACAGCAGGGGTTCGGGCCCGTCTTCGAGGACCTGGGGGGCACCCTTCAGGCCTGGCAACGTGGCCAGCGCCTGCACCGCAGCGTCGGCCTTGAGCCCCTTGATCCGCAGGTCCAGGCGGTTCTCGCACTGCAGATTTTTGGCGATGTCTTCGGCCTTCCCTTCGGCCACGATCCTGCCCCGGTTCATGATGAGCACCCGTTCGCAGATCGCTTCCACTTCTTGCATGATGTGGGTGGAAAGGATGACCGTTTTTTCCCGGCCGATGGTCAGGAGCAACTGACGAAACTCAAGGATCTGGTGGGGGTCCAGCCCGCTGGTGGGCTCATCGAGGATAAGGATGTCGGGATCGGCCAGGATGGCCTGGGCCAACCCCACCCGTTGCTTCTGGCCTTTGGAAAGGTGGCTGGTGACCCGATTCTTGAAGGCCGTGGCATCGGTTCGGGCCAGGGCCTGGTCAATCGCCCCGGGGATCGCAGCCGTGGGCAACCCCCGGACCCCGGCCATGAACTCCAAGTACTCCTTGACCGTCAGGTCGGGGTAGACCGGGGAGCTTTCGGGCAGGTACCCGATCAAGGCCTGAGCCTTCCGGGTTTGGTCTAGCAGGTCAATTCCATCGATGGAAATCGACCCGGACCCCGGAAAGTGGTAGCCGGTGAGCATCTTCATCAAAGTGGTTTTGCCCGCACCATTGGGGCCAAGCAGCCCGAGGATCTGGCCTTTTCCCACCTCAAAACTGACGTCATCCACCGCTTTGAAGGTCCCGTAAGACCTAGTCAGGTTTTGAACGCGAATCATTCTCTGTTACCTCTGTCCTGTAACGTTTCTCCAACCCTCAGTGAAAACGCAACGAGCCAGGGCCTTGGCCCGACGATGCCCCGAGGTTCAATCCCGGTTAGGAATCTCTACTGTCTGACCGTCTCGGGACAAGAAGGTATCGGGAAAGAGTTCCCGGGCTTCGGTCACGAGGCGTTTCAAGTCCTTTTCGTTGCACCGAGGGGAGTAGTGGATCAACCCCATCTTGCTCNCCCCGGCGGCCTGGGCGATCTGGGCAGCTTGGGTACTCGTCAAGTGCCGCTTCTCCCGGGCGCTGTCTTCTAAATCCCTGGTAAACATCCCCTCGCACAGCAGTAAATCCGAGCCCGCCACGGCGGGAACGATGGACGGGTGGGGAGCCGTGTCGGTGACATAGCTGAACTTGCACCCAGGGCGGGGGCCTCCCACCACTTCGGAACTCTCCACCACGGTACCGTCGGCCAGGGTCACGGGGTTCCCCGCCTGAAGCTGAGACCAGAAGGGGCCCATGGGAACGCCCAGGGCCTTGGCCTTGTCGGGGTGAAACACCCCGGGGCGCATCGACTCCTCGAGGGTATACCCCACACAGACCCGACTGTGGTTCAGCGGAAAGGACCTCACCCGGTACCCGTCGCCTTCGTAAACAATCTGCGTTTCTTCCGGGTTACGGATTTCCTGGACGATGATTTCGTAATTCAAGTACATCTCGAGGGTCCGACGGCTGGCGTCAAAGAAGTCTTTCACTTTGGCCGGTCCGATGAGGTACAAGGGCTCGGTGCGATCCACTTGACTGGAGAGCATGAGCATGCCCGGGAGGCCGGTGATATGGTCGGCGTGGGTGTGGCTAATGAAGATGGCATTGATCTTCTTCCAGCGCAGATTCATCTTTTTGAGAGCAATCTGAGTGCCCTCGCCGCAATCGAACAGGAACAGGTCACCGTCCCGGCGGACCAAGGCCGACGTGAGGTGACGGTGGGGCAGTGGCATGGTGCCGCCGGTACCCAGGACGAAGACTTCCAGACTCATAAGGGGCAGAAGATACCACAGTGTCCGTCCCTACGTCGAGCCTCTCGTTGACAAAGGTGGAGAGCCATGGTACGAGGAACCCATGGTCCAGGGGACAACGTTCCCTGGGCGAGTTGTTCTCTGTCAAAGTATTCGCTGATTGACGTGCGACGTGAGAGCGTCCGGGCCACCGGACCGCCGAAGGGGCAAGGAACGAGGTCAAGCCGAACTCGATCCGAAACTCTCAGGCAAAGGTATCGTCGCAAAGACAGCACCTCTGGACGCCAGGACAGAGAAAAAGGCAAGCCGTCGTGGCTTGCCTTTTTCATTTTCCGGAACAGGGATTCGCGGCACAAGGAGCCCTTGTGGACGAAGACCTGAAACGCACCAACCTCTATTCCTGGCATCAGGCCCATGGGGGACGGATGGTTCCCTTTGCCGGCTGGGAACTGCCCCTTCGGTACGACACCGGCGCCCTCGAAGAGCACCGGCTGGTCCGGCGCTCGGCTGGGCTGTTCGACATCGACCATATGGGTCAATTCGCCGTCGAAGGGCCCGACGCCCTCCCCTTCCTCAACCNCCTCGTTACCTGGGACCTCCGGACCCTCGCCGTGAACCAGAGCCACTACGCCTTGCTCTGCCAACCCGACGGCGGCATCGTCGACGACGTGTTCGTGTACCGGCGACCGACGGGATGGTTTGTGGTGGTCAATGCGGCCAACCGCACCAAAGACCTGGCCTGGATGGTGGCCCACACCGAAGGGTTCGACGCCACGGTGAAGGACGTCTCGGAGGCGACGTACATGGTGGCCCTCCAGGGGCCCCGGGCCCTGGAGATTGCCTCGGGGGCCTTCGGAACGAAGTTTCAGCTTCCGGCCCGGTTCTCGGCCACCGAAACCGACTTGGGCGGAATCCCCATCGTCTTTGGTCGCACCGGGTACACCGGCGAGGACGGCGGAGAGTTGTTCTTTCCGGCCGAGGCCGCCGTCACGGTGTGGGAATCTCTGCTTCAGCGAGGCACGGACCTCGGCATCGACGTCGGACCCATTGGCCTGGCCGCCCGGGACAGTCTGAGGTTTGAACCAGGCTTTGCCCTGTACGGCCATGAGATCGATGACCAGACCACCCCGCTGGAAGCCAACCTCGGGTGGGCCTGCGCCCTGGACCACGACTTCATCGGCCGAGAGGCTCTGGTGGCCCAAAAGACCCAGGGCCTCCGGAAGAAGCTCGTCGGCTTCGAGCTCACCGAGCCCGGGGTTCCCCGCCAAGGCTGTCCGGTGACCACCCCGGAAGGAAGGGTTCTGGGTGAGGTCGTGGAAGGGCTGTACGCTCCCACCGCCGACACGTACTGCGGCCACGCCTTCGTCGACCCAGGGTTTGCCGCCGTGGGAACCCCTGTGAACGTGGTGATCCGAGACCGTCCCAAGACGGCCGTCATCGTCCGTCGTCCCTTTTACACCCCGGCCTACAAGGCCTGACCTATTGTATCATTATAAGGAGAGTGCCATGAAGATTGATCCCAACGCCCGGTATTTGGCCAGCCACGAGTGGGCCCGCCCCGAGGGTGATCTGTACGTCGTGGGCGTCAGTGACGACGCCCAAGAAGAACTGGGAGACGTGGTATTCGTCGACCTTCCCAAGCCGGGGGCGACCTTCTCCCGGGGCGAAGTCTTTGGCGTCATCGAATCCGTCAAGGCAGCGAACGATCTCTATTGCCCGGTGGGAGGGGAAGTCGTGGCCGTCAACACCGAATTGGGCGCCCATCCCGAGTCGGTGAACCAGGATCCCTACGGGGCCGGCTGGCTCATCAAGGTGAAGCCGTCCGACCCCGCCGACTGGGAAGCCCTGGTGACCGCCGTAGCCTACGGCCAGGACCACCCATGAGCCAACCCCCTCTCCCCGGCCCCGATCTCCTCGATCCCTTCGTCGACCGACACCTCGGTCCCTCGGCCCAGGACCGCCAGGCCATGCTCGAAGCCCTGGGCCTCGGATCCCTCGACGAGCTGATCGACCAGACCGTCCCCCCGGCCTTGAGGCTCACCCAGCCTTTGGATCTGCCTCCGCCCCTCGGGGAGGCAGAAACCATTGCGGGGTTGCGGGCCTTGGCGGCCCAGAACCGAATCTTCCGCTCCTACCTGGGCCAGGGCTATGCCGATACCCTGACCCCGGCGGTGATCCAAAGGAATGTCCTGGAGAACCCCGGATGGTACACCCAGTACACCCCTTATCAGCCCGAAATTGCCCAGGGCCGGCTGGAAGCGTTGATCAACTTTCAGACCATGGTCTGTGACCTGACGGGGATGGAAATCGCCGGAGCCTCCCTCCTCGATGAGGCCACCGCCGCCGCCGAGGCCATGACCCTCAGCCTTCGGGCCCGGGACCGCAAATCCACGGCCCGGACGTTCTTCGTGGCCGAGGGGTGTCACCCCCGGACCCTCGACGTGGTCCGCACCCGAGCCGAAGCCCTGGGCCTCGACGTCGTGGTGGGGGACCCGGACGCGTGGACCTTTGAGGTGCCGACGGTGGGGGCCCTCCTGTCGTACCCCGACACCCGGGGGGCCCTCCGGGACTGGAAGCCCTGGGTCGACCGGGCCCATGGGGCGGGTACCCTGGTCACCGTGGCCACCGACTTGCTGGCCCTGACCCTGGTCNCCCCCCCGGGGGAATGGGGAGCCGACATCGTCGTGGGCAACTCCCAGCGTTTCGGGGTGCCCTTGGGATTCGGCGGACCGCATGCGGCGTTCTTGGCCACCCGACAGGCGTACAAGCGCGACCTTCCCGGGCGGTTGGTCGGGGTTTCCAAGGATTCGGCGGGAAAGCCCGCCTACCGACTGGCCCTCCAAACCCGGGAACAGCACATTCGCCGGGAACAGGCGACCAGCAACATCTGCACCGCCCAGGCCCTCTTGGCCGTCATGGCTTCGATGTACGCGGTGTACCACGGTCCCGAAGGCTTGGTCCGGATCGCCCAACGGGTGCGGTGCCTCACCCTTGCCTTGGCCAGGGCCCTTCGGGCCGTCGGGTACACCGTGGGACCCGACGTCTTCTTCGATACCCTCGAAGTCTCCGGGGGCCCCCGGACGCCCCCAGAGTTGCTCACAGCGGCCCTGGCCCAGGGAATCAACCTACGCCCCGGGGAGGCCTCCATCGGTGTCACCCTCGATGAAACCGTCNCCCTCCACGACCTGTCGGTGCTCTTGGAAGTTTTCGGGGCCTCGGGAGACCCTGAGGCCCTGGCCCGAGGGGAAGCGCCGGGGTTCCCCGCCCCTTGGAACCGAACCTCACCGTTCCTGACCCACCCTGTGTTCCACCGGTACCACACCGAGACCGAGATGATGCGCTACCTTCACCGGCTCCAAGCCAGGGACCTGTCCCTGGTCCACTCGATGATTCCCCTCGGGTCCTGCACCATGAAGCTGAACGCAGCGGCCGAGATGGCGGCCATCACGTGGCCTGAGTTTGCCCGGATCCNCCCCGCCGCGCCCGTGGCCCAGGCCCAGGGCTATCTCGCCTTGTTTGACCGCCTGGAACACTGGTTGGCCACCATCACCGGGTTCGCCGGTGCGTCTCTGCAACCCAACTCGGGAGCCCAGGGGGAATACGCCGGGTTGCTGGCCATCCGCCGGTGGCACCAGTCCCGGGGCCAGGACCGGCGGGTCTGTCTGATCCCCAGCTCGGCCCACGGGACAAATCCGGCCAGCGCGGCCTTGGCGGGCCTCGAAGTGGTCGTGGTCCGGTGTGACCCCGAGGGCAACGTGGACCTCGCTGACCTCGAGGCCAAGGCGAGCGCCCACGAGACCCGGCTCGCCGCCGTGATGGTCACCTACCCGTCGACCCATGGGGTGTTTGAACCGGGGATTGTCGATCTGTGCCGGATCGTCCACGACCACGGCGGCCAGGTGTACATGGACGGGGCCAACATGAACGCCCAGGTGGGCCTCACGAGCCCGGGGTTCATCGGGGCCGATGTTTGCCACCTCAACCTCCACAAGACGTTCTGCATTCCCCATGGAGGGGGAGGCCCGGGGATGGGCCCCATCTGCGTGGCCGCCCACCTCGTCCCCTTCCTGCCCCCCCGGTCTGGCCTGGGGTTGGTGTCGGCCGCCCCCTGGGGAAGCGCTGGCATCCTGCCCATTCCCTATGCGTACATCGCCATGATGGGGGCCGAGGGACTGGCCCAGGCCAGCCGGGTAGCCATCTTGAACGCCAACTACGTGGCCGAGAGGCTGGAACCCCACTACCCCGTCTTGTACCGGGGCCAGAACGGCCGGGTGGCCCACGAGTGCATCGTCGACCTTCGCCCCCTCAAGGCAACGTCGGGGGNGGAAGCCGAAGACGTGGCGAAGCGGCTCATGGACTACGGGTTCCACGCCCCCACGATGAGCTTCCCGGTCCCCGGAACCCTGATGATTGAGCCCACGGAAAGCGAATCTCGGGCGGAACTCGACCGCTTCTGTGACGCCCTCATCGCCATCCGCCAGGAAATCCGGGACATCGAAGAGGGGAGGGCGGACCGGGAAAACAACGTCTTGAAGCACAGCCCGTTCACGGCCCAGGCGGTCACCCGGGAGCCCTGGCCCCACCCCTTCACGAGGGAGTCAGCGGCGTTTCCGGCCCCCTGGGTCCGGGACGCAAAGTTTTGGCCGTCGGTGGGTCGGGTAGAGAACGTGTGGGGGGACCGGAACCTGTTCTGTTCGTGCCTCCCCCCGGAAGGGTGGCCGGGGGCCTAACACTCGGGCACGTTCACCGAGAGGTGGACGGCGAGCCCCCCTTCGGCCGTCTCCTTGTACTTATCGTTCATGTCCAACGCCGTGTCCCACATGGTCCGAACGACGGCATCCAGAGAAACCTTGGCCCCCTGGGGGTCGCCCCCCAGGGCCAACTGACTCGCCGTGATGGCCTTCACCGCCCCCATGGAATTGCGCTCAATGCAGGGGATCTGGACCAGACCGCCCACCGGGTCGCACGTGAGCCCCAGGTGGTGCTCCATGGCAATCTCTGCGGCCATCAGCACCTGGGCCGGGGTTCCCCCCAGGACTTCGGTGAGGCCGGCGGCGGCCATGGCCGACGACACCCCGATCTCTGCCTGACACCCCCCGAGGGCCGCCGACAACGTGGCCCCCTTCTTGAAGATGCTCCCGACCTCGCCGGCGGCCAGGAGAAACCGAGGGATGTCCTCGGGGCGGAACGAGGCACCGAAGCAGACGTGGTACAGAAGGACGGCGGGGATGACCCCCGCCGACCCATTGGTGGGCGCCGTCACGACCCGGCCAAAGGCGGCGTTTTCTTCGTTCACCGCCAGGGCGAAGCAGGTGACCCAGTCGAGGACCTGGCGAAAGGTTCCCTGACCCGACCGGATGGCGGCCACCCAGGCCTGGGCATCGGGGTACGTGCCTTCGCCCAATAGCGAGCGGTTCAGGGCCACGGCCCGGCGTCGCACCCCCAGGCCACCGGGGAGCACCCCTCTTTGGTACGCACCCCGGAAGGCGCAGTCCCGCATCGCGGCCCACAACTCCCCCAGGCCTTGGTCGACGGCTGCCTCGGACCGCCAGGCGAGTTCATTGTGTCGAACCACCCACGAGATGGACTGCCCGGTGACGGCGCACCACCGAGCGAGGTCGGCCCCGCTGTCGATGGGGTACGGTAGCACCACCTCACCCCGGGGCGGCTCCGGGCCTTCCTGGACCACAAAGCCACCCCCCACGGAGTAGTAGGTCTGTTCGGCCACCAAGGCCCCTCCCCGGTAGCCTTGGAACGTGAGGCCGTTGGGGTGAAAGGGCAGACTCTGGGCGCCCAGGAACTCGATGTCCCGACCGGGGTCAAACCCCAGGGGGCCTTGGCCCCGGACGGCCAACCGGTGGTCCCGGCGGACGGCCTCGACCAGGGGGCCCAGGGCTTCGACGGAGGTGTGGACCGGGTCGGCGCCCCCGAGGCCCAGGATCAGCGCCCAGTCCGTCCCATGGCCGCGCCCCGTCTTCGCCAGGGAGCCGTAGAGCCGCACCCGGATCGAGTCGACCAGGGAATCTCCCAGGGAGAGGAGGAATTGTTGGGCCGCCCGCCAGGGCCCTAGGGTATGAGAACTCGAGGGGCCAATGCCAATTTTGAAGATGTCGAAGACGCTGAGCCGCACGGTCGGGCCTCCTGGGGTCCATCATGCCCCAAATCCCGGGGGGTTGACAGCCGGGGCCCTATGGTTAACCATAGGCCAATCATCATGGTTAACGAAAACGCCCTTCGCCTTCTGGATCGCCTCAAACAGGCCTCGGGCCCGGTATCGGGGACGGCCCTCGCCCGGGAACTGGGCATTAGCCGGGTGGCCCTGTGGAAGCGTTTCGAGTCCCTCCGGGCGTCGGGGTACCCCGTGGTCGCCGGCCACGCCGGGTACCAGTTGGGGCCCGGAGACAAGCCCCTCCCGTGGGAGTTCCCCGGGGATGAAGGGCGGGTGTTCCACTTCGACACCCTGGGGTCCACCATGGACGAGGCCCGGGACCGAGGCCTGGCCGGCCTCACCGAGGGGGCGGTGGTGGCCGAACACCAGAGCGCCGGTCGGGGCCGGGCCGACCGATCCTGGGCTTCCGCCGGCGGCGACCTGTTGGTGACCTTGATCCTGCGTCCCCGGTTGCCCACGACCTTCGCCGGGGCCCTGGGCCTCGAAGCCCTGGCGGCCCTCGTGGAGACCCTGGCCAACCTCTATGCCCTGGACCTAACCCTGAAGTGGCCCAACGACGTGATGGCCGGGGACCAGAAGGTCGCCGGGGTCCTCGTCGAAGCCTGGGGCTCGGTCGAGGCTCCCCAGTTCTACACCGTTGGCCTGGGGTTGAACGTCCATGGCCTCCCCGCCCTGGCCCGGCCCGTGGCCTCGGTGGAGTCCCTGGTCCAGGGGTCCGCCGACCGTCGGGCCATCCTGGCCCAGTGGTGGTCCCGGTTGCGCCGGTGGTCCCAAGCCCCGGACCTCGATCCCGGGAGGTGGAAGACCTGGGCCGGGCCCCAACCCCGGTTACGGGTGGAGACCTTCGATGGTCGCACCGTATCGGGACCCTTTCAAGGCTTTGATCGGACCGGGAGCCTGCTCCTCGGTCCGGCCGATTCTCCCATCCCCATTCGGTACGGTGAAGGTCACCGCACCTCAGGAGTTTCCCCATGAATGCTCTTCCTAAGATGGTCCTCGCGGCCCTCTTCACCGGCCTGATGGCCGCCGGGTCGTGGATCGCCCTCCCCTTCCCCGGGGTTCCGATGATCCTGACCAACGCCTTTCCCTGGCTGGCGGGCCTGGTCCTCGGCCCGGTATGGGCCGGGGTGTCCACGGGACTCTACCTTCTGCTGGGCGCCTTCGGGTTGCCCGTCTTTGCCAAAGGCGGAGCGGGGATCGGCGCCCTCCTGGGAACCACCGGGGGCTTCCTCTTCGGGTACCTCGGAGCAGCCTTGGTCACCGGTTGGCTCCGGGACCCCCGGGGCACCAGCCTGGTTCGCACATCCCTGGCCACGGTGGCTGGGTTGATCGTGGTGTACCTCGTCGGGGTTCCCTGGCTCGCCTTCGTCGTTTTCAAGGGCGCCGATGGTTGGACNCCCTCCCACTTCGCCCAGGCGTTCTTTTGGGCCACGGGACCCGCCGGCTTCCCCCTCCTCTTTGTCCTAGGGGACCTGCTCAAGGCCATCGCCGTGGTCCTGGTGGCCCGGATCCTCGTCCGCTTGCCGGGGGTGGCCCCCCTGCTCCGGCCATGACCCTGGCCGCCGAGGCCCTGGGCCATCGGTTTGCCGACGGGGCCTGGGGCCTCGAGGACGTGACCGTGACCCTCACCGCCGGGGAGTGGGTTGTGATTGCCGGGCCCAACGGGGCCGGGAAGACCCTCCTCATGCGTCACCTGGTGGGGCTGGTCGAGCCCACCACGGGCCGGGTCACCCTCGACGGGCACGACATCCGGACCCGCCTCCCCGAAGTCCGGCGACGGGTGGGCCTGGTGTTCCAAGATTCCGGGGCCCAAATCGTCGGGCTGACCGTGGCCGAGGAAGTGGCCTTCGGCCCCCGGAACCACAGGTGGCCCCGGGACCGGGTCGACCGGGCGGTGGCCCAGGCGCTGGACGCCGTGGGCCTCCGGGGGAGGGAAGACGAGGTGTGCTCCCATTTGTCCGGGGGCGAGAAGCGGCGGCTGGCCATCGCCGGGGTCCTGGCCTGCGAGGCCGACTTCCTCATCCTCGACGAACCTTTTACCGGCCTGGACCTCCCCGCCGTCCGGGCCGTGTTGACCACCCTCGTGGCCCTCCACCGGCTCGGGAAAACCGTCGTGGTGTTGACCCACGAACTCGACAAGTGCCTGGCCCACGCCGACCGCTTGATCCTCATGGCCCGCCGCCGGGTCCGGGCCACCGGAAGCCCCCGGGACCTCTGGGACCTGATCCCCGAGGTTCAGACCCACCGGCCTGCCGGGGGCGTCGAGCACCTGGAAGGGATGTCGTGGCTCCGGTGACCCGGACGGCCTTCCATTTCGACGGGCGCCCTTCGGTGGCCCGACGGTGGGACATCCGTTTCCGGGTCGCCGCCTGCGCCGAAATCAGTGCCGTCGTCCTGGGAGCCCCCGGGGCCGCCCTGGGGCCCCTGGCCCTGGGGATCGGGACCCTGTTGGCCCTGGCGGGATCCACGTGGTCCGAAGGGTTCCGGGTCGTCCGGGGGTTCCTGGGTTTCCTGGTCTTCTTTTGGATCGTGGGCTTTCTTTGTGAGCCCACGGCTGCCCAGGGAGTCTTTCTGGGGATCCAGGGAGCCCGCCTGTTGTTGCTGGTGCTACTAGGCCACTTTCTGTTCCTGACCGCCACCCCCGGGGACGTGACCGAAGGGATTCGCTGGTACCTGGGGTGGCTGGGTCCCCGCCGGGCCTGGGGAGCGGCGAACATGGCCGCGTGGGCCTTGGCCTCCATCCCGCTGGTCTTGGACCAAGCCCGGGGGCTCTTGGAAGCCGCCACCCTCCGGGGTCTGACCCTCGGCCGCCACCCGGTCCAGGCGCTGAGGCTGGTCACCCTGGGCCTGCTGATCCGCACCGTGGAGCGAAGCGCCGACCTCGCCGCAGCCCTGGAGGCCCGGGGCTTTGGCCTGGAGGTGCCTCCCCGCCTAGGGAGGGCCCACCCCCGGGACTGGGCGGCCCTGGGGGCGACCACGGTCACCCTGGCCTTGGCCTGGGGCTTTGGTGTTATAGTGACCCCATGACCACTTCCCGACGTCGCAACCCTTGGGGAACCCTCTTTCTCGTGGGGGCAGCCACGGGGTTTGCGTTCTTCACCGTTCAGCCGTGGTGGCCGGGCGAAACCGTCCGGTTCTTCCGGGCGTTCTTCGAAGCGTCGCTGGTGGGGGCCCTGGCCGACTGGTTTGCGGTCACCGCCCTGTTTCGCCGGCCTCTGGGCCTGCCCCTCCCCCACACCGACATCCTGGTCCGCCGGAAGGACCAACTGGTCCAGGCCCTTCCCCGGTTCCTCGGGACCTTCCTGGAGCCTGACACCCTGTACCCCAAGCTCCGGGCCGTCGATTGGGCGGGCCTCGTCCTGGATCGCCTGGACCCGGCTTCCCTCGATGACTTGTTCGAAGGCGCCGTCGGGGCCCTCGCCGACTCCCCCTCCCGGGCTTCGTGGGAAACCAGTGTGGTCACCCTGGGGGCCGGTCTCCTCCACCAAGAGCTCACGGTGCACCGGGACGCCTTGGTGGGTCCTATGACCGACTTGGTGAAACGCAACGCAGGATGGAAAGGCCTCTTCGTGAACCGGGACACGGTGGACGAGGCCGTCGAGGGCTTCCTCGAGGAGTTGAAGGGGGTCCGAGACCAGCCGGACCACCCGCTGAGGAAGACCCTGACCGGGGTGGTCCACGCCGCGTGGCCCCGGTGGGCGGCCCAGGTCAAACCCTCCCGGTGGACGGCCGACACCTGGTCCCGGCTCGAGCGGGACCCCGGGGTCCGGGACCGTTTCAACCGTCAGGCCAGTGACCTGGCCGTGGCCCTGTGGGAAAAGGCCTCGGTCTCGGCCGCCGTCACCGGGGCCCTGGGCTACCTCCTGGCCCAGACCGACGCCCGGAACTTGGCAAACCGCATCGAGGCCGCCGTGGGGAACGACCTTCAGTACATCCGGGTCAACGGCGCCTTGGTGGGGGGATTGGTCGGCCTGGTCCTCGAGGGACTCCGGGGCTAGCGCAACCGATACACCGTCGCTTGCCAGGGGGCCAGGGTCAGGGACGTGGCCCCCGGGGCGGCCGTCGGCCCGGCCCCGTTGTCGAGGGCGGCTTCGGCGATGACCATCCCCGGGGGCAAGGCCCAGTCCCACCGCCCTTCCCCAAAGACCACGGCCACCAGCCAACGCTCAGAGCCCAGGGTCCGGGTGTACAGGAACAGGCTCTCGTGGGCAGGATCGAGGTCGTGGAAGGCTCCGTGGACCAGGGTCGGGTGGGCCCGCCGCAAGGCGATCAGTCGGCGATGGTGGTGGAACACCGAGTCAGGGTCGGCCAGTTGGGCCTCGGCATGGATGTCGGAGTAGTTCGGGTTCACGGCCAACCACGGCGTCCCCGTGGTGAAGCCCCCGTGGGCCTGGGCCGACCACTGGACAGGCGTCCGGGAGTGGTCCCGGCTGTTCTGGCGCAGGTGGCTCAGAAACTCTTCGGCCGAAACCTTCCCCGTGGCCACCCACTGGGCCCAGAGCCCATGGACCTCCACATCGTCAAAGTCGTCCAACCCTTGGAAGGGGTAGTTGGTCATCCCCAGTTCGTCCCCCTGGTAGAGAAAGGGGGTGGCCCGTTGGGTGAGGAGCACCGTGGCCAGGGCCTTGGCCGACAAGGATCGCCACCGGGGGTCGTCGTTCCCGAAGTGGCTGACCGCCCGGGGATTGTCGTGGTTCCCCAGGAAACTCGTATTCCAACCGAAGTCCCCCGAGGCTTGATCGATCCGGGAGTAGATGGCCTTCACCTGGGGGAGGGTCCAGGGAACCTTGCGCCNCCCCTCCCGGTCGAGGCGAACCAGGTCGAAGTGGAAGATCATGCTCAGCTCGTGGCGCCGGGCGTCGGTGAATCGAGCCGCCTGGTCAAAGCTCACCCCGAAGGCCTCACCCACGGCGACGGCTCCGTAGGGAGCCAGCACCTCCCGGTGCATCTCTTGCAAAAACTCGTGGACCCGGGGACCGTCGGCGTAGACAAACTCCGGGTGGGCCTGTTGTTCGGGGGTCAGGTCGGGGAGGCCCGGCCGCTTCGAAATGAAGGGGATCACGTCCATCCGGAACCCGGCCACCCCTTTTTCCAGCCAAAACCGCATGAGGTCGTAAACCTCGGCCCGGACGGCCGGGTTCTCCCAATGGAGGTCAGGTTGCTTTTCGGCAAAGTAGTGCAGGTAGTACTGGCCCGTGGCCGGGTCCAGGGTCCACGCCGAGCCCCCGAAGAACGCTGAGTAGTTGTTCGGAGGGCCGCCGGCCTTCCCGTCCCGCCAAAGGTACCAGTCTCGGTAGGGGTTATCCCGGGAGGACCGGCTGGCCACAAACCACGGGTGTTCGTCGCTGGTGTGGTTGACCACCAGGTCGATGATGAGCTTCATCCCCCGGGCCTTGAGGCCGGCCACCAGGGCCTCAAAGTCGTCCAGGGTACCGAACTCGGCCATGNCCCGCCGGTAGTCCCGGATGTCGTACCCATTGTCGGCGTTCGGGCTGTCAAAGTGGGGGCACAGCCAAACGACGTCGACCCCCAGGGTCTTCAGGTAATCCAATTTCGAGGTGAGGCCGGGCAGGTCGCCGATGCCATCGCCGTTGCTGTCGCAGAACGATCGAGGGTAGACTTGGTAGAAGACAGCGTCTTTCCACCAATCTAGACCCGAGGGAGGGAGAGGATTCATCCCTCCAGACAACCCTGGAGACGGGGTTCTGTCAACATCGGCGAGCGACGGTCTGTGCCCCGGGGTGTCGACACCCTGGACGCCCTCGACAGGAAAGCCCGGATGCATTAGGAATACAGAGCGAGAGGTCCCGCCATGACTGTTGCCGACCGAGTCGCCTTCCTCAGTTCTTCAAAGCTTTTCGCCCAAACGCCCGGCGACGTGATCCAGCTCATCGCCGACCAATTGCGGTGGGAACAGGTGGCCCCGGGGGCCGACATCGTACGCAAGGGGGACGATGCCGACCGGATGTACCTGATCGTCTCAGGCTCGGCCGACGTTCATGAAGGCGAACGCTCCCTCCGGACCCTGGGACCCCGGGATAGTTTTGGGGAGATGGCCCTGCTCGACCGTCAGCCCCGGGCGGCGACGATCACGGCCCTGGAGCCTTGCGACCTCCTGTCCCTCCACCGGGAAGCCTTCGACCTCTTGATCACCAGCCGTCCGGAAGTGAGTCGGGCCATGCTCCTGGTGCTCACCTCCGATATCAGGAGCAACACCGAGTCGTTGGCCCAGGATTTTGCCGTGCGCATCGAGTTGGAGCGGAAGGTCCAGGACCAACTGAGGGAGCTGGCGGCCGGACAGGNGGCGGTGATCTTCGCCCTGTCCAAGCTGTCGGAGTCCCGGGATTCGGACACCGGTCGCCACCTCGAGAGGGTCCGAGAGTACTGTCGCGTCCTGGCCACCGAGCTGCACCGGATGCCGGCGTTTGCCCAAGCGATCACCCCAGAGTTCGTCGAGCTTGTCTACCGGGCCAGTCCTCTCCACGACATCGGCAAGGTCGCCATCCCCGATCACATCCTGAGGAAACCCGGAAAGTTAACGGCCGAGGAATACACCGTCATGAAGACCCACGCCGAACTGGGGGCCCAAACCCTCAGGGAAGTCGCCGCCGAGTACCCGGGGAACCAGTTGGTGACCCTGGGGATCGAGATCGCCGCGGGCCACCACGAGAAGTGGGATGGGTCGGGGTACCCCCGGGGAACCTCGGGGGTGGCAATTCCCCTGGCAGCCAGGATCGTGGCGGTGGCCGACGTCTACGATGCGCTCACGTCCCGGCGCCCCTACAAGCAGCCGTTCAGTACCGACGAGACCCGCCGCCTGATGGTCGAGGGGCGAGGCACCCACTTCGATCCGGCCATGGTCGATGCGTTTCTGACCGTCGAAGCCCAATTCATCGAGATAGCCCGGACCCTGGGGGACGCCTAACACGGCTCCAGGACTAAGGTCGGAAAGGCTTACCGAGACGTAGCCATGAAAAGAATCCGCCACCTTGGGGAAGTATCCTCGGGGGCGGGCGGTTCGTTTCGGTAACATTTGTGGCCCGGTCACCAAGATCCGTCGGGCCAACCGCGGTTTTCGGGGTTCTTCGGTCTTTTTCCTGAGTTTGGCACGGTTCGTGCCATTGGAGTCCCCAGAGAGGAAGATACGATGCCAAGCTTAGCCACCCCCGCCCAAGGGCAACTGAGAACCGACGCCCGGGCCTTCGCAGCCCGATGGCTCACCCAGGTTCCCGAGCTGATTGCCCCCCATGCCACCCCCGAGGCCCGATTTCTGGCCACCCGCCCCATCTACGCCGAGGCCATCCAGGCGGGATTTCTCCGCCGCCTGATCCCTGCTCCCTTCGGCGGCGAAGGGACGAGTAACTGTGACCTCGCCATCGTGGCCGAGGAGTTTTACGCGGTGGACGGGAGCGTCTCCTTGACCCTCCTGGCCACCATGCTCGGCCTATCGCCGCTGTTCATCGCCGGGAGCCCCCAGCAGGTCCAATCCCACCTCGGGCCGTTCCTGTCCGCCCAGGGCACCCCCTTGGCATCCCTCGCCTCCAGTGAGCCGGGGGGAAGCGCCAACTTTTTATCCCCGGCCCCCGCCGAAGGCCTGAGGACCACAGCCGTCCTAAAGGGCGATGTCTGGCACATCCAGGGGAAGAAGCACTGGGTGTCGGTGGCCACCGGTTGGGAGGGCGAAGGGGCCGACTTGGTCTGTGCCCTGGCCCGGTCGGGGACCGATGCGGCCGGGAAGCCCGAGGCAACTATGTTTGCGATCGAAGCCAAGAAGAACGGGGGCGTGATCCTCGACGAGGCCATCCCATCCCTGGGGCACCGGGGCCACCTAGCCCCTCGGTTTTCCATCGACGCCACCGTGGGGTCCGGGGCCATCATCGGTCCCCGAGGCGCCGGGAAGACCATCGCCGATGGGGCCTTCACGGGAACCGCGGCCGTGGTCGGCATGTTTGCCACCGGATTGATGCGGGCTGCCTTCTCGTACGCCCTCGACTTCGCCCGGAGGGAACGGCGGGGAGGGTTGAACCCCATCATCGAATACCAGGCCGTGGCGGACGGTCTTTCCCACGCCAAGGCCAGGATCGAGGCGGTCCGGGCCCTGTCCTGGGCGGCGTGCCAAGCCTTGGACACCATGCGACCCGGAGCTGCCGAATTGGCCCTCCATGCCAAGGTCTACGGGTCCGAAACGGCCGTTGAGGTGATCACGAGCCTGATGCGGGNGGTGGGGGTCGATAGTTATTCCGAGGAGCTACCCCTAGGTCGTTACCTTCTGGATGCCTTGGCGCTGCCCGTCTTTGACGGGGGTAATCTGGGGGTCAGGCTCCGGAGCCTTCAAGGGATTCTTTCGGCCCCGGGGTACTCGCCCCTCCACGCACCGGGGATTGCCTAACGGCAGGTCTAGGGCGATGGCACCCCGGAATCGATCGTCCCTGGAGCGTCCCCTCGACGTTCTCCAGGCGGCCCATCGAAAAGATCAGGCCGACCTCCCCCGTCTGCTGGACCTGGGAGAAGCCGTCCGGGGGGCCACCGCCCTCATCCACGAACTTCAAAAGGAGCGAGGTCTGTCCAGCGGCTATGTGGCCAGCGAAGGGTCCCTGTTCTCCCAACCGCTGAGGCTCCAGACGTCCAGGGCCCAGGAGGCCTGGAGGACGGCCTTCGAGGCTTGGACGGCCTTGCCCGCCCCCTTCCTCNCCCCTGTGACCCAGGCGGCCCTGGCCAAAGTCCTCGAGGACGTCGAACCTCTTCGGACCCTTCGGGCCGATGTCCGGGGCCGATCCTTGACGCCCACGGCCACGGTGACCCAGTTTACGGCCCTGATCGACCACTGGATCGGGGTGGTCGCCCTGGCCTCCGGGACGACCAGTGATGCTCCTTTGACTCTGGCTCTCTTGAGCCTGTTCCATTGGGTCCGGGCCAAGGAGTTTTCTGGCCAGGAACGGGCCTGGGGCTCCATGGTCTGCGCCCAGCGGGGATTCGAGCCCTGGCAACGGGAACGGCTCCTGGCCGTCGATGAACAAAGAAAGGAAGCCTTGGTCCAGTTCCAGAAGCATGCCAATGCGGACCAGACCCGACGGTGGGCCGGGGTCGAAGACTCCCAGGACTATCGCCAAATGGAACTCCTCCGGAAGGCCCTCCACGGGGCTGACGCCCCGGGGACCGACGAGTTTCCCGGGGTCGAAGACTGGTTCCGGACCTCGACGGCCGTGATCGATCAATACCGGGTCGTCGAACTGAGCCTGCTCGACGGAGTCGAGAGCGTGGTGGCCACCATCCTAGCCGACGCCCGGTCCCTGTGGGAGGCCTCCCAAATCCAGCCGTCCCCCCGGGAGTCAGAAATCTTGAGAACCCTAGGGAAGGCCCATCAAAGCCTTCTCGACCTGGCCCGCAACCCCGAACAGGACGAGGCCTTAGAAGCCGAACTTCGGCGTTGGCGGAAGAATCTGCGGAGGATCGAGCCCTTGGCGGNGTTGCTGTCTAACCTCGAGCAACGCGCCCGGTTGCTGGTCCTCGACACCCGGATCGAAGCCATGGACCGTGACACTCTGGAGAGGGAAGCTCAAACTTTCCAGCGTATGATTGCCGACGCCTCCTCCGAGACCCGGGAACTCATCGGCATCCTGACCCACTCGGCAGACCGGGTCCTCCAGGCGCTCGAAGAGCGTCGTAATCCCCCCGTATCCCCGGAAGAATAGAATGAAACAAACCCTTATTATGATAGGAAATGGCATGGTCGGATATCGATTCTGGGACGTGTGGTCCCAGGACCCCCGGTCGGCCCAGTGGCAGGCCCTGTGCTTCGCCGAAGAGCCTCGACCGGCCTACGATCGGATCCATCTCAGCGAATACTTTACCCACCGGGACCCCGGCCGGTTAGCCCTGGCCGATCGGGCCTGGTATGCGGACCGAGGGATCGACCTCGTCCTGGCGGACCCTGTGGTGTCCCTGGGCCGGGACCAGAAGATGGTCCAGACCCGGTCGGGTCGCACCGCCCGGTACGACATTCTGGTGTTGGCCACGGGATCCTCGGCCTTTCGACCCGCCCTTCCGGGGATCGACCTTCCTGGAGTCTTCGTCTACCGGACGGTCGAGGACCTGGACGCTATCCTGGAGGCAAGCCAAGGCAGGACCAAGGGTACCGTCATCGGCGGGGGCCTCCTGGGGCTCGAGTCTGCGAAAGCCCTCCGGGACTTGGGGCTGGCCGTTTCCGTGGTCGACCATTCCGAGACTCTCATGCATAGACAACTGGATCGAGACGGAGGCCAGACCCTTCGGACGAAGATCGAGGCCCTAGGCATCCGGGTGCTCACGGGACTCAAGACCGTTTCCCTCGAGGGCCCCGGGAAGGTGGAGCACCTCTGTTTCCACAACGGCACCTGCGAACCCGCCGAGATCGTCGTGGTCTCGGCGGGGATTCGGCCCCGGGACGAGTTGGCCCGGGCGGCGGGTCTCGGGGTGGCCGACCGGGGGGGCGTGGTGGTGGACGAGCACCTTCGGACCACCGACCCCCAGATCTACGCCATCGGGGAGTGCGCGTCCGCCGCAGGACAGCTCTACGGCCTGGCCGCCCCCGGGTACCGGATGGCCGAGGCGTCCGTCGCCCACATCCTTTCGGACGACGGCTTCCGGGATCAGGTGCCCGGGTTCCGGGGTGCGGATTCGAGTACCAAACTGAAGCTTCTGGGGGTCGATGTGGCCTCGGTGGGGGACAGCGTGGTCGAGGATTCCGACCACGTTCGGTCGGTCGTCTTCGCGGACCGGCAGAAGGGTATCTACAAAAAACTCTCCTTTGACCTGAAGAAGAACGTCCTCCGGGGTGCCATCCTCGTGGGGGACGCCGAGGATTACGGAACCATCCTTCAACTGTACCTGAACAAGATCCCCCTCCCGGCCCAGCCGGGGGCCCTGCTCTTCTCGGGGGGGGGAGGGGTGACCATCGGCGTCGAGGCTCTGCCCGACGAAGCCGTCCTGTGTTCGTGCAACAACGTCACCAAGGGCGCCCTGGCGTCCCAGGTCCGGGGGGGAGTGCACCAACTGGATGCCCTCAAGAGTTGCACCAAGGCAGGCTCGACCTGCGGTAGCTGTCTGGGGATGGTCAAGACCCTGCTGAACCATGAATTGGGAAAGCTGGGCGTGGAGGNCGACAAGAGCCTCTGCGAGCACTTTCACTACACCCGCACCGAACTCTACGAAATCATCCGCATCCAAGGGATCCGAACCTTCGCCAAACTTCTCTCGCTCCACGGGACGGGAACGGGGTGCGAAATCTGCAAGCCCACCGTGGCGTCGATTTTTGCCAGCCTGGGGAATGGTCCGGTCACCCAGCACCAGTCCCTCCAGGACACCAACGACGCCTTCATGGCCAACATCCAAAAAAATGGTACCTATTCGGTCGTCCCCCGGGTCCCCGGGGGAGAAATTACCCCGGCCCAGTTGATTGCCATCGGCCAGGTGGCCCAGGAGTTCGACCTCTACACGAAGATCACCGGAGGCCAAAGGATCGNCCTCTTCGGCGCCCGGATCGAAGACCTGCCGACCATCTGGCAACGGTTGATCGATGCCGGAATGGAGTCGGGACACGCCTACGCCAAGGCCCTGAGGACCGTCAAGTCCTGTGTGGGGTCGAGTTGGTGTCGGTTCGGGGTCCAGGATTCCACCNCCCTGGCCATCGACCTCGAGAAGCGGTACCGGGGCCTCCGGGCGCCCCACAAGATCAAGTTCGGCGTTTCGGGATGCGCCCGGGAATGCGCCGAGGCCATGGGGAAGGACGTGGGCATCATTGCGACCGCCCGGGGGTGGAACCTCTCGGTCTGCGGAAACGGCGGGATGAACCCGCGACACGCCGTCCTCTTGGCCCAAGACGTGGATCGTGACACGCTCATCCGGTACATCGACCGCTTTCTCATCTACTACATTCGGACCGCCGACCGCTTGACCCGGACCGCCCCCTGGCTCGAAGCCCTACCCGGGGGCATCGACCACGTCCGAGACGTGGTCTGTCGGGATACCCTGGGCCTGGGGACCGAAATGGAGGCCGAGATGGCGAAACTCATCGCCAGCTACGAGGATGAGTGGGCGGTGACCCTGGCCAACCCGGCAAAACTGGCCCGATTCCGGCCCTTCGCCAACACCGAGGCAGCCGACGATTCCATCCAGTTCGTCCGGGTCCGGGGGCAGATTCAACCGGCTCCGGTCAACGAATCCTCGGGAGCTCTAGAGTGAGGGCCCGGGACGCAACCCACCGGTGGGTCTCCGTGGGGCCGAGCGCCTTGTTTGCTCCCGAGGGTGGCACCGCCGTTCTGGTCGAAGGGCTTCAGATCGCGGTCTTCCGGTCGGGCCGTCGGTGGTTCGCCGTTCAAAACCAATGTCCCCACAACTTGCAGATGGTCCTGAGCCGGGGCCTCGTGGGCGACGTGGACCGGGAGCCCAAGGTGACGTGTCCCCTCCACAAGAACTCCTTTAGCCTCGAAGATGGGCATCACCTCGGGGGCAACCCCTCGTGGTGCTTGACCACCTATCCGGTGACGGTCGATGGGGGCACGGTCTTTCTAGGCCTCGGTGGCGAAGACCAGGACCNCCCCGCAGGGGGGTAGCACCAGGGGCTCCCCAGCCGACACGGACCGTTGGGTCAGCAAGTCTTCCCCGGAGCGACCGTCGAGGAGCCGGGCGACGGTCCCGGGGTCGAGGGTCACCTCGTGCTCGGCGAAGTTCCCGACCAGGGTCAAGCGCTGCCTGTGGTAGGCCTTCGTGTACGCCAGGATCGACCGTTCTGCGGTACCCAGGACCGACAGCCCTTGGACCCCCAGGAGGGGATGGGCTTTCCGGATGGTCGCCAGCCTGACCAGCCCCTGGAACACCCGCCCTCCGGGGGTGGTCGGGTCGTGCCGCCCCTCGGCCAGGGCCTCGCTCCACCGGGGTCGGTGGACCCAGCGGGTGTCCTGGGCCAGGTGCGGGNCCTTTTGGTACTCGTACCAATTCTCCACGGCCACCTCGTCTCCCAAATACAGAAGAGGGATGCCCCCGGCGGTGTACGCGATGGTGTACAGCAGCAACAGGCGGTTGATGGCGGTGTCCATGTCCTGGGGAAGGTTCTCCNCCCGGGCCCGTTCGATCCCGGCGAGGCTGGCGGCCGAACCGCAGATCCGCCGGTCGCCGTTGCTCGGGTTGAATTGAAAACTCACCCCCCGGCTGAACGTCCCGGGAAAGTCACCTGTGTAGAACCGGTTGAGGAACTGACGGTGGTCTCCCCCCCGGATGCCCAGTTCGGCGGCGTCTTCGTCGGCAAAGGTCCACCCAATGTCGTCGTGGCACCGCACGTAGTTGATCCATGCCGTCCCTCCGGGCAGGCCGTGGCGCTTGGTCAACGAGTGGGCCAACAGCCGGGCATCCTTGGTGGCCGCCGCCTCCCAGAGTTCGGCCATCAGCAACGGGTTGTAGCTGAGTTGACACTCCCGCAGGTCGATGTACCGGGCGATGTCGTCGGGGTGGACGATGGCTTCGCTCTTGAAGAGGAGCGAAGGGCAGGCCAACCGGGCCACCGCCTGGAAGGCCTGGATGATGGTGTGGGCCTGGGGCAAGTTCTCACAGTTCGTCCCCTGTTCCTTCCACACGAAGGCCACGGCGTCCAGGCGCAGGATGCTGATTCCCCGGTTGGCCAGGCCGATCATCTCACCGGCCATGGCGGCAAAAACCTCGGGGTTGCGGTAATTGAGGTCCCACTGAAAACTGTGGAACGTGGTCCACACCCACTTCTTCATGTCGGGTCGCCAGGTGAATGNCCCTCGGCGTACCTCGGGGAAGATGTCTCTCAGGTGGGTCTGCCATCCCGCCGTCTGGTCCGACGAGTCGAAGAGCCAGTAATAGTCCTGGTACCGAGGGTCCCCGGCCTGGGCCCCCCGGGCCCACCCATGCTCGTCGCTGGTGTGGTTGAACACAAAGTCGGCGACCAGGGCAATCCCCTGCTTTTCGAACAGGGCGGCCACGTGTTCCAGGTCTTTCATGGTCCCGAGGTCGGGGCGGGTCTCCCGGTAACTCGACACGGCGTAACCGCCGTCGTTCTCTTTCTCGGGGACGGCGAAGAAGGGCATCAGGTGCAAGTAGGTGACGCCCAACTCCTGTAAGTAGGGAAGCCGGGCTTCAAGGCCCCGGAAGGTGCCGGCGAAACGATCCACGTAGCCCACGGCTCCCACCTGCTGGGCCCCCAGGAACCAACCCGACTCGGGGGTCTTCGCCTTGTCCCGGCGCTTCAGGGCCGCCGGCCGGGCCTCAAACCCCTGAAAGACCCCGGCGACCAAGGCCTCCAACTGGAAGGCGAAGTCGGGACGGTCGCCGTACAACGACCACAGCAGGCCCCCCAGCCTTTCGAACTCGACGTCGAGCCGGGCTTGGAACTCAGGCCACCCTCGGGAGGCGGTGAGCCCCCGGTCGGCCCAACGCTGGTCGCACTGTCGTCGAAGGGCCGTCCACAGGGGTTCCATGGGTGCCCTCAGCCTTTCACGCTACCGGCCATCAAGCCCCGGACGAAGAACCGTTGGAGGGCAAAGAACACGGCCAGTGGCAGGATCATGGACAAAAAGGCCCCCGAGGTCAGCAGGTGCCAGTCCTGCCCCTTGTCCCCCACCATGGCGGCCAGGGCACTGGTGACCACCCGGTTCTGGTCGCCCAAGAAGATCAAGGCGACCAGGTAATCGTTCCACACCCACAGGAACTGGAAAATGGCGAAGCTGGCCAGGGCCGGCACCGACAGTGGCAGGATCAACCGGACAAAGGTGACGAAGGGGGTGGCCCCGTCGATGTAGGCCGATTCCAGGATATCCCGGGGAAGCTGGCTGATGTAGTTGAACAGCAGGTACACGGCCAAGGGGAGCCCAAACCCGGTGTGGGCCAACCACATGGCCAAGTAGGTGCCGTTGATGTCCAGGTGGGTAAAGTCTTGGAGGACGGGGATCAAGGCAATCTGCAGGGGTACCACGAGCAGGGCCACCACGATGACGAACACCGTCTTTCGACCGGGGAACTCCATCCAGGCGAAGGCAAAGGCCGCGAAGGCGGCAATCAGGATGGGAATGATGGTGGCCGGAACCGCCACGGCCAAGGAGTTGAGCACCGCGTCGCCAAAGTTGCTTCCCTGGCGGCTGATCTCGTTGCCCTGGCCGTCCTTGTACTTGATCTCACCGGCCGACAGAACGTTCTTGTAGTTGTCCAGGGTCAGGTTGGCCCCGAAGCCTATCCACTTCTTTTCGTCGACTTCGAGGGTCCGGGTCCTCTTGTTCCCCACCCACTTGAGCAGGTGCCCCGGGCGGGTTTCCACCCCGACGCGCCAGGTATTGAAGTCAGCCGTCTTGCCTTCGAGGGTGATGGGTTGGTCCAGGTCCAGGGAGGCATCGGCTTGGATTTCTCCGGTCTTCTGCCAGCCTTCGTGGGGCAACACCGTCCACCACCCCGAACTGAAGATGTCCTTGGAATCCCGGAACGACGTGACCAAGACCCCGACGGTGGGAATGGTCCAGACGATGGTGAGGGCGACGAGGAACAGGGTGACCACCAGGGTCGCGAGTTTGCCGGACTTCCGGCCCGATTTGGCTTTGCCGCTCACTTGAAGGCCTTCCTTTCGGCGAACTGTCGTAGGTTGTAGATCAACACGGGGACCACGGCCACCAACAGCACGATGGCGATGGCCGAGGCCCGACCGGTTTGCTGGTTCGTGAATCGCTCGAGGTAGAACTGGTTGGCCACCACGTTGGTCCCGAAGTTGCCCCCGGTCATGACCCGGACGATGTCGAAAAGCTTCAGACAGAAAATCACGATGGTGGTGGTGACGGTGATGAGGCTCCCCATGATCGACGGGACGATGATCCGCCAAAAGATCTGAAGTTCGTTGGCGCCGTCGATCCGGGCGGCTTCTACCATTTCCTCGGGAATACCCTTGATGGCCGCCGAGAGGATGACCATGGCGTACCCGGTTTGCAACCAGACCATGATGATGATCAGCAGAAAGTTGTTCCAGATGGGCAACTGCAACCAGGCCTGGGTGTGACCTCCGAACGCCAAGACGATGGCGTTGAGCAACCCAATTTCCGAGGCATCATCGCCCTTGTACGAGTAGATGAACTTCCAAATCNCCCCGGCCCCGACGAAGCTAATGGCCATGGGCATGAAGATCAAGGCCTTGAATGCCGTCTCCCAAGAACTGCGGTCAGCCAGGACGGCAATGGCTAGGCCCAGACCCACGGTGCCTAGGGTACCGAACNCCAGCCACAGCAGGTTGTTGACGAAGCTCTCGATCATGGTGGGATTGGTGAAGGCGTAGACGTAGTTGCTCAGGCCGACGAACTGGGTACTCGTTTCGTCGAGGAAACTCAACCCAACGGTCCGCAGGGTCGGAAGGACCAGGAACCAGAAGAGCAACACCAAGGCCGGACCCGCAAAGATCAGCGGGAGCAACCAGGTTCGGACCTTCCTCGGGAACACCTCACCGAGGGCGTTCAAAACGGTGAACAGCAGGGCCGTGGCCCCGAGGCCCCAGATCACGGCGATCAGGACCAGCAGGATCTTGGAATCCTTGTAGTCCTTCAGGAAGATGANCCCGCCTACCAGGACGACCACGGAAAGGGCCAGGAGCCCCAACAGCCTAACGGTCTTCCACACGGGATTTTCGACGGGAACCAACGATTCACTGGACAAGAGCGACCTCCTCAGGATCAGGGAGCATACAAAAATGGCCCTGCCAGAACGGATTCCGGCAGGGCCAAACGGTCATTTAGCCCAGGAGGAATCGATTGCGGTGACCACTTGGTCCAGAGTATGCGATCCGGAGACGTAGGAGGTCAACTCATGCCAGTAGGTCGAAGTGACCGGACCGGGCATTTGGTCGGTGGCATCGAACCGAAGGGCCTTGGCTTCCTTGAGCATGGTGCCGAGCTTCTTGTCCACGTAGTTGGTGTACCAGGTCACGTCCACGTCCTTCTGGGGAGCGAGGGTGCCGCCAGCCTGGATCCAGCTCTTGATCGAAACGGCCGATCCAAAGAACTGCATCACGGCCCGGACTTCGGGGCGATCGTTGAACATACCGTAGATATCACCGCCGACCAGCAGGGGGGTCCCGTACTTGGGATCGATGCTGGGGAGGCTGAAGAAGTCGTAGTCTTCGCCAGCCTTCAACCCGGTGGGGAAGAAGCTGGTGATGAAGTTGCCCTGGTCATGGAGCCAGGCCTTGGGGGGGTTCTCGAAGAGCACCTTGGCGGCGTCACCGAACCCGGTGGTGGGGATGGACTTGCGGCCGCCGTACACGTTCGAGTCGTCGAACCAGATGTCGGTCCAATACTTCATGGCGTTCTTGATTTCAGGGGAGGAAGCCTTGAGGGTACCGGCGACCCACTTGTCGTAGTTTTCCAACGAGGTGGTCCGGAGCATGGTCTGCTTCAGCCAGTCGGTGGCGGGCCAACCGGTGGCGGCGCCCGACTCAATCCCGATGGCCCAGGGGGNATCCCCGTCCTTCTTGATCTGGTTCTGGAGGGCGGTCAGTTCAGCCCAGGTGGTGGGGACCTTGTACCCCGCCTTGTCGAAGGCCTTCTTGTTGTACCAGACAATACCCTTCACGTTGGCCCGGGCCCAGAGGCCGGCCATGATGGGCTTGCCATCGGGGCCAGGCTTGGTGCCCATGTCGAGCCAGCTCTGGATGTAGTTGGCCTTGAAGCTCGCCGGGAGGGCCTTGTTCAGGTCGACGACCTTGCCCTTCTTGGCAAAGCCCGCCAGGAGGCCGGGCTGGGGGAAGTCGGCGATGTCGGGGGCGTTACCACCATCGACCCGGACGGTGATCGAGGCTTCGAATTCCTTGGAACCTTCGTAGACAATCTTGATGCCCGTCTTGGCTTCGAAGTCCTTGACGGAATCGTTGAACTTCACGGCGTCGGCGTCGACGAACGGACCGTTCATGGTCACGGTGGTGCCCTTGAACTTCCCGGCGTACGCGTCGGACAGGGGATCGGCGCTCACGGTGGCGACCAGCAGAGTCATGGCCGCCAAAGCGACCAAAGCACAAGCAATTTTTTTCATTCCTCTTCTCCTATTATGCGACTACCCGGTGGATGCTCTCCCTCCTTGACCCCTGGGCTCAGGTCGTTGATCTGGCGACGACGGCCACCTTTAGTTGCACGGATTGGAGAGGACGCCCGGGTTCCCGGATCCTCGCCACCAGCAACTCGGCGGCCAACCGTCCGGACTCGTTCAGCGATTGGCTGACGGTGGACAATTCCATGTAATCGGCGGCTTCGATGTCATCGAACCCCAAGACGGCGACGTCTTCGGGCACCCTCAGGCCCCGCTGTCGGGCGGCCCTGAGGACCCCGATGGCCTGAAGGTCGCTCATGGCAAAGACCGCCCGGGGCCGGTCGGCCATCGAGAGCAGCTCTAACCCAAGGCGGTACCCATCGGCCACCGTGGCTTCCCCGACCCGAACGTGGTGATCGAGGACCGGAACCCCGGCCTGGGCCAGGGTCCCCTGGAAACCCTCCCACCGGGACCGCCCCGGTTTCAGGGAATAGGGCAACGGGGCGTTGTCCCCGAGGAACGCACACGAGGTGTATCCCCGGTCGAGGAAGTGCTGGGCCGCCAACGTGCCGCCCCGGACGTTGTCGGCCTCGATGCTACTAAACAACGGGNGATGGTCTTCCACCAGGATCACTTCGAGGCCCACCCGGGCCAGACGTTGGCAGTCGGCGTCGTTCATCCGGATCCCCATGATCACCAGACCATCGAGGCGCCGGGACAGGGGAATCGATTGCAGGTACTCCTCGAGCTGCTCACCGGAGTCGACCGTGTAGATAACCATCTCACAGAACGCCTGCCGGAACACCGACGTCATGCCCTGCAACCGTTGGACGAAACTGGGCGCCGGGAAGAACGGGGTCAGAACCCCGATCCGCCCCACCTGCCGACGGGTCCGAGGGCCCGTGTTCCCGTGGGGGNTATAGGCGAGCCGGTCCATGGCGGCCTGGATCTTGGCCCCCGTCACCGCGTTCACCTTGTGGGGGTTGTTGAGAAACCGCGACACCGTCGAGATGCTCACCTCGGCCAAGTCAGCGACGTCGTAAATGGTTGACCCCGGGGTTACCGGCATGGTATCCTTCATTATGAAAGTTCTTTCATAAAAGCACTTTCGAGTCTGCGGCCAGTCTTTCGGTTTGTCAATCTTTTTTCTTGGTGAGGTGGAGTGATGGACGAATCGGTCGTCGCAGCGCTGTGGGCCCGGCTGTACCCCGGGGAACACGTCGAGCGGGACCGCCTCCTCGGCCACTTGAAAACCCTCGCCCAAGCCTTTCCCCCCGAACGTGCCAAGCCCTTCCCCACCCAAGGCCTGGTGTACAGCACGTACGCCGACGCCTTCGGTCAGGGACTAGACGGCCTCCGGGCCCAGTTGCCCCGGCTTCAGTCCCTGGGCGTCACGGTGCTGTGGATCCTTCCCCTCCTGGCCAGTCCGGGTCGGGACCAGGGCTTCGACATCAGCGACTACACCCGGGTGGACCCCCGGTTTGGGGACAACGCCGCCTTGGGTCGGCTCCTCACCGACGCCCGGGGCCGGGGGATCGCCGTCGTGTTCGATATCGCCGTGAACCACACGTCGGACCAACACCCTTGGTTTGTGGCCGCCCGGGATCCCCAATCCCCGTACCGCGACTATTACCTCTGGAGTGCCACCGGTACGGAATATGCCCAGGTCCCGCTGATTTTCCCGGGCTTGGTGGACTCGAATTGGACGTGGCGCCCCGAAGCCGGGGCCTGGAACTTCCACCGGTTCTACCCCTTCCAAGCCGACCTGAACTACCGAAACCCCCGGGTCGCCTTCGAAATGATCCGTATCCTCGCCGACTGGAAGGCCTTCGGGATCGACGGGTTCCGGATGGACGCCGCCGCCCTGGTGTGGAAGGAAGAGGGGACCGACTGCGACAGTCGGCCCGAGGTCCACGTTTTGCTCAAGCTCTTCCAGGCCTGCCTCGACGTGATCGCCCCGGGAAGCCTGCTGTTGGCCGAGGCCAACGTGGCCCCCGAACCCCTCACCGCCTACTTCGGCACCGGGGACGAGTGCAAGGCGGCCTACCACTTTGAACTGATGCCCCGGTTCTACCAGGCCCTCCTGGACCACGATCCGGGGCCGTTGGCCACGACCCAGTTCCCGCCCCTCCCCGAGGGCTGCGCCTGGTTCACCTTCTTGCGCCTCCACGACGAAGTGACCCTCGACCTGGTGCCCCCTGGCCGGCGGCCGCCCCTGGTCCAGGCCTACACGAAGTCCCCGGACGCGTCGTTCCGGAACGGACAGGCCTTCTCGGGTCGGTTGTTCGACTTGCTCGACCGGGACCCCGAGAGGACCCTCTTGGCCTGGTCGTTGCTGTTCTCGCTCCCAGGGACCCCCATCCTCTACTACGGGGATGAAATTGCCATGGTGAACAACCCGGCCTACTTCGAGGCCAAGGCCGCCGAGACCGGGTTCCGGGACAGCCGATTTCTGCACCGGGGCCCCTGGGACCTCGACCGGGCCCACCGGGCCAACGACCCGGCCACCCCCGAAGGCCGGGTGAAAGCCGGCCTCGAAGCCATGCTTTGGATCCGCCGGGACCACCCCGAGTTGGTGGCCTCGGTCCCCGAGTTGACCGTCCACGGGCCCCAACTCGTGTCGGTGCGCCGGTGGCAGGGGCACACCCTGACCATCACCAACGACCTCAAGACCGCCACCCATCGGTGGGCCCTGACCTGACTCAGAGGGCCAGCAAGGCGGCCAGGATCCTCTTTTTCAGGGTGAGGAATTCGGGGAGGTAGGGCTTTTCCTCGAAAGGGGCGTCGGCAAAGGGCACTGGCTCGGTGAGCACCGGGGTCCCCGGGGCTCCGCTGAGCACCGTCACCCTCCGGGCTAAGACCAGGGCTTCTTCCACGCTGTGGGTCACCAACACCATGGTGGAACCTTCCCGGGCGACGGCGGCGGCCAGCCACCCCTGCAACTGAGTCCGCATCAACACGTCCAGGGCCGCGAACGGCTCGTCCAAGAGCACCAGCTCCCGGGNCGCCAGGGNGGTCCTCAGGAAGGCGACCCGTTGCCGCATGCCCCCGGACAACTGGTGGGGATAGTAGTCGGCAAACCCGTCCAGGCCCAGGGTGGCCAGCCGGGCTTCCACCTCGGCCCGGACCTCGGCCTTCGAACGACCCTGGAGCAACCAGGGAAGCCCGGCGTTCTCCCACACGGGTTTCCACGGGAGCAGCAGGTCTTTCTGGCCCATAAACCCGAGACGTCCCGGGGTCCCGGTGATGTCGACGCCCTGGTACACCNCCCTGCCCCGGGTCGGGGGTTCCAACCCCGTGATGACCCGGAGCAAGGTGCTCTTTCCACACCCCGAGGGTCCCAGGATGGCCCAGTGTTCCCCGGTGCCCAAAGCCTCGTCGAGACCCCGGAACACCGGGACCCCTTCGTAGTCGTGGCCCAGGGTGACCAGACGAAGGAGTTCCGGTCCCGGGATCAAGGCTGTTGGACCGGCAGGTAGTCGTTGGTGAACAACACCGGGCCGGGGGGCAGCGGCTTGAGGACCCCGTTGTCCACCATCCAGTTCTCAAAACCGTTCCACCGGGCGGCGTCAAACTGACCCCACCGGGGGGCCTGGGCCTGGTACTGACCGGCCAGGAACTTCTGGCTGGCCTTGACCAAGGCGGGGTTCAATTCCGGGGCCGCCTGGAGCAGGAGGGTGGCGGCCTCGTCGGGGTGGGCGATGGCAAATTGGTAGCCCTTGGTCAGGGCCGCCAAAAAGGCCCTGACTTTCGCCGGATTCTTCTTCAGAAGGGCCTCGTTGGTGGCCATGACCGGGGTGAACTCGTTGAGCACGGGGTTAAACTTCCGCAGGTCGATGTAGTTCAAAGCCNCCCCCCGAACCACGGCGTCTTGGAGGGTCCACCCTTCGAACACCCAGGCGAAGTCGACGTTCTTGAGGGTTGCCGCGAAGAAGTCCTGCTCCCCGAGGTTCACGATGGTCACCTTGGACGGATCACCGCCGTCGGCCTTCATCAGGGTCTTGAGGGTAGCTTCTTCCAGGGGCGAGCCCCAGCCGCCGTAGCGCTTCCCCTCGAAATCCTTGGGCCGATGGATGCCCGCCGTCGTCCGGGACGCAAACCCCGAGGTGTTGTTCTGGATGATGGCCGCCACTGCGGTCAAGGCGAGCCCCCCGGCTCGGCTCTGGAGGATCTCTTCCTGGTACGAGTAGGCGAAGTCGGCCCGGCCCGAGGCCAGCAACCCGGCAGCCCCCGAGTCGGGGGCCGGCTGAATCTCAACCTCGAGGCCCGCGTCCCGGAACCAGCCCTTGGCCTGGGCCACGTAGAGGCCGGTGTGGTTGGTGTTCACCGTCCAGTCGAGGACAACGGTGGTCTTGTCGAGGGCCGAAAGGCCCCAGGNGACCGATAGAAGCAGAAGAGTGAGGAACAGTTTCATTTGCGATTTCCTTTGAGGAACAAGGTTTCGAGGACAGAAGCCCCCTGGTAGACGACAAGGCTCAAGAGGCTGACCACCACAATGGCCGTGAGCACCTTGGCCGGAGCGAAGCTCTTGAAGGACCGGGCCATGTAGACCCCCAGACCTTCCTGGGCCCCCATGTACTCCCCGAGGACACAGGCCGACAGGGCGTAGGCCAGGGTAATCCTCAGGCCCGCCCACAACCCCGGGAGGGCCGACGGGACCCGAACCCGGGCGACGATTTGCCACCGGGTCGCCCCGAGGGTGCGAAACAGGTCGACCAGTTCGGGGTCGGTGGCCTTCAGGCCTTGGACAAACGTGATCAAGAGCGGAAAAAAACAGGCCACCACCACCACCACGAGCAAGGGCAAGAACCCAAAGCCCAGGGCGATGAGGAGCAGAGGATACAGAAAGAACGCGGGCACGGTCTGGCTCAGGAGCAACCACGGCCCCAGGAACCGTTCGACCCGGGGCCACTGGTCGAGGAGGACCCCCAGCCCGAGGGCCAACCCGAGGCTGACCGTGAAGCCCACCAGGGTCAGGACCACCGTCGACCTCAGCTGGGCGCCCCACACCGGGGCGTCGGTCACCAAGGTGGTGGCCACCACCACCGGGGACGGCAACACGTAGTCCCCCAGCCCCGAGGTCACCGACACCAGCTCCCACAGGGCCACCAAGGCCACCAGGGCCCCGGCTGGCAGTCCGTACCGGTCAGCGATACTGGTGAATTTTTTCATCGATGGTCACGCCGCCGGGCTTGGAATCGACCATGAGCACCATGCCCACCCGCCAGGCNCCCAGCCGAAAGCACAGGTCCCGGGCCTCTTTCACCACGGCAAACAGGGTGTCCCAGTCCCCTTCCATGGTCGTTTCCGAAGGCCCGACCACGTGGGCGATCCCCTTGGACGCGATGAGGGCAATCACCGCATCGACCACGGGATACAGTTGTCCCTCGTCCGTATGGGGTGAAACCTTAAAACTGAGGGTTATTGTGTCCACACAACCTCCTAACGCAACAATCTCGTCGGGGTGTGTAGGGGCACGAAGTGCCTCGACGTCTGTCCCTTCGCCGGCATTATCCGGGCAGGTTCAACGGGTATGATCTCAGGCGCCCAGGGTCCCACGGACCCGGTCACCACCCCACGACCCCTTTACCCTATCCCGGTCGGGCTTCCGGGTCAAGACCACGGTTCCTTGACATTTAGTTGCATGTGCATATATTTAGGGATGTCGAAGGAGTGTGTATGTTTGACCGTGTGGACACGGTCCGGTACCGGACCACGAACCTGAAGCCGATGATTGGCTTCTATCGCGATGTGTTGGGCTTCACCCTGCGGTCCGAGACGGCCGAAGGCGCCGTTCTCGGGGCCCCGGACCGTGACCTCGTCTTCCTTGACCTCGTCCCCGAGGCCCGGAGGGTCGACCGGACCACCGGGCTGTACCACACAGCCTTCCTCTTCCCCCACCACCGGGACCTGGTCCATATGCTGGGCCGCATTGCCGTCAGCCGAACCCCCGTCGAAGGGTTCAACCACCACGGGACCCACGAAGCCATCTACTTGCCCGACCCCGACGGCAACGGCGTTGAGTTGGCCTGGGACCTTCCCCAGCCCGAATGGCCCCGGAAGGATGGCCAGTATGACTTCCTGGCCCACGACAAGGTGTTCGATCCCCAGGCCTTCCTGGCCGAATTCCAAGCCGATGAGCAGCCCTGGGAGGGGATTCCCCGGCGAAGTCGGGNGGGCCATGTCCACCTCCACGTGGCCGACCTCGAAGCCACCCGGGCCTTCTACCAAGACCTTCTGGGGTTCGACGTGATGTTTTCGTGGGCGCGGAACGGGGCCATCTTCCTAGCCCACGACGGCTACCACCATCACATCGGAGCCAACCTCTGGAAGGGGAAGAACCTGCCCCCGGCCCCGGCCGACGCGGTGGGCCTGGTCGAGTTTACCTGGCGGCTCGAGGCCGACCAGGTCGCGGTGTGGCGAAGCGCATTAGAAGCCGCCGGGAAAGCCACCCAGGATCGGCCGGGGGGCTTTGCGGTCCGGGACCCTTCAGGAATCGGCTTGGTCGTCCAGGGGATCTAACCCTGGCCGGGGAGAGGCCCCCGGCGGACCGAGCCCCGGTTAGACGAACTTTCCGTAGCTCTTCAGCATGATGAAACTTTCGGAACTCCGGATCCCCTCGACCGAGGACAAGGCCTCGGTGAGGAAGGTCACCAACCCCTTGTTGGAGTCGGTGAGAACCTCGGCGATCAGGTCGAATCGACCCGAGGTGATGGACACCGACAAGACCCCCGTCAGGGCGGCCACTTCCTGGGCCTTGGCGTCCAACAACCGGGCCTCGGTCACCCGCATCCCGATCAAGACCAACTGCTTGTTGGCCAGAACCTCGGGGTTGGTCAGGGCCCGGACCTGGAGGATGCCCGCCTCTTTGAGCTTCTTGATCCGGGCCCGGACGGTCCCTTCGGACACCCCGACGGCCTCGGCCACGGTGCTGTTCGGAACAGCTTCGCGGCTGAGGATCTCAATCATCTTCCAATCTAGGTCGTCGGGTTCCACCGGCCTACAGTACCGTGTCCGCGGGCACGTACGCAAGGCCGTGGGCCTGGGCGACGTCGGCGTAGGTACACTGGCCGTCGTACACGTTCAGCCCGGCCTTGAGCCCGGGGTCGGCCTTCAGGGCGGCTTCGAGGCCCAACGAGGCAATCTTGAGGCCGTAGCCCAGGGTGGTGCTCGTCAAGGCTAAGGTGCTNGTCAGGGCCACCGCTCCGGGCATGTTCCCGACGGCATAGTGGACGACCCCATCGACGGTATAGACGGGGTCATCGTGGGTGGTAGCCTTGGTCGTCTCGCAACAGCCCCCCTGGTCCACGGCCACGTCGACGATCACCGAGGCCTTCTTCATCAGGGCGAGGTGACTGCGGCGAAGGAGTTTCGGGGTTTGGGCCCCGGGGATCAACACGCCCCCGATGAGCAGGTCCGTGTCGGCCAACATCTGCTCCAGGTTGCTGGCCGTCGAGTACAAAGTAGCGACCCGGCCCCCGAAGATGTCGTCGAGGTAGGCCAGTCGGTGGGCGCTCACGTCGAGGACGGTCACCTCCGCCCCCAGCCCCGCGGCGACCTTCGCGGCGTTCAGGCCCACGACGCCACCACCGAGGATGGTCACCTTTCCCCGGGGAACCCCCGGCACGCCGCCGAGCAACACCCCCCGGCCTCCAAAGGGTTTCTCGAGGTATTTGGCCCCCTCTTGGACCGCCAACCGACCGGCGATCTCGCTCATGGGCTTCAGACAGGGCAAGGCGCCGTCAGCCGTCCGAATCGTCTCGTAGGCCACGCCCTTCACCCCAGCCTTCAGTAGCGCCAACGTCTGGGCCTCATCCGGGGCTAGGTGCAGGTAGGTGAAGAGAATCTGACCCTTCTTGAACAGAGGGTACTCGTCGGGTTGAGGCTCTTTGACTTTCACAATCATGTCGCTTTGGGCGAACAAGACCTTCCGGTCAGCCTCCAACGAGGCTCCGGCGGCCCGGTATTCGGCGTCGGTAAACCCGGCCCCCTCCCCGGCTCCACTTTGGATGGTCACCTGGTGCCCCTGACTCACATACGCCCGGACGCAAGCCGGGGTCAGACCGACCCGGTACTCGTGGCGTTTGATTTCCTTCACGCATCCGATTTTCATAGAATCCTCCCCTCAGAGTTTCGCATTTCGCATTCTAGTACACCATCTAATACGTACTTCGTATTTAGTCTAGGGGTTTTTACGAAAAAGCGTGCCAAGGAGGAGGTACGATGCGAGCACCCGGGGGTCACCCCAGGTCCGGGGGAGGGAGGGACAGCCGAAGGAGAAGGTCGGCGCAGTGAGGCCACCGGAGGGCCAACTCAGGACCATCGGCCAGTTCAAAGTCGCTGAACAGGAAGCCGGGGCTCACCGTGCAGCCCACCAAGGCGTAGGCCTGGGCTTCGTCGGCCCCTTCGAGCACTTCGACCTCGGCGGCAAACCAATCCCCCCCGGGCACCACGTCTTGAAACACCTCGTTCCGGGCCGGTTCGGGCCCCAGGAGGAAGGTCCCCAGGTGCCCCTCGGGGGTGATCCGCCACACCCGCAACCGGGTCAAAGGGGAGACGGCGTACAGATGCCACACTTCGTCGCTGGCGATCCTATGGAACGCCGAGATGTCCTCCCGGCGGAGCAGAAAATAGATGGCCGTGGAAACCGGTTGCCGGCCCCCCAACAGTCGGGGGGAGCGGTAGGTCTCCCGGTAGTAGCCCCCCTCGGGGNGGGGCAAAAGGCCCAGGGTTTCGATCCAATCCAAGGCAGTTTTCATTCGAGCTCCTTGTTGAGCAACACGTGGCGCAGGTGATCTTCCCAAACCCCGGCAATCTTGAGGTACCGGCGGCTGAAGCCCTCCTCCTCAAACCCCAGACGGGCCAGCACCCGCCGGGACGCCAGGTTCCTCGGCATGGCGTTGGCCTCGATCCGGTGAAGACCGAGGGTCGAGAAGGCATGGTGAATGACGGTGCGAACGGCCTCGGTCATGAACCCCTGACCCGTGAGTTGGGCATCGAGCCGGTACCCCAGGTGGGTCGAGAGAAAAACCCCATGGACGATGTTGCTCAGGGCGACGCTCCCGACGATTCGACCGGGGTCTGACTTCAGGAACAGGTGCCAACGGTAGCCGGTATCCCGGCGGGCGGTCCGGGCATCGGCCTTCACCGTGGCTTCGGCCCTGGCGAGGGTGAAGTAAAACTCCTCTCGACGAGGCTCCCAGGGGGCCAGAAACTCCCGGTTGCGAAGGTCAAAATCGAGCAGCCGGGGTGCATCCTTCAGGTTGAGGGTCCGAAGGATGAGCCGGGGNGTTTCAAGGCGGTTCATAGGAACAAAAAGACCGCCGTCACGCCGGTCATCCCCAGGACGAGGATGCGAAAGGCCGTCTCGGGGATCTTTCCCACGAGCTTCACCCCGCCCCAGGCCCCCAAGGCGATGAACGGGACCGCCACCAGGTCGACGGTCACCGTGGCCCACGAGATGTTGTGCCAGAACACGATTTGCAGAGGCACCTTCACCAGGTTGATGACCAGGAAGAACCACGCGGCGGTACCGATGAAGGCATTCTTGGGGAGGCGCATGGCGATGAGGTACAGGCTCATGACCGGGCCCGCAGCGTTCCCCACCATGGTGGTGANCCCGGCCACGGCTCCCGCCAAAGCCGGGAACCACCAGCCCCTGGGCACGACGTCCCGGTTCTTCCGGGTCTCCTGCCAAATCATCAGGCCGAGGAGCCCGAGGACCAGGGTCCCGAGGAGCGTTTTGAAGACCCGATCGTTCAACGAAGCCCCGACGCCCACCCCAGAAGCCAGGCCCAGGAACGCCCAGGGCAACAGTCGCACCAGTTGGCGGGTGACCGCATGGCGCCTGTACAGGGTGACGGCAAAGACATCGCCCACGTTCAAGAGGGGCAAGAGGAGTCCCGTCGACGCCTTGGCCCCGAAGGCAAAGGCCATCAGGGGGACGAAGAGGAGTCCCAGGCCCGACAGCCCTGTTTTCGACAGCCCCACACAGAGCCCCGAAACGGACACCAGGGCCCACTGCCAGGTCGCCATCGAACTCGCGAGGTCGAGGTTCACGGAAGACTCACGGGTTCATTTCTAGAACAGCCCGGATCCGACGGACCCCGGCGGAGCTGGCTTCTTCCTTCTGAATCTTGAACTTACCCAGGACCTTGGTGTTCTCGACGTGGGGTCCCCCGCAGACTTCGGTGCTGAAGTCGCCGATCTTGTAGACCTTCACGGTCTCCTCGTACTTCTCGCCGAACAGGGCCATGGCCCCCAGGGCCTTGGCGTCCTTGAGGTCCATCATCGACATGGTCACCGGCAAGGCCCTCTGGATCTGCTCGTTGACGATCCTCTCGACCTCGGCGATTTGCTCGGGGGTCATTTTGGCGTCGTGGCTAAAGTCGAACCGCAGGCGTTCGGGGGTGATGTTCGACCCCTTCTGGCGGGCGTGGTCCCCCAGAACGATTTGCAGGGCCTTGTGCATCAGGTGGGTGGCGGTGTGGAGGGCCGTGGTCATCTCGCTGTGGTCGGCCAGGCCCCCCTTGAAGGTCTTCTCAGCCCCGGCCTTGGACAGTTCCTGGTGCTTGGCGAAGGCCTCGTCGAACCCGGCCTTGTCCACGGTCATACCATTCTCGGTGGCCAGGTCGGTGGTGATCTCGATGGGGAAGCCGTAGGTGTCGTAGAGTTTGAACGCCGTCCGACCGGACACGACCTTCTGGGGGTTCTTGAGGAGTCCGGGGAGCATCTTTTCCCACTCCTTTTCACCGTGCTCGAGGGTCTTGAGGAACCGCTCCTCTTCGTGGGTGAGTTCCTCGAAGATCATCGAAGCCCGGCCCACCACCTCGTCGTACACTCCCCGGTAGATCTCCATGACGGCGGCGGCCGGGACCTTCAAGAAGGGCTCGTTGATCCCGAGCTTGCGACCATTCCGGACCGCCCGGCGGATGAGCCGCCGCAACACGTAGCCCTGGCCCAGGTTCGAAGGCTTCACCCCCAAATCGTCGCCCAGGATGAAGCAGCTGGTCTTCACGTGGTCACAGATCACCCGGACGTAGGTATCTTTCGTCTCATCGGAGCCGTACCGGTACCCCGAAGCCGCTTCGACGGCTGCAATGATGGGGGNGAACAGTTCGGTCTCGTAGACGGACTTTTTGCCCTGGAGGATGGTGCTGGTCCGCTCGACCCCCATGCCGGTATCCACGTTGGGCTTGGGGAGCAGGGCGTAGCGACCGTCGGCGTCTTTGTTGTACTGCATGAAGACGTCGTTCCAGATCTCGAGCCACCGGCGGCATCCGCAGGCCGGCCCCTCGCAGGCGTCGCCCTTGGGGCAAGGACGACCGGTGTCGTAAAACATCTCGCTGTCGGGTCCACAGGGTCCGGTTTGACCGGCGGGTCCCCACCAGTTGTCCTTCCGGGGCAGGTAACTGATCCGGTGGGCCGGGATGCCCAAGCTTTTCCAAATGTTCGCCGAGTCTTCGTCCCGGGGGATGCCCTCTTCCCCGGCAAAGACCGTCACCCACAGCTTTTGGGGATCGATCCCCAGCCATTGGGGGCTGGTCAAGAATTCGTAGGACCACGAGATGGCTTCTTTCTTGAAGTAGTCACCCAGGGACCAGTTTCCGAGCATCTCAAAGAAGGTCAGGTGGCTAGGGTCCCCGACGTCCTCGATGTCCCCCGTCCGGACGCACTTCTGCACGTCGACAAGCCGGGTGCCTAAGGGGNGAGTCTCACCCAAAAGGTAGGGAACCAAGGGTTGCATCCCCGCAGTATTGAACAACACCGTGGGGTCGTTTTCCGGGATCAGGCTCTTGCCGGAAATCACGGCGTGGCCCTTGGTTTGAAAGAATTCTTGGTATCGGCGGCGGAGGTCGGCGGCTGTCATGGGGACAAATTATAGCCGAAGGCCCGGGGTGTGACAATGCGAGGGCGCCGGGGCGGGTCCTGACGAACGTTGACTCTTGTGGTAGACATTGTCCACCACGGGAGTGAACTTATCGATGGATACAAACAATGGGGATTCCAGCCACCTCAAGGATCGCTTGCAGTTCCTTGGCCTCGACGCCCAGGGCCGAGGATCCCTTCAACAGGCCCGGATCGTGTTGGGCGACGCGTTGCCCAAGGCCGTGGACCAATTCTACGACGCCCTGGCTCGCTGGCCTTCGATGATGGCCATGTTTAGCGACCCTTCCCGGCGTCAGGTGGCCCGGGACGCCCAGGTGAAACACTGGGAGATTCTCTTTGAAGGCCACTTCGGCCCCCACTACCTGCAATCGGTCCAGAGAATCGGCGCCACCCATAGTCGCATCGGCCTGGAACCCCGGTGGTTCCTCGGGGCCTACGCCCGGATCGTCAGTGCCCTCCAGGCCTCCTGCCTCGAGGCGTTCGCTCCCCGGGTTGCCAAGGACCCCCAGGCCCGGGCCGAACTGAGCCTTTTGCTGGGGTCCATCGTCCGGGCGACCACCCTGGACACCGACCTGGTCCTGGAGGTGTACTTCGAAGAAGGCAAGAAACAGCACCGGCTTCAGATGCAAGAACTGTCCGAGCGGTTCCAAACCTCGGTGTCCGACAGCCTCGCCCGGGCCTCGGCCGACCTGAGCGCCGCTTCCCGGCAGATCCAAGCGAGTGCCCAGGAAACCTTTACCCAGGGCCAGGCCGTGGACGCCTCGGCCCGGACCGCCCACCAGAACGTTCAGTCCATTGCCGCGGCCCTCGAAGAGGTGGCCCGGTCCGTGATCGAGATCCGGGGTCAGACCGAGTGGTCGACCAAGGTGGCCGCCGATGCCGTGGCCCGGACCAAGGACATCGACCGGGTCATGAAGAGCCTCACCGGGGCGGTATCCCGGATCAACGACGGGGTGGCCCTGATCAACGACATCGCCGAACGGACCAACATCCTGGCCATCAACGCGAGCATCGAAGCCGCCCGGGCCGGGAACGTGGGCCGGGGCTTCGCGGTGGTGGCCACCGAGGTCCGCACCCTCGCGTCCCAGACCGTCGACGCCACCCAGGCCATCAGCGCCCAGATCGCCGCCCTCAAGCAGGCGAGCCAAGAAAATCAACAGGCCGTCCAGGGTATCGTCGGGGTCATCGGGACCATCGACAAGACCACCGCCGCCATCGCCGGGGCCGTAGACGAACAGGGCACCGTCACCCAAGAGACGGCCCGGGAGGCCCAGAACGTCGCCGAGCAGTCCATTGCCGTGACGCAAGTGATCGCCGTGGTCACCCAGGCGGCCCAGGAAACCGGTCGAGTCGCCCAAGGGTTGGAGTCGGTCCTGAAACGGATGGCCGACGAGTTCCAGACCCTCAACCGGGAGGCCGGGGAGTTCCTGACCCGGATCGGCTGAGGCAACCTACCCGAGGGCAGCGGCCAGACCGACTTCGATCATCGAACCGAAGGTCCTCTCCCGCTCTTCGCTGGTGGTGTCCCCTCCGACCACGAGGTGATCGCTCACGGTGAGGACGGCGAGAGCCTCGACCCCGTGCTGGGCCGCCAGGGTGTAGAGTTCTGCGGTCTCCATCTCGACGCCCAGGACCCCGAACTGGGCCCACAGCTTCCATTCTTGGGGATCGTGGGAGTAGAACGAGTCACTGGAGAGGATCTTGCCCACGTGGACCGGAAGGTTCCGGGCGGTCGCCGCCTCGTAGGCTCGGTGGAGCAACCGGAACGACGGGGCCGGGGCGTAGTCCATCCCCCGGAACCTCACCTTGTTCACCGCCGAGTTGGTCGACGCCGACAGGCCCAGGATCAGGTCCCGAACCCGCACCGCCTCGGTGAGGCCCCCGCAGGTCCCCACCCTGACGAGCTTCTTGACCCCGTACTCCCGGATCAATTCATTGGCGTAGATCGACAGGCTGGGCATCCCCATCCCCGTGCCCATCACCGACACCCTCTGGCCCTTCCAGGTTCCGGTGAACCCAAGCATCCCCCGCACTTTGTTAAAGCACACAGGATTCTCGAAGAACGTCTCGGCGATGAATTGGGCTCTCAGGGGGTCCCCGGGGAGAAGGATGGCTTCGGCAATCTGGCCCGGTAGGGCGGAAATGTGGATCGACATGGGGGTAGCGTATCACAACCCCTTCCCCGGAGGAACAGAGGTTCCCAGACCCATCAGTTTTCGGGACAATGGCCGGATGTTTTCCTGGAACCGACTCCACGCCGGGGTCAAGGCCATCTTCTTCGTCCAGGTGGTCAACCGGCTGGGGGACTTCGTCGTCCCGTTCTTGACCCTCATCCTCACCCAAATCCAGGGGCTCTCCCCGGCCCTGGCCGGCCTCGTGGTCACCCTGGCCACCGGTCTCGGAGGACTGGGGGGCCTGGTGGCCGGTCGGTTGGCCGACCGATGGGGGCGCCGGGACGTGCTGGTGGCATTTCTGGGGATCAGCGGCCTGCTGTTGGGGGCCGCCGGGTTCGCTCCCGGGTCCCCCGGGGCCCTGGTGGCCATGGTGGCGGCGGAGTTTTTCCTGGGGGCCATGCGGCCCACCCTCGGGGCCTTGGTCGCCGACCTGACCGACCCGACGACCCGGAGGGCTGCGTTCAGCCTGAGCTACCTCGGGATCAACCTCGGGGTCTCCGTCGGCCCTCTGCTGGCCGGGTGGTTGTTCCAGCACGCCCTTCCGTGGATGTTTTGGCTCGATACCCTGACCACGGCGGCGGCCCTGGGCATTTTGGTTCGCTTTGTTCCCCGGCAAACCCTCCCCCGGCCCGGGGACGGAATCGCCCCCGAAGGCCCGAGATCCTCCTGGCAGGCCTTTCTGCACCACCCCGTCCTCGTGCCCCTGGGCCTCTTGGTCTTTGTCTACAACCTGGCGTACTCCCAAATGATTTTCACCCTGGCCCTGCAGATGGTGGACCTGTTTGGGGCCCAGGGCCCGGCCCTCTACGGCACCGTGTGGGGCTGCAACGCCGTCGCCGTTCTGATCCTGACTCCGGTGGCCCTCCGGGTGACCAAGACCTGGGCCAACCTCACGGCCATGGCCTGGGGCATGGGGTTCTTCGCCGTGGGGACGGCCATCTTCCTGTTCCACCCCNCCCTTCCGTGGGTCTTCGGTTCCACCGTCCTCTGGACCACCGGCGAGGTTCTGTTTTCCATCCAAATCGGCGAATTGATCACGTCCCAGAGTCCCGGGGCGTACCGCGCCCGGTTCCAGGGCTACCTGGGGTTCTTGGGGGGCGGCGGGTTCGTGGCCTCCCCGGTCCTGGCGGGGGTCGCGGTCCAGAGCCTGGGTCTGTCGGGGGTCTGGTGGATCGCCACGGGGCTGGCCCTGGCTGTGGGTGCGGGGTTCGGGGCCCTAGGACGCCGGGTTAGCCGTTGACACCGGTATCNCCCCGCCCCAACCTTCTCTAAGTAGTAGCTGTAGTCCCCTTCGTAGGACTTCAGAGCCCCGTGATCGATCTCGAGGACCCGGTTCACCAGGTGCTTGAGAAAGAAGCGGTCATGGCTGACGATGAGCACGGTCCCCTCGAATTCCTGCAGAGCCTCGAGGAGCACCTCCCGGCTCACGATGTCGAGGTGGTTCGTGGGTTCGTCGAGGACCAGAAAGTTCACCGGCTGGGCCAGGAGACAGGCGAGCATGACCCGACTCTTCTCGCCCCCCGAAAGGACGGAAATCCTCTTGTCAGCGTCGTCGCCGGTGAACAAGAAGGCCCCCAGCAGGGTCTTGATGGTGCCGACACTGGCCTGGGGAAGGCGTTCCTGAACCTCGTCGAAGATGGTCCTGTCGTCCTTCAACACGTCGCTGGAGTACTGGCTGAAGTAGGCCATTTGCACGCTGGCTCCGAGCTGGCAGGTCCCCGACGTCGCCTCGGTCTGGCCGGTTAACACCTTGAGAAAGGTCGACTTGCCCGCCCCGTTCACCCCGGTCACGGCGATCTTCTGACCCCGGACCACGGTGCCCGTGGCCCCGCTGAACACCGGGTGGGGACTGCCGTCGGGCTTGGTCCAAGCCTTGGCCAGGTTTTGAAAGTCCACGACCACGTCCCCGGACCGCTTGGCCGGGGCGAACTCAAACTTGACGGTCCGGGGGTCCTTGGGGACCACAATCCTCTCGATCTTCTCGATCATCTTCNCCCGACTCTGGACCTGGGCGGCGTGGCTGGCCCGGGCTGCGAACCGGGCAATGAACTCCTCTTCCTTGGCCAGTTGGTCCTGTTGGCGCTTCTGAGCGGCGATCAACTGCTCCCGACGGAGGACCCGCTCGGCCAGGTAGTAGTCGTAGTTCCCCGAATAGGTCGTGATGGCCTGGCCCGCCACCTCGACGGTGCGCTGGCAAATCCGGGTCATGAACTCCCGGTCGTGGCAGGTCATCATCAGCGCCCCGGGAAAGGCCTTGAGCCAGGCCTCGAGCCACACGATGGTTTCGAGGTCGAGGTGGTTCGTCGGCTCGTCGATGAGGAGCACGTGAGGATTGAGGAGCAGGATCCGGGCCAACGCGATCCGCATCTTCCAGCCCCCGGAAAAACTTTCCACGGGGTCGTTCCACCGGTCCGGGCCGATCCCTAGGCCGGTGAGGATGGTCTGGGCCTGGTTTTCCTTCTCGTAGCCGTCCAGGTGGAGGAACTCGGTCTGCACCTCGCCGTACCGGTCCATCCCGGCGTCGTCCAGGGTGCCGTCGGCCATTTGCTCCTCGAGCCGGGCCAACTCGATGCCCAACTCATGGACCCGACCGGCCCCGGCCAGCACCTCCTCCAAGGCGCTCCGACCCGCCATCTCCCCCACGTCTTGGCTGAAGTAGCCCACGACCACCCCAGGGTCGATGGTCACGGTCCCGTCATCCGGGGCCTCCTGGCCGACGATGAGTCGAAAGACGGTGGACTTGCCGGCGCCGTTGGGGCCCACCAGGCCGATTTTGTCCCCCGGACGAATCAGCAGATCCGAGTGGGAAAAGAGCACGCGGTCGCCGTAGGCGAGGCGCACTTGGGAGAGGTTGATCATGGACGGGATTTTATTGGAACCGACCCCGAGGGGGAAGATCCCCCCGGGGCCTTCGGTCAGCCCAGGGCCGTGAACCGGGCCGACAGGTCCCAAAGCCTCCGGGCGGCCTCGGGGTCCTGGGCCACCTTGGTCACCGGGGTCCGCTTCCGTTTGTAGAAGTATTCTCCCGAGGGCCAGTCCTTCCCGGGCTCGCTGGTGGCGAGCCACACCAAGGTGTCGGCACCTTGGTCCGACGAGATCATGAACCGGGCCACGAACGTGTGGTAGAGGAACGTCCACAGCCTCGTGGACCCGCTGGCAAAGTTGCTGGCCACCACCCCCGGGTGGAAGGCTGCCACCCCCAGACCCTGGGCGTGGTACCGGCGGTGGAGTTCCCGGGTGAACAGGATGTTTTCGAGCTTGGCGTTCCCGTAGGCGGCTTGGGCGGAATACCGCCGGGCTCCATCGAGGTCGTCGAGGTCGAAGGAGGCGAGGAGCCGGTGGGCCACGCTCGAGGTGTTGATGACCGTGGCCCGGCTCGCTACCAGGACATCGATCAGCAGATTCGTCAACAGGAAGGGGGCCAGATGGTTCACCTGAAAGGTCTTCTCATGACCATCGACGGTGATTTCCCGGGAACCAAAGATGCCCCCGGCGTTGTTGGCCAGGACGTCGATCCGGGGCCAGTCTCGCCGTAGGTCTGCGGCCAACCGCCGGACCTCGTCGAGTTTCGTGAAATCGGCCAGGTAGAACCGACCCCCCACGTCCTGGGCCACGGCCCGGGTCTTTTCGGGGGAGCGACCCACCACGACCACCTTGGCCCCCTGGGCGTGGAGCCGCCGAGCTGCCGACGCGCCGATGCCATCACTGGCCCCGGTGATGACCACCACCTTGTCTTCCATTGCTGTCTCCTTGGGAGGAAATTCCCTTTTCTAGGAAAGTATACGAATTCCCGGGAGCAGGCACGTCACATTTTACCCGTTCTTGCACTTTTATCCGCTTGGTAAGACAATGAAGGCACCATGGAAAGCGTGCCTGTGACTCCCGGTGTTACCTACGTCCGCATCCCCGAACACGGGTTATTCTTTTTATGTGGGTCTCCTCCGGACGCCGTGAAGCATTTGATGCGTCGGGGGCTGATCAGCGAACGAATGGACCGGGGGGTCAGCTACGAAATCGGCCCCAACGCCATCCTGTTGTCGGACATCCCCGTCCAAAACGGGGGCTTTGCGAATCTGGCCGAGTTCCCGCTGTTGCAGATGTTTTACCGGCAGGGGATGATCTTGCCAGGGCACCCCAACAACAAGGGGACCAAGCCCCTGGTCGTGGGCCACTCCCGGGGCCTGGCGTCCCTGTCCGAAGCGCTGTTCCGGGGCACCTACGGGTTGGCCGACGAGGCCGAGGTCCTGGAGTCCGGGGTGAGCCCCGAGTTTGCCGCCGAAATCATCCGGGAAAAGCTGTGGTTTAGCTTTGGTTCGATCCGCCGCTCCGAAGATTTATTAGAGCTCCGGGCGCTGGACGGCGAGGTGACCGAGCTACGCCCTGGGCTCGCCTTGCGCCGGGAAGGGGTCAACCGGTTTGTGTTTGAAAGCGGGGGAGAGCGGCTCGCCGTGGACCTGAACCTGGGCCCCGGCCAAACCTACGAGCCTCCCTTCCGGTTGGGTCGAAGCCGGATCCGCCGGGAGTACTTTTCGGTGGTCCACATCGGGGAAGGGGACGGCTGGGACACCACCCGGCCCTGCATGGGGAGCCTGTTGCAGTTCCAAGGGAAGAACTACCTCATCGACGCCGGTCCCAACATCCTCGAATCCCTCGAAGCCATCGGCCTCGGGCTCACCGAAATCGAGGGGGTGTTCCAAACCCATGGCCACGACGACCACTTCGCGGGGCTCCCCTCGTTGGCCATGAGCGACCATAGGCTCAAGTTCTTCTCGACCCGGCTGATCCGGTCTTCGGTGATGAAGAAGATGGCCGCCCTGATGGGGGTCCCCGAGCGCACATTCTCGAACACGTTCGACTTCAAGGAGCTGAAGGCCGAGGTCTGGAACGACGTCGAAGGGTTGGCGGTGCGCCCCTCGTGGTCCCCCCATCCCGTCGAAACCAACGTCTACACGTTCCGGGCCAGCGGCGATCGGGGGACCAAGAGCTACAGCCACTGGGCCGACATTGCCGCCTTCCCCGTCCTGAAGAAGCTCCTGGTCGAGGCCCCCGACGCGTCTGCGGAATCCCGGGGGCTCTACGACAGCTTCACCCGCCTCCTCCTCGAGCCCGCCACCCTGAAAAAAGTGGACATCGGGGGGGGNATGATCCACGGATCCGCCGAGGACTTTGTGTCCGATCCGTCGGGCAAACTGGTCCTGGCCCACATCGAGCGGCCCCCCACGGCCCGGGAAAAGCAGATCGGCTCGTTCCTGGACTTTGGCGTCCAGGACGTTCTCATTCCGGCCCGGCAAGACTACCGGCTCCGGGTGGTCGAGACCGCCCTCCGGGCCTACTTTCCCCAAGCGCCGGCGTGGGAACAGGATCTGCTCCTCAATGGCGTGCTCCAGGAATGCACCCCAGGAACCGTTCTGCAACGCCGGGATGAACTCTTTGCGAAGGTTCTTCTGGTGGTCGGAGGGGTGGTCGAGGCGGTGGACGGCGATACGGGCCGGGAGACTCGGTTCTCGGCCGGGTCCCTCATCGGCGAGCTCCACGTCCTCACCGGTCGGGTGTCGACCCAGACCTGGCGCGCCCGGAGTTTCGTCACCGTCCTCGAGATCCCCGGGGCTCTGTACGCCTGGTTCACCCGAAGGAACACCGAACCCGAAGAGCAACTGCGGGTGGCCCAGGTGACCCTGACCCTCCAGGATACCTCCCTCTTCGGGGATGCGGTTTCGTCGGTGCACCTCACCCGGATCGCCCGCCAGGTCCAGAGCCGGCTGGTCCCCCCAGGCCAATCGCCGTTCCGGCCCGACGAGGCCGGGGACGCCCCTCTGTTTCTCGTGGAAGACGGGTCCCTCGCCCTGGAATTTGACGGGGCCCCGGTCGAGATCATCGGCCCAGGAGGCTATTGCGGGGAAGAAGCCCTCTTTTTCCGGGGAGGCGGGAACCTGACCGTGGAGGCCCGGGTGCCCACCCGGGGGCTTGTGATCCCGTCGTCGCTCCTATTGTCCATTCCCATCGTCGGCTGGAAGCTCTTGGAAACCTACGAGCGACGGATGACGTCCCTCATGGGCACCCTGGTTCCGGAGTGATCCTCAGGGCGACCACGGGAAGCCGGTTTGGACCAGGACCATGTAGAGGGCGGTGCCCAGGCCAATGCTGACCAGGGCGTTGCGCTTCCACAGGTGAAGGCCGATGACGGCGGCCAGGGCGATCCCCTCGGGGAGTCCCCAGGGGCGGTGGGTCCACCCGGTGTCCTTGAGGCAGTAGGCCACGAGCAGCAGCAGGATCACGGCCGGCAGGCCGACCCGCCACTTGTCGACCACCGGGTTGTCGAGCCACCGGGCCGGGAGCACAAACGGCAGAAACCGGGTGATTTGGGTGGCCAAGGCCATGGCGACCACCACGGCGATCCAGGTTCCCCAGGGGGTCATCGGGCCCCCCGGGGCCTGGGGAGGACCACCAGGATCAGAGCGCCCAGGGTGATGGACGCGATCAGGAACACCTTCCCCGGGAGGGCGGCCAGGCACACGGCGGCCGCCACCGCCGCTCCCACCAGGGTCGTGGCAGCGACGCCCCTCAGGATCTGCTCGACCAAGAGGACGGCGAACAGGGCCGTGAGGGAAAACCCCAAGCCCTGGGTGCTGAAGGGCAAGGAGTGGCCCGCGAGGGCCCCCAGGGTACACCCGAGGACCCACCACCCTTGGTTCCAGGCCGTCAGAGCGACCACGAATTCCCGGTCCCTGGGTTCGGGGGCCCGGCCGGCGAGCAGGGAAAACGTCTCGTCCGTGAGCCCAAAGATGGCGTAACCCCGGCCAGGCCCCAGGGCCCGGTACCGATCCCTGAGGGCCAGACCGTAGAAGGCGTGCCTGAGGTTCAGCAACAGGGTGGCCACGAAGGCATCGAAGGCCGTCGCCCCGGCGGCAAGCAAGCCGACGGCCAAAAATTGGGCCGACCCCGCGTAGATCACCAGACCCATCACGGGAGACCACCACCAGGGATCCCCCAGCCCCACCAGCAGCACTCCGAAGGCCATGCCTAAGGGCACATAGCCAAAGGCCACGGGCAACGAGGTCTTGAACGCGGTGAATCCCATGGGCCCCATGATCGTTCGGGGCCCCCCCCTTGTCAAGGATGGCCTACCAAAAGGTCTCGCCGGCGGCCGTCGAACCTACCGGAGGGAAGCCTGATATCGGGTGAAAGCGGTCTGCAGGGCCTAGGAAGGGTCCGGGGGGCCCCGGATCCCTTGGCATGGATCTTGATGGGAAGGGCCCTATGACAACCCAAGAGTTCACACCCCAGCGCATTGCTCACTTGGCCCAGTCGATCAACCACCGCCTCGGCGAATCGATCGGAGCCATCGAGCACGTCAACGACGACATCCACGTCTTGTCCATCAATGCCAAGATCCAGGCGGCCCGGGCGGGGTCCGCAGGGGCGGGGTTTGCCGTGGTGGCCGACGAGGTCCGCAAGCTCGTGAGCCGCACCAAGGGCATCACCACCACCCTCCAGGAGCAGGTGGAAAAGACCCTCGATGAACTGATGACCATGAACGAGACCCTCAGCCACCGGGTCCGGGGCCAGCGCCTCGCCCAGGTGGCGGCCACGGCCATCGACATCGTCGATCGTAACCTCTACGAGAGGTCCTGCGACGTCCGCTGGTGGGCCACCGAGGACGCCCTCGTCCGGGCCATGACCCACCGGACCCCCCAGAACCTCCGCCAGGCCTCCCGGCGCCTCGGGGTCATCCTGGATTCGTACACCGTCTACCTGGACCTCGTGATCTGTGACCTCCAGGGCAACGTTCTGGCCAACGGGCGGCCGGACCGATGGTCGTCGTCGGGCCTCAACGTCGCCGACCGGGAATGGTTCCTCAGCGCCCGAAGGACGGCCTCGGGGGAGGAATTCGGGTTCGAAGGGGTCCACGCCAGTGCCCTGGTGAACGGCAAGCCCGTCCTCGTCTACTCCTGCCTCATCCGGAAGGGAGGGGAAGTTCGGGGAGAACCCGTGGGCGTTCTGGGGATTGTGTTTGACTGGGAAGCCCTGGGCACGGTGGTGGCCCAGCGGGCCGCCGACACGTTGGCCACGGAGACCGACCGAGCGGTCACCGTCGCCCTCACCTACCCCGACGGAACGGTGCTGGCGTGCTCCAACCCCGAGTGGAAGGGAACCCGCCTCAGTGAAGTGGGCCGACCCGAATGGGAAGAGAAGAAGACGGGCTTCTTCGACGGCCCCGGGCCCCACGATCAGCTCTTCCTCACCGGGTTTGCCGTGTCGGCGGGTTTTGAAACCTACCGAACCGGGTGGCGGGCCGCGGCCCTCGAGGACCGAAGTTAGCCCGGCCGCCCGGCGCCGTCAATACGGCAGCTGGGTGGTCGTGGCGTAGGGCGTCACCGGCTTGGTCACCATGTAGTAGCGATTCGAGGCGTTCCACATCAGAAAGCCGCTGGCTTTCGAGGCTTGGACCCCCGAGAGTTGTTGGTCCACGTAGTCGGCGATCCGGGCGTCGGTCATCTTGAGCTCGCCACCGATGAGGAAGGTTTGAACCCACGGGCGAACGTTCACCCGTCGATCGGTGTTGAGCCACGTTCGGTCGCTCCCGTCCTGGTAGATGATGTGGGCCCGGGCCACGTAGTCCATCCCCGGAAGGAAGGTCTTCCAGAAGTGACTGGGGTAGAGCATGGCACTGATGGCGTCGACGTACCGGCTCATCATGGTCATGTTCTGACCCAGGTGGTCGGTGACGAAGTAGCCGTTGTAGCCGTAGATGTCCACGCTCATGGGAATGGTAAGAGCGCTCCGGGCCCTCTGAAGGAAGGACTCCAGGGCGTCGAGCCGGGTCATCCCCGGGACCTGGAAGCGGTTAACGATCCGCTCCACGGGGCCGTCGGACGGGAACCGGATGTAGTCGAACTGCACCTCATCGACCCCCAGGCCCTGCAACTCCCGGGCGAGGGCGACGTTGTAGTCCCAGACATCCTGGCTATAGCTATCGACCCAGAACTCCTTTTGGACGGGGGTCTCGGTCCCATCGGCCGCCACGGTCTTATCGATGAAGCCCCAGGGCTGGTTGGTCTGACTGTCCCACAGGGCGTACTTGTGGTGGTCGTACGGATACAGCCGCTTGTCCTTGAAGACGACGATCCGGGCGATGAGGTAAAACCCTTTATCGTGGACGGTCTTGATCACCGAGGGCGCATCGAAGAGAACCTTCACGGTCTTGGCCTCGAGGGCCAAGGGCACCTGACTGTTGTAGACGACCTCCCCGAAGTCGTTCTTGAAATCGATGACCACCGCGTTGAGGCCCAGCTTGCCCATGGAGTCCAGGTGTTTCGCCAATTGACCCGGCTGGCTCACGGTGAACGAGCTGAGGTAGAACCCCCGCTTGTCCTTGGACGCCTCCATTCTCTTGGCCTTCGCCTCGTCCCACACGGGAACATCGGTGCGGTCGGCAACTTTGGCCCAGACGCCGGTGTCGAGGTTGTACCGCCACCAGGCCGTGCGGGTTCGAACCTCCAGGATCTCGGTCTTCCCCTCCAGGTGGGTGGCCAGGGCCTCGGGGATGTTCAGGTAGCTTCCCCCGGGGAACACGAACGACTGCTTCTTCCCGGTATCGGTCTCGAAGGCCCAGAGTCGCCCCCCTTCCTTCCCCACCGAGGCGTAGAGGCGACGGGGGACGGCGCTCGACCACGCCACGGTGTTGATCTGCTCTTTGGACCCGTCGCTATAGGGATGGGCCACCTCCAGATCGTCCTGGACCGTCCAGGTCGTCCCGGCATCGGTGGACAGCCACAGCCCGTGGAAGCTGGTCCCCACCGCCCGGAGCGTAAAGTCCAAGGGGCTCGCCACCATGGCCGTCAAGTTCGCCCCGCGCTTGAGTTGCTCCCGGTCGAGGACCTTGGTCCACGTCTGCCCCTGGTCCAGGCTTTGGTACCCCTCAAAAGGGGTCGTTAACCACCACGAGGAGGCCGTCACCGCACTGAACGAGGTGAGAGGCCGGGGCTGGGGGCCCCGACCATCCCCCAAAACCCGGGTGGGGTACCCCTTGCCCACCGAGACCTTCCATTGACCGCCCTCGAGGACGGTGAGTGCCCCCGAGCGATCCACGCGGACCGAGGAATCCATCACCAGAGGAGGAGCAGGAACATCCGAAGGGGGGGTTTGGGCAAAACACGAACCGGCCAGCAGGGCCAAAAGAACGAAGAAGCGAAGTTTCATCGGCGGAAGGATACCAAAAACCGGGGTCTGGGCACAAGCGCCCGGGGGTCACTTCCGAGGGGCCTCGGTGAGGGTGGCCATCACCAGGGACCAGAAGCAGGCGGCCAGGTTGAACAGGGGAATCTGAAGGTCGGCGGGGACGCTGTACACCAGGGTCACCACGGGGATCCAAACGACCCAGGTAGAGATCAGCGCGACCGGGATCCGCCGGGTCACCCACCGGGCCCAGTCGAAGTCCCGGAACGCCCCCAGCCGGAACCCCTGGTTCTTCCAGTGGTAGGCCAAAAGCTGACTTCCGGCGGCCCACACCACGTTGTACACGAACATGTCGACGACGACCTTCGGCGCCACCGAAGTCCAGGTGGCCGAATTCCCAAAGAGCAGTCCCTGGAAGCGGTAGAACGCGTCCACTTCGAAGCCACGGTACCCCCAAAAGGCCACCAGGAACCCGAGGGTCGACCAGGGCACCGACCGGGAGCCCGGGAGGATGCGGAGGACGAGAAAGGGGATGGCCCCGGCAAAAAGCGCCGTGCACACGATGCTGTAGAGGAAGCCGCCCTGGGCTTTCCACCGGGCCACGGCGGCGAAGGCCGGTTCGGCCGCGGGAACCAGGTAGTACAGGGCCACGACCCCGGCGGCGATGAGCCACAGGACAACCCCGGGGAGTCCGTTCTGCCGGATGGCTTGGAGTGCCTCCGCTCCCATCGACGGGGACGAATCCCCCCCGGATCGCTCAGCCATGGAACGTCGCTCCGAAGGCTTCGATGGCAGCCAAAGCCTCGTCGTGGGACCGGGTGGCGAACAGCTGTTCCCTCAGGACGAGGTAGGATTCCGGGCCCCGGGTGTAGATTTTGAAAAACTGCTTGAGCATGTCGTAGCTCTTCACGCCCCCCCAGACCCGCTGGTGCTCCAGGATATGCTGGCGCAGAACCGCCTGGCGCTCGTCCCACGAGGCGTTCTCAAAGCTAAGGTGGGGTCGTTGGCGACGGAAAATGTCGGGGTCCCGGAAGATGCCCCGGCCCACCATCANCCCGTCGNCCCCCGACTCGCCGTGCCGGCGATCCAGGTCTTCGGCCGAAAACAGGTCACCGTTCCCCACGATCAGGGTCGATTTTCCCATTTGGTCCCGGAGTTCTCGAACCCGGCGGATGGCGGTCCAATCCGCTTCTCCCTCGGACATCTGGGCAGCGATGCGACCGTGGATGGCCAGGACGGGGAGATCCAGGGAGAGGAGGAAGCCAGCCCACTCTTCGGTCTTCGGCGCCCTGACCCCCAACCGGGTCTTCACCGAAACCGGACGATCCCCCGCCGCTTCCCGGGCTGCCAGAATGAGTTCCTGGGCCAGGGCGGGGCGATCGATGAGCCCCGAACATTCGCCCCGCCGGACCACCTTCGCGGCCGGACATCCCATGTTGATGTCGATGCCATCGAACCCCAGGGCGAGCAACGCCGGGACCGCCCGGCGATAGGCCTCGGGGTCGTTTCCCCAGATTTGAGCCACCAGGTACGGCCCGGTGGCCCGGTCGGTCCCCAGGGCCAAGTGGTTCGCCTCGACGGGGTCGATGACCGACCGCTGACGGGCGTACTTGCGCTTCTTGTGGAACAGTTCGGGGGCGTTGATGAACTCGCTCATGAACACGTCGGGGGCGCCCCGGCCCGCGATCAGGTGGCGAAACACCGTGTCGGTGACGTCTTCCATGGGAGCCAAGACGGTAAACGGCCTCGGCAACCGAGACCAAAAGGACGGAGGAGCGGAACTCATCGAACCCGCAGTGTACCGGTGAAACCCAGACCCTGTCCAGGATAGACTAGGGTCATGTTTAGCAAATCGATCNCTCGCCTAGGAACGACGTCCCGATGGTCCGACGCCGTCATCCACAACGGGGTCGTCCACGTCGTGGAGGTTCCCACCACCCTTCCGGCTTCCCTCGAAGACCAAGCCCGGGAAGTGTTCCGCCAACTCGAGGCCACGTTGGCCCGGGCCGGGACCTCGAAGGAACGGCTCTTGATGTGCACCATCTATCTGGCCTCCATGGCCGACCGGGCCGCCTTCAACGACGTGTGGGAGGCTTGGCTGGTCCCCGGGACGGCCCCCGTCCGGGCCTGCGTCCAGGTGGGCCTGGCGGAACCAGACTACAAGCTGGAGATTCATGCCACGGCCGCGTGCTGAGCCGAGGGGCCCCACCCCAGGGCATAAAAAAAGCCNCCCTGACGGGTGGCTTTCACGGCTCCGACTCGGGGGAGTCAGAGCGCTCTGGTTACCAGCGACCGCCGCCGTTCCCCGAGCCACCCCGGTCGCCCTTGGGCTTGTCGTTGGCTTCGCTAACCCGAATCTGCCGACCGTCGAGGGTCTGGCCGTTCATGCCACTGATGGCCGCAGCGGCCGCTTGGTCGGTGGCCATTTCGACGAAACCGAACCCCTTCGAGCTGTTGGTGTACCGGTCGATGACGACGGAACAAGCCGCCACATCACCGTAAATCGAGAAGGCGTGACGGAGGGTGTCGTCGTTGGTCTGGAAACTGAGGTTACCGACGTAAATTTTCTTTGCCATGGGAAATATCCTTGATCCGAGGGTGAGAGCCCCCGGCGTTCGTTCGGCCCGCCGACGGCGGACCTTCTGCCGTAGGGGCTAAGGATCAAGAAGCGAACGAGCGTTTCCCAAAAACCATGCCTTCGTAGGAAGAAGCATTGCCATCATCGAATAGTTGACCGAAACAATCAAGCCCCCTGGTCGGGACTTGTTCCACCCGAGGCTTTGGCACTATGGTTTCCCCAGGACCGATGGAAAACCTGCCCCTGCCTCCACGCCTGAGACACCTCCTCATCGCGGCCTCCATCGGCACCTTGGTCCTCATCGCCGTGGGATCACTGTTGCTTTGGAACCTCGAAGCCACCCACCAGACCCGGGAGCGGGAACTGGGGATGCGGGTCACCGCCCTGGAGCAGAGGGTTTCGGACTTGCAGAGGGTCTTGGACTCCGCCGAGGTCGAGAACTCGGCCCTCAAGTCTCAAGTCGAGGGCAACCTGCTCACCCTGCAGGACGTGTACTTTGACACCCTCAAGAAAAATGATGGCTTGGCCCCGGTTTGGGTCGATCCCCGGCCAGGGCGCCGGGCCTACCTGACGTTTGACGACGGGCCCACGGAAAACACGGCCCTCGTCCTGGATGCCCTCAAGGCCCAAAATGTGAAGGCCACCTTTTTCGTCAACGGGCGGCCCGAATGGGGTGCCCTGTACCAGCGCCTGGTCCGGGAGGGCCACAAGTTGGGAAACCACACCTACAGCCACGACTACAACACGATCTACCAGTCCGTGGACGCGTACGTCCAAGACAGCGAACGGCTCGATGCCCTGCTGGCGGGGCTGGGGATCCCCGGGCCCCGGATCTTCCGGTTCCCGGGGGGAGCCAAGAACGAGATCGCAGCCCGGATCGGGGGGCCGGACCTGACGGCCCGGATCAGCGGTGCCATGGCCGACCGAGGATACCGCTTCTTTGAGTGGAACGTGGCCGTCGGCGAAGGGGAGAGTCGCCCCGACAGCCGGCTCATTGCCGAGGCCGATATCCAAAAAAGCATCCTAGCCCAGGCCCGGACGAAGAGGATCGCCGTGATCCTCCTCCACGACGGCCCCGGGCATCGGGACACGGCCCTGGCGGTCCCCGGAATCATCGCCGGGCTGAAGCGCTGGGGCTTTTCGTTCGAGACCCTGCCCTAGGGGCAGGGCCCTGGGCTCACTGCCCCCGAACGTAGTTCTTCATGTTGTTCCGGATGAAGGGGACAAGGTCGGCGATCTTCACCCGTTCCTGCTTCATGCTATCCCGGTACCGGATGGTCACCGTGCCGTCTTCCTTGGACGTGTGGTCCACGGTGACGCAGTAGGGAGTGCCGATTTCGTCCTGACGCCGGTAGTTCTTGCCAATGTTCCCCGTGGGCTCGAGCATGGTGGCGAAGTCTTCCCGCAGTTCCAACTCGATCTTCTGGGCCAGTTCGAGCAGACCATCCTTTTTCACCACGGGCATGACCGCCACTTTCACCGGGGCCAGGTTGGGGTGGAAGTGCATCACCGTCCGGACATCCCCCTCCCCCAGCACCTGCTCTTCGTAGGCGTCGGTGAGGACCATGAGGACCGACCGGGTGAGACCAGCGCTGGTCTCAATGACGAAGGGCAGGAATCGCTCGTTGGTTTCCTGGTCGAGGTACTCTTGCTTGTCCCCGCTAAACTCCTGGTGTCGACGCAGGTCGTAGTCGCTTCGGCTGTGGATGCCTTCGAGTTCTTGCCACCCCATGGGGAACAGAAACTCGATGTCGAAGGCGTTGATGGCGTAGTGGGCCAGTTCGTCCTTGCCATGCTGGTGGAACCGAAGGTGTTCCGGGGCGATGCCCAGCTTGGTCGAGTAGTACTCGATGCGGCTCGCCTTCCAGTACTCGAACCACTTGGGCTCTTCCTTGGGGTTGATGAAGAACTGCATCTCCATCTGTTCGAACTCAGCGGTCCGGAAGATGAACGCCTTGGTTACGATTTCGTTCCGGAACGCCTTCCCCACTTGGGCAATCCCGAAGGGAACCTTCACCCGACTGGAACTGACCACGTTCTTGAAGTTGACGAAGATCCCCTGGGCGGTTTCGGGCCTCAGGTAGATCACGCTGGCCGTCTCTTCCACCGGGCCAATGTGGGTGGTGAACATGAGGTTGAATTTCCGGGGTTCCCCGAGGGTATCCTTCTTGCCACAGGTCGGGCAGGCCCCGGTCAGGTCGATGTGGTCGGCCCGGAAGCGGCCCTTGCAGTTTTTACACTCGACCAGGGGGTCGGTGAAGTTTTCCACGTGCCCGGAGGCGTGCCACACCCGGGGGTGCATCAGGATGGCGGCGTCGAGGCCCACGATGTTGTCGTGCATCTGGGTCATTTCCTTCCACCAGACCGCCTGAATGTTCTTCTTGAGCTCGACCCCCAGGGGACCGTAGTCCCAGGCACCGGATTGGCCGCCATAGATCTCACTGGACTGGAACACGAAGCCCCGGCGCTTGCTCAGGGAGACGAGTTTATCGAGGGTCACGGCCGCCTTCGGGGCCTTCGCTTTTTCTTGGTCTGTTTTGTCGGACATTCATTGACTCCAAAGCACTCAAACTCACGGGATGTCCGGCCAATTTACCAGAAAAGCCCCCGGGTTGTCGAGAATGACGGGGGGCTACAAGAAGCTGAGGCCCCACACGAAGGAGTTCACCGAGAAAACCGTGGAGAGGTTCGACGAGGTCACCGGGGAACCGTTGATGCTGAGGGTCTGCCAGGTCACGGAGTGGAAGCCGTTCGCCCCATCCCAGCCATGGATGAGACTCAGGCCGGTTTGGGTGCCGGCCAGGGTGATTTGACGGAACGTGAGGTTATAGCTGTTCCCCAGGGGGGGGTTGTACGACGGGGTCCCCCAGGCGGCGGGGTACGGTACGTTGGTCAACTCGGCGAGGTTCGAGGCCAGGCTCCCTTCGATGCGAATATTTTCGTAGGTCTGATTTGCGTAGCCGCTGGTGCTCACGGCGTTGTTCACCCAGATTTGGAAGACCGCCGGGGTGTGGGTGCCCCAGGCGCCATTGGTGTAGGTCTTCACGTCGATATTGCTCATGGTCGACGAATACGGATACGCCAGGCTGTTTACGTTGCCCCAAAACCCCCCGCAAAATACGGCGTTGTTGGTGGTTCCGGCGAAGCTGTTGGTGACGGTGACCCCATCGCCGTTCACGCCGGCCCAGGCGGGGAAGAACACGTTGTCGCCCACAAAGGCAAAACTTTGATCGATGTGGTTCACTGCCTGAAACCCGTCGGTGGACCAGTACCACGGCGAAAGCTCCTTGACGTCGGAAACCTGGGCCACCCCACCGAAGAAGTTGTAAAACGGGGAATCGAGGATGGTGATCTCTGAGACACGGGCGTTGTCCGAGTTGTTGAAGTCTCCGGTGATCATGGCGTAGGCAGTCTCCTGGGAGAAGGGCAACGCTTGGACCGACTCGGCCGTCCACAGGTCCCCCGTGAGGATACCCGGACCCACGATCTGAACGTTCTTCGTCCCCGCGATGCTGATGTTGCCCCGGACCACGGCCCCCCCGTCGAGGTAGATGATTTCACCGCTGGTGGCCTGGTAGTGCCCGAGGTTGGTGACCCCGGGGCCTAGGTAGAGTAGGTTGGCGCCCGCGGGCACGGGCTTGGGCCCGTCGGCGAAGACGAACACAGGGTTGGCGTCGTCCCCGTTCACGGTGATCCAGACCTTTTGGTGCTGACTGAGGGTGAAGGTGGCCTGGTTCCCGGCCAGGGNGGCCGTGACCCCCTGGCTGAGAGGACTCACCGCGATCGACGTGATGGTCCCGGAAAGGTTGGTGAGCCTGACCCGGGACGACGCCGCTGTGGCAAAGGTCGTGAAGTGGACCGAAGGACTGGACCCCTGGTGCCAGGGTGTCTTGGCGACCCGGCTAAACTGGTAGGTGTAGCTCGACTCCCACGCGCCCCCGTCGAAGACCTCCACCTGATAGCGGGTGGAAAGGTAGGCATTGGCCCCCGGACCCGGGTAAACCTGCATCCCCGAGGCCCCCAGGACCGACGGGACCAACNCCGTCGTCGAGGAGTTCCCCGACGTCGCCCCTCCGGTGGGGTTCGAGCACCCCGCCAGGAGCCCCAGGATCAAGAGCCCACAGACTCGGACACCGTGCACCGCACACCTCCCTCGATGGAAGATTACCTCAATATCTCCAAAAAATCCAATCGACCCCACCAGCCCCGAAGGCCTCGCCTTTTCGAAGGGGAATGCTTACTTTTTTACTCATCAACAGGAGGGAGCACATGGAGATCATCAGTTTTGGTTCGGCCGACGTCGCCAAGTCGATCGGCAAGCTCGACGAAAAGGGCCTGGATACCCTGGCGTTTGGGGCCATCAAACTCGACGCCAAGGGAACCATTCTGAGTTACAATGCGGCCGAGGGGGCGATCACCGGCCGAGATCCGAAAGCGGTGTTGGGAAAGAACTTCTTCAAAGACGTAGCGCCCTGTACGTCGACCCCCGAGTTCCAAGGAAAGTTCGAGGCCGGCGTGAAGGCTGAAAACCTGAACGTCCTCTTCGAGTACACCTTCGACTACAACATGAAACCGACCAAGGTGAAGGTTCACATGATGAAGGGAGTGATGAACGACGGCTACTACATCTTCGTCAAGCGACTCTGATCGGCCCTGGGGTCTGGACCGGGCGAGGCTTCTGCCCTCCCTGAGGGACTGGTTTTCGGCCCGGCTGAAGNCCCTTCGCCCCGGGTCATCGTCGGTCCCGGGGGACGACGAACCGTTCGAAGGTCCGGGTTGCTTCTTGGATTCCTTGGAACTGGTGGCCCTGGCGGGATGGGCCGCTGACCAGTGGGGGGTCCGGGAGGCCGGCCTCGAAGATTACTTTCTCGCCAAGCGGACCCTGGGGGCCTGGGCCGACCTCATCCTGACCAGCTGGACCCGGACCCCCGGGCCCACGGTGGTCTTTGCCAGTTCGGGGACCACGGGGACCCCCCGGGAAAACCAGCACCGGCTCCCGCTCCTGGTGGACGAGGTCCGGGAGCTAGGGAGCCGGATTCCGGGGACCCGGGTCTTGAAGAGTGTCCCGGGCCACCACATCTACGGCTTCTTGTTCACCACGCTTTTCCCAGCCCTCCGGGGTCTTCCCGTGGTGGACCTCGTCCCCGAGGCCCCGGGATGGCAGTCGGGGGACATCCTGGTCACCCACCCGGTGCACCTGCGGCTGTGGCGGGGTCGCAGCCTTGTCCTCCCCCCGGACTCAACCGTGGTCACCTCGACCAGCGCCTTGGACCAGGAGTCCTGGGGGTGGTTGGAGGGGGCGGGTTGCCGGGTCCTCGAAATTTTTGGATCTTCGGAAACCTCGGGGATAGGGTGGAGGACCTCGGCCCTCGAACCCTTCGAGCTGTTGCCGTACTGGACCTTCACGGCGGAGCCCGAAGGACGGCTGACCCGGCCCGGGAGGGCTCCCGTGCCCGCTCCCGATGCCCTGAGATTCACCGGACCGCGGACCTTTTACCCCGAAGGTCGCCGGGACCAGGGCCTCAAAATCGGCGGACACCTCGTCCATCTCGACGCCGTCCGCCGGGTCTTGCTCGACCACCCCGGGGTCACCGACTGCACCTTGAGGACCGAAGAGACCCCCCTGGGCCTCCGGATCAAGGCGTTCGTGGTCCCACGAACCGAGGGGACCCCTCTCGAGGCCGACCTGCGGGCGTGGGTCGCCGCCCGGCTGGACACCCCGGCCAGGCCCTACGCCTACACCTTCGGACCCCAGGTTCCCGAGAAGGTCCCCGGCCAAAGCCCCTGGTGAGGATGCCCGCTCGTCCTTGACGCACGCCTGGGCAGAGGGGACAATACGGCTATGACTCCCCGTGAACTCGTCCCCCTGGCTGCCGACTGGGGAGCCGTTCTCTTGGCCACCGGGGCCGAAATTCGCCAGGTGGAGGAAGGCCTCTACGGCCTGTTCGCCGCCCATGGCCACCACGCCGAGGTCTTCGTCCTCCTCAAAGGGATTTTCTTGTCCGCCTGGACCCCAGGGACCGAACCGGTCTCCCTGATCCGTCACGTCCGCGGGGGCTCCGGGGTCGATTTGAGCCGCCTCGAGAAGGCTCTGGCCCTGGCGGGCCCCCTGGCCGACCCCGACCTCGGTGACAGGCAGGCCCGGGCCTTGGTCGACGAAGTCCAGGCCCCGGGCCCCCGGAAGGGCTGGGCCTTGACCCTTGCCGCGGCGGCGACCGCCGGGATCTACGGGTTGTTCTTCGGGGGCACGGTGGCCGAAGCGGCCTGGGCCACCGGCTGGGCCGCCGCCGTCCAGGGGTTGCGCCTGGGGACGGCCCGGTGGACTCCCCCGGCCCTGGTGGACGGTTTTGTGGCCTCGGTGGTCTTAACCCTCGGGGCCCTCGTCGCCCCCTGGGTGATCCCCGGGGCCAGCCCCGTCCGGGTGGTGACCGGTGAGGTGATGATCCTTATCCCCGGCGTCGCCTTGGTCAACGGAATCAAGGACGTGTTGCACGGCGATACGGTCTCGAGTCTGTATCGTCTCGCCGAGGCCGGGCTTCAAACGGCCGCCATCGCCGCCGGGGTTGTCCTCGTGCTGGCCTGGGGGTGGCCCCATGGCTGACCCCGGATGGGCTGTCTTCGGGGACCTCGTGCTGGCCTTCGTGGGGGCCATCGTCCCGGCGTTTTTGTTCGGTTTCGATGGCCGCCGGTGGCCCTGGGTGGGGGTATCGGGGGTGGTGGGATGGGCCGTGTACCTGGGCGGCGTCGCCCTGGGCTGGACGGCTCCGGTGGCCTTGTTTGCCGGGGCGTGTGCGGTGGCTTTGTGGGCCGAGGGCGTCGCTCGGGGGGTCAGGGAGCCAGTCCCCGCCGTTCTGGTGGGAGGGGTGTTCCCCCTGGTCCCTGGGCTGACCACCTTCCAGGCCCTGGAAGCCCTGCTCCGGCACCAGGACGCCCTGGCCAGTCAAAAGGGAGGGCAGGCGATCGCCGCCGCCGTGGCCGTCGCCCTCGGAATCCTCACCCTTTCGGGATTGGCGCGGTTGCTTCCCCTCCCTGGCCCAAAAAACTCCCGCCACCCTTGACAGGAGGCCCCAGGCATCCTTTCTTGGGGGNGGGAGTTCGTCATGTCGAAAAATCGCCTCGAAGCGTTTAGCGATGGAGTCATCGCCATCATCATCACCATCATGGTCTTAGAGTTCCGGGTACCGGCTTCGGCGACGTGGGGNGCCTTGCTACCCCTGGTACCGAATTTCATCAGCTACCTCTTGAGCTTCGTGATGGTCGGCATCTATTGGAACAACCACCACCACATGATCCATGCGGCCAAGTCCGTCAGCGGGCGCATCCTTTGGGCGAACTTGCACCTGTTGTTCTGGCTGACCCTGATTCCCTTTGCCACCGCGTGGGTAGGCCAGGACCAATTCGCCCAGGTNCCGGTCATGGCCATGGGGTTCGATCTCGAGATGGCGGCGGTGGCCTACGCCCTGCTGTTCCGGGCCTTGGTCCAGCACGACGGCCGAGACTCGGAAATGGCCAAGGCCGCCTCCGACTGGCGCAAGGAAATTGGATCCTTGCTTTTGTACCCCATCGGGATGGGCCTCACGTTCGTCCATCCCTGGCTAGGGTTTGGAACCTACGGCCTCGTCGCCGCCCTGTGGTTCATCCCCGACCTGAGGTTCGAACGAGCCCGTTGACCGGGCAGCCCGTCAGACCNCCCCGCCCCAGATCGCTTCGGCGGTGGCGACCACGAGTTCCAACTTTCGCTTCTGGTCGTCGGCCGTGAGGGTGTTCCCCTCTTCGGTGGAGGCAAACCCACACTGGGGGGCGATGCCCAACTGACCCGGGTCAACGTACCGGGCGGCCTCGTCGAACTGACGCTTCAGGGAATCGAGGGTCTCCAGGGCCCCCGTCTTCGTGGTGATGAACCCAGGGTACACCCGCTGGGACCCCTTGGCCAGGAACTTCAAGGGTTCCAACCCCCCGGCCCGGTCGGTGTCGTACTCCATGAAGAAGGCGTCGACTCCGGTCTGGTTGAACAGCACGTCGGCCACGGCGTCGTAGGCGCCTTCGGCCACCCAGGTGGACCGGAAGTTCCCCCGGCACAGGTGCATGCCGATTTTCATGTCGGCCGGTCGGCCGGCGATCGCCTGGTGCATGGTCTGGGCGTACCGGACGATGAGGTCGTCCGGGTCGTAGCCCTCGCTCCGCTTGGCCTCCCGCTGGGTGGGATCGCAGAGGTAGGTGAAGAAGATGTCGTCGATCTGCAGGTACCGACACCCGGCTTCGTAGAACTTGCCCACGGCCTTGGCGTAGGTCTTGGCCAGGTCCCCAAAGTACACATCGGGGTCCCGGTAGGCCGCCGGCTGGATATCCGCCCGGGCCGTCCGGTAGTGGATGCAACTGGGCCCGGGGATCGAAATCTTCGGGACCACCCTGGTGTGGTCGGCCAGGAACCGGAAGTGGGCAAGCATGGGGTGGTCGTCGGGAAAATCCAGGAGACCGGTGATGGTCGGGAAGATCGGCCGAAGGGTGTGTCCGTGGAAGGCAACGCCCTGGTCCGGGGCTCGTTCCACCAGGTCGAGACCCGTGAGGCCCCCCATGAAGTCGTAGTGCCAGAACGACCGGCGGATTTCCCCGTCGGTCACCACGGGGAGGCCCACCGCCTCCTGGAGTTGAACGGCTTCCACAATGGCCTGGTCTTCGACCCGGGCAAGATCGGCGGCCGATAGGGTTTTGTCTTCGAAATGGGCCTTCCGGGCCTGCTTCACCGCCGCAGGTCTGAGCAACGACCCGACGTGGTCGGCTCGGGGGAGGGAGGTCACAACAGTCATCATCGATTCTCCTGGAGAAAGTGTTGGGCCGCTTGGACCCGGGCCCTGGTCTCGGCGGCGCCGAGAACCCGGAGGGTCCCGAACATGGGAGGGCTCACCCGCCCCCCCGTCACCGCCACCCGGAGGGGCTGCATGAAGTCACCCAGTTTGAAGCCGAGTTCTTCTCCCCGGGTCCGGAACACGTGCTCGTTCTCTTCGTCGGTCCGGCGTTCCAGGGCGGGGTCCTCGAGCAACGCCCCGAGGGCCTCGAGGATCCGAAGGGCCGCGGCCTCGTCCTGCTTTTTGGGAACGAAGTCTTCCCGAACCCAGGAGGTAGGCCGCTGCCAGACGAATCTCAGGGCGTCCGGGGCTTCCTTGAGGAACTTCAACCGCTCCCGGATCAGGGGGAGGAACCCATCGAGGGTTCGACCCTGGTCCACGGTGGGAGGGTCTGCCACGAGCCCGGCTTCTACCAGGGAGGGAAGGATGGCCGCTTTCAAGGCGTCGAGGGACAGGGCCCGGATGGCGTGCCCATTGAAGTGTTCGAGCTTCTTGTAGTCAAAGACGGCCGGGCTCTTGCTCAGGCGGTCGAGGGAGAAGACCTCTTCCAATTCCCGGAGGGNGAAGAACTCCCGGCTGTCGTCGAAGCTCCATCCCAACAGGGCCAGGTAGTTGACCAGCCCTTCGGGGGTGTAGCCGTCGGCCCGGAACTGTTTCACGCTGGTGGCCCCGTGGCGCTTGCTCAGCTTCTGACCGTCCTGGCCCAGGATGAGGGGCAAGTGGACGTACCGGGGCACCTCGTACCCCGAAGCCCGGAACATGAGGACGTGGAGGAAGGCGCTGGGGAGCCATTCCTGGGCCCGGAGGACGTGACTGGTCTCCATGGCGTGGTCGTCGACGACGTGGGCCAGGTGGTACGTCGGAAAGCCGTCGCTCTTCAGGATGACGGGGTCCACGGGCAGGTCGGCGTTGTTCTTTTCGATGGTCCCGAGGATTTCGTCCTCAACCCGGGTGACCCCGTCCAAGGGCATGGCAAACCGGATCACGGGCTCCCGGTCGTCGTAGGCCGCCCGGGACCTCTCGACGGCCCGGTCGCTTTCCGACAGGTGTCGACACCTTCGGTCATACCCCAGGGGTTGTTTGTTCTTCTCCTGGTCCTGCCGGACGGCGTCGAGGCGGCCGGGGGNGCAGTAGCACTCGTAGGCGTGGCCGCTGGCGACCAGAGCCCGGGCGTGTTGTTTGTACAGGTCGAGGCGCTGGCTCTGGACGTAGGGTCCAAAGGGCCCCCCCTTGTCCGGGCCCTCGTCCCACTCGAGGCCGGCCCAACGCAAACTCTCGTAGAGATCGGCCTCGGCGTCGGCGTTGTAGCGGCCCTGGTCGGTGTCTTCGATCCGAAGGAAGAACTTGCCCCCCCGGGCCTTGGCAAACAGGTAATTGAACAGGGCCGTGCGCAGGCCCCCGATGTGCTGAAGCCCCGTGGGCGACGGAGCGTAACGGACGCGGACGTTCATTCGAGCCTCACTGGGTCAGAGAGTACAGGAAAACCTCGCCCCTGGACAACCGCCGTCAGGGGGCGTCGGGAGCTTCGATCTGATCGACGAGGGCCGTCCAAAGGCGATCTTCGGGGGGATCGGCCACCAGGGAAATCGCCTGACCGGTGAAGGGGTGGGCAAACTTGAGGCTCCGGGCCAGGAGCGAAATCCCGCCCCCCGGGTTCGACCGGGCGAACCCGTACTTCAGGTCTCCCCGGACCGGGGCCCCGGCAGCCCCCAATTGGGCCCGGATCTGGTGGGTACGACCGGTTCCCAGGACCACCTCGTAGAGCAGGTACCGGTCTCCGGCGGCCAGCTCCCGGTACGAAAGCGTGGCCTCCTGGCGACCGGGCCCCGGGTCCCGGTAGACTCGAGACTTGTTTCCCTTCTGGGCATGGTCCAGCCAATGGCGAAGTTCCCCGTGGCCGAACGGCAAGGCGTTCCCCGTGATGGCCCAGTAGACCTTCTCCACGGCCCGGGTGGCAAAAAGCTCTCGGCCCGCTTCGGCCGCCGCCTTGGTCTTGGCCAGAAGCAACACGCCGCTGACCGGGGTGTCGAGGCGGTGGATCACCCAGCCCTGGGGGCCGAACTCNTTTTCGACGTCCAGGCCGATGGGCTTCACCAAGGCCTGAAAGTCCTGGTCTTCCCAGAGAATCGTCGGTTCAATCACGGGGCTTCCTCCCGGCCTGAAAGGTTACCCAGGTCACCAGGGCCAACAAGGTAGCCATCAGCCATTCGGCCCAGGGCAGGGTTCCCATCCCCTGGGCGTCGGCCCAGGCACCCACCGAGGGAGGCCAGAAGAAGGTCCCGAGGCTGGCAAAAACCGAAAGAAAACTGGTCACCTGTCCCGAAGCCTCGGGATACCGCTGACTGACCAGGGCGACAAAGGTCGGGTACTGCCCCGCGATCACGAACCCAAACACGAGGATCCAGCCCAGGGACCACACCGGGTCGGGGAAGAGGACCCACAGCAGGGTCACCGCCACGGTGGCGGCGATCCCGAGGGCAAGAAACCTCTGGAAGCCCCAGGCGTCGGCCCAGGGGCCTTGGACCANCCGGCCCACGGCGAAGGTGAGCCAGAACAAACTCACGGCCCACGCAGGGTCGAGGGCCGAGGTCCCGGGGATCGCCTTCCAGTACGAGGGGAACCAGGCCCCTACCCCCCATTCCACCCCACAGTACAGGAACAGGGCCAGGGCGCCCCACCAAAGGAAGGGCTGGCGATACACGGCAAATTTCTGGGCCGCCGTGGCCTCGGGGGCCGCTGGGGTCCGGACAAACAGAACGAGGGCGGCGATCACGACGGGGCCCAACCCCACGGCCGCAAAGGCCCACCGCCAGCCCCCGGCAAGGTGCTCGAGACCCAAGGCGACCAAGGGTCCCACCACGGCCCCGGCTCCAAAAAAGAAGTGGAGCAGGTTGAGGGCCTTCCCCTTGCCGTCCCGGTTCGCATCGATGGTGAGGGTGCTAATCCCGATGTCCAGGAAGGACATCCCGACGCCGATGAAGACGTTGCCGGCCAAAAGCCACCAGAAGGTCCCGGCCCACGCCGTCGCCTCCATCCCGAAGGCGAAGGCCAGGGCCCCCACCAAGAGCAGGCGTTTCTTGCCCACGATGTGGACCAACCACCCTCCTAGGACCAAGACCACGAAGCTGCCCACCGATTGGGCCGAGAAGAGCAGCCCGGCCTGGGCGTAGGACAACTGAAGGTCGCTCCGGAGGGAGGGAACCAAGGGGCCCGTCATGCCCATCACCACNCCCATGAGGAGGAAGCCGCCGTACATCGACGTGAGGAGGGGGGCTGTCAGCACCGAGGGCCGGGAATCGGCCACTTACTTGAGCACCCCGTCGGCCTGGGTCGACAGCAGATTCAGCTCGGCGATCACGTTGTCCAACCGCCCCTGCTGGGCCTTCGTCCGGGCGATGGCCCCCTGGAGGACGATGATATCATCGGTATTTCGGACCATCTTGGCCTGGTCGACGGACACCTGGGCCAACTTGGCCTCGATGACCTTCCCCAGGTCGACCACCCGAAGGCCCAGTTCATCGATCTTTTGGCCCAACCGCTTCACCGTGGCCAAGGCCTTGACCGTGGCTTCGGTGGCCTCAGCCTTGAGGCCGTGGTCGACGATCTCGGCGTCGATGGTGGCCAGCTCGGAATACCGGGCCCGGACCGCGTTCCAGAGGGGGACGATGTCGGCGGCCCCCTTTTGAGCCTCGGTGGCCTGGGCGGTCAGGTCGTCGGCCTCCTTCTTCAACCGCTGGGCCTCGGCCGCCAGGGTCTCGTTCTCCTTGGTCATCACATCGATCATGGCCTGGGCCTTGGCCATGTCGACGAAGGGAAACGCCGATTTGTCCTGGGCGAAGGCTCCGGTGGCCCCCAGGACCAACAGACAGAGGAAGAGGGGTTTCATCGCAGACTCTCCCGGGTGTTCATGCCTGTCGGTATTCCGAAAGAAAGGCCTCGAGACTGTCCAGGGCCGTCTTCAGATCTTCGACGTTGGGCAAAAACACAATCCGGAAGTGGTCCGGCTCGGGCCAGTTGAACCCTCGCCCCTGGACCAAGAGCACCTTCTTGGCCACCAAGAAGTCGTAGATGAACCGCTGGTCGTCGGTGATGTTGAACTTCTTCGTGTCGAGCTTCGGAAAACAGTACAAGGCGGCCCGGGGTTTGACGCACGACAAGCCCGGAATCTGGTTCACCCGGGTCGAGCAGAGGGTTCTCTGTTCGTACAGCCTCCCCCCGGGCTTGGTCAGATCGTTGATGCTCTGGTACCCACCCAACGACGTTTGGATGGCGTACTGGGCCGGTACGTTGGCACACATCCGCATGTTCGCCAGCATGTCCAGGCCTTCTCGGTAGGTGCCGATCTGCTTTTTATTCCCCGACAGGTACATCCACCCGGACCGGAAGCCGGCGGCCCGGTAGGCCTTGGACAGACCGTTGAAGGTCATGAACAGCACGTCGTCGGCCAAGGAGGCCATGGAGTAGTGGGGATCGCCGTCGTAGATGATCTTGTCGTAGATTTCGTCACTGAACACGATGAGCCCATGGCGCCGGGCGATGTCCACGATGGCCTCGAGGATGGGCTTGGGGTAAATGGCTCCCGTGGGGTTGTTCGGGTTGATCACCACCAAGCCCACGGTCTTGTCGGTGATCTTGCTCTCCAGGTCCTGGAGGTCGGGGGCCCAGTCCGAACCCTCGTCGCAGCGGTAGTGGACGGCCTTGCCCCCGGCCAGGTGGGTGGCGCCGGTCCACAGGGGGNAGTCCGGAGAGGGGATGAGGACTTCATCGCCGTTGTTCAAAAGGGCCTGGAGGGCCAGCGTGATCAGTTCACTCACGCCGTTGCCCACCCAGATATCGTCGATGTCCACGCCCTTGACGCCCTTCTCCTGGCTGTACTGCATGATCGCCTTCCGGGCCGCGAAGATCCCCTTCGAGTCTGAGTACCCCTGGGCGTTGTTCATGTTGACGATCATATCCCGGACCACTTCCTCGGGGGCGTTGAACCCAAAGGGGGCGGGGTTCCCGGTGTGAAGCTTCAGGATTCGGTAGCCTTCGGCCTCCATCTTCATGGCTTGGACCAAGGCGGCCCCCCGGATGTCGTAGAGGACGTTATCGAGCTTGGAGGATTTTTGAAGGGTTGCCATGGTTAACCTTTGAACAAGACGCACTCAATCTCGACCCGGGCTCCCCGGGGGAGTCGACTGACCTCCACCGTGGTCCGGGCAGGTTTCCCCGGGAAGTACTGTTCGTAGACGGCGTTGACCGCGGTGAAGTCGTCCATCGAAACCAGGAACAACCCGGCCCGGACCGCCGACCCCAGGGACGTCCCGGCCGCCTCGGCCACGGCCTTCAGGTTCTCCAGGCACCGGCGGGCCTGGGCAGCGGCGTCCCCTTCGACGATCTGCATGGTCGCCGGGTCCAGGGGGATCTGGCCCGAACAGTAGACAAAGCCACCGGCTTCGATGGCCTGGGAGTACGGTCCGATGGCCTTGGGGGCCCCGTCGGTGTGAACGACCTTCATTGCTTTGCTCCTTGGGTACCAGTGCTCAGCCACGCCCGGGCCTCGCCGATCAATTTCTCCATGAACAGGACCAGGATGACCCGTTCTTTCAGGGTGTCGATGTGGGCCGTCCATTCCTTGGGAGTGAACCGAGCGTTCAGGGCCGCCCTCTCGGCGTCGACCCGGGTGGCCACCTCGGGGGAGCGGCCCCTCAAATTGTCGAGGAGGTACAGGGACAGTAACTGCAACAGGGGTTGTTTCTTGAGGGTGAGGCCCGCCTCGAGGAGAGGCCGCGCTTCGTCGCCCTTTTGCTTCAGGAGACGACCAAAGGCCACGCACCACCGGATCCAAGGTCCGTCGGCTCCGGTCTTAGGATTCTGGACCAGGGGCCCGAAAAACCCTTCGATCTCGTCGGCCTTGCCTTCGAGGACCAGGGGCAGGCCGAGGCTCAAGGCCACCCGGGGCAAGAACTTCACCTTCTTAGCCACGTAGGACTCCCGGAGGGCATCGATGCGACCGGGATTCTGGCCAATCAAGCACGCATTGAGGAAAATCTTGGTCTGTGAGGGGATGAGCACGCCCTTCTTTGCCAGTCGGCCCTCGAGCAGAGTCCGAAGTCCAGGCCAGTCTTCCCTCTCCAACAGGCTGAACAGCTTCCAGTTGGCCACAAAATACCCATCCAGGGCCGCTAGGATCACGAGGAAAAGGAGGGCAATGGGCCAATTCTGAACCCAGAAGCTCAGGGCGTATTCCCAACCCAGGACGGGGAGCGGCATAAAGAAGATAAATAGGAAAGAAATGACGATAATGAGATTGAAGAGAAGGAAAAGGGTTTTGAACTTCATGACTTGCTTTTTACCTTTTTTAGTGTAGATAATCGAACCCATTGGGTCAACGGAGCCAAAGTTGAAAAGTATACCCGTGCAAACGCTCAAGCCGAACAGCCTCCTGAGTGGCACCGCCTACCTGGATGACTCGTTCATTCTCCTCACCCCCGAAACCCCGGTCACCGAGGACCTCTTGCGCCTGCTCAACGCCTGGGGCTACGGCGAAATCCGGAGCGAAGAAGCCCTGACGTCGAAGGCACTCCTGGAGACCGAAGGAAACGACGGTTCGGCCGGAGTGTTCCAGGACGACGCCGAGGACGCCCAGGCCCGGGACGAAACCCAGAAATTCTATTCGTCCCTCCTGGAATTCACCCACCGACTGTTCGACACCTTCCTCAAACGGTCCGCCATTCCCATCGAGCCCCTCACCGAGAAGATCAAGGACCTCATCGCCACCAACAAAAAAAGCCGCCGGTTTCTCCTGAGGCTGGGTGAGCTCGACCGCAACGGCTTTAGCTATATTATCAGCCATTCGGTGAATGTGGCCATTCTTTCCGTGGCCATTGGGGACACCTTGAAACTCCCGTCGCACAAGCTCATCGAACTGGGGATGGCGGGGTTGCTCCACGAACTCGGGATGTTCAAACTCCCCGACACCTTTCAGAATGCGAACCGAGCCCTCACCGAGGCGGAGAAGCGGGCCTTGTCGGCCCATCCCCTGTTGGGGTACCGGGCCCTTCGGGAGTTGGGCTTTCCCCCCAACGTGACCCTCGCCGTCTTGGAACACCACGAAAAAGAAGACGGCACCGGGTACCCCCAAGGGCTCACGGGGGACAAAATTGCCATGAGCGCCAAGATCCTCTCGGTGGCCAGCGCCTACGATGCCCAAATCGTGGCACGACCGTTCCGACAAGCCCGGAGCGGCTACGCGAGCCTCGTAGAACTTTTGAAAGAAAGCAAGAAGTCCTACGACGAACAGATCCTGCGCCGCCTCGTGTTCACCCTGTCGCTATACCCCATTGGGTCCCTGGTTGAACTCAAGAATGGGTCGATCGCCGCGGTCCACGACGCCAACCCCGAAGACTTCCGACACCCCGACGTGAAAATCCTCACCGACGAGGCCCACAGCCCCTTGGTGGACTACCCCATCGTCAAACTCACGGAACGGGCCGACCTGGACATCAACCGGGTTCTGAATTCCGAGGAGATCCGTCAGCTGCGTGCCGATAAGATCATACCGGCCTAAAGCAACCAGGCCTTGCATCGGAGTAGGACGTGAAATCGGTTACGGAATTCCATCGCGAAGCCCTCGACCAGGCGCTTCGCCAAGCTTTGACTACCTCGCAGGCAGCCCTTCGTCAGCGGGCTCTGGAGACGGCTGCCACCCACCTCATCCACCCACGGTTTGTCCTGGAGTCGCCTCTGCTGACCGACAGCCATCCCTGGCGCCGGGAGGCCCTCGCCGTGGCCGACGCCTTCGAGGCCGTGACCAACGGCATGGAAGACCCTGCCGTCCTCGAGGCGCTGAACGACGTGAGACCCGACTCACCGTTCCAACCCTGGCGACACTTCATCCTCGCCCTACACTTCTTTTACGAGGGTCTCGACGAGGGTGTGACCGACCACTTGCACCGGATTCCGGCCNCCAGCCCGGTCGCCATCCTGGGCCACGCGCTGGTGGCCATGGTCCGATCGGGGCCCCTGCCCCAGGCCACCCCGGCTCGGCTCCGGTTGATGAACGCCGTGGTTCCCCTGGATCCGAAGATCGTCACCACGGTCCAAGACGTGTCCGAGGGTTTGGAATCCAACGACGAGGACCTGTTCTGGCGGGCGCTGACTGACTGGCTCGAAGCCGTGGCCCCGGGGGCTCCGGAACGGGCCCAGTCCGCCGTGCTATGGGCCTGGAACCAACTGGCCTGGCGGGAGTTTGATGAGGCCATCCTCCTCGATCTGGTCTCGAACCTCTGGGGGAAGGCGGAGTCCTACCGCCTCGCCGCCCTCGGGACCCTTCCCTGGGACCCCGAAGGGGCCGCCCTCCTCTGGCTCCGCTTCCTCCTGACCGAAGTTCGGGAGGGTGCCGAGGCAGCCCGGGTGACCGAGATCCGACACCTCCTCGACGACTTCCATGGAGCGGCCTCCCAGGCCGGCGAAGGCTCTGCCGAGTGGAACGCCACCTGGGGAGGCCTCATCCGGTCCTGGAACCTCGAAGCCGAGGCCCGGGGCTGGCAGGCTCTGCGGTGGACGGCCGCCNCCCCCAGCCCCGACTCTGGGAGTCCCCAGGGTCGCCCCGCCCCCGACGGCCAACTCGATTTGTTCGCTTAGTCCCCTAGGAGGTTCACCATGGATGCCCAGAAACGTCTGCTGGAAAAAATACACAAGAGCGACTCCGCCCTCCTGGGCCCCCGTCCCCTCGCCCACTCCCAGGAGCTCGCCGAAGGGTTGCCCCGGGCCCGGCACCACGTGGGACCAGGAATCTGGTACCAGACCCTCGAAGCGGGGTCGGCCCCCGTCCCCCGGCGAACCCACGAATAAGAAAGGCCACCTTGCGGTGGCCTTTTCTTTGGGAACCCGAAGGCCTCAGGCCTCGGTAGCGTCGTCTTCGGAAACGACCTTGCGTTCCTTCTCCACCGGAGCCTTTCCACCGGCAAAGGCCACCATGAGGAAGGCCGAGATGAAGATGGACGAGTAGGTCGCCACCACCACGCCAATGATGAGGGCCAGGGCAAAGTCTTGGATGGACCCCTGGGCGAAGATGTACACGGCCACCATGGACAACACGACGGTCAGGGACGACACAATGGTCCGACTGAGGGTCTGGGTCACGGCCAGGTCGACCAGTTCGTACAGATTCATCCCGTGGTGCAGGCGAAGGTTTTCCCGAATCCGGTCAAACACCACGATCTTGTCGTTCATCGAGTACCCAATGATGGTCAACAGCACGGCGATGGTCGCCGTGGTCACTTCCATCTGCAAGGCCCCGATCAACCCCAGCACGAAGATGGGGTCATGGATGAGCCCCACGATGGCCGCCAGGGCGTAGGCGAACTTAAACCGGAACCAGATGTAGAGAAGAATCACGAGGACCGCCGCCAGGGCAATCCAGGCGGTCTGCCAGACCAACTCGTCCGACAGGCTGGGCCCGATGAACTCGGTCTGCAGAATCACGACGCTTCCGGCCCCAAAGACGGCCTCGAGGGCCGCCTTGGCCTTGGCCGACATCACTTCTTGCAGGTTCGCCACCTTAGCCTCGGCGGCCGTGGCCACGGCCCTGAGCTGGAACTTATGATCCGCCGGGGCCCCCACGGGCTGCACCGTGAACTTGTGTCCCACGCCCTTCAGGGCNTTCCGGACCGATTCCACGGTGGGATTCGAAGCCGTGACCTGGACGGTTTGGCTCAACCCGGGTTTGAAGTCGATGCCGAGGTTGAACCCGCCTTCGACCACGGTCGCCACCCAAACGGCGGCGATGAGGGCCAGCGACAAGCCGTACATCCAAAAGCGAAGTTTCGAGAAGGAAACGGACTTTTTGACGAGCATTAGATTTTCCTCCAGGCGATGCTGATCTTCTTGGCCTTCAAGACGTCGACCTCAAAGTCGAAGATCAACCGGGACACGAACAGCGAGGTGAACAACGAGGAAACCAGCCCCACCGCCAGGGTCACGGCGAAGCCTTGGACCGCTCCCTTGGACAGGAGTGAGAGGAACAAGGCCGCAATCAGAGCCGTGACGTGGGAGTCCATGATGGTCCAGAACGCCCTCTTAAACCCGATGTCGATGGCCGTCGCCGGGGACTTCCCGGACCAGTACTCTTCCTTGATGCGCTCGAACACAATGACGTTGGCGTCCACGGTCAAACCGACCGTCAGCACCAAACCGGCGATCCCCGTCAGGGTGAGGGTCATGTTAAAGACCCCCAGGACGGCCACCACGAAGAACATGTTGATCAACAGGGCGACGTTGGCGTTGATCCCGGTGCCCTTGTAGTAGACCAGCATGAACCCGGCGACCAAGATGAGACCCCAGAGGATGGAGTTCACCGCCGAGTTGATCGCATCTTGCCCCAGGGTCGCCCCGACGCTGGTGTAGCTCTGGACGATGAGGTTCACCGGGAGGGCCCCGGTCTTCAAGGTCGTCTTCAGGTCAGCGGCGTCCTTCGCATCGAAGCCCGTCACCCGGACACTGCCGCCGGGGATGGCTTCGCTGATCCGGGCGCCGGCCCGGATCTTGTCGTCGAGGACCACGGCCATGGTCTTGCCGACGTTCTCGCCGGTCATCTGGGCGAAGTGGCTAGCCCCCGCGCTGTCGAGGACAAAGTTGACCGTCGGTTGGTTCGAGATCGGATCCCGTTCCACCGCAGCGGTGGNGATGTGGATACCGTCGAGGAAGAACTTGTCTTCCACCTTCACCACCTGGCGATTCACAAACTGGTCGATGCCGAAACGGTCTTTCTTGTAGTAGCTCCGCAGTTCCAACCCGGCGCCCATCACTTCGGGAGGAATCCCGGTGACGTTGCCCTTGTCATCCACCGCCGTGGGGTTGGCCGCAATCCACTGGTTGACCGCCGCCGTCGCCGCGTCGTCGACGATGTTCAGGCTGAGGGAGCCCTTGCCCCGGAGGAAGGAGTTGACCCGCTCGGGATCCACGTCTCCGGGGAGTTCGATGTTGATCTTGTCCGTTCCCGAGATCCGCTTGATCACCGGTTCCGACNCCCCGAAGGTGTCGATGCGGCTCTTGAGCACCTCGATGGCCCGGGCCAGGGCGTCGTCGCGGTCCGCTTGGGTCAGGGCCGAACCCTTCTTCTTTTCGAGGGCGTCGAGGTCGGCCTTAATTTCCACGCTCATGCCGCCCGAAAGGTCGAGACCCAGTTGAAGGATCTTGGCCTTCTGGTCCTTGAGGGCCGAGATGTCCTGGCGGTAGTGCTCTTCGAGGCCGTAGAGGAAGTCTTCTTCGCTGCTGTAGGCCTTGAAGACGTCGCCCACCGTCCAGGTCGTCGGCTGGGGCAACTTCGCCGTCTCGTAGTTATGCTTCACCAGGGGAAGCAAGAATGCCAAATCCGAAGGGAGAGTCGAAGTGACGCTCTTGGCGTTAAGAGCTTTGAGTTCCTCAAGCTTGACCTTGGCTTGCTTCTGGGCGTAATCCCGGATTTCTTCCCGGGAGCCCGCGGCCAGCTCTTTGCGATCAGGCGACGTGAAGAAGTACCAGGTGACCGTCGGATACAGGAACCAAGCACTCACCGCCAGGAGGAGCACGATGATGAACAATCGGAAGCGTTTCGTCATTTCCTCATCTCCGGAACGGGATTATTTCTTTTCTTCCACCGCAGGAGCGGCTTCGGCCTCGGGGGCCTTCTTGTCGTCTTTCGCTTTCTTGACAGTTTCTTTCTTGGGAACCGGGGGGTTCACCAAGCCGGCGATGGCGCTCTTGTTGAATTCCAAGGTCGTGGAGGAACCTTCGTCGACCTTCAGGGTGACGGTAGCTTTTTCTTCGTTGGTGGAGTGAACCACGCCGTGCAAGCCGCCCACGGTGTAAACCTTGTCGCCCTTCTTGATGGCCGACAGCATCTTTTCGGTCTCTTTCTGCTTTTTGTTCTGGGGTCGGATGATCAGGAAGTAGAAAATGACGATCACCAGGCCAAAGGTGACCCCGGTCATGATGAGTTGATCGCCNCCCTGGCCGGTGGCGGCCTGGAGGGATACGAGGACGGAAATCAGTGAATCCATGGTAGTTCCTTGGAGGGAAAGGGATTTCAGGTCTCGGATGGGCGGAGTGCCCCCAATGACCGAAGTAGCACGGTACCAGAAATANCCCCAGCCGTCAAGGTCGGACTGGGAAAGCCTGGACCAGTCCGGGAGCCTGGGGGGCAGCGGAAGGGGTTACAGGTAGGAGGTCTTCAGGATGGTCGTGTAGACGTCGCCCACGCCGACGGTGCGCTTGAGGGCTTCGACGTCCCGAAGCTCTTTTCCCGTCAACCGGCCGTACTCCTGGAGGAGCCAGGTCAGATCGGCCTCGTTCTTTGCGTAGACCGCACTCGCCACCGCAGGTTTGTACAACCCTTGGGCAAAGAGTTCTCGGGTACCCAGCCGACCGTATTGAGCCTCGAGCCGACGGTCGACAATGGCCGTGCCCCCGTTGTAGCCGATGGAAAAAACGAAAGCGTTGCGTGTCATGCTGTTCGTTTTAACAGAACCCACCTATCTTCGTCCATAAGGAGCAACGCCAGGATCGAAGCCATTCGCACATTCGCCCGGTACAATGCCCACCTCGACGCCACCATCACCGGGTTTGCCAGCGAAGTCACCGAAGCCGACACCGCCGCCGCCCTGTCGTTCAGGAAGTTCCAGGGCCTGGTCGCCGTCCTGGGTGCCCCCGGCATGGGGGCACAGCACCATCCTTACCAGGGGTAGGTGCCCTCGGCGCTGAAAAAGCCACCCGTGGGACCGTCGACGGGCAGCTGGGCCAACCGAACAATCTCCTGGGCGCCCTGCTCCACCGTCATGGTACCCTGGTGACCATTGAGATCCGTCGCCACGAAACCCGGCGACGCCGAGTTGACTTTGACCGGCGTGTCCCGCAGTTCGTAGGCCAAGTGGACCGTCAATGCATTCAAGGCCGACTTCGACGCCCCGTAGGCCAGGGCCTTGGCGTGATACAGGGGCCCCGACGGATCACTGCTCAAGGTCAGGGACCCGAGACCGCTCGACACGTTCACGATCCGACCCTGGTCCGCCGCCCGGAGAAGGGGCAACAGCGGTTGGGTCACCAGGACCGTTCCGAAGAAATTGGTTTCGAACACCCGGCGAAGTGCCTCGAGGGAGACCTGCCCGGGGAGTCCGNCCCCCGGGTCGACGATCCCCGCGTTGTTGATCAGCACGTCCAGGTGCCCAAACTCCCGGGAGATCAACTTCGCCAGGGCTGCTCCCGTGTCCACGGCATGCTCGAGGTCCACGGGTACCCAGCGGACGTCCAGCCCCTCGTTCTGGAGCATCTGGGCCGCAGCCTGGCCGCGGAGCTGGTCCCGGGCGCCCAAGAGCACCGTAAACCCTCCCCGGCCTAGCTGCCGGGAAACCTCAAATCCGATCCCTTTGTTCGCCCCGGTGATGAGAACGACCTTTGTTTGATGCATGAATAGTATCTCCTTGGTGGGAAAATAGCACCCTCAGGTCGTCGACGGCTTGGACGTCCTTCCGCCGTCACAGGACGTTCTTCCGATTCCTCAACTCGGAGGGAGACACCCCCCACCGGCGCCGAAGATGCCGGGCCAGATGGCTCTGGTCGTAGAACCCCGAAGCGACGGCAACCTCGGCTGGGGAAAGGTCGGATTCCGCCAACAGGGCCCGAGCCCTCTCGATCCTTCGGGTCAAGAGGTACCGGTAGGGAGGAGTGCCGTAGGTCTGAGAGAAGACCGTGACAAAGTAGGTGCGACTCATGCCGGCCTCCCGGGCCAGTTGGTCGAGGGACAGGTCGTTGGCGAGGNGGGCGTCGATGTAATCGACAATCTTCGCCAACCTAGCGGGACGGGTGGAGCCCTTTGGCTCCCGGAGAGGGGGGATCCCAAACTGACGCACCAGCCGGGAAGCGAGGGCCAGGGCCAGCGAGTCTCGGTAGAGTTGCCCGGAACTCCCCCCCGCCTGAAGTTCCTCGAGCAACGCCAGGCACAGGTGTTCGACGGCGGCATCCTTGGCTTCGAATTGAGGGGAAACCTCCCAGGCGTCGGGATCCCCCGGGAGCACATCGTCCATCGCCCGGGCCACCGTAGCCCTCGGGAGATAGACATTCATGTGTTCGAACACCGCCTCATGGCTCCAGGTTCCCACCGTCCCCGAAGGCACCACCTGGGCCACNCCCCGGGCAAAAAGCGCCGTGTGCCGGCGGCCCTGGTAGGTCTGAACCACCGCCCCCGGAATCGACGACAGCGCCATACAGACCATTAGTTCGGGCCGGGGCGTCGACGTCATCGTCCCCGGCGGACACAGGGCGGACTCGACCACCAGCCCACTCCAACCCAAAGAAACACTCGACGCCAGCAGTCCGTCCCTAGGAACACGATTCGAAAGCTTCATCGCTCCAAGATACTTCCGTTTTCGCCCCCCGTCTTTCGAACCGTCACCCAAGGGACGGTTCGACCTGCCCCCACAAAATCTGCCATTGACTGTGAGTGACCTTTCCCCAGCAAAAGTGTCCAGATTCATGGAGGCAGATCACAGGCTAAAGTCATTGGGAGGTTAGCCAACTTGGCGTTAGCTAGGTCCTAGCGTGACAAGGCTTTCACGACTTCCTTGACGGCCTTGATGTCGACCAGAGATCCGTTGACGTAGCGGGNGAGAACACTCTGAATCATGGTCTGATAGGGAAGCCCTTCCGTCTGAGCCAGCTGCTTCAGCCGCTCCAAAGCCGCGCTATCGATCCCCAGAGAAATCACCTTTGAGCTACCGGTGCCCAGGGCCTTGCGGAAGTTCTCGACGGCGGCCAGCTTCTCGTTTTCTGGTTTTGCCGTCGAAGGGTCCAGGTGGGCCAATTCCTTTTCTTCTTCATCCAAGAACTCAAAGTTCGGAACGTAGCCGCTACTCATAGGTCACCTCCGTACTCTTTCTTGAGTGCCCCCGATTCGGCGGATGAATCTGAAGGTTGTTCCGAAATGGTACTTATCCCTGGCGGGAACGAGAGTTAGCGAAGACGAAAACATAACCGTCGTGCTCATAGGACTCTTTACGGCCGCGTCAAAGATGCTTCTCTGGTCGTCGAGACCCCGCAATTCCGAACATAGAAAATCCACTTCCGCCTTGTGGAAGAGTTCTGGATTTTCTCGTGCGGACAGGATTTAAGGTCCTCAGGAATGCCATCCGCCGAATCGGGGGCACTCCATACTCTTTCTGAAACTCACGGCTCGGGTAGATCGTCTTCAAGAAGATGTTCCCCTCACGATCTCTGACGAAGGGAACGGCGTGGGCGGAGCCATGTAGCCGAACGATGGAAATCTGCTGATTTGGCCTGGTGGGATGATCAATCAAAGCGAGTGTCCGCCCGGCGCAGCCCAACGAGCGCAGCGACGTTGTGAGTTGCAACCCGCCGACCCCGCCCAACGAGCGAAGCGACGTTGCCCGTCGCAGCCCACGTACAGCCCAACGAGCGCAGCGACGTTGTGAGTTGCAACCCGCCGAGAGCGCCCAACGAGCGAAGCGACGTTGCCCTCCCCGCCCCAGTACAAAAAAAACAGGGCACCCGTAGGTGCCCTGCCTCTGTAGCCGCGTGAACCAGGTAAAGTCGACGGGATTCGGACGATCCGGCAAAGTCGCAGGGAGAGCGAGGACCGCAGGCGTACACTTGTACGCCGAGGACCACAGCCGACCGAGACGAAGCCGGGCGTTCGAAGCCCTAGACTTTACATCATGTCCATGCCGCCCATCCCGCCCATCCCCCCACCACCGGGGCCACCGGCGGGAGCCTTCTTCTCGGGCAGGTCGGTCACGGCGCACTCGGTGGTCAGCAGCAGACCGGCGATCGAAGCGGCGTTCTGGAGGGCGCTCCGGGTGACCTTGGCCGGGTCAATGATCCCCGCCTTCATCATGTCCACCCATTCCATCTTGTGAGCATCGAAGCCCCAACCCTTCTTTTCGCTCTTGGCCTTGTCGGCGATGATGGCGCCGTCGACACCGGCGTTGTTGGCGATCTGGCGGATGGGTTCTTCCATGGCCCGACGAGCGATCTTGAAGCCGATCTTCTCTTCTTCGGTGAGCTTGGAGATGTCGGCCTTTTCCAGGGCCTGGGCCACTTGAACCAGGGCCACGCCGCCACCGGGGACGATGCCTTCTTCGAGGGCGGCCCGGGTGGCCGACAGGGCGTCTTCAACCCGGTGCTTCTTTTCCTTGAGTTCGACTTCGGTGGGAGCACCGACGTTGATCACGGCCACGCCGCCGGCGAGCTTGGCCAGGCGTTCCTGGAGCTTTTCGCGGTCGTAGTCGCTGGTGGTCTCTTCGATCTGGGCGCGGATCTGGGCGACCCGATCCTTGATGGCCTTAGCGGTCCCCACACCGTTGATGATGGTGGTGTTTTCCTTCTCGACCTTGACGGTCTTGGAGCGACCCAGTTGCTTCAGTTCGACGTTCTCGAGCTTCATGCCCAGGTCTTCGCTCACCAGTTCGCCGCCGGTGAGGATGGCGATGTCTTCGAGCATGGCTTTCCGGCGATCGCCGAACCCAGGAGCCTTGACGGCACAGACCTGGAGGGCGCCGCGCATGTGGTTCACCACGAGGGTGGCCAGGGCTTCGCCGTCGACGTCTTCGGCGATGATGAGCAACTGCTTGCCGGTCTGAACAACCTTCTCCAGGACGGGGAGCAGGTCCTTCATGGTGCTGATCTTCTTTTCGTAGATCAGGATGTAGGGATCTTCGAGGAGTGCCGACATGGTGTCGCGGTTCGTGGCGAAGTAGGCCGACAGGTAGCCGCGGTCGAACTGCATCCCTTCGACGTATTCAATGGTGGTTTCGATGGTCTTGGACTCTTCGACGGTGATGACGCCGTCCTTGCCGACCTTTTCCATGGCGTTGGCAATTTGCTCGCCAATTTCCCGGTCGTTGTTGGCCGAAATCGTCGCCACTTGGCTGATCTCGTCCTTGTCCTTGATTTCCTTGTGCATTTTCAGGAGTTCTTCCTTGGCCAACTCCACAGCCCGGTCGATGCCCCGCTTCAGGGACATGGGGTTCACNCCCGCCGCCACCGACTTGAGACCTTCCTTGGCGATCGAGTAGGCCAAGACTGTCGCCGTGGTGGTTCCGTCTCCGGCCACGTCGTTGGTCTTGATGGCCACTTCCTTCACCAATTGGGCTCCCATGTTTTCAAAGGGATCCTCCAACTCGATTTCCCGGGCGACCGACACACCGTCCTTGGTCACGGTCGGCGCGCCGAACTTCTTATCAAGAAGAACGTTGCGTCCCTTGGGGCCGAGCGTCACCATGACCGCCCGGGAGAGTTTTTCGACGCCGCTCAGCAGTGAGCGCCGCGCGTCTTCGGTGAAGAGCAGTTGTTTAGCCATAACAACTCCTTGTAAAAAGATATATAAAAAAGGTTTATATGGAGGTGAGCCACCGGACACACCGGTGTGCCACGGTCAAAGATAGCGATTTCCCTGTCGGGCGTAAAGTCTTTTTCAAAAAAACCTTGACTAACGCCGGGGCTTCGATCCAAGAATCATGACTATGAGTTCCGAAGGTAAGAGTCTGAACTTCGTCCTGTTTGACCTTTCGAAGCTCGACGTCGCCTCGGCCGCAGCGTTCCTGGCGGACCGAGCGACCAGGACGGGCGCCGAGGCTCTCCCCCGGGATAGCCGATGCCACTGGATCCTCCACCCGGCCCGGGGCGTTGACCTCTTGGCAGCCCCGGGGGTCGGCCCCGAGTTCCTCCGGGGTCGCCTGTCCCTGGGCGATGCGCTGTTTTGTACCAACCCCACGGGCTTCGACTGGAACTACCTGTTCCCCTCCGAGGCCCACCGGGAAGTTCAAGCCCTCCGGTCCCTGGTCACCCACCCAGCCTACCTCTTCCTCGAGAACACTCCCCAGGCTCCGGGTTGGCCGGTCCCCGGGGACGCCCCTGTGTTCCGGGCCACCCCCGAGGGGCTCTCCGTGGTCGCCGGGGACAAGCATGTCCTCCTGGACTGGGCCACGAAGGATACCAGGCCCCACCGGGGCGTCTGGTGGATTATCCCCGGCCAGGTGCTCCTCACGGGGCTCCCCGACCTGCCCTGGGGACACCTTCCGGAAGCCCTCCCGGGCCTGTGGACCGGGTCGGGAACGCCCCTCCCCCACCCACAGGAGGCGCCCACTCCCGCAGGGAAGATCGCCGCCCATGAAATCGGTCTGTTGCGCCGGGAAACCACCCCCCACCCCCCTCCATCAGGCCATCCTATTCCGAACCCAGGAGTACCCCGGCCTGGGGACGAAGGAAGCGGTGGATTTTGAGGAAGCCCTGGGGGGAATCCGCAAGCGGTCCCTGGTGGCCAACATGCAAGGCCAGAGCGAACTGACCGAGGCGGGGCTGCGGGNGAGGTTCCAGGGCGGACGGCTGATCGAAGTCACCGATGTGCCGTCGAAGACCACCCTCTGCGAGGGAGCCGACTCGTACATGGAATGGGGAGGAACCCGGCACCCCTTCGTGGTGAACAGCGCGTTCTCGTTTTCCGGGGATTACTCCTGGGGCCTGCGCCAGAGTCTCGTGCTCAACGACGACGACCTCCTGGAACCCGGCCGGGCCATCGTCGACTATTACTTTGTGGAAGAAAGTCGAGAGTTTTTTGTGGCCGCCACGGTTCGGTGGCCCCGGTGGAAAGCCCCGGTGACCGTGACCCGGTGGGCGGTGGCCGAGCTCACCCTCTTCGACCTACCCGGGAACGGACCGCTGAATACCCGGGTCGTCTGGCCCGACGGGCAGACGGCCGACAGCCTCCACCGGGGGGGCGCCGGGGTCCTGGAGGGGACGGACTTCGTCTTCGCCGGTGGCAAGGCGTCCCTCGTCCTGGGCTACCCCCAGAATCAAACCCCCCGGCCCCACCTTTTGCCCTGGAAACTCGTGCGCCAGTGGTCCCGTACCCGGCTGGTCGTGAACCCCGAAGGGGGCCACTCCCCCCGGAGGAGNGGGGAGTTCGAGGGCCTCGAGGAGCACTTCTCCTTCTACCTGACCCAGGCGGAAGGCGCGAAGCTGCCGTTCACCGTGACCCGGAAGCAGGCTGTGGAACTGATTCCCCCCTACGTGGCCCCCGGGCCCTAATCTTGACACCTCCTCCCTCGTACTCTATGATCGTTAGCTTGTCGTCGTCTGGATTTCTGGGCGAGGACCGCCTTTGTACAAGGTGACTACCCCCTCCTAGGAGTACCCATGAATCGGAACCGCAAGAACGTTCCCAAGGGGAAGCTGGTGCGGCACCTGGGCATCAATATTTTTGAACAGCCCAAGTACGACAAGCTCCTCAAGAAGAAGCCCCATGCTCCCGGTATGCACGGCCCGAAGAAGAAGCGGACCAAGCAAACCGAATACGGCAAGCAGCTCGTTGAAAAGCAGAAGCTGAAGTTTGCCTACGGCGTTTCTGAAAAGCAGATTCGCAACATTTTCGAAAAGGCCAAGACGATGCCCGGAATCACCGGCGACTCGATGCTCAGCCTGCTCGAACGACGCCTAGACAACGTGGTGTTCCGCCTGGGACTGTCCACCAGTCGCACCCAGGCCCGGCAGATGGTCAACCATGGCCACTTCCACGTCAACGGCCGCGTCGTGAACATTCCCTCGTACAGCGTGAGAGGCGGTGACGTCCTGACCGTGAAAGAACGGGAAAGCGTCAAGAAATTGGTGCGCGAACAGTATGCCAAGCACTCGGGCAAGGCGAAGAGCACCTGGATCACGTTTGCGGAAGATCAACTGCGGGCCACCGTGGATCACCTTCCGCGCCGGGAAGAAATTCCCACGATCGCCAACGAACAGATGGTGGTCGAACTCTACGCCAAGTAAGAGGCTTCGGCTTCTTTTTGGCTTCGGGCGAAAAGCCGGCTCCGACCGCGTCAAACAGACTTGCCTCCGCCGGGCAATGGATGTTCCCAGGGTTCCCTCTCCGAGGCCCCTGGTTGTGGTCAGGGAGCCGGCTTTTTTGTTTTTTGTCGTCCTTGACAGGGCGGGGACAAAAGAGTTTCCTAAAAGAAAGGACTTCTCCTCATGAAAATGATGTTGCAGATCGGACTGGTGTTCGGAATCTGCCTCTTGGGCCAGATCGTGGCGGCGCTCCTCCCCATCGCCTTTCCGGGGAGCGTCATCAGCATGGTCCTGTTGTTTTTGCTCCTGGTTTTCAAGGTGGTCACCGTGGACCACATCCACCAAAAAGCCGATTTTTTGCTCAAGAACATGGCGTTCTTTTTCATCCCCGCGGGGGTGGGGATTGTGACCCAGTTCGATGCGATCAAGAATAGCATCCCGGCCTTAGTCGTCGTGGTGGTGCTGACCACCGTCCTGACCTTCGGATCCACAGCCCTGGTGGTGGGGTCCATCATCGCCCTTCAAGACCGCCTCGAGAAGCGCCGAAAGAAGCGCCCTTCATGAACGAAATCGTTGCCTCGCCCTTTTTCGGGATTACCCTGTGCATCCTGACCTTTGAAATCGGCGTTTGGGTCGAGGCGAAGACCAAATGGGCCCTGGCCAACCCCCTGCTCATCGCCGTCGTCCTGTGCATCGTGGTGCTCAAAGTGTTCAGCATCCCCCTCGCGAGCTTCAACGTCGGGGGCGAGGTCATCACCGTCTTCCTGGGCCCGGCCACGGCGGTCCTCGCCCTGGCGGTGTACCTCCAGATGGCCCGGTTGAAGAAGTACTTTTGGCCCGTCCTCGCAGGAACGGTGGTGGGGTCGGTGGTGTCGGTCAGCTCCGCCTACTGGCTCTGTCGCCTGTTTGGTCTCGACGCCGCCCTCACCAAGTCGATGCTGGTCAAATCGGTCACCACCCCCTTTGCCATGGCCATCTCCAAGAACATCGGGGGCCTCCCGTCGGTCACCGTGGCCGCCGTCGTCCTGACAGGGATCTTGGGAGCCGTGTTTGCGCCCCTCCTCGTCCGCCTCTTCCGGGTCAGGAGTCCCATTGCCCAGGGCGTCGCCATCGGCACCTCAAGCCACGCCGTCGGCACTTCCAAGGCCATTGCCCTCGGGGAAATCCAAGGGGCCATGAGTGGGGTGTCCATTGGTTTGGCGGGGGNCGTCACCGTCATTATCTCGCTGTTCCTGTCGTAACCCCCGATCCTGACCAGAAATCTATGGTATCCCCGGTTCCCATCCCTTAGGCTTTTGGGGAAGGGGATTCCATGAACATTCGAGCAAAATTGCTGTGGGGCTGTGGGGTCATTGCCCTCTTGGGGGCCGTCACCGGCGGTGTGGGCGTGGCCTCCCTGACGAACACCCTGGCCAACGATCAGGATTCGTTCACCCTCGGTACCGAGGGTCTGGTGGCCATCAACCACCTGTGGCAAGTCTTCGGCGCCGTCAGGGTCGCCGTTCGGAACGCGGCCCTCGCCCCCGACGCAGCTCTGGTGAGTGAGAGCCTTCAGCAGGCAGAACACGCCATCCAGACCGTCGACCGGGCGTTGGAGGATTACGCCAAGACTGTTTCGGGGGCCGATGAACTCAAGGCCCTTGCCGCGTTGAAGCAGAGTTACGCCCAGGTGGAAGTGTTTTGGAACCGGATGTTGTCTTTAGAACGGAACGGAATGCGGAGCGAGCACATCCGCATCCTCTTTGACGCCGATAATGTCCAGGCCTCCCGGGCCGTCCAAGACGCCATGGATCAGGTTTCTGCCCAAAACGAGGCCTACGTGAAGGCACGGTTCGCAAGCAATTCTGCGACGGTTCAAGGGGCTGTCACCCTGATGGTGGTGTTCATCCTGGTGGCGTTCGGGGTGTCCCTGGGGATCGCCCTCGCCCTGACCAACTCGATCACCCAACCCATTCAACTGAGCGTTCGCCATCTGGAAGCGATGGCAGCAGGGGATCTCACGCTCCGGTTCGACGCCCGGGCCTTGGGCCGAAAGGACGAGGTTGGGCGCCTCACCCGGTCGACGGACAAACTGGCCCAGGACCTGAACGCGAGCATCGGGTCGGTAGAACTGGCGTCACGCCTGCTCAGGGACAGTAGCGCCCAGCTCGGGACGAACATGGTGGAAACCGCCACCGTCATCGAGGAGATCAACCGGGGGATTGGCTTGGTCGACGACCATTCCCGGACCCAGAGCCAGACCGTCGTCGAGACCACCGCCACCACCGAGAACCTCTTGATGGGTATTACTGAACTCGACAAGGTGATCGTCGAGCAGGCCGCCAACGTCAACCAGTCTTCGGCGTCCATCGAAGAGATGTTGGCCAACATTCGCTCGGTATCCAAGAATGTCGACCAGATGAACGATGCCTTTACCCAGTTGCGAGCGGCCACCGATGACGGCAGAGCCAAGATCGAAAACGTGGTCGAGACCATCGCCAATGTGGCTAACCAGTCCGAAAAGCTCCAGGAAGCCAACGACGTGATTAGTTCCATTGCGTCCCAGACCAGCCTTTTGTCCATGAACGCCGCCATCGAGGCGGCCCATGCCGGGGAGGCCGGTCGGGGCTTTGCGGTGGTTGCCGACGAAATTCGAAAGCTGGCAGAATTGGCCACGGTCCAGTCCAAGGAGATCTCCACCAACATCCAGTCGATTGGCACCTTCATTCAATCGGGCCAGGTGGCATCCACCACGGCCAACCAGGCCTTTGCCACCATCTACGACCTGATCCAGACCCTGGGGACCTTCAACGACCAAATCCGCAACTCGATGGAAGAGCAAAACGTGGGGTCCCGGCAGATCTTGGAAGCGGTTCAGCAAATCACCAGCATCACGTCCGAAGTCCGGGATGGGTCGGCCCGGATGATGGAGGGGGGCGAGACCATCAAGGCCGAGATGCGGCGAATCCTGACCGAGAGCGAGCAAGTGGCCCAACGAGCGTCCGACCTCCTCCTCAAGACCAAGGAAGTGACGGCCGCCGTGGGGATTGCCAAAGACTCCAGCGACAACAGCATTGAACTCGGTCATGAGCTGTCTCGGTTGGTCGCCCAGTTCAAGACCACGGCTTAGACCCTGCCGGGGCCGTTCCCGGCGAACCCGTCGCTTCCCAGGGGCAAAGGGCCCCCTAGGGATGGCGAGTCAGAAGGACAGCCTCCCCTTCGTAGGCCCGAAGGAACTTCTCACCGTTTTTGCCGGTCCCTGGGATGAGACCGTAGTGGATGGGGACCGTGATCGTGGCCCCGACACCCCGGGCGACGGCGGCCCCGGCTTGGACGCCGAGGGTCACGAACCCAGCGATGGGCAAAAAGGCGACGTCGGGGTTCATGCCTACCAACTCGGCCCCGGCATCGGTGTCCCCTGCGTGGTACACCTGGAACCCGTCGATGGTCAGCAAGTACCCGACCCACCCCTTGGTCTTGGGATGGGGGAACCCCCGGAGGTTGTAAGCCGGATAGGCCTGGACGGTGAGGTCGCCGATGACCAGCCGCTGCCCCGGGGCCAGGACATCGGTGGCGATGCCCCGGAGGTCCTCGGTGGCCACCACCCTCGTGGAGGCCCGACGGATCTTCGCCAGAGCCTTCGGGTTGTAGTGGTCCCCGTGGGAGTGGGTTAGGAACACCACGTCCGCCGGGGGCGGATCCTTGGGAACCACAAAGGGATCGATGTAGACGGTCTGCCCACCCCGGGTGGTGATCAAGAACGCCGACTGTCCCAACCATTGAATTCGGTCTGCCAAGAACTGGCGGACCTGGTCGCTGCCGTGTTGACTAGCCATGGACTTTACTCCTCCTTAGGGGACACAGGAACCCGGACCGCCGGGGGGATGGTGCGGTCAAAGACCGTCGCCACCCACAGGATCAAACAGAGCACGCCCAGGGTGAGGGCCAGATGGTGCAACCCTAGGTCGGTCGCCCGCTGGCCATACATCAGCCCCAGCAGACTGGCGGCGACCACCGCGCCCATGTNCCCCGCGGTCCGTTGCAACCCCGCGGCGGCCCCCATCTCTGCGGCGGGAGCCTGCAGGTAGACGGCCGCCTGGGTCGCCGTCGAGAACAGGCCCTGGGGAAGCCCAAACACCAGTGCCACCCCGGCGATGACCCAGACCGGGGTGGTATTTCCGACCAGCCCCAGGCCCAGACACCCCAGGACAGCGGCCCCGATGCTCACCAAAAACGGTGCTTTCAGGCCCCGGGTCCGGACCCCGGTGACCGAGGAAATCCCGGCGACCACCGACAGGGGNAAGGTCACCAACCCGGCCTGGGCGCTGGTCAGGCCCACGGAACTTTCGAGCCACTGGGCAAAGCCGTACATCACGCAGTAGATCACCAGGGTCACCAGGAACATCCGACCGTAGGTGATGGCCAAGGGACGGTTCTGGGCGAGCAACCAAACGTTGAGGAAGGGCTTCGACCGGCGCAACGAATGGACGGTCAGCCCCAGGCCGAACGCCCCCGCGAGCCCGAGGGCCCACCACAGGGGCTGGGTCAGGGTCATGAGAAACACCATCAAGGCGACCAGGAACAGGCTGAACAGCCCGATGCCCACGAAGTCAACTTCCCGAAGGCGCTGGCCCAGGGTGCCCGGGGTCGGCGGGTCCTTCGGCACCCAGAGGACCACGAGGGCCATGGTCAGGAGGGCCAACGGTAGGTTGACGCTGAACACGGCGTGCCAGCCGAAGGCGGCGGTGAGGACCCCGCCGACCAAGGGCCCCACCGCCATGGTCGAAATCGCCGACAACGACAGGACGCCCATGGCTGCCCGGGGGGCCTCGGACCCCGTGCGGTCGGCCTGGACCCGGAACAGCCGCATGGCCGCCGGGTACGCCCCGGAGGTTCCGATGCCCAAGAGGATCCTCACCGCGACCAAGCCGGGGAGCGACGTGGCCACGGCCCCCAGGATGCCGGCCACCGCCACAAAGACCAGCGACGCCAAGTAGATCTTCCTGGGACCAAACAAATCCACCAGCCGCCCGACCGTGGGCTGGGCGACGGCGCTGGTCACGTAGAGGACGGCAATGAGCCAGCCGGCGTCGGCGATGCTGACCTGGAAGCTATCGGCGATGGGGACCAGGGCCGTGCTGAGCATGGTCGAGTTGATGGGGTTCAGGACCGATCCCAGGGCCAGGGGGGCCACGAAGGTGAAGCCAAAGGGCGAGCGGCCCCCGGGGACCCGAGGGGAATTCACAATTCCACCAATCGTTCGAAGATGCGGGTGGCGGCGAACAGCGTGGTTCGGTCGACCTCGTCAAGCTGGGCCACGGCCTGGGCTAGCCAAGTCCGCTTGTGGTCCCGGGCGGTGGCCAGGAACCCATGGCCCCGGGAGGTGAGCTCGAGGAGCATCTGCCGGCCGTCGGTGGGGTGAGCCATCCGGGTGACCATCCCGAGGTCGACGAGTTCGGCCACGGTGGTCCCCATGGACTGGGGCTTCACCCCTTCGGCCCGGGCCAGCTCCGCCGAGGTGAGGGGGCCCTCCTTGGCCAAACGGCTTAAAACCGTGGTTTGGCTCCAGGAAAGGTCGTGGGAGGCGGCGGCCCTGCCCGCCTCAGCAGTAACCCCACCACGGCGATGAGGGACGCGATCTCTTGCTCGTGGGCTTCATTGTCCATGGGGGGAGAGTAATCACTGATCAGTCCCCCTGTCAAGGTAAACTGATCAGTTTACCTTATATTATGCGACCTTGTTCGTCCGGAAGATCCCG
>JGI26470J50227_1000009_pt1 | contig 126318 bp, 124 predicted proteins | sample FreactTroBogLake_FD_50227 | JGI IMG/M metagenome (IMG submission 50227)
CTAACCGATGCCGCGCCCTTCGTTCTAATTCACGTTCACTGAACATCGCTAATCCCTTCAATTAGGGGCTTAGAATGTCACCAATCTTTGTCAGTTTTACATAAGTGCGTTGTGAGGGAGCAAACCCCTTCTACTTGGGGCTGGACCCAGTTTTCTGGCTCGGTAGTCATAGTGAAGCAACCTAGCGAACTCTGAACACTTGGGCAAGAAGATTATTTCTAGTCATTTCTCCTGTGCGAAGCAGTGCGCCGTTTAGCGCTTGAACCGTAGTTGCAAGTTCAGTTTTATGTAGTCCTTGCCGTTATCTTGATACACAGTTGCGAAGCCGTGGCGCGTGGCAAGCGGAGTCTCAAATCTAATGTTTTCGTAGAGGTAATCCATAAAATCTTGGAGGTTGTACAAGTAATAGATAAAAACATCGCCATTTGATTTTACAAGTATCAAACCGCCAAACATTGCCTGAGTTGTAGTCCAGGGTTGGTTTGGGCGAAGTCCGATAGTCACCTGATGCAAGAACTCTTTTATCTTTTGGATTTTCTGGGCGCTATTTGGGTCGGTTGCGGGAAATGTCTGAGGTGCGATTTTCGAGAGCGCGGCAGATCGACTGAGGTAGTAGTCCAACATTATGTCCGAGAGATAGTTTGGCAGATTGCTATCTATGTATTTTAGATTCGTCTCAAACTGGCTACTCTCATAAGAGTCAAAGGAAAGTGTGTATCCCGCTGCCAGTAAAGCGCGTAAGTTCTTCTTCACCTCAGATTGTTTCGCAAAAGTTGGCAAAGTGGCTGTTCCGCTTGTTGGAGGGTTTACTTGATAAATCAGATTCGTTGAGTGAGACGAGTTGAATAGAGTTGAAGGTGCTCCCATTTGCGACTTGATACTGAAACCGAGTCTTGGAGTTGGTTGCTGAGTTTGTAAATCCCGAAGTATCGCTTCAAGGTCTGCGCTAATAGTTGATGGGGTCTTGATAGCCTTCTTCGTCAGGGTATTTAGGAGTGCTTGGCCAGTTGCAAGAGTAAAGGACCGACCCGGTTGGTAGTGGCGGAGGTCATTCATTAGCGCCTGTGCTGCAACGTCTATCGTCCCTTTTGGAATCGTCAGTTGCAGGACTCCATTTTTAAGAACTGTGACATCTACTCCACCGACTTCATAAACAACATTTGGGTTTTCATTAGAAAAAATCCTGATAACTTGGTAAAACATCGTTGCTATTTTTTGTTGGTTCTTGTTGGCCGCGTATGCACCACCGTTCGCTAGGAGATTACCGAGGGCATAGAGTTCGCTCCACTCGCCGACATTCCCGCTTACTTGGCTACCGGAGTGCATACTGTCGGTCCAAGGCATCAATGATTGCATTTGCGTAGTCCTGGACAGCCCAGACTGCCACGCTATTCCCAAGCTGCTTCATCGCCGCTTGGTTGGATACTGGAAAATGGAAATCCCGAGGAAAGCCTTGCATCATTTTGCCCTCTTCTGGGGTAATCCTATGAACTTCACCATTCACCCAATAACCGTCCCAGTTACGCCTGTCATCTATTGGCGAGCGACCTCCGCCAACTCGGAGCGTAAAACCGATTTCCCGTTCTACTTCTGCTTTCAATACATCGGACATAGTGAAAGCCAGTTCCCTTTTGTCAGGAAACTCAAAGGGAGTATTGGGATCACGAAAGCCGACCATAAAGAGTCTCGGACGGTGCTGCGGCAATCCGTGGTCAGAGGCGCGAACGATCGCGTGGTGGAGTGAGTAGCCAAGGTCTTTGGTGAGAGTGTTTTTGATAACCTCAAAAGTTTTTCCGTCATCGTGCTTGTAAAGCCCCCTGACATTTTCAATAAAGAATGCCTTTGGTTGTTTTACGCGCAAGATTTCGGCTATGTCAAAAAAGAGTGTTCCGCGAGTGTCCTCAAAGCCCAACTTGAATCCAGCCTGACTAAACGGCTGGCAAGGGAAGCCTCCTGTCAGAATGTCAAAGTCAGGAATGCTTGATTTATCAACTTTCGTAATGTCTCCAACAAAGTTACCTGAATCAAAAAGTTTGGGGGAAAGCGGCCGAAAGTTGTGCTCATAGGTCTTACGGGCATCTTCGTCCCACTCTGAGGCAAACACACATTCAGCGCCTGCATTGTGAAAGGCTAAATGAAAGCCCCCAATGCCAGCGAATAAATCAATGAATGTGTATTCCGCCATTTGTATCAAACCCCGTTCAATCGTTGAGTTGGTAGTTTATTGCCGCCGTCCGACAATCGTGGCTTTCACGAGCCCAACGGGTGCGGGGNGTTATTCCTTTGACAAAGCAAGGACCCACCATTCAGGACTTGCAACATTGAAAGTTTGTCCTCCCAGTCCGACCGCGCCAGATGGAATCAAGAGTTGTCCCGGCCGTCTTTGTGGATCTCCCACCCCCAGAGCGCTGAGTACCTTGCAGGCGGCTGGTTCAACTATCCAGAGGACACAATCTGCAACGCCGAGGGTAAGGGCCATTTCCCAGGCGTTTACCTTGCTCAGGAGGGGGTCACCCGCCTGCCTGGTGGCATTTTGGACCTCTACCGCACAAACATTTTCCGCCAGTTGATTTTGGCTTCTTGGCGCAACCCCCCAAGCCTTTTGGAATAACTGAGAACCTCTTTCATCTATTGCCCAACGCTCCACTATCAGAGCATCTGGGATTAGTGATCCCGTAAGTAGTCCAAGAGCACCGCTAGGGTCTGCGTGAGTTTTTAGTCTGGCCCACGCCAAGGACTCGCAAGTCCGACTAAATGCGTAGCAAGAGGGTCCCCAAGTAACAAAGAGCGAGGCTCCCCTCTCCGCCAGAACCGGCTCCAAGGGTTCTAACCAAGCAGCAAGTTTTGATGGCGCAAGAGCGTGCTTCAAGGAATCGGAAGTTGGCCGTATTTCAACTCCTCGCGATTTACCTGAGGCTTGATGGCCAGAGGCAGTAAGCCAACAAATCGCCTCCCCTTCCACCTCACCGAGTCTGGCCCTGACTTTCCTTCTCTTGTCCTTGTGTTGTTCCTCGTCACACAAAGCGGCAATAGTCTGTGATGAAATGCCATAGCGTGAGATGAGGTCGCGGACAGGTAAGGCGCCACCAGCGTTTGCAAGCGTTCTGATTGCCGCTACTTGTGCCGCTTCCGAACTTGATTTCTCTGCCTCTTTTTGGCGTGCGATTGCTAATAGTGTTTCTAAATCTCGCGTTGTGCTCACCTGTCCCCGCCCCCCTCTTTTGCCGTCCTTGACGAGCTAGAACTTTTCAGGGCAGGGCACCGCCTCACGGCCTTATGTGATGCGGGGAGCGCTGGAAAGTTGCTCGTCCTGAGTGGAGCAGGTTCATCAAGGGACCCAATAATCGTTGTTCCGATTTTTGGGAGAGATGAAACGCGAAACGAGGCCGTGGCGACCGAGCAGATTTTGGCCCCCAGCGGGAGGCCAAAACAATCTGCGAGGGGTTTGCCTGCCCCGGTGTCAGGCACACTTGAAGCAGCGATCTGCTTCTGTGTCGGACGAAAATCCAACGATTTGGATTTGGGAGTGGGGCAGGCAAACCCCTCGCAGGTTACGAGGGAGCCACGGCTCTGTTTCTTTTTCATTTTAAGGCCGTTGTGCAATCACAACTTTTAGAAGGTCAAGAACTGACTCATCTGGGTTGCGATTGGTTAGAAGCCGGAGTGCGGTCGCTCGTTCCTTTGGGGAAAGAGATCGGTTGATTTCTTGTGCGGCCAAGTAATCCTCACGGAGAAGGCGATAGATGAAAGTAGGTATCCCCACACTCCCGCGCATCGCCCTTCCGTGAACTTCACCAAGGGCCAAGACTGCTTTGTCCATCTCGTCCATTGGCCGTTCTGGTTTTGGTTTTGACCACTCCGACTCGTTCTGCTGATTTTGCATTGCTTATGCTCCTTTGTTCTGTGGGTGCCCGATTGGGCACGCTAGGTAAAGTCCGTAAGAATGGAAAACTGTCAAGGATCCGTTTTTGAGGAGGGAGTCCTTATTCAGCCATTCCGCGCAAGAGTTCATTGAGGCTTTTGCGGTCAAGCAAATGAGAGGAAAAGGGAACCGAGTCAGGCGTTGTTGTGGTCGTAAGGTCCAGCAGTAAGATCACTAGGTCGTAGAGAGTGACTAGACAACAAGTGTTTTGACAACCGGGCCCTTCGCACTGCCGAATAATCGCCTTTACGACTTTCCGGAAACAGTCGTAGATGAAAGCATCATTACTGATCCAAAGTGCAACATTGTAAGTTTCCCAGTTGGCCCATCCGTTGTATTGGTTTTGCATTTCCTGCCTTTCATTAGGAGATAAACATTTGCTTATCTCCTAATGAAGGTGCTCTCGGTCTGGGCCACCGCACTCGCTTTGACTCTTTTATTTGTTACGAACTGATAACAGTTTCAAGCAATCTGAGATTTGGTTTTGCCTGTTAGTGCAGCGTGTGCGGCGGCGATTTCTTCGGGACTTGTCTTGGAGTATCCGGCCGTGGTTGAGGCGGGGGCGTGCCCTGCAAAGGCTTGTGCAATCGTGGGATTGAATGCCCGGTCTATCCAAGTAATAGTCGTATGGCGGACCCAATGCGAAGAGACTCCCTTCTTTGCAGCCCAAGGCAAAGCGGTGCGAATGCGCTTCCAGAGAGTCTCAAATCTCTTTGCCGTGAGAGGGGCTGCATACCCCTGGGAGTTCGGGAGATAGCGAAAAACTGGATCGTCCGGCGAAGTGGAACCCCGCAGGGCAGCAAACTCTAAGAGCGTATCTGCAAGTTCAAGAGTTATGGGTTGCTCGCGCTTCTTGCTGCCTTTCTCGTAGAGTCGGAGCAATGCTCTTCCAGATTCAATCTCTATGTCGCCAAGTTGGAGATTGATGAGGCCAGCGCGGCGGGCTGCCGTTTCGGCAAGAGTCCAAACAAGTAGGTAATCAAGTACTGGGTCATTGCCCCCAGAGATTGCGACCTCCAAGACCGCCTGTAACTGTTGGTGGGTCAAAGCTTGGCGTGTGCTCACGCGCTTAGCCGCTTTTTTTACAAGATGTGCTGGGTTTGACGGTATGTATTTCTTTCGGACCGCAAACTCTAAGACGACTGAAACGGCATCTATGGAAGCGTTGTACGACCGAAGCCCCGTGTGTTCAACTCGTGGAAGTCCAGAAGCAACTCGCTTTTGATTTACTTTCTTATGAGTTTGCAGTGCCATTTTTTGGGCCTCCTCGGCAAGCCCTTCAATAATGTCAATGTCTATCTCTGTTATTAGTTTTTCGCCGTGTTGAGCAACTAACCGCTTCCAAAAAGTGTCGTGTGTTCGGTAGGTGGTCGTGTCTTTGATGTTCATTCCACCATCGGCACGCACCTTGGCCCGGATACGATTTTTCTCTTTGATGAGGTATTTCTTTCGCACTTCCGTGACCACCTGATTGACACTTACTGGATCCAAAACTGTCGCGCCGTACCGCCGCTCCTTTCCATACCCTTGGGATTGGAGTGCGATTTCTGCGAGTTCAAGATCGGTAAGTGAAGGGAAGGCAATCCGTAACTCGGCAGCGACTTCAACGAGGGATTTCTGTTGCATTGGTTTGGTTTCCTATCTGTTTGTGAGTGACTTGTGGAGGGTTTGGAGGGAGTAGATGCGAACGTGGGCAACTGGTTGAGAGTCGGTGACCACTAGGACTTGGCCTTTGTCTGTTATGCCTAGACGGCGGCGCAGGGTTGCGGGAATCAGCAACCGACCGCTCTCGTCTATTGCCGGCGCTCCCGATTGGGCGGCCATAACTTGAATGTGGTCATCTGAAAATGAACTGGAAAGTTCAGTTCCAACCTCCCACAAGAACAGGCGGCGAGCATCGCTAAGCGTGATGCGCCCGTAGTCAAGCGAAACGATTGAAAATGAGTCTGGTAGGCGAGTGGCAGGAGCAAGGACGGGGGCATTCTTGATTATGGAATCAAGGAGCGGAGCCTGAATGTTGAATGACGAGTTTGCAGCCAGTATCGGTGCAATGTCAGGACGAGTTTGGAGAAGTCGCTCTACTTGGAGCGCTCTTATGAAGGCGGGAGATGCTGGCACATTAGAAGTGGTGCTCGCTTCTAGTTCCACCGCACTCGATTTTTGCCTTTTTGGCAAAGTATTTTTTTTATTTTTTGCAGAAGGTGGTTGAGTTTGGTCTGGGTCGGGACCCAAAAAAATGTGCGTTGTGAGGGACTCGAACCCCCGACCCGGTGATTAAGAGTCACCTGCTCTACCAACTGAGCTAACAACGCGGGATACTGCTGTGCGGAGCAGACCCTATCAGCGCCCCGAGGGGCTAGGCAAAGCGCTCCACACGCTCATTTTGCCGCTGATTTCGTGATTTAAGCGTGCTCTTTATAGCGCTCGTATGAGTTTTTGATCTCTTCCTCGGCGGCCAGATGATCAACCCAATCGCCACCATGAACCTGCTTTCCAGGTTCGAGAGTCTTGTAGACCTCGAAGAAGTGCTTGATCTCATCAAGTTCGTATGAGGCAACATCGTTGATGTCACGAATTCCATTTTTGCGAATGTCACCAGCTGCGACGCACAACAATTTATCGTCGCCACCTTTTTCATCAACCATGCGGAACATTCCGACGACGCGACAAGAAACTATGCAGCCAGGAAATGTTGGTTCATCAAGCATTACTAATGCATCGAGTGGATCACCATCAAGTGAGAGAGTGTTCTTTACATAGCCGTAGTCATGTGGGAATCGCGTTGCAGTAAAGAGCATGCGATCCAAACGAATCTCGCCGGTGCGATGATCGACTTCATACTTGTTACGACTTCCCGCTGGAATCTCGATCATTACATCGAAGATCATGTCTGACAATGCGGGCTCCTGACGTAGTACTACTTTGGATATCGGGCCTTGCCTTTGCTACTAGCAATTGCCGGTAGCTAAATAGTGGGGTGATCGACGGGGCTCGAACCCGCGACATCTCGGACCACAACCGAGTGCTCTACCAGCTGAGCTACGACCACCATGGAGTCGGAATTCTACTGTACTTAATTGGGTACAAATATTGTCTTGCGGTAGTACTCCAGCTCTTCAATGGAGTCGCGAATATCACCTAGGGCGCGGTGGTTACCGGTCTTCTTGGGGGCAGCAAAGTAGACCTTCGGGTACCAACGGCGAGCCAACTCCTTGATGGAGGAGACATCCACGGTGCGATAGTGCAGGTAGTTGTTGACCTCGGGCAGGAAGCGGGAGATGAAGGTGCGGTCGACCGAGACCGAGTTGCCGGCCAAGGGGGATTTTCCGACCCCAGGGGCATATTTATTGAGGTACTCCAAAATCGTAGATTGGGCCTGCTCGAGGGAGACCCCCTCTGGAATCTCAGTGATCAGGCCAGAGCTGGTATGCATCTCGCGGACAAAGTCGTTCATGCCATCCAGCGCCTCTTGGGGAGCATGGATGACCAGGTCGACCCCTTCGCCGAGGATATTGAGCTGGGAATCGGTCACCAGGACCGCGATCTCGACTAATACATCCTTCTCTAGATCTAAGCCGGTCATCTCGCAATCGACCCAGATCAGATTCGGCGCTTCATTACCCATGGCGCAACCTTAGGGCACGAGGTTAGAAGGGGTCGATTTCACTTTCCGTTCACCTTTTAGACATCTTGGCTCCATTATTTAAAACCCAAAAGGGTTAATCATTCCCTCGTGAGTTCAACTTTGACCCAGCCCCCCGCAACCATTCCTCCGAAGCGGGAGATCACGACCAAGCCGCGGCTCTCAGATCGCATCTTCCGAGGCGTCGTTACCTCAGGCGGCTTGTCATCCTTGGTGATCCTCGGATTGATTCTTATCTTCCTTTTATTTAATGGATATAACACACTCAAGACGCAAGGTATCCATTTCTTAACCAGCAGCAACTGGCAAGCGGCTGTTAATGATGCCGGTCAAGTTGATCCTAAGAACTCGCACTTTGGAATAGCTGCAATGTTGATCGGCACCATGATCGTGGCGATCATTGCCGTGGTTGTAGGAGTACCGATCAGTGTGGGTTCCGCAATCTATCTAACTTTTTATTCCCCTGAGTTTGTAAAGAAAGTAATGGTCTCCGCCATTGATCTCATGGCTGCCTTTCCTTCAGTCCTGTTTGGTCTTTGGGGATTCTTTGTACTAGAAAGTTCGGGTGAGTATTGGGCCAAGTTGCTCAATAAATATTTCTCATGGATTCCGTTCTTTAAGTTGCCAGCGCCTTACGTATCGCGCTCGCCATTTATTGCAGGGCTAGTACTTGCGATCATGATCATTCCGATCGTTACATCTATCTCACGTGAAATTTTCTCGCAAACACCGCTCGATCGAATTCAAGCCGCATACGCACTTGGCGGCACCCGCTTTGCGATGTTGCGCGCCGTTGCTTTTCCTTATGCGCGCTCTGGAATTGTCGGTGGAGTTATGTTGGGCTTGGGCCGTGCGATGGGCGAAACCGTAGCGGTTTACACAGTGCTCAATATTGTTTACCAAGTTAACTGGCACATCTTGTTTAGCGCCGGCGGAAACGTCGCCTCGATGATTCTGCTTAAGTTTGGTGAAGCATCTCCGTATGAGATTAAGGCTCTGATGGCCGCAGGTCTGGTGCTCTTTATTCTCACCCTGATCGTCAACTCATTAGCTAACTTGATTGTCTCTCGCACCGGAAAGAGTGGTCGCTAATGTCCACTATCCAAAAGCCAACAACGCCAGCGCCTCGCAAGCCTTGGGCTGCATCTCCAATTGATCGTGCCAAGACCGCAGGAATCATCGCGGGCGCTGCGCTCATCTCATTTGTATTGGTAGCGGTGACACCACTTAAGGGAAAGCTGGCCTACGCCGCTGTCTTCTTTGTTGCTTACCTAATTATTGATTTTGTGGTGAGTTTCGCCAAAGCTGGACGCCCCGCCGCTGTCGATAGTTTGTTCCGCGGACTTGTTACCACAGCGATTGCAATCGCTGTCACGCCGATCGTTAGCATTTTGGTAACGGTCTGGGTTCGCGGACATCATGGACTGCACTGGACACTTTTCACCAAGGATATGCACTCCAACTCATTTACCGATCCAGTTTCGCAAGGCGGACTGCTCCACGCAATCATCGGAACCTTCTTGCTCGTTATTTTTGCAATGATTATCAGCGTTCCTATCGGAATCCTCACCGCTCTCTATCTGACAGAAATTCGCGGACGTTTCACTCGTCCAATTGAATTCCTCGTACAAGCGATGTCTGGTGTTCCATCTATCGTCGCCGGTCTCTTTATCTACGCCGCGATCTTGATTCCTTTCACCAAGACTGTAAATGGAATTCAAGGATCACTCGCCCTTGCAATCTTGATGATCCCTACTGTGGCTCGTACTTCGCAAGAGGTACTCAAGCTGATTCCAAGTGATCTACGCGAGGCTGGTGTGGCTCTGGGCGGTACCCAATGGCGCTCTGTCGCTCTTGTGGTTGTCCCAGCAGCACGGAGCGGATTGATTACAGCGATGATCTTGGGTGTTGCTCGCGTAGCGGGAGAAACTGCTCCGATCCTTTTGCTCACAGGTGGAAGCGGTACCAAGAATTTCAACGTCTTTAGCGGCTCGCTGGGCTCGCTACCGAACTATGTCTGGCAGGCATTCGCCGCAGGTACTCCAGAATCCATTACAAGAGCATGGGCTGGCATATTGGTTTTGTTAATAATTGTTGTCATACTTTTCACTGCTGCTCGTGTCCTCGGAAATCGAAAAGTGGGTAAGAAGTAATGACAATTGAGTCCGAAGACAATCAAGGAGACGAGATGGAAGTAAAGTCCTCAAAGGGTTCGCTATCCGATATTTCTGCGGCGCGAATTCAAAAGCAGCCAGGCAACAGCGCTCTTGGCGTTGGACTTGAAGCTCGCGGAGTACATGCTTGGTTCGGTGAGAAGCATGCTCTGGCAAATGTCTCGCTAGATTTCTGGCCAGGCACTGTTACAGCGCTGATCGGTCCATCTGGTTGCGGTAAGTCAACATTCCTTCGCACGCTCAACCGCATGCACGAATTTATCCCGACCGCTGCAATGGCCGGCGAAGTTCTTCTCAACGGTGAAGATATTTATGCACCCGGCGTTGATGTAACAAAGATTCGCCTTAAGGTGGGTATGGTCTTCCAGAAGCCAAATCCATTCCCATCAATGACAATCGCCGAGAACGTGCTAGCTGGTTTGAAGTTGGCTCAACTCAAGGTTGAGAACAAAGATGATTTGCTTGAGGAGTGCCTCGAGCGCGCCGGTCTCTGGTCTGAGGTTAAAGATCGCCTCAACACACACGGTGGAGCGCTCTCTGGCGGACAACAACAACGTCTCTGCATTGCTCGCGCCTTGGCTGTTCGCCCACAAGTTCTATTGATGGATGAACCTTGCTCAGCACTTGATCCAGGATCAACACTTCGTATTGAAGAGACGATCTCTCAGCTTTCATCCAGCGTCACTATCGTGATCGTTACGCACAATATGCAGCAGGCTGCCCGCGTCTCTGATTACACCGCATTCTTCTTATCTGACGGTGGCCCTGGCCAGATGATTGAGGTCGGTTCTACCAACGATATGTTCTCTCGTCCTAAGGATGAGCGAACTGAGAACTATGTCACAGGTCGCTTCGGTTAAGCCATCTATTTAACCTGCTGTTCACCTAGAAAGCCCTCCACGTTAACGCGGGGAGGGCTTTTTGTTTGCCTGAAATCTATAACTTTCCTACCACGACCCTACGACTCGTACAGTTCTTGAAAGGAACTCCATGAAAGTTTCAAAGACAATCAAGATTGCAGCAGCAGCAATTGCTTTTGCCGCATTCGCCGCTCAGAGCGCATTTGCTTCAGGCGTATCAATTCAAGCTGGTGGATCATCATTCGACGCCACCCTTCTTAACACTTGCAAGGTTGCATGGCAGAACAGCACCGGCAACACCTTCGCATATAACTCTTCAGATTCAGGAACTGGTCAGAAGAACGAAGATGCAGGCATCTTCGATGCAAACTTCTCTGACTCTGGTTACGTCCCTGCTAAGTCTTCAGTCATCAACATTCCTTTGGTAATGGCTCCAATCGCTGTTATCTACAACCTCCCTGGCTCAAAGGATCTCTACCTTTCAGAGAAGACACTTTCAGATATCTTCGCTGGCAAGGTTACAAAGTGGAACGATTCTGAAATCGCTGCAGATAACAACCAAGTAATTTCTTCTATCGTCTACGCAAAGAACGCTGATGGATCAGTCAAGAAGGATTCAAAGGGGGCTCCAGTAGTACTTCGCACAGTTCAAACACGTCGTTACTACACACTTCCTAACCAGACCATTCACCTTGTAGTTCGTTCTGATGCATCAGGTACAACAAAGAACTTTGTTACCTTGTTCACCAAGACAAACTCAGATGTTTGGACCAAGCCTGCTGATAAGACATTCGCAAACGTCTTCCCAGGACAGATCAATGGTGCAGGAAACATCGGCCGTATCCAGGCTTACTCAGGTTCAACCGGAGTAGCTGCTGGTCTTAACGCAACACCATACTCAATCGGTTATGCCGAAACTTCTTACGCAACAGGCAAGCTACGCACAGCATTCCTCGGAAATGCAAACGGTGACTTCGCTGGCCCAACAGCCGCAAACACCTCAGCATTCGTTTCTGGTGCAACACTTAGCTCAACAGGTCTCTACCAGTTCAACTACAAGACAACAGCTCCAGGTGCATACATCCTTGGAATTGTTTCTTACGCACTGGTTGACACCGCTAAGACAGGTGCAAACGCTGCAGCAATGACAAGCTTCTTGAAGTACGTTGCTTCACCAGCTTGCGCTAACTCAGTGTCAAGCTACGCAGCAGAGAGCGGCCCTGTCGCTGACTACGTAAATAGCTTGTTGGCAAAGCTTCCAACAAACTAATCGCAGTAACGCTGTAAACGCTTAAGAAGCCCGGCCATCCTGAGGGGTATGGCCGGGCTTTTGCGCGCCTGAGCAGCGCTGTAGCCTTTTTTGGTATTAATCCTTTACACCCCCATAGGGGGTGTGTATGATTACTACCATGAAACAAACGGAAAAAAGCGCAAGGAGAGATCCTTTGGAGCTATTGGAGTCCCTTCCGCCTATATTCACGACGGCAGATGCTCTCGCAGCTGGCATACCCAACACAACATTCCACCGTCTTGTTCGAGATGGGAAAGTCCAAAATATTGCCTGGGGTATGTATATGAGCGCCATTGAGAGGTCGATTGATCTTGAGTTAGCAGAAATCGTTTCACGCAGACCTTGGGCAACAATCTGCTTGAGTTCCGCGCTTGTCGAACATGGTCTTTCTGATGCAATTCCCGCCAAATTGGATCTAGCGATACCAAGAGGACAGTGGAAGCCCGAGATTGGTCCGACTATAAAGTGGCACAGTTTTGACCCAAAGTTTTTTGAATTTGAGAGACAGTTTCGACCCATTGATGGGTCAAATTTGTTAATCGGCATTTACAGCGCACCAAGAACTTTGGCTGATTTAGCCAGACACCCAAAATTCGATAAAACCGAACTGGTTGAAGGAATACGTCGCTGGCTTCGCATACGCGAAAATCATCCTTCAAAGCTTATTGAGATAGCAAAAAAAATGCCGGGTTCGATCGAACGTATTCAAGAGATCCTGGAAATAATTTTGTGAGTTCTGGAGATGATGTTTATAGAAATTTACAAAGGTTAGCGAGAGAAACAGAACGTCCGACTCAAGAAGTTATGACGTTGTATATTTTGGAAGGATTCTTGCTTCGGCTTTCGTCGAGTCAATTCAAATCACAATTGATTCTCAAAGGAGGGGCGTTGCTCGCTGCCCTTGATGCAAGGAGGCCAACGAGAGACATTGATTTTGCAGGGTCCGATGTGAGCAATTCAGAAGATAATATTAAAGAGATATGTGCAGCTATTGCCGCTATACCTCAAGATGACGGTATAGCGTTTAACTCCTCCGACCTGATTTCCGAAGTGATTCGGGATGATGACGAATATTCAGGGGTTAGAGTAACTTTGAAAGCGACTCTAGCGACCGCAAAAATAACCTTTCATGTGGATGTAAGCGTTGGGGATCCAGTAGTTCCCGGTGCGGAGACAATCAAATTTCCAAGAATCTTGGGAATTTTAGATCCGATAGATCTATTTGGTTATCCCATAAATATGGTCTTGGCTGAAAAAATAGTGACCGCCATTCAACGAGGCAATGCATCAACTCGTTTCAGAGACTTTGGAGACATCTATATTTTAAGTCGATTACACCCTGTAGACAGCGAAGAACTAAGGACATCGTTACAAGCAGTTTTGGCTCACAGAAGTGTTTCAGTAAAACGGCTTTCTGAAGTTCTTGAGGGATATGAAGAAGTAGCGGGGCCGAAGTATCTTAACTGGCGAAATAAGTATGAACGTTGGGATCTTCCAGAATTGATGTCCGATTTACTTTCACAGGTCTACAAGTTTATTGACCCAATTCTCGAGCCAACCGATTCGGGTATTGCAATCTGGGATCCAAAAAACGGACAGTGGGACCGGCAAAATTTGTAGCCAATGAGTGGCGCGCCTGGCAGGAATCGAACCTGCGACAACTCGCTTAGAAGGCGAGTGCTCTATCCGACTGAGCTACAGGCGCATTGATGTGATCGGGGGATGGATTGCCCCGTATGAGGCGAGGTAATTCTAACCGATAAGGTTTGCCCTATGGCTGAGTTCATTTACACGATGAAAAAGGCGCGCAAAGCGCATGGTGACAAGGTAATTCTCGATGATGTGACCCTTGCCTTCTACCCAGGTGCAAAGATTGGCGTAGTCGGCCCTAACGGTGCGGGTAAGTCCACCGTTCTTCAGATTATGGCTGGACTTCAGACCGCATCAAACGGTGAAGCATTCTTGACCCCTGGATATTCGGTCGGCATCTTGTTGCAGGAGCCACCGCTTGATGAAGATAAGAATGTTCTCGAGAATGTGCAAGAGGGCGTCGCAGAGACGATGGCACTTCTCAATCGCTTCAATGCGATCTCTGAAGAGATGGCCAATCCAGATGCTGACTACGACAAGCTCTTGGCCGAGATGGGAACTTTGCAGGAACAGCTCGATCACCGCAATGCTTGGGATCTTGATTCTCAATTAGAGCAGGCGATGGATGCACTTCGCTGCCCACCAGGAGATGCCGATGTAAAGGTCTTGTCCGGTGGAGAACGTCGTCGTGTAGCGCTTTGCAAACTCTTGTTGCAACAACCAGATCTCTTGTTGCTTGATGAGCCTACAAACCACTTGGATGCCGAATCGGTTCTTTGGCTTGAGCAACATCTCTCTAAATATCCCGGCACCGTTGTTGCGATCACCCACGATAGATATTTCTTGGACAACGTTGCAGAGTGGATTTTGGAACTCGACCGCGGTCGCGCCTATCCATACGAAGGAAATTATTCGACCTACCTCGAGACTAAAGCTTCACGCTTGAAGATCGAAGGCCAAAAGGATGCCAAGCGCGCAAAGCGCCTATCTGAGGAGCTCGAGTGGGTTCGCATGAACGCCAAGGGTCGCCAGACCAAATCTAAGGCCCGCCTGGCTCGTTACGAAGAGATGGCGGCGGAAGCCGACAAGATGCGCAAACTTGATTTTGAAGAGATTCAGATTCCGATGGGTCCACGTCTTGGAAATGTTGTCGTTGAAGTAGAGAACTTGAAGAAGGGCTTCGGCGATCGCTTACTCATTGACGATCTGTCGTTCTCGCTGCCACGCAATGGAATTGTTGGTGTGATCGGACCTAACGGTGCTGGTAAGACAACGCTCTTTAAGACCATTCTTGGTCTAGAGACACCTGATTCCGGTAACGTAAAAATTGGTGAGACGGTAAAGATTTCATATGTAGATCAGTCTCGCGGCGGCATTGACCCCAAGAAGACTCTTTGGGAAGTTGTCTCTGATGGCCTTGACTACATGAAGGTCGGCAATGTCGAAATGCCATCACGCGCATATGTCTCTTGTTTCGGATTCAAAGGCCCTGATCAACAGAAGCCCGCTGGAGTGCTTTCAGGTGGAGAGCGCAATCGCCTCAACTTGGCGCTGACTTTAAAGATGGGTGGCAATCTATTGCTGCTTGATGAGCCTACAAACGATCTCGATGTTGAAACTCTTGGTTCACTTGAAAATGCGCTCCTCGAATTTCCTGGTTGCGCCGTAGTGATCTCTCACGATCGCTGGTTCTTGGATCGCATCGCGACGCACATCTTGGCTTACGAAGGTGATTCGCAATGGTTCTGGTTTGAAGGAAACTTTGAAGCCTACGAGGAGAACAAGATCAAGCGACTCGGTGTTGAAGCATCTCGTCCTCATCGTGTTACCTATCGCAAGTTGACTCGTTAATTTTTAAATCATTTTCAATTAAGGGAAATTAAGGGAGTAGTAGATGTCTTTGCCTTCTCGCACTGAACGACCTTGGTGGCGCGACGCAGTTACGTATCAGATCTATATCCGCTCATTCGCCGACTCCAATGGTGATGGCAAAGGCGATGTCGAAGGTATCCGCTCTCGCCTGCCTTACTTGAAGACCCTCGGTGTGGATGCCATCTGGATCACTCCCTGGTATCCATCCCCTCAGATGGATCATGGCTATGACGTCGCCGACTACATGGATATCGAGCCGGACTATGGCACTCTGGAGCAGGCTAAGCGCCTCATCGATGAAGCCCACGCCTTGGGCATCAAGTTCATCATCGATATCGTCCCTAACCACTCCTCAGACAAGCACAAGTGGTTCCAGGAGGCCCTCAAAGCCGCTCCAGGCTCGCCTGAGCGCGATCGCTACGTCTTTAGAGATGGCAAGGGTAAGGATGGCGAACTGCCTCCTAACAACTGGCAGGCAATTTTTGGCGGTCCCGCCTGGGAGCGGATTATCGAGGCCGATGGAAAGCCGGGGCAGTGGTATCTCCACCTCTTCGCCGTTGAACAACCAGATTTCAACTGGGATAACCCGGTCGTCCGCGAGCACTTTGAAGAGGTCTTGCACTTCTGGCTCAAGCTGGGAGTTGATGGATTCCGCATCGATGTAGCCCACGGAATGATCAAGGAGCCTGGACTTCCCGATGAACTCAAGTCAGCCGATCTATTAACGGCGCAGAAGTCGCCTTACTTTGATCAAGATGGCGTCCACGAAATTTATCGTTCATGGCGTTTGATCTTTGATTCATATCCTGGAGATCGAATGGGCGTTGCAGAGGCGTGGGTCTCTAAAGAGTCACTTCCTAAATACATTCGTCCCGACGAGCTTGCAAACTCTTTCAACTTCCATTTCTTGGATTCCAAATGGGATGTCAAAGAACTTCGTACAAATATCACTGAGTCATTTGAACTATTGACGACAACTGGTGCTCCAGCTTCATGGGTGCTTGAGAATCACGATGTAACTCGCTCTGTTAACCGTTTTGATTTAGGTCTACGTGGTGGTGGAGTTGATACTCCGGAGAAGCGATTTGGTGATGTATCCAAATTTGATATCAAGCGTGGAACAAAGCGCGCTCGCGCAGCCGCGCTCTTGATGTTGGCACTTCCTGGTGGCGCTTATATCTACCAAGGTGAAGAGTTGGCGCTTCCTGAGGCGACAGGAATTCCAAAGGATCGCCTAACAGATCCACGCTGGAAGTTATCTGGTTACACCGATCCGGGTCGCGATGGTTGTCGCGTACCGATTCCTTGGAAAGCAGATGTGGCTGGCTCATACGGATTTTCTGGCAATCCAAAACTTGGTGATAGCGAATCTTGGTTGCCACAACCAAAGCATTGGGGAACTCTCTCTGTAGAAGTTCAAGAGCGCGATCCTGAATCAACTCTTAACTTGTATCGCGCCGCTCTTGATATTCGTCATCGTGAACCAGGCCTTGGCGATGGAACGATGGAGTGGATCGATACCGATAAGGATGTTCTGGCATTTAACCGCCCTGGAGGTTTCGCTTGCTATGTGAACTTTGGAAAGGCGATTCCAGTGCCGGCAGGGGAGATCCTGCTTTCATCCAATCCAGTCCAGAGCGATCTGCTCGAGACCGATACCGCTATTTGGATTCGTACTAAGTAACCGTGGGCGAGAACGATCTCTACGAGGCCTTAGGCGGGCACCAGACCTTCGAAAATCTGGTCTCTCACTTTTACGCCTTGGTGACCGTCGATCCAATTTTGAGACCGATGTATCCAGATACTGGACTGGGTGAGGCGGCCGAGCGGCTGATGCTCTTCCTGGAGCAGTACTGGGGCGGGCCAACCACCTATCAAGAGACCCGCGGGCATCCGCGGTTGCGGATGCGCCATGCCGGCTTTCATATTGGCAAGGCAGAGCACGATGCATGGTTGCGCTGCATGAGATCTGCAGTCGATGAGATCGAGGTAGCCCCAGAACTCAAAGAGAAGCTTTGGACCTACATGGAGTTCGCTGCTGCCTCACTGATCAATCAGCCCGAGTAAGCGGTTAACCAGCCCCCGTAACTTAAAGTTCACCCCGACTTGTAAAAATAGATGGCAAATATCCAGCATTTCGCAGGGATGTAGGGCAAGATTTCCCCAACGGCGCGAGCCACGCGCTGCTTTCTAGGGAGCAAGTTCAGTGCCACAAACTTTGGTTCTGAACGCCACCTATGAGCCACTAGGTGTCGTTACAGAAAGACGAGCCTTAATCCTCGTCTTAAATCAGCGTGCTATCACCGTGGAAAATTCTGAAACGATCTTGCATTACTCCGGTGGTGAAGTTGTTCTGCCCGCCGTTATCAAGCTACATAAGTTTGTGCGAATTCCTTATCGCCATGCGGTTCCACTTTCCAGACGCGCCATCTTTGCTCGTGATGGCGGCAAGTGTGTTTACTGCTCAGCCCCGGCAACCTCTATCGATCATGTGATGCCACGTAGTCGTGGCGGTGCACATGCTTGGGAGAATGTGGTCTCGGCCTGTCACAAGTGCAACCATCAGAAGGCAGATCGCACTCTTAAAGAGATCGGTTGGCGCCTGCGTCATGTGCCTCGCGAACCAGTTGGCGCAGCCTGGCGCATTCTTGGTACGGGTCGTCCTGATGTGCGCTGGCTCTCATACCTACAGCCTTATGGCGTAGAACAGATGCAAGCCTCTGCCGCCTCGGCATAACTTTCGCCGAGCGTCTAATACACTTTCGCCATGATCGCCCACATCCTTAGCCACGTAGCCATGTCGACCCAAGAGCCGGGCTCTGATCCAGGGTCGGGGCTTAAGTGGTACCAGACCTTCTTGCTTTTCTTCGTGACGCCAGTCAGTCTCTTTCTGGGAATAGCTTCAGTCGTCTTGCTAGCAACTCGCCCCAAGAAGAAATAATTTCCTGGGGAGTAAGTTGCCCTTATAACAAGTTAATTACTAATTAAATCTGATCTTTAGTTTGAATTCGCAAAGTACGCGCTAATGAGTCGCGTCCTTCAGATACCAATCTGCGCAAAGTCTCATGGGCGTCTTTACCGGCTCCATTTAACCAAGCATCTGTCTTATCGAGAGTTGACTGCGCAACAACAAAACGTGGATACAAGCTCTTAACTGCTGAACTCGCCATTTCATATGAAGCGCGATTCCAAATTCCGAGTAGCGAATCAAAATAAGGATCAACATAAGCCGCTAAGAGTTCTACCTGACGAGTGCGCATAAATCCTGAGCTAAGCGCTTCACGCTTAGAAGTTGAGATTTCATCTCCGATCAGAGCGGTCCATGTCTCTGCCTTTATGACAGGGTCAGGGAGCGCCGCTACTGCCTGTGCGTGGCTAAGTTCACCAGTAAAGGTTGGGTCTTTAGCTAAAGCCGCGTCGAGCTCGGCGCGAGTGATTGCGCCTCTCTCTGCCAAGACGATGATGAAGAACCAACTCAAATCTCTGTCGACGATGAGTCCTGCGACTCCACCGTTGAGCATGGTGCGCACGAAATCAATCTGCTCTGGCGTACTAGATAACGCCGCAAAGCAGCGAGCCAATTGAAGTTGGATATCGCTGCCAGGTTCTGCAGATTGAAGTGCGGGTAAGAGTTCAGAGGCAACGTGAGCCCGCAAATCGTTGCGGCGCGAAGGATCTGAGCCAATTTCAACCAAGGTGACTAACTCCGCTGTCAGCGCAGTTACCAAACTAAGGAGCGTCTCAGTTTTAACACCATGCAAGGTAAGAGCTGTGAAGTCGTGAGTTGTGATCTCTGCATCACGCCACATATCCCATGTCGCTTTCCAGGCAAGCACGCGCGCAATCGGATCGGTGATATCGCCCAGATGCTCTGTGAGAGTTTTTACAGAGCGTTCGTCAAAGCGGATCTTGGTGTATCCGAGATCGCCATCGTTGATCAGAAGGAAATCGGCGACTCTCTCACCAGCGAACTCTGGCAACTCGGTGAGCGCTCCCATGACATCGACTTCGGTTCGCTTACGTGCAACGAGCTGTCCGCTGATGAGGTCGTAGAGAGCGATGGCTATGCGGTGGGGGCGCACTTGAGTTGAACCTGCTGGGACCGCCGGGGCATCCTGCTGGATCGTAACTTTGGTGTAAACGCCATTTGATTCTTCAATGAGTGGGCGCATGGTGTTGATGCCAGCGGTCTTAAGCCAAGTGTCAGCCCATGCGTCAAGATCACGTCCGCTAGTGGTTTTTAGCTCACTCAGAAGGTCAGAGAGTTGGGTGTTGCCCCAGGCAAACTTCTTGAAGTACTGACGCAAGCCCTTGATGAAATTGTCGCGGCCGACATATGCACTCAATTGCTTGAGCACTGAAGAACCCTTGGCGTAGGAGATTCCATCGAAGTTGGCGTTAACCGATTGGATGTCATCCATCTGCATTGCTATCGGGTGGGTGGTGATTAATTGATCGGCGTTATAGGCCCAACCCTTGCCATCCAAGATGAAGCTAGTCCAGGCATTCTTGAAACGAGTGCCCTCGACGAGTGCCAAGTAAGAAGACCATTCCGCAAAAGATTCATTGAGCCATAGGTCGTCCCACCAGAACATGGTGACCATATTTCCGAACCACATATGCGCCATCTCGTGCAAGATGATGTGAGCGCGGCGCTCGCGAGCCTTCTCTGTAACTCGACTTCTAAAGACGAGTGAGGTCTCGCGGAATGTTACGACTCCTGCGTTCTCCATCGCGCCCCAGTTGAAATCAAGCACTGCAACCTGATCGTATTTTTCAAATGGATAGGCGAGTCCAAAGACCTGTTCAAAATAGGCGAAACCTTGCTTTGTAACTTGGAAGATCTCTTCTGGATCCAAACTCTCTGCGAGTGATTTACGGCAATAGATTCCGAGTGGAACGACCTTCTCGCCCACATAATCATCATGAACGTGGTGATAAGGACCTGCAACGAGCGCTGTGATGTAGGTGGAGATGCGCGGGGTAGTGGTGAACTGCCAGAACTTGGCATCGCCATCTTGGCGGACTTCTGCCACTGGATTGTTGGAGATAACCTCCCAGTGCTGAGGGGCTAGTACCGAGAGTGTGAAAGTAGCTTTGAGGTTAGGTTGATCAAAGCAGGGATACATCTTTCGGATGTGTGCGGTCTCGCCCTGCGAGTACAAATAGGTCTCGTTATCGACTGGGTCGACAGACTTTTGTAGACCTTCACCTGTCTTTGAGTATGGAGTTTCAACTTCAATGATGAGGGTGTTTTCAGTCTGCAAGTTATTGAGAAAGATTGTCTGGCCATCGAAACCATTTGTGTCGACTGGCGATCCATTGAGGGTCGCCGAGATAACTCGATTGGCAACGGCGTCGATGAAGGTGTCGTAACCTGTCTTACTGCAATTAAATTTGATTGTACTTCTGGCAAAAAAAGTCTCGCCCGGGTTGGTGACATCAAGAAAGACGTCGTAACTATCGACGGTGAGATAGGTAGAACGCTCGAGTGCTTCAGAACGTGAAATATTTATTCCAGGCATTTTTCTCTCTCAGACTCAGGTGTGAATAGGCTTACGCTCTTATTTGGTTCTTTCGCCAGTTTGGGTCAAGTGCAAGGAAGGAGGCTACAAGATGATCGAACGTCCGGATAATCGGAGTTACAAACTTCGTGGGGATCGGCAAACCTTGGCGCAAGAGAACGCATACAAGCGATCTTGGAGCACCTTCGGGATTGAACTTGAGGGGCAGATAGACCCAGCCGCGCTCTTCCCTGAAAGCCAAGCTCAGATTATGGAAATCGGTACCGGCATGGGCGAGGGAACCGCATTGATCGCCCAGACTTTTCCAGAGATCGGATTCATTGGGGTCGAAGTCCATAAGCCAGGCGTCGGGGCGCTCCTTGGCCATATTGAGCGGTTAGGTTTAAAGAATCTTCGGCTGATGTCAGAAGATGCCCACATTATTCTGCGCCAGTATTTTGCGGATAAATCCTTCGACGCATTCCATCTATATTTTCCCGATCCCTGGCCGAAGCGTCGCCATTTCAAACGCAGAATTGTGCAACCAGAATTTCTGGAGTTGATTCACGCAAAGTTGAAGGATGGTGGGTACATCCATATCGCAACCGATTGGGTTCCTTATGCGGAGTGGATCGAGGAAATTTTTGCGGCAAGCCCACTCTTCGATGGCGGAAAAATCGAACGTCCCGAATGGCGACCATTAACTAAGTTCGAGGGTCAAGGCATTCGTAAAGGTCATGTTGTAACTGACCTTAAATATTTCAAGAAGAACTAACGATCAAGAACTAGATTGAACCTTCTTCTTCGTATTTGCTAATCAATCCAATTCTGCGCACGTGGCGAGGATCGTGACTAAACGGGGTCGCAATAAATAGATCAACGAGTGCAAGAGCCTCTTCCTCAGTATGCATGCGACCACCAATGGCTATCACATTTGCATCGTTGTGCTCTCGAGCAGCTATTGCAGTGGCCTCGTTCCACACTAAAGCAGCGCGAATACCTTTGACCTTATTTGCGGCAATCTGTTCACCATTTCCAGATCCGCCTAGAACGATTCCGAGAGAGTCTGGTTCTGCCGCTGTCGCGATTGCGGCTGGAATACAGAAGACCGGGTAGTCATCGAGAGGATCAAGAGTGTGCGGACCGTGATCAACGACATCATGACCTTGAGCTCCGAGGTGAGCCACGATTCGATTCTTGAAGTCCAACCCCGCATGGTCGCTGCCGATGTGAATTCGCATGGCTGTATCTTCTCAAAGAAAAAGGGGACCCCAACCATTTCTGGCTGAGGTCCCCCAGTTTCTTCGGATTATTTACTCTTTAGTTGCTTGGGGTTGGGGTTGTAGTGGATCCACCTAGAGGTGCTCCGATTCCCAGACCTTGGCCACCATGTCCGCCAAATCCCTTGCCAGGAGTTGCGTTGACGACCGCGGTCACCGCAGCGTTCAATCCTGAGATCAAGGTAGTTGCTTGTGCCTGAGTGAGTTTTCCAGCGGTAACGCGGGCATTGATTTCAGTTGTCTCAGCGGCGACAAGAGCAGTGATCAGCGCTGAAGTCTTGCTGCCAGCAATTGTGGCAAGCGACTTTCCAGCTGCGAGATCAGTTTGTAGTTGAGCAGATGTAATTCCAAGTGTTGACGTGACAACGGTGAGATCTTCACCCAGGTTAAATCCACGTGGTCCACCAAATCCACCGCGGCCAAGTCCACCTTGTCCAGGTCCACCATTACCAGGAGCGCCAGCACCACCACCGATTGATGGACGTGCAGCATGTGCTGCTTCTAACGCTGCAAGAATCGCAGTTGATTGTGCTTGTGTGATTGTTCCCGCAGTTACCAGTTTGGCGAGAACTGCCGCATCAGGATCGACTGCAGGAGTTGTAGGTGTTGTTGTGGTTGTAGTTGAGTCAACGTTGTGACCTCTTGTTGATGAAACACTATGAATGCTCTTTGTAGAAGCTTCCGCGACTCCGATGCTTCCCATCGAAATTGCAGCGATTAAACCTGCAATAAGAATTGGCTTATGTGTATTCACGTTTCTCCCTCTTTCGATTGAAGTTTCACTTCATTCGGTTCGTTACAGATGCCCTCACATCCGTATGAGTGCAGATAACTCGCCAAGACTTAAAAAAGTAGGCGATGGGGCTGTGAGCAACGTGGGAGTATTTATTGGATAAACAGTATGAAATTACTGGGTTATTTTCGCATCACGCTCAAGAAATGAACATAGCGAAGAGACTTCCAAATACTTCTCAGGATTCTCACACTTTACGGATGCGTCCAAGCGGTGGGCGCCTAGACCCCGTTAGGGGGAGTCGATGAAATCACTGGACAGAACCAAAACTATTTCAATCATGACGCTTACTGCACTTGTTGTAACTGCCTCAATCTCCACTCCCTCCGAAGCTGCAACTCCTTCCAAGAAAATCCACATGGCAGGTCGTTCAATAACCACCTCGGCTAACACAATTCGCAATGGCAAAGGTGCTCCTTCAAATGCAGTTGGTGTTGATGGTGATTTTTATATCGACACATTGAAATTAGATTTTTATGGACCGAAGGTGAATGGACGTTGGCCAGCACCAGTTTCACTTCGTGGACCTGCAGGTGCGAATGGTGCCGACGGAAAGACTGGTGCAACTGGTGCAAGCGGACCGGCTGGCGCAAGCGGTGCGAAAGGAAGTTCTGGTGGGGCAACTGGTCCTCAAGGTCCAACAGGTCCCGCCGGACCAAAAGGTGAAACTGGTCCGCAAGGAGTTCCCGGTCCAACGGGCCCAATTGGTTTAACAGGTCCAATCGGTTTAACTGGTGATACAGGCGCAATTGGTGCCACCGGTCCTGCGGGGGCTACTGGTCCTACTGGCGCTACCGGACCCGCGGGATCTCCAGGAGCACAGGGTCTGCAAGGCCTACAAGGGTTGCCTGGAAGTAGCGGCGCACAAGGACTTCAAGGTCTCCAAGGAATACAGGGCGCTCAAGGTGCAACTGGTGCGACGGGTGCAACTGGGGCGACGGGAGCAACGGGACCTTCTCAAGTTTCAGTCGGAGCAATTGTTTTTGGACAAACGCTTCAAGGAGGAGTTGGGTCGTCGGTGTCCTCAAGTGCTTTCGGAACTTTTTCTGCTGGAAAAGAATATTTTGTTCATTTGATGATTTACGGAGTCAGAGCTTTGAATGATTCTGCGTCCCTAAAAATCAGTGTTTATGCAATTGGGGGAACGCCAACTATTCAAACGCATTACCTAATAAGTGATGGGACCAGCTTTCGCATTCCTGCGGGAGAAACTGATTCAAATATTGATGTTCTTTCAACCGTGGATGCCAGTTCCGCCGGAACTTCTTTTCAACTCGGAGTCACAATTTCCTCGTTAGAGGACACATCGACCGACGGGATCACTTTTACGGGCTCTTATTTAAATGAACTAGTCGGTTCTATCTTGTAAAGACTGGAGCGGGTGACCGGGATCGAACCGGCATGGCCAGCTTGGAAGGCTGGGGCTCTACCATTGAGCTACACCCGCATTTTGACCGTTGGGGAGGGTGCCTTTTAGGGGGCGCCCGCCTCGGGGTCCTGCGTACAGGGGGTAAGGCTATCGGCTCCGGTTAGGAGTTGTGAACTTCAACCCTTAGACTCCTCACTTACGCCGACGGGGCGTAGCGTAGTGGCTAGCGCGCCTGCTTTGGGAGCAGGAGACCGGGAGTTCGAATCTCCCCGCCCCGACCAGAAATCAGACCAAACTGTCGAAAGGGCCTTCGTGAAAAGCGCCGTAGAAAAACTCAGTGATACTCGCTCGAAATTAAACATTGAAGTTACTTTTGATGAACTCGCCCCATATCTAGCTCAAGCTAGCAAGGCGATGTCAGAGAAGATCACTGTGCCTGGCTTCCGCAAGGGGAAGGTCCCAGCAGCACTTGTTGAGCAACGCGTTGGTCGGGCTGCAATTCTTGATGAGGCGATCAATCTCTCACTTGGTGATTTTTATACCGCTGCCAAGAAGGAACATGCCGTGGCTGCAATTGGGCGCCCTCAGGTAGACATCACAGAGTTGGTCGACAAAGAGAAGTTTTCTTTCACTGTGGAAGTAGATATCCGTCCAGATATCACCCTGCCTAATTTTTCTGAGATGACAGTGACTGTCGATGATGTTGTTGTCGGCGATGCTGAAGTTGATGAGCAAGTAGACGCACTTCGCGCTCGCTTCGGAACTCTTACAACTGTCGAGAAGTCTGTCGAGACTGGTGACTTTGTCACAATCGATCTCGTTGCATCTGCTGGTGGAAAGCCGCTCGATGGTGGAACTGCAAACGATATTTCTTACGAAGTTGGCTCAAACTCAATGGTTGATGGACTTGATGATGCACTCATCGGTTTAGCTCCAGGAGAAGGAAAGCGTTTTTCAACCACTCTCGTTGGACTTCCTGAAGGTGAGCAAGGAGAAGTTGATGTAACTGTTAAGGCAGTTAAGCATCGCGATCTTCCACCGCTAGATGATGCATTTGCGAAATTGGCTTCTGAGTTCGAGACTCTGGCTGAACTTAAGGACGATGTTCAAAAGCGCATCGAGCGAATCAAGCACCTTGAGCAGGGCGCTGCGGCTCGTGACCAACTCGTTGAAACCCTCGTCGAAACAATCAAGTTCCCATTGCCACAAACATTTATCGAAGAAGAAGTTAACAATCATCTCTCTGGCGAGAATCGCTTAGAGGATGAGGTTCACCGTGCCGAGGTAACTGAGCAGACCACCAAGCAGCTCACCTACGAAATCATTTTGGATACCATCGTTGCAGCTGAGAGCGTTTCAGTTAATGAGAGTGAGTTGACTGAGTACTTGGTACGCCAAGCACAGCGCTACAGAATGACACCAGAGCAATTCATCCAAGAAGTTACGATGAATGGTCAGGTAGCCACCATGGTCTCCGAGGTCGCTCGCGCTAAGGCGCTTGCCTCTGTTTTGGGACGAGTCAAGGTTGTTACCAAGTCAGGCAAGGCTGTGGATTTGGAAGCTTTACGTCCACAACCAGCCGCTCCAGTTGACGAGGCTGAATAACACTTCTCTAAGAGCGAACAACCCCAGGCATAAAGTTGCCAAAATTGGGAAGCGTTAGACGCCAAAGATTGTTAGTGTCATTACAGGAGTAATCGCTGGGCTTTCAGCGTTGCTGTCAGGAGGAATAGTGGATCCAATCACCGCGCGTTCAGCGGCACAGTTTGCAGGTGGCTTAGACGATCAGGTCTACCAACGCTTACTTCGCGAACGAATCATTTTCATGGTGGGACAAGTTGAGGACAATATGGCCAACGCCATCGCCGCTCAAATGTTGCTTCTCGCCGCTGAAGATCAAGAGAAAGACATTTACCTTTACATCAATTCACCCGGAGGCTCGGTCTCTGCAGGTATGGCGATTTATGACACCATGCAATACATCAAGAACGATGTAGCAACGGTGACCATGGGTCTTGCCGCATCAATGGGCCAGTTTCTTCTCACAGCCGGAGCTCCTGGCAAGCGCTATGCACTTCCCAACGCTCGCGTCTTGATGCACCAACCTCTAGGTGGCATCGGGGGAACGGCAACCGAGATCAAGATTCAAGCTGATCAGATGAAATACACGAAGCGCAAGATGGCAGAACTTATTGCCTTCCACTCAGGTCAGACCGTTGAGAAGATCACTGAAGACTCTGATCGCGATCGTTGGTTTGATGCTGAAGAGGCAAAGAGCTATGGACTTATCGATCACGTAGTCCGTTCTGCAGGCCAAGTATCTGGAAGTGGTGGAACAGCATGATGAACGAGTTCAATAGCGCACAAGAAATTACAAGTCGTTATGTGCTTCCAACTATCGAAGAGAAGACTTCGTATGGTTATAAGCGCCTAGATCCCTACACAAAGCTCTTTGAAGAGCGGATCATCTTCGTAGGTCAGGCTATTGATGACACCGTTGCAAACGATGTGATGGCTCAGTTGTTGACTCTTGAGTCAATGGATCCAGACCGCGACATCATGATGTACATCAACTCACCTGGTGGATCATTCACCGCGTTGACCGCGATCTATGACACGATGCAATTCGTTCGTCCTGACGTGATGACCATCTGCTTGGGTCAGGCTGCATCCGCTGCAGCAGTGCTCCTTGCTGGTGGCGCAAAGGGCAAGCGCATGGCGCTGGAGAACGCTCGTATTTTGATTCACCAACCATATTCAGAGGGTGGTGGCCAAGGTTCCGATATTGAGATCCAGGCTGCTGAGATCATGCGTATGCGTTCTCTTCTTGAGAAGATGCTCGCCAAGGATTCCAAGAAGACTGTCGAGGAGGTATCGAAAGATATTGAGCGCGACAAGATTCTGACCGCCGAAGAGGCAGTTTCCTACGGAATCATCGATCAGGTCCTAGCAAGCCGTAAGGCGATCAAGCACTAACTCAATTCTCCTATAAGCGAACAGGCTGGGTGGAAAAAACCACCCAGCCTTTTGCTTTTCCTCTTACGATTTATCCATGACCACGCGTATTGGCGAAACCGGCGATCTCCTTAAGTGCTCCTTCTGCGGCAAGACCCAGAAGCAGGTTAAGAAGTTGATCGCAGGACCAGGTGTTTACATCTGTGATGAGTGCATCGATCTTTGTAACGAAATCATCATCGAAGAGCTCAACGAGACCACTCAACTCGGCCTCACTGAAGTTCCAAAGCCACAAGAGATTTATTCGTTCCTGGATCAATATGTTGTTGGACAAGATCGCGCCAAGAAGTCTCTATCTGTCGCCGTGTACAACCACTACAAGCGCGTTCAATCTGGGATCGGAAATCGCGAGGATTCAGTAGAGCTCGCTAAATCCAACATTTTGATTTTGGGACCAACCGGTTGCGGCAAGACCCTTCTCGCGCAAACTCTTGCGCGCATGCTCAATGTTCCTTTTGCTATCGCTGATGCAACCGCACTCACTGAGGCTGGTTATGTTGGTGAAGATGTTGAGAACATTCTGCTCAAGCTTATTCAGGCTGCTGACTTCGATGTAAAGAAGGCTGAGACTGGAATCATTTACATCGACGAGATCGATAAGGTCGCCCGCAAATCCGAGAACCCTTCTATTACCCGCGATGTATCGGGCGAAGGTGTACAGCAGGCTCTGCTTAAGATTCTTGAAGGAACTACTGCCTCTGTTCCACCTCAGGGCGGACGTAAGCACCCACATCAAGAATTTCTCCAGATCGATACAACCAATATTCTCTTTATCGTTGGCGGTGCATTCGCTGGACTAGAAAAGATTATCGAAGGTCGTAAAGGCAAGGCTGGCGTTGGATTTAATGCAACGTTGCAGACCCAATCTGAGATCGACAAGATCGATATCTTTGGCGAGGTAATGCCTGAGGATCTTCTTAAGTTTGGAATGATCCCGGAGTTCATCGGTCGTCTACCTATTTTGACTAGTGTGGAGAATCTCGATCGTCCAGCGCTGATGCAGATCTTGACCGAACCAAAGAATGCGTTGATTAAGCAGTACCAACGTCTCTTCGATATTGATGGAGTTGAACTTGAATTCACCCCCGAGGCACTCGGAGTCGTGGCTGATCTTGCGATCAAGCGCGGTACGGGTGCACGCGGTCTGCGCGCAATCATGGAAGAGACCTTGCTCACCGTTATGTACGAAGTTCCTTCCCGCAAGGAAGTAGAACGAGTCGTTATAACCCCCGAGGTTGTGCTCAAAGAATCCACGCCAACCTATGTAAATCGCGGTGCTGGACCAAAGCGCTCGCTCAAGGGTGAGAAGCGCAGCGAAGAGAAGAGCGCGTAACTTTTAATCTAGACTCTGCCCTTATGAACGAGCGTCCAGAACTTGCTGCGAGCTTCTCGCCAGCCGATATTGAGCCTGGGCTCTACAACAAGTGGCTGGATGCGGAGTACTTCAAGGCTGATGCCACCTCAGACAAACCGCCTTTCGCCATCGTTATTCCGCCACCTAATGTCACCGGATCGCTTCACATCGGCCATGCGCTCGATCTGACTCTCCAAGACATCCTGATACGCATGAAGCGGATGAAGGGTTTTGAAACACTCTGGCTTCCAGGGATGGACCATGCTGGTATCGCTACTCAAAATCTGGTGGAGAAGCAGCTCGCCGCCCAAGGCCAGTCACGTCACGATCTAGGTCGCGAAAAGTTTGTAGAAAAAGTTTGGGAGTGGAAGCACGAGTCAGGTGGATTGATCCTGGAGCAGATTCAACGCCTGGGAGCTAGCGTCGACTGGTCGCGCGAACGTTTCACCATGGATCCCGGTCTCTCACTTGCAGTGCGAACAATTTTCAAACGTCTTTATGACGATGGTCTTATCTATCGTGCCGAGCGAATTATCAACTGGTGTCCGCGTTGTCTTACCGCGCTCTCTGACATTGAGGTTGAACACTCTGATGTTGCGGGAGAGTTCGTATCTGTTCGCTATGGTGATGATGATCTGCAAATTACTGTGGCAACTACTCGTCCAGAGACCATGCTCGGTGATGGTGCAGTAGCAGTTCACCCCGATGATCCTCGTTATGCCCACATGATCGGCAAGAAGGTGTTGCTACCTCTTGCTAATCGCTGGATTCCCATCATTGCCGATGAACTCGTTGATCCAGATTTTGGAACCGGCGCAGTAAAGGTCACCGGCGCACACGATCCAAACGATTTCGAGATGGCAACACGTCACGGAATCGAAATGCCAATCATCATGAACATCCATGCAGTGATGGAGGGTTCTGGAACTGAATTTGATGGGATGGATCGCTTTGCCGCTCGAGTTGCAGTTGTTGAAGAGCTTAAGCGCCAAGGTCGTGTTGTTAAAGAAGTGCGTCCATACGTTCACTCAGTTGGTCATTGCAGTCGCTGCGACACGATCGTTGAACCGCTTCTCTCAAAGCAGTGGTTTGTAAAAGTTGGTCCACTTGCAAAGGCTGCTGGCGAAGCGGTTCGAGATGGCCGAGTAAAAATTGAACCAGAGGAACTCTCTCCCCGTTACTTCGAGTGGGTTGATGGAATGCACGACTGGTGCATCTCTCGCCAACTCTGGTGGGGTCACCGCATACCGGTCTATTACGGTCCAGATGGTGAGGTCGTTGTTTGCGGTCCAGGCGAAGAACCACCAGCAGGTTATGAGCAAGATCCTGACGTTCTAGATACCTGGTTCTCATCAGGACTCTGGCCATTTTCGACCATGGGCTGGCCCGAAGAGACAGCTGATTTGAAGAAGTTCTATCCAACCTCGGTCCTTGTCACTGGATACGACATCCTGTTCTTCTGGGTCGCCCGCATGATGATGATGGGGCTCTACGCCATGGATGGCGTTCAACCCTTCGACACCATTGCGCTGCACGGATTGGTTCGTGACAAATTCGGCAAAAAGATGTCCAAGAGTCGTGGCAACGGCGTGGATCCCATTGAGTTTATGGATAAGTACGGCTCAGACGCACTTCGCTTCACCTTGGCACGCATGGCAAATCCCGGCGCCGACCAAGCTATCGCTGAAGAGTGGATTGCCGGCTCGCGCAACTTTGCTACCAAGCTTTGGAATGCGACTCGATTTGCCACTATCAATGGCGCCCACACAGAGGGTGAACTTCCAGTATTCAATTCGCTCAACGTAATCGATCAATGGATCTTGGTTCGTCTCAACGAGACCATCGCCGAAGTTGATGCGCTCTTAGAAAAATTTGAATTCGCAAGGGCGATGGAGATTCTCTATCACTTTGCCTGGGACGATCTCTGCGATTGGTACCTCGAACTTACTAAGTCAACATTTGCTGGATCCGACTCAGCTCAGACGGCCCGCGTACTTGGTTATGTTCTGGATAACTTGTTGCGATTGCTCCATCCTGCGATGCCGTTCATCACTGAGGCGATCTGGTGCAACCTGACGGGTAACGCCTCTCTGGTTATTTCAGATTGGCCCAAGGCACATGCATCACATAACAGTGACTCTGCTAAGAAATCCGTAGCGCAGATTCAAGAGATCATTACCGAGATTCGACGTTTTAGAAATGATCAAGGAATTAAAACTTCAGCAAAGATCGTTGCAAAGTTCACTGGACTCGGTGAGCTCGCTGATTATGAAGATGCAATCCGATTTATTGTTCGCGCCGATCGTGGAGATGGTCCTTACAGCGCAAAGATTGAACTTGGATCTGTTCTGGTGGAGTTCGATCTTACGGGTGCAATCGATATCAAGGCCGAGCGTGCTCGCCTAACTAAAGATCTTGCAACCGCGCAGAAAGATTTGGCTACCGCCAAAGTGAAGTTGGAGAATGAAGGCTTCATGGCTAAGGCTCCTCTCGAAGTAGTAACTGAGATTCGCGAACGCCTCGAAGTTACAACGAGTGAGATCACTCGCATCACGGCAGCACTCGCTGCACTTCCTGCAGAATAATTCCCATGACCTCGCCTGAAGATCTAGAAAAGGTAGAGCTGATCTACCAAGCCCTCCTCAAGCGCTGGCCTGAGTCACAGATTGAGCGCTCATTGGATCGAATTGCCGCGCTCTGCGATGCCTTGGGTAGCCCGCAACTTTCTTATCCGACGATTCATATTGGCGGAACTAACGGAAAGACCACCACCTCACGCATGGTGGATTCGCTCATGCGTGAGCTGGGATACCGCACTGGTCGCTTCACCAGCCCTCATTTAGAGAGCTTTTTGGAGCGTATTTCAATCAATGGCTTGACGATCCCACCTGAGGGCATGATCGCTACTTATAACGACATCGCTCTCTACCTAGATCTCATCGATAGCCGCCAGCCTCATCCGGTCTCATTCTTTGAAGCGATGACCGCACTGGCCTTTGTCGCCTTCGCAGAGTTTCCGGTTGATATCGGAGTTATAGAAGTGGGAATGGGTGGCGAGTGGGATGCGACCAACGTGGTGCAGAGCCAGGTCTCTGTCATTACTCCTATCGGACTCGATCATCAAGAATATTTAGGAAACTCCCTTGAGGAGATCGCACTCACTAAGTCAGGAATCATCAAGCCGGAGTCGCACGTTGTTTTAGCAGCACAACCTCCAGAGGTCGCGACCGTGCTCATGGCGAGAGTGGTTGAGAGAGCCGCGATTCCTTATCGCGAGGGCATCGAATTTTCTGTCGCTAAACGCGATCTCGCTGTGGGCGGTCAATTGATTTCCGTGAACGGAATCTTTGGCTTATATGAAGATATCTTCATTCCACTTTACGGCGCACATCAATCGACTAATGCAGCAGTAGCTATAGCGGCGGTAGAGGCCTTTGCCGGCGTGAAGCTAGACGACGAGGTAGTTCGTAAAGCATTTGCAAATGTTGATTCCCCAGGACGTTTGGAAGTTCTCTATCGCGATCCCACGGTGATCGTCGATGCCGCGCATAATCCACATGGAGCTCATGCACTAGCCACCACGCTCGCTAAAGAATTTGATTTTGAATCAATCTTTGGTGTTGTCGCGATCTTGGGGGACAAGGATGTTCTCGGAGTTCTGCAAGAGTTAGAGCCCGTTATCGATCGACTTGTAGTTACTCAGAATTCGTCCGCGCGAGCACTTCCGGTGGATCGACTCTACGAATTGGCGGTTGGAATATTCGGAGTGGATCGAGTTTACAAAGAGGACGATTTAAGAAGCGCGATTACATATGCAATGGAGCAATGCACGCTCATCAATCAAGTGAGTGAAGGAATATCTGCAGTTGTAATAACAGGCTCCGTTGTAACCGCAGGAGAATCACGTTCGATCGTTCGAAAGATTGCGGGGAGCGAGGAATGAGAGTTTTAGGTTCAGCGGTCTTAGCTATGGAATTTCTCGTAATGGGATTCGCACTCTTGTTGGCTATGGAGAACCATGGAGCGCTCGCTCTCTGGCTTGGTTCAGCGCTGGCCATCGCGCTGCTGCTCAATGCAGGCTTGATGAAAAAAATGACTGGGTGGTACCTCGGCTCGCTCCTCCAGGTTGGACTGATCGCATATGGCTCAGTAGTTCCAGCGATGTATTTCATGGGTAGCCTCTTTGCTGTGCTTTGGGTGAGTGCCTTCTTCATAGGGCGAAAGGGTGAGGCGATTCGCGCATCCCTGCTCGCCAACCCTCCTCAGCAGTAAAAAGCAGGCGAGCACCCCGAATTCTTGGCTAAGCGGGGTACCTAATACACTTGCCCCCATGGAGAGAACCCTGATCTTGGTCAAGCCCGATGGCGTCAAGCGCAATTTGGTTGGCGAAGTTCTGTCTCGCGTTGAGCGCAAGGGGTACTCGATCGTTGCACTCAAGTTGATGCAGGCAGATCGTGCATTGCTTGTACAACATTATGCGGAGCACGAAGGAAAACCTTTCTTCGAACCTCTCGTTGAATTCATGATGTCGGGTCCGATCGTCGTGGTTGTGGCAGAAGGAAATCGAGTGATCGAAGGATTTCGTAAACTCGCCGGCGCAACTGATCCCACCATTGCTGAACCAGGAACTATCCGCGGCGATTTAGCTCGCGATCAAGGCACAAAGGTTGTGCAAAATCTCGTACATGGTTCAGATTCAGTTGAATCTGCAATTCGCGAAATTCAAATTTTCTTCCCTGAACTCTAAGAAAGGTCTCTTGTGAGCAAGCAAAAGCCGAGCCGTATGTCATTTATTGGTCGCGATATGGCGGTCGATCTAGGTACCGCTAATACGTTGGTCTATGTCCGCGGTCGTGGCATTGTCCTCAACGAGCCAAGCGTTGTCGCAGTCAATCAAGATACCGGCGCGATTCTTGCGGTAGGTATTGAAGCAAAGCGCATGATCGGTCGTACCCCTGGAAATATCGTGGCAATCCGCCCTCTTAAAGACGGTGTGATCGCTGACTTCGATACCACTGAGCGCATGTTGCGTTACTTCATCCAAAAGGTGCATCGTCGTCGTTACCTCGCAAAGCCTCGCATTGTGGTCTGTGTACCTTCAGGAATTACAGGCGTAGAACAGCGCGCTGTTAAGGATGCCGGCTATGCAGCTGGTGCTCGCAAGGTTTACATCATCGAAGAGCCAATGGCCGCGGCGATTGGTGCGGGTCTTCCTATTCATGAGCCAACCGGAAACATGGTTGTCGATATTGGTGGCGGTACTACAGAAGTAGCCGTTATTTCACTGGGTGGAATTGTGACAGCACTTTCGATCCGTATCGGTGGCGATGAACTTGATCAAGCGATTATTGATTATGTGAAGCGCGAATACTCATTGCTCCTTGGTGAGCGCACCGCAGAAGAAATCAAGATGGCTATCGGTTCTGCTTACAAGCTTCCTGGCGAATTAGATGCTGAAATTCGAGGACGCGATCTGGCAACTGGCCTTCCAAAGACCATATTTGTCTCTGCTGAAGAGATTCGTAAGGCCCTTGAGGAGCCTGTAAATCAGATCGTCAATGCAGTAAAGAGCACGCTGGATAAGACTCCACCAGAGCTTGCAAGTGATCTGATGGATCGCGGCATCGTGCTCACCGGAGGCGGCGCATTGTTGCGCGGTCTTGATGAGCGCCTGCGTGTAGAGACCGGGATGCCTGTTCATATCTGCGAGCGTCCACTGCAGGCCGTTGCAGAAGGTTCTGGAAAGTGTGTTGAAGAGTTTGAGGCCTTAGAGAAGGTCTTGATCTCAGAGCCACGTCGTTAATCCATATCAAAGTTTAGTAAAGGACATCTGTGGCACGAGGCGGCGGTAATCGTTCCAGGTTACTGCTCGTCATTTTGCTCGTCACCGCACTCTTCTTTATTACCTTAGATCTGCGCGGAGTAAGCCTGACTAAAGGTTCGCGGTCGGTTACTCAGACAATTCTTTCGCCCGTTCAAAAGACGGTTTCAACCATCTTCTCTCCTGTGGGTAGGTTCTTTAGCGATGTAAAGAACTTTGGCAAGACCAATGCACAACTGCAAGAGGAACTTGCTCTTAACAAAATGTTGAAGAGCGAACTTGCAATGAGCGCTGATACAAAAGGTCAACTGGCGCAATTGAAATCGGTTTTAGATCTTGCTGGACGCGGGAACTACAAGGTGGCTGCTGCACGAGTTATTGCTCGAGGCTCTGCTTCAAGTTTTTCACAGACAATAACTATCGACGCTGGTAGCTCTAGCGGGATTAGACCCGACATGACGGTTATCTCTGAGAACGGTCTCATTGGTGTTGTTAAATCTACGACCAGCTCCTCATCAATTGTCTTGCTGATGAGCGATCCAAGTTTCCGGGTGGGAGTACGCATCGCGCGCTCGCAGAGCGTGGGAGTTCTCTCCGGGTTGGGTGGTTCAAACTATTCGCTGGTCTTATTGGATCCAGCGGGAACAATTAAAACTGGTGACATCCTCGTTACAAATGGTTCGGAAAACAATCGACCATTTGTTCCTGGCGTACCAGTCGGAGTTGTAGTCGGAGTTGATGATTCAAATGGTTCACTGACCCAAACGGGAACTGTCTACTCCTACGCCAACCTCAATGATCTCGGCGTAGTTTCAGTGATCTTGAGTGCACCTACTACGGCACCCAGCGAACCCATTCTTCCAACGCCCAATCCGGTCGTGACCGTATATGTAACGCCGACGCCAACTCCCGTTGCAGCAGCGACCGCCGGACCTACCCCAACACCCTCGGCACAACCAACGAAGAAGAAGTAAATGAGCCCCGTACGAATCATCTCTACCCTGGGATTCTTCTTTGTGCTCTTTGTCATTCAAGAATCCGCGGTCTCTTTGATTCATTTTCCTATCTCCGGATTCTCCCTCTACCTGGCGATTGCCATCTCCTTGATCGCCTTCGAAGATCACAATGGTTCACTCGTTACGGGTTTCTTGGCGGGAATCGTTCTGGATCTCTCCCCAACATCGAACGCTCCCTTTGGCCAATGGGCGCTCATCCTCACGGGCATCGCTTTCTTGTTTGCGGTAAATAGAGATTCGATCGCAGATTTAACCTCTTCGCCAATTACCTTTGTAATTTTTGTTGGAGCAGGCGTCACGCTCTCTCTTATTGCATACCTACTATTTGGATCGCTATTGGGTGAAGAGAATGGATCGCTCAAACATGATTCCGCAATATTGTTGGGAAATTTGATCTGGACTGTTCTATTTACTCCGATCTTTTTGCCCGCGCTCAGCCGAGTTCGTGAATATTCATTGACCGCACGGGAGCGAGTATGAGTCAACGCTCTCGCCTTAACTTGATAGTGGTTCAAGTCTTAGTCTTATCTTTAATGCTTGCGATGCTTGGCCGACTTTTCTATTTACAGATTGCAGCCGGACTCAAATATCAAAATGCCGCTCACGATATTCAGAGTAGAGATATCGTCACTCCTGCGGTTCGTGGCGCAATCGTTGATGACACCGGACTTCCGATGGTGCTTGATCGCCCCGGCATGGTAATTACAGTAGATCGCAGTGCGCTTTCGAAGATGCCAGATCAAGGTAAGGCTGTTTTACAACGTGTAGCCAAGCTAATCGGCATCACCTACTCGGATCTGTATGTCAGGACCCGCTTGTGCGGAGAACTTCCCATCGCTAAACGCGTTGGTTGCTGGAATGGAACTCTCTACCAACCTGTGCCAGTGACAAAAGAGGCCACACAGGCGCAGGCGCTAAAAATTCTAGAGAATCCCGATATCTTTCCCGGAATCAATGCCACTCCGGTTCCAATTAGAAGTTACCCATCGCTAGCGGGTGAAAATGCCGCTCATATCCTGGGTTATGTGGGTTCAGTTACCGCCCAAGATTTAGCAAATTCCAACAATAAGTACTACCAAAATCAGACAATTGGAAAGACCGGTCTGGAATTTCAATACGATAAATATTTACAGGGAATTCCTGGGATTAAGACGGTGATCGTTGATCGTACCGAGAGCGTTACCAGCACTTCTACTACGAGTGAACCAGTAGCGGGAAATAACCTGGTTACAAATATCAATGCAAAATTACAGGCTGCCACTGAAAAGGCGCTCGAAGCTTCAGTTCTCAGCGCGCGAGCTCAAGGAAATAAAGCGGACTCTGGTGCTGCAATTGTTATGGATGTCCATACTGGCAGAGTTTTGGCGATGGCCTCTTATCCAACCTATGACCCCAATATTTGGCAGAAAGGTTTGACCACCGCTCAGGCAACCGCCCTCTTTAGCGATGCAGATGGCGTACCCGCTCTCTCTCGCGCCATCGATGGTACTTATGCTCCTGCTTCGACTTTCAAAGTTCTCTCGGTTGTTGCTGCCTCCCACGCGGGCTACAACCTGAACGGTACATATTCCTGCCCTTACTCAGTTAAATTCGGTACGCAAACTTTTCACAACGACGATACAAAGGTCCAAGGCAATATGTCATTGCAGACAGCAATTGCAGTCTCATGTGACACGATCTGGTATCAAATTGGATACGACCAATGGGTGAAGGATGGCGGTCTTAGCCCAAAGAGCAATCCCAATGATTTCTTCTTTAAAAATGCTGCGCTCTTTGGCGTTGGTAAACCTACTGGCATCGACCTTCCCTCTGAAGCTTCAGGTCGCTTGCCAGATCGCGCCTGGAAACTGGCCTACTACAAAGCAAACAAGAATTTTTATTGCAACTACACCTCTCGAGCTAGACCATCAGATCTCACGCCTTTCTTGATTGCGGTTGCGAAAGAAGATTGCACCGATGGATACATCGTGCGCGCAGGTGATGCGGTGAATTTTGCAATTGGACAGGGCGATGTGCTCATGACTCCGATTCAAATGACCGATGTCTATGCAGCGATTGCTAATGGTGGAACCTTGTACAAGCCTGAGGTTGCGCGTGCGGTTGTTAAACCAGATGGGACAGTGGTGCAAGAGTTTGCACCTCAAGTAAATGGCAAGATACCTGCCTCATCTAGCACCCTAGATTTTCTACATGGTGCGCTCCGCGCCGTTGCTACAAGTGGAACAGCCGCCCCCATCTTTGCTAACTATCCAATCCCCGTCAGCGGTAAGACGGGTACCGGTCAGGTTCAGGGTCGAAATGCCAATGGAACCGCTAAGGATCCGACCTCCTGGTTTGCCTCCTACGCCCCTTCAAACAAGCCGGAATATGCAGTTGTGATGATGGTGAGCCAGGGCGGATATGGCGCCTCAACATCGGCGGTTGGTGTCAAAGATATTTATGACGCGCTCTTTGGGGTAACTGGTAATACTGTAGATCCCAAGAAAGCGGTCTTCCCAAGTGGAGCCCCGCCTTCAGATCTGCCAACAATTGATCTAAAGAATGCGAAGGTGACGACGCCGTGACGCTCTACCGCACGCAGACTCGCACGCATCGCATTGTCAGAAATGTATCTGGTTACGATCGTTGGTTAACTTTTTCGGTTGTTGTGCTCTTAGCTTTTGGATCTGTCTTGGTTTATGCCGCCACCAAAAATTGGTACGCCTCGCAACATCTAGATCCCCAGTATTACTTGAAGCGCCACCTAATAAATATCTTCATTGGTTTAGCGATGGCGTATGGAACAACATTGATCGATTATCGATTGCTCCGTGCCTATACCCCGATCGTGTGGGGGCTAGGAGTTCTCGGGCTTATGGCGGTTCTTACTCCAGGCGTTGGCTCAACTGTTAACGGAGCAAAGGCTTGGATCGCACTTCCAGGTGGATTCCAGATTCAACCAGCGGAGCTAGCGAAGATCTCGATCATTCTTGGAATATCGATGATCTTGGCAGAGCGAAATGGAGTGGGTGCCGATCCCACCGATAGAGATGTTGTCAAAGCGTTAGCGGTTGCGGCACTTCCAATCCTTTTGATTATGTTGCAACCCGATTTAGGTACGACGCTCATCATTAGTGCATCGATCGTGATCATGATTGCTGTTTCCGGAGCGCCCTCACGATGGGTGTGGGGATTAATTTTGCTGGCGATGCTTGGGGGATTCGTAGCAGTTAAAGCTGGAGTGGTGAGTGAGTACCAAGTTAAGCGCCTGCAATCATTCGTGGATCCCAACGCTGATCCACAACAGAGTGGTTATCAATTGAGGCAGGCACGTATCACTATTGGTTCTGGAGGTGTTTTGGGTCGTGGCTTGTTCCATGGTCCGCAGACCAATGGAAGATTTGTTCCTGAGCAACAGACAGACTTCATTTTTACGGTTGCAGGAGAAGAGACAGGATTTGTTGGCTCTGGTCTACTACTCGCATTCTTTGGGCTCTTCTTTTGGCGAGCCTTCTTAATTGCCCAGCGAACCAACGATCTCTTTGGTCGATTGGTATGTGTTGGTGTTATCGCGTGGTTTGCCCTGCAGACCTTTGAAAATATCGGAATGTCGATGGGGCTGATGCCGATGACCGGTGTGCCCCTGCCTTTCATCTCATATGGAGGCTCCTCGATGTTTGCGACCTTAATCGGCTTTGGGCTGCTTCAGAACGTTCATTTGCGCTCTCGGTAGCGTCAAATTGGCTATCAGCCTCTGATCTGCGATACTTATTCCAAGATTTCAGTACTTCAGCGCGAATCGTCCGCCGCGAAGGTTCGAAATCCTTAGATTTTTGTATGTGCCAGGTTTTTAAGAGCTTTATTTAGAAGAGGATTTGTTTTATGGCGCCAGAGCCAAAGAAATCGCGTAAGCGCGCGGCTAAACCCGCTGCGACCAAAGGTGAGAGTTCAGTTGAGGGTAATTCGACTCCTACTCCAACCGAGACCGACCCAGTTAGCAACCCAAACGGCAAGACGCCTGCAAAGCGCGCCGTTAAGAAGGCTGTCGCTGAGGTTCCCACAGAGGCAGTTGCACCTGCCAAGGTTAAGAAGGCAACTACTCCCGTTCCAGTACCCCTATTTCAAGAGGCTCCTCTCGAGGTAGCCCCACCCAAGAAGGCGCGTGCTCCTAAGGCAGCTCCATCTGATGCACCAGCCGAGGCGAGCAATGGTCCTGCCGAGAGCGAAGAGCAGGCGCAACGCCGTCGCCGTCGCCGTGGTGGCCGTGGTCGCCGCCGTCCAACTGATGATCTTTCCAATGAGAACACCGTCAATGAAGATGGGGATCCTCTCGATCCCGATTCACTAGATGGTGAAGAAGATGTTCTCAATGCTGATGGCACTACTCATCGCCGTCGCCGCCGTCGCCGCGCAAAGGGTGAAGGCGTTGAACCGGGAGAGAGCGTCGATGAAGATGGCGTAGTAACAGTTGTTAAAGTCCGCCCTCCACGCGAGAGCGCACCAACACGCACTGAGCGCCCATCACGAAACAATCGCGAGAACCGCGATCGCGATCGTGGCAGAAATAGAGATCGCCGCGAACGCGATGATCGCAGCGCACCACGCGACTTCACTCGCCGCCGCGGAACAATCATTACCGAACAAGAATTTTTAGCTCGTCGTGAAAATGTAGATCGCGAAATGTTGGTACGCCAGACTGGTGACCGCACGCAGATCGCGGTTCTTGAAGACAAGATCATGGTCGAGCATTATGTAAATAGAAATAGCAACATTTCATATGTCGGCAATGTCTACCTTGGTCGAGTACAGAATGTGCTTCCATCAATGGAGGCGGCATTCGTTGATATCGGCAAGGGTCGAAACGCTGTTCTCTATGCCGGTGAGGTTAATTGGGATGCCGCAGGTATCGCTGAAGGACAGACCCGCAAGATTGAGCATGTACTTAAGACAGGCCAATCAGTTCTAGTACAAGTCACCAAAGATCCGATCGGTCAAAAGGGTGCACGTTTAACTTCTCAGATCTCACTTCCTGGTCGTTACTTGGTTTATGTACCTGGGGGAGCAATGAGCGGTATTAGCCGCAGACTTCCAGATCAAGAGCGCAGTCGCTTGAAATCAATTCTTAAGAATTTGATTCCTGAAGAGGCCGGTGTGATTGTTCGTACCGCATCGGAAGGTGCGAGCGAAGAAGAGCTAGAGCGCGATGTAATTCGCCTCAAGGCACAATGGGATGATATTCAAGAGAAGGCAGAGAATCCTTCAACATCTGCACCATCACTTCTCTATAGCGAACCCGATCTCACGGTTCGCGTTATTCGCGATATCTTCAATGAGGATTTCCGTCGTTTGATCGTTCAGGGCGATGAGGCTTGGGATGACATCAACAACTACCTCGGCCACATCGCTCCAGAGTTAACTGCAAAGATTGAAAAATGGTCTGGCGCTCGCGATCTATTTGCGGAAAACCGTATTGAAGAACAACTCGCCAAGGCATTTGATCGCAAGGTTTATCTGCCATCTGGCGGATCGCTCGTCATCGATCGCACTGAGGCGATGATCGTGATCGACGTCAACACCGGAAAGTTCATCGGCAAGGGCGGAAATCTCGAAGAGACTGTCACCAAGAACAACCTTGAGGCGGCAGAAGAAATTGCCCGTCAACTTCGCCTGCGCGATATGGGCGGAATTATCGTTATCGACTTCATCGATATGGCACTTGAATCCAACCGTGATCAAGTATTGCGTCGCCTAGTCGAGTGTCTCGGTCGTGACCGCACCAAGCACCAGGTCGCTGAAGTGACCTCTCTTGGACTCGTCCAAATGACACGTAAGCGTGTGGGTCAGGGCCTGATTGAGGCCTTCTCCACCACCTGCGAGTCCTGCGGTGGTCGCGGAATTCATATCCACTCAGAGCCGGTCCGCAAGGTCGCGCTCGAGAAAGATATGGAACAGCGCTATGTGCCATCGAGCGAGCGCGAGGAGGAGCCTTCTGAGGCCTCTGATTCAGACCCTGTAGCCCATGAGCCAGCCCCAACCCCTTCAGAAGAGGTTGAAACCCCAGTTCTCCATCGATCCAGTGGCCAGCCGCCGCGCAAGCGTCGCCGGGCAGTCAGCACGGGTGTAATTACCCCAGTTTGACCCCAGACCCCTGGAATCCGTACCCTAATCCCCTGCCCAAAAATAGGGCTTGGTTCATCATGCAGAATAAGTTAGAAGGAGTTAACCGTGTACGCGATTGTTAAAGCTGGCGGCCGTCAGGAGAAGGTTGCTGTTGGCGACACGATTACCGTGGATCGTCTTGATGCTGCCGTAGGCGCCTCAGTAAATTTCCCAGCACTTCTTCTCGTTGATGGTGCAAAGATCACAACCGATGCCAAGGTTCTGGCTGCTACAAAGGTAACAGGCGAGATCGTCGAAGAGACCAAGGGTCCAAAGATCGACATCCTCCGTTACAAGAACAAGACCGGCTATCGCCGTCGTTCAGGTTTCCGTTCCCAACTCACGCGGGTAAAAATTACCGCGATTAACAACTAAAGGAGGCGAGTAAGAGATGGCAAGTAAAAAGGGAGTCTCCTCGACTCGAAATGGTCGCGATTCAAATGCTCAGTACTTGGGTATCAAGCGTTTTGGTGGACAGGTTGTAAAGAGTGGCGAGATCTTGGTCCGTCAACGCGGAACAGTTTTCCACCCTGGCAAGAATGTTGGCATCGGAAAAGATGACACACTCTTTGCTTTGGCAGCTGGTGCAGTTGAGTTCGGCAAGGCTCGCGGACGTAAGGTTGTAAATATCGTCCCGGTAGTTCCTGTCGCCTAACTCGCGCAAAATTACTTTGGCGGGTCCGCGACTGCGGGCCCGCTTTTATTTTTACGAATTATATTTATTAGGAGGAGGTGTGTAAGTGGCTACATTCGTCGATCGCGTAACACTGCACGCATCTGCTGGTAGCGGTGGAGATGGTTGTGTCTCCATTCACCGCGAAAAGTTTGTTCCATTGGGTGGGCCCGATGGTGGAAATGGTGGTCGCGGTGGCGACATCATTCTTGTAGTGGATGACAACGTCACGACGCTTTTAGATTTCCATCACTCACCGCACCGCAAAGCCGGCAATGGTCGACCAGGTTATGGCGATTATTGCAATGGTGGAGAAGGCGGAGATTTAGTTATGTCGGTTCCTAATGGAACCGTTGTTAAAGATGTTGACGGAAATATCCTCGCTGACCTAGTTGGTGCAGGCACTCGATTTGTTGCAGCCCAAGGCGGTAAAGGTGGACTTGGTAATGCTGGCCTTGCTTCTCGCAAACGTCGCGCTCCGGGCTTCGCACTTAAGGGTGAAGAGGGCGAATCACGCACACTCATCCTTGAACTTAAGAGCGTTGCCGATATTGGATTAATTGGATTTCCTAGTGCGGGTAAGTCATCGTTGATCGCCTCGATTTCAGCAGCACGTCCGAAGATCGCCGACTATCCATTCACAACTCTGGTTCCAAATCTTGGAGTAGTGCAAGCCGGAGATACACGTTTTACAGTCGCCGATGTTCCAGGGTTAATTCCCGGAGCCTCTCAAGGTAAGGGACTTGGCTTAGAGTTTTTGCGCCACGTTGAACGTTGCGCCGCACTTGTTCATGTATTGGACTGTGGAACTCTGGAGACTGATCGCGATCCAGTGCGCGATTTCGACATCATCGAGGAAGAACTCTCTCATTACGGTGGGCTGTCAGAACGTCCTCGCATCATCGCTCTTAACAAAGTTGATCTTCCCGATGGCAAGGCGATGGCCGATATGGTGCAGCCAATATTTGAAGCTCGTGGTTACGAGGTCTACCAAGTATCTGCAGCAGCCCATTTGGGTCTCACCGAACTCAATTACGCAATGGCGCGCATTATTCAAGAGGAGCGCCGCAACAAGGCAAAAGAAGTTAAGACTCGAATTGTCTTGCGTCCGCTTGCTGTTAATGACAACGGATTCAAAGTTGTTAAGAACGAGGATGGTTCATTCACCGTGACTGGCGACAAGCCAGAGCGCTTTGTACGTCAGACAGATTTTGGAAATGCTGAAGCGGTTGGTTACTTGGCAGATCGTTTAGCTGCACTTGGAGTAGAAAAAGAACTCTTTAAAAAGGGTGCTCGTCCTAAGTCAGAGGTCCGCATCGGTACTGGTGAATCTGCCGTTATCTTTGATTGGGAGCCATCGATTGAGGCCGGCGCTGAATTGTTGGCTAGCCCGCGCGGTACCGATTTACGCCTGGAATCACCATGGGCAGGTCGCTACATCGAAGACGATGTCGATGAACTCTCTGAAGATGAGATTGCAATGCAGTGGGAGAACAAGGTCGCCGATCCTAAGAACCCAAGGATCACGGACTGAGTTATGTCCAGGCTAGTTGTCACCAACGCTAAACGAGTTGTGATCAAAGTCGGATCTTCGACTTTAACTGGCAGTGCCGGCCATGAACTTGATGAGGGCGCAGTTGAAGCGCTCGCAAATATTGTCACCAGATTAAGAGAGCGCGGTGCGGAAGTAGTTCTGGTCTCTTCCGGTGCAATTGCAGCGGGGTTAGCGCCTCTAGGACTCAAAGTTCGCCCTAAGGATCTGGCTACACAACAGGCCGCCGCTTCAGTTGGCCAAGGTCGATTGATTGCCAGCTACAACAAAGCCTTTGATCTACGAAACATCATTGCTTCACAAGTTCTTCTCACAATCGATGATGTTGTACGACGCTCTCACTATCAAAACGCGCAACGAACTCTCTTCCGTTTAATTCAAATGGGAGTCGTTCCGATCATTAATGAGAATGACAGCGTAGGCGTCTCTGAAATTCGTTTTGGTGATAACGATCGCCTCGCCGCGTTGGTCTCACATTTAATCGGCGCAGATCTTTTGGTCTTGGTAACCGATGTTGATGGCTTATACGACGCACCTCCATCCCATGCTGGCGCAAAGAGAATCTCATTGGTTCCCGATGTAAGTCGTCTCGGTGATATTGAGATCGGTGGAGTTGGTTCATCGGGCGTTGGAAGTGGTGGCATGGTCACCAAGATCGAGGCGGCTCGCATTGCAACAGGCGCAGGTGTAAATATGTTGCTGACTACATTGGTTGATCTTCCTGAGGCGCTTAACGGCGCTGATCTCGGAACGATCTTCAATGCGCGCACCGATCGCAAACCCTCCCGGCTTTTGTGGTTGGCGCATGCCGCCACCCCTCACGGTCGACTGGTCTTGGATAAAGGTGCCACGACCGCGATCAAAGAACGCGGGACTTCGCTACTCGCTGCAGGGGTCACTGCAGTCGAAGGAGAATTCATAGCGGGAGATACCGTTGAATTGCTGGCCCCAACTCGGGAAGTAATAGCTCGTGGCCTAGTTGCCTTCGACTCATCAGAGATTCCTGCGATGCTCGGCAAATCCACTAAGCAGTTGGCTCAGGAGTTAGGCCCTGAGTATGAACGCGAGCTGGTTCATCGCGACGATCTCGTCTTACTCTGAATCCGATAAGGTTGGCCCATGGCCGCTATCTCACGCGATGATGTTGCACATCTAGCCAAATTAGCTCGGATCGATATGAGCGAAGCTGAACTCGATCACTTGGCAGAGGAGATGGATGTCATTCTCGGCGCCGTCGCCCGTGTTCAAGAGGTTGCCGCAAGCGATGTGCCTCCTACATCTCACCCAATCCCTGTTCATAACGTGGTTCGCGAGGATGTGGTGCTCCCAAGCCTCACTCCACAAGCAGCGCTCTCTGGTGCTCCCGCTCAAGCGGAGGATCGCTTTAAGGTCCCTCAGATTTTGGGTGAAGAATGACATCTATTAAATCCACCGCAGCAGAGATGGCCGCGGCGCTCTCCGAAGGTTCTGTTACCTCTGTCGAGCTCACCAAGGCTCATTTCGATCACATCGATGAGGTAGATCCCGCTGTTCATGCATTTCTCTATCTCGACAAAGAGGGAGCGCTCGCACAGGCGGCAGAGGTTGATGCCAAGCGCCAAAAAGGCGAAGCACTTGCTCCTTTGGCCGGTGTTCCTCTTGCTCTCAAAGATGTAATGGTTCAAAAGGGTATTCCTACAACATGTGGCTCCAAGATGTTGGAGGGATGGCGTCCGCCATATGACTCCACTGTTGTAACAAAATTGAAGAACGCTGGAGTAGTCATCCTTGGAAAGACCAACATGGATGAATTTGCGATGGGTTCATCTACCGAAAATTCTGCATATGGACCTACTCACAATCCATGGGATCTCACACGTATCCCCGGTGGTTCAGGTGGCGGATCTGCTGCAGCACTTGCAGCCTTCGAAGCACCTCTGGCGATTGGTACCGATACTGGTGGATCTATTCGCCAGCCAGCAGCGGTCACCGGCACTGTCGGTGTAAAGCCAACCTACGGTGGCGTTTCACGTTATGGATTGATCGCATTCTCATCGAGCCTGGATCAAGCAGGTCCATGTGCTCGCACTGTTTTGGATGCTGCTCTCTTACATGAAGTTATTGCCGGTCACGATGAAAAAGATTCAACATCTATCAACGCACCGGTTCCACATGTAGTTAAAGCCGCCAAGAAGCTCGACGTCAAAGGTATGAAGATCGGCGTCGTGAAGGAGTTGCAAGGAGAGGGTTTCCAGTCAGGTGTGCTCTCTCGCTTCCACGAAGCGCTCGATCTACTCGTCGCCGCTGGAGCAGAGCTTGTCGAAGTCTCATGCCCAACCTTTGATTATGCGCTCGCTGCTTACTATCTCATTGCACCAAGTGAGTGCTCCTCGAACTTAGCTCGCTTTGATTCGATGCGTTATGGAATTCGAGTTGGCGATAATGGCGAACGTAGCGCAGAAGAGGTAATGAAGTTAACGCGTCACGAGGGATTTGGTCCTGAGGTAAAGCGCCGCATTATTTTGGGAACGTACGCTCTCTCATCAGGTTATTACGATGCGTATTACGGATCGGCCCAGAAAGTTCGCACCTTGTTGATGCGCGACTTCAACGCGGCATTCGCAAAGGCCGACGTTCTTGTCTCACCAACAGCACCAACCACTGCATTCAAGATTGGTGAGCAGGTCAACGATCCTCTCGCCATGTATCTCAATGACATCGCAACCATTCCAGTTAACATGGCAGGAATTGGCGGCATGTCACTTCCTTGCGGACTTGCACCTGAAGATGGACTCCCAGTGGGATTCCAGATCATGTCTGCCGCTATGAAGGATGACTTGATGTACCAAGTAGGCGGAGCACTTGAGGCTGCATTGGTCTCCAAATGGGGCGGACCCATCTTGGACAAGGCACCAGTATTGGCGGCCAAATAATGTCACTTAATTACGAAGAAGCAGTCGCAAAGTACGAGCCAACGCTCGGCCTTGAAGTCCACGTAGAACTCAACACTAAATCCAAAATGTTCTGCTCTTGCTCAACAGAATTCGGTGGAGCGCCTAATACTCAGACATGCCCCGTGTGCCTTGGGCTGCCTGGCGCACTTCCAGTTGTAAACGGGAAAGCGATTGAGAGCACCATTCTTATTGGGTTAGCGCTTAACTGTTCCATCGCTCCATTCTCGCGCTTTGCACGTAAAAACTATTTCTATCCCGATATGCCAAAGAACTTCCAGACCTCTCAATACGATGAGCCGATCTGCGTTAACGGATATCTCGATGTAGAAATCGAAACTGATGAAGGTCCTAAGCAGTTCCGCGTTGAAATTGAGCGCGTACACATGGAAGAGGACACCGGCAAATCTCTTCACGTCGGAGGAGCTACTGGTCGTATTCATGGAGCTGATTACTCACTTCTTGATTACAACCGCGCTGGAATTCCACTAGTAGAAATCGTGACCAAGATTGTTGGTGGAACCGGGAAATATGCGCCACAAGTTGCCCGCGCATATGTCACTGAACTTCGCGACATCCTTCGCTCACTCGGTGTTTCAGATGTAAAGATGGAGCAAGGCTCCATGCGTTGTGACGTTAACTTGTCCCTCGCACCAATCGGCTCTGGCCAACTTGGAACGCGTAGCGAGACCAAGAATGTAAATTCACTTCGCTCTGTTGAGCGCGCAGTAATCGGAGAAGTAGTACGTCAATCCAATCGCCTCGAAGCAGGTGAGCGAATTGTGCAAGAGACTCGCCACTTCCTCGAAGAGAGCGGTCAGACTCGACCAGGTCGTTCTAAAGAGCAGGCCGAGGATTATCGTTATTTTCCAGAGCCCGATCTCGTTCCAGTTGTTCCAGATAGCGCGTGGATTGAAGAGTTGCGTGCGACCCTGCCGGAACGTCCATCTGCTCGCCGTGCCCGTCTTAAGGCGGAGTGGGCTGTGCCTGACAAAGAGATGACATCTCTCGTTAACGCAGGTCTGCTCGATGTCGTCGAAGAGACCATCGCGCTAGGTGCAGAACCAACTCGAGCACGCAGTTGGTGGCTCGGTGAGATTTCACGTCTGGCAAATGAGCGCGAGGTTGATCCAACGACGTTGATTAATCCAGCCCAGGTTGCCGAGGTTATTGCACTTATCCAAAGTGGTGAACTCACAGATAAGTTGGCTCGCCAAGTTGTTGAAGGCGTTGTAGCAGGTGAAGGCTCACCACGTGAGGTCATCACACAGCGCGGACTTAAAGTGGTCTCCGATGATGGAGCTCTTATGACTGCCATCGAGGGCGCTATCGCTGCCCAACCAGATACTGCAGAGCGAGTCCGTGGTGGAAATATTCCTGCGGCTGGCGCTCTGATCGGCGCAGTCATGAAAGCCACTGGGGGACAGGCCGACGCAGCAAAGGTTCGTGAATTATTGTTGAAGCACCTGGGACAGGAAGGTTAAAGAGATGGCCGAACCAAAGAACCCGATGAAACCTCGTTCGGGTCTTGTCACTGATGGTTTAGAGCGGGCACCAGCTCGCGGAATGCTCCGTGCAGTTGGTATGACCGATGATGATTGGGTAAAGCCGCAGATCGGTATCGCCTCTTCATGGAACGAGATCACTCCATGCAACCTTTCACTCGACCGTCTCGCAAAAGCCTCTCGCAAAGGTGTAATTGAAGCCGGTGGATTCCCGATGCAATTTGGAACCATCTCGGTATCAGATGGAATTTCTATGGGCCATGAGGGAATGCACTTCTCACTGGTCTCCCGCGAAGTTATTGCCGACTCCGTCGAAACCGTAATGCAGGCTGAACGCTTAGATGGAATGGTGACCTTCGCCGGTTGCGATAAATCGCTTCCGGGCATGATGATGGCTGCGGCTCGTATCGATGTAGCTAGCGTCTTTGTCTATGCCGGTTCGACTTTGGCGGGACAAGTTGATGGAAAAGATGTAACGATCATCGACGCCTTTGAAGCTGTCGGAGCTTGCGCTCGCGGACTTATCAGTCAAGAAAAGGTAGATGAGATTGAGCGTGCAATCTGTCCGGGCGAAGGTGCCTGTGGTGGCATGTACACCGCAAACACCATGGCTGCAGTGGGAGAAGCGCTTGGACTTTCTCTTCCAGGTTCTGCCTCGCCACCATCTGTAGATCGTCGCCGCGATGACTACGCAGTTAAAGCTGGTGCTGCTGTTGTTGAGTTGATTCGACAAGGGATCACTACTCGCGACATCTTGACCAAGAAGGCATTTGAAAACGCGATCACGGTTGTGATGGCGCTTGGCGGATCAACAAATGCGGTACTTCACCTTCTCGCAATCGCAAACGAAGCCGAAGTTCCATTGGATCTCGCCGACTTCCAACGCATCAGCGAGCGCACTCCACTCCTAGGTGATCTCAAGCCATTTGGAAAATTTGTTATGACAGATATCGATCGCGTCGGAGGAATTCCAGTTGTCCTACGCGCGCTTCTCGATGCAGGTTTCTTGCACGGAGATTGCCTCACAGTTACAGGAAAGACGATGGCAGAGAACCTCGCCGATCTGACTCCGCTTGATCCAGATGGCGAAGTTCTTCACTCCATTCAAAATCCACTATCAGCGGGTGGCGGAATCACCATCTTGCATGGCACCTTGGCTACTGATGGCGCAGTGTGTAAGACCGCTGGCGTTGGCGTTGACTTCTTCGAAGGACCGGCACGCGTCTTCGAGCGTGAGCAAGCCGCGATGGAGGCTCTTGAAAACGGCACCATCAAGGCTGGCGATGTAGTCGTCATTCGCTACGAAGGTCCTAAAGGCGGCCCAGGAATGCGCGAGATGCTCATGATCACCGGCGCTATCAAGGGGGCAGGACTTGGTAAATCAACACTCCTACTTACTGATGGTCGTTTCTCCGGCGGAAGCACCGGACTCTGCGTAGGACACGTTGCTCCTGAAGCGGTAGATGGAGGACCGATCGCATTCATTAAGGATGGCGATCTGATTCGCATCGATATCGCAAAGCGGACCTTGGATCTCTTGGTTGATGAGGCAGAACTGGCAGAACGCCGCAAACACTTCTCTCCAATTCCTCACAAATATCGTCGTGGGGTTCTGGCTAAATATTCCAAGGTTGTCGGCTCGGCCTCCCAAGGCGCGGTCTGCGGCTAATTAATGTGAGATCGGGCTCTCATATAGTGAGATCCTTATCTCAGGGGTTGACGAGGCTAACTCGACCAGCGACAATTAGCACATGACCTCATCAGTGGTGATTCGAGAGCGCGCGATCTAGTCTGACTAGATGGTGCGCTACCCCTCAGTGAAAACTGAGGGGTTTCGTATTTCACGGATGAAATGTCTTGAGAAGATAACCCAGTAACTAGGCCAAGCCAAAGAGCCGAAAGGAGATGAACATGTCAGCACAAGTCACAGGAGCCCAGTCGCTCGTGAAATCTCTGGAGGCTGCTGGTGTGGATGTCATGTTCGGTATTCCTGGAGGAGCAATTCTTCCGGCCTATGACCCAATCTTTGATAGCTCCATCCGCCACATCTTGGTCCGCCACGAACAAGGCGCTGGCCATGCCGCAACGGGTTACGCCCAAGCAACTGGCCGAGTAGGAGTATGCATCGCAACCTCTGGTCCTGGCGCTACTAACTTGGTCACTCCATTGGCAGATGCACAGATGGATTCAGTTCCAGTCGTCGCTATTACAGGTCAGGTTGCATCGGCGGCAATCGGAACCGATGCCTTCCAAGAGGCAGATATCCGCGGCATTACGATGCCGGTAACCAAACACAATTTCTTGATCACAGACCCACAAGATATTCCGCGTGCGATCGCCGAGGCATTTCATATTGCAGGTACAGGTCGTCCCGGCGCAGTTCTCGTTGATATCGCCAAAGATGCTCTGACAAAGATGACCGACTTCAACTGGCCAGAGAGTTTGTCGCTGCCAGGTTATAACCCCGTCATGGATCCAACTCCTGAATCGATTCGAGATGCAGCTGCGCTGATCGCACAGTCCTCAAGTCCAGTTCTCTACGTTGGTGGCGGAATGATTAAATCCAACGCCTCAGCCGAACTCATGAAGTTGGCCGAACTTACCGGCGCTCCAGTTGTAACGACTCTTATGGCACTGGGTTCATTCCCCGATAGCCATCCGCAACACCTCGGTATGCCTGGCATGCACGGAACAGTTGCCGCTGTAACAGCGCTGCAAAAGGCAGATCTGCTAATAACTCTTGGTGCTCGCTTTGATGATCGAGTAACAGGAAAACTTTCATCCTTCGCACCGAATGCCAAAATTATTCATGCCGATATCGATCCTGCTGAAATTGGTAAGAATCGTGTCGTTGATGTCGCGCTCGTGGGTGACCTCAAAGCAACCATCAAAGCCTTGCTCCCAGAACTGCAATCACAATTTGCTAAGTCAAAGCCCGATCTTGGAGCCTGGTGGGCGCAGTGCAACAGCTGGCGTGCTCGCTATCCACTCGGATTTGATGAACCGACAGATGGCTCAGTCTCACCGCAATATGTAATTCAACGCTTAGGTCAGATCGCAGGACCTGATGCCATCTATGTTGCAGGTGTTGGTCAACATCAGATGTGGTCATCGCAATTTGTTAATTATGAGAAGCCTCGCACGTGGATCAACTCTGGAGGCCTCGGAACAATGGGCTTTGCGGTTCCTGCCGCGATGGGAGCCAAAGTTGGAGCGCCAGATACCGTTGTTTGGGCGATCGATGGCGATGGCTGCTTCCAGATGACCAATCAAGAACTCGTTACCTGTGCCCTCAACAATATTCCGATCAAGGTTGCGATCATCAATAACGAATCACTTGGCATGGTTCGCCAATGGCAAACCTTGTTCTACAACGAGCGTTACTCCAATACTGACCTTCATTCCAAGCGCATACCTGACTTTGCGAAGTTGGCCGAGGCAATGGGTTGCGTCGGTCTTCGTTGCGAAAGCAAGGAAGATGTAGATCGAGTCATCAATGAAGCAATGGCAATTAATGATCGACCAGTAGTTGTCGACTTCAGCGTTCATCGCGATGCAATGGTCTGGCCAATGGTTGCGGCCGGAACCTCGAACGACGACATCGTTATCGCCAAGTCGATGGCTCCTATCTGGGATTCACAGGAGTTATAAATGAGCACACATACACTCTCAGTCTTAGTCGAGAACAGCCCTGGAGTCCTGGCCAGAGTCGCTTCCCTATTCTCTCGCCGCGGATACAACATCGATTCATTGGCAGTCGGGCCAACAGAAGATCCAAATGTTTCGCGCATGACGATCGTTGTTAACGTTGAAGCGCATGCCCTCTCTCAAGTAATTCAACAGACCGACAAGCTGATCAATGTTTTGAGCATTATTGAACTTGATCCGATTGCATCCGTGCAGCGCGAGCTTCTGCTCGTCAAGGTAAGTACGACTCCCGAGAGTCGCTCGCAAGTTCTTGAGACAGTTCAACTTTTCCGCGCCAAGGTAGTCGACGTGGCACAAGATGCCGTCACCATCGAAGCGACAGGTAATAGCGAGAAGATTCAAGCGCTCTTGCGCGTTCTCGAGCCATACGGCATCAAAGAATTGGTCCAATCCGGTCTTGTAGCAATGGAGCGCGGATTGAAACCAGGAAAATCACAACAACCGGATCACGACTAAGAAAGGCAGACCCTAAAGTGGCTACCCAATATCACGATGAAGATGCAGATCTATCGATCATTCAATCAAAGAAAGTTGCTGTCATTGGTTATGGCTCACAAGGTCATGCACACGCACTGTCGCTACGCGATAGTGGAGTAGATGTCCGCATTGGTCTTGCTGAAGGTTCAGCATCACGCGCTAAGGCAGAGGCAGAAGGACTTCGCGTTCTCTCCGTTGCTGATGCAGTTAAAGAGGCAGATGTAGTAATGCTCCTTGCACCAGATCACGTACAGCGCCACATCTACAACGATTCAATCAAGCCGAACCTCAAGCCAGGCTCAGCACTCTTCTTCGGACACGGATTTAACATCCGCTTCGGTTACATCAAGCCAGAAGCGAATATCGATGTTGCGATGGTTGCACCAAAAGGCCCTGGCCACTTGGTACGTCGTGAGTATTCAGCCGGTCGTGGAGTTCCAGTACTTGTTGCAGTTGAGCAGGATGCGACTGGCAATGCCTGGCCTCTAGCTCTTTCATATGCCAAGGCGATCGGTGGATTGCGCGCCGGCGGAATCTTGACCACCTTTACCGAAGAGACCGAGACCGACCTGTTCGGTGAGCAATCTGTTCTCTGCGGTGGAGCATCACAACTCGTCCAATATGGTTTTGAGACCTTGATCGAGGCTGGTTATCAGCCTGAGGTTGCCTACTTTGAGTGCTTGCATGAGCTCAAGTTGATCGTGGACTTGATGTACGAGGGTGGAATTGCAAAGCAGCGCTGGTCGGTCTCAGATACCGCTGAGTTCGGTGACTATGTCTCTGGTCCACGCGTTATCGATCCAAGCGTGAAAGAGAACATGAAGGCCGTGCTTGCCGATATCCAGAACGGAACCTTTGCCGCTCGCTTCATTAACGACCAAGATGCAGGTGCACCTGAGTTCAAGGCGCTCCGTGCAAAAGGTGAGGCTCATCCAATTGAGGCGGTCGGTCGCGAACTTCGCAAGATGATGTCTTGGGTTAAGAGCTCAACAAAGGATGATTACAAGGAAGGATCTGCAGCCCGTGGCTAAGCCAGTTGTTTTGATCGCCGAGGAGTTAAGTCCCGCGACACTCGAAGCACTCGGACCTGACTTTGAGGTTCGCAATGTAGATGGCGCAAACCGCGCCGATCTTCTTGCCGCTCTTGCTGAAGGCGCCGATGCAGTCTTGATTCGCTCTGCAACCAAGATGGATGCAGAAGCAATTGCGGCCTCAAAGGGCCTCAAAGTAATTGCTCGCGCTGGAGTCGGTGTCGATAACGTCGACATTCCTGCTGCGACCGCCGCTGGAATCATGGTTGTCAATGCTCCTACTTCCAATATCGTAAGCGCAGCAGAACTTGCTATCGCACTCTTGTTAGCCTCGGCTCGTTTCGTCTCACCTGCTAATGCAGCGTTACGCGCTGGCAAGTGGGCCCGCTCCAAGTACACCGGCGCAGAATTGTTTGAGAAGACACTCGGAGTAGTTGGTTTCGGAAAGATCGGTCAGCTTGTAACCGCTCGCATGCAGGCATTTGGCATGAACGTTGTTGCTTACGATCCATATCTCTTGCCCGCACGTGCGGCTCAACTCGGTGTTCGCCTAGTCGAGCTCGATGAACTCTTGCGCATAAGTGATTTCATAACGATTCACCTTCCCAAGACCAAAGAGACCGCAAATCTCATTGGCGAGGAAGCACTCAAGAAGGTAAAGCCAAGCGTTCGCATTATCAATGCAGCTCGCGGTGGAGTTCTTGATGAGGCAGCTTTGTACACCGCTCTCGTTGAGGGTCGCGTTGCAGGTGCAGGTCTTGATGTATTCGCAACCGAGCCTTGTACAGACTCACCACTCTTCGCTCTCGATCAAGTTGTTGCAACACCTCACCTCGGAGCTTCAACTGATGAGGCGCAAGAGCGCGCAGGTATTGCAGTTGCGGTTTCGGTTCGCAAGGCGCTTTCTGGTGAACTTGTTCCAGATGCTCTTAACGTGAAGGGTGGAGCGATTCACGAAGATATTCGTCCCTCACTTCCACTCGTTGAGAAGATGGCACAGATTGCCACCATCATCGCTGGAGAACTACCTACCTCACTTGATGTTGAAGTCCGTGGAGATATCTCTGGTCATGACTCTTCAGTCCTTGCCACCAGCGTTCTTAAGGGAGCCCTTGTTGCCGTAGGCGCTGAGTCCGTGACTTACGTCAACGCACCTGGATTAGCTGCTGATCGCGGAATGACCTCTTCTGTTACTACCAACCCAGAGAGCCCGGAGTATCGCAGCATGATCTCTCTACGCGCTGCATTGCCAGATGGCCGTTCGATCGTCGTTGATGGAACCTTGATGGGTATTCGTCGCGTCGAGAAGATCATTGCTATCAACGGCTTTGATCTCGATCTTCCCCCAACTGAACACCTCTTGTTCTTGCAATATGCCGATCGTCCAGGCGTTGTTGGTGCAGTAGGTGGAATCATCGGAGGCGCTGGCATCAACATTGCTGGAATGCAGGTAGCTCGCAGCGAAGCTGGCGGACAAGCCCTCATGGCTCTCAACGTTGATTCTGCAATCTCTTCCGAGATTCTGGCAAAGGTATCGCAAGAGACCGGAGCGGATCTGGTTCGTACAGTTACCTTGGTTTCATAATGAAGGAATTCAAACTCGCAGTCATCGCTGGAGATGGAATCGGACCTGAGGTTGTTGCTGAAGGTCTCAAGGTTTTGGATAAGGTCGCGGCAAAGTACGACCTCTCCTTTACCAAGATTCATTACAACTTGGGTGCTGCTCACTGGCACGCAACCGGTGAAGTACTGAGCGATGAGACCATGGCAGAGATTGCGAAGGCAGATGTAATTCTGCTTGGTGCCGTGGGAGATCCAACCGTTCCTAGTGGAGTTTTGGAGCGCGGCTTACTCCTTAAATTGCGCTTCGCCTTCGATCAATATGTAAATCTTCGTCCCGCTAAATTGCATGCTGGTGTTAAATCACCTCTTGCAACACAAGCGTCGATTGATTTCGTGGTTGTTCGTGAAGGTACCGAAGGCCCATACGTTGGGGCCGGCGGAAACTTGGCATTTGGAACAGATGCAGAGATCGCAACTGAAGAGTCACTTAATACTCGTCGTGGTGCAGAGCGCGTCATCCGTGATGCCTTTGCTCGCGCCGCAGCTCGCCCTCGCAAAAAGTTGACGCTGGTTCATAAGAACAATGTCTTGACTCATGCTGGTGGGCTTTGGACTCGTACATTTAACGAAGTTGCAAAAGAGTTCCCTGATATCGCAACGGACTACATACACGTCGATGCCGCTTCTATGTTCTTCGTGACCAACCCAGAGCGCTTTGATGTTGTTGTTACCGACAATCTCTTCGGAGATATCTTGACTGATATCGCCGCAGCAATCTGCGGTGGTATCGGACTTGCCGCATCAGGCAATATCAATCCAACTCGTAAATTCCCATCTATGTTTGAGCCGGTCCATGGATCTGCTCCAGATATCGCAGGAAAATCACTGGCCGATCCAACTGCAACCGTAATGTCAGTTGCCATGTTGCTTGCCCACCTCGGGGAGCATGCCGCCGCCGCTGATGTTGAAAGTGCGGTAGCAGCAGATCTATTGGCTCGCGGTGACTCAAAGAGAAGTACAGTTCAAATCGGCGACGCGCTGGCAGGAGCTATCTAAATGAAGATCAATCTCAACCCAAATCAAAACCCAGCAAGCGATGCAGACCGCACTGCCAAAGTGGCAGCGGGAGGCTTCGGCAAGTACTACACCGACAACATGGTGATTGCTGAGTGGAGTGAAGCCACGGGTTGGGGTGATGCAGAACTACGTGCATATGGTCCGATTTCAATCGACCCAGCAACATCAGTGCTGCATTATGGTCAGGAGATCTTTGAAGGCCTTAAGGCTTACAGCCAACCTGATGGGGGAGTAAGTCTCTTCCGTCCAGAGGCAAATGCCGAACGCTTTCGCAAGAGCGCGATTCGTCTGGCTCTGCCAGAACTCCCTATTGAAGATTTCGTTGCAACAGTTGAGGCGCTGGTCCGCCAAGACATCAAATGGGTTCCACAGAATGTTGGTGAGTCTCTTTACATTCGTCCATTTATGTTTGCTAGCGAGGTCGGACTTGGCGTTCGCCCAAGCAATCACGCGACTTACATGGTGATTACAACTCCCGCATCTGCATATTTCAATCCTGGTAAGGCAGTTACCGTTTGGATTTCTACCGAATATGTCCGTGCTGCGCCTGGAGGAACAGGCGCTGCCAAGACAGGTGGAAACTACGCTGGATCTTTATTAGCCCAGAAACAGGCTGCACAAGAGGGATGCGATCAGGTTGTCTGGCTCGACTCCCAAGAGCGTAAATGGGTCGAGGAGATGGGTGGAATGAACCTTTACTTTGTTAAAGGTAAGGGAAGCGATGCAACCATCTTTACTCCGAAGTTAACTGGAACTCTGCTTGCAGGAATAACTCGCGACTCAATTCTCACTGTAGCTAAGGACCTGGGATACAAGGTTGAAGAGGGAATGATCTCCACCGATGATTGGCGCGATGGAATTGCTAGTGGCGAGATCTCCGAGATCTTTGCCTGCGGAACCGCCGCCGTTGTTTCACCAGTCGGCGCTGCTAAGAGTGCACAAGGCACTTGGGTTACCGGAGATGGTCAGCCTGGTCCAATCACAATGCAGATTCGTGAAACATTGCTCGGAATTCAACATGGCACGATTGAAGATAAACACGGTTGGAACAAGCGGGTTTCTTAATGCCAGTCTCTGACGCCTTTCATATTTACGACACCACCCTGCGCGACGGCGCGCAGCAGGAGGGTTTAAATCTCTCTGTCCATGACAAGTTGGCGATTGCGCGCCACTTGGATGACCTGGGTGTTGGATTTATTGAAGGTGGATGGCCTGGAGCTAATCCCAAGGACACTGAGTTCTTTAAATTAGCTCAGACCGAATTGAAACTAAAGAACGCCACCTTTGTTGCCTTTGGAGCAACACGTCGTCCAGGAGTTCAAGCGGCAGATGATCTACTTCTGCGTGCACTTCAAGATTCGGGAGCGCCTGCTGTAACACTGGTAGCCAAGAGCCATGATCGCCACGTGGAGTTAGCTCTTAAAACAACGCTCGATGAGAACCTCGAGATGATTCGCAGTTCCATTAAGTTCTTGCGCGATGGCGGGCAACGAGTATTTCTCGATGCTGAACATTTCTTCGATGGATATCGCTCTAATAAAAATTATGCTCTAGAAGTGGTTCGCGTTGCGGCAGAGGCAGGCGCCGATGTTGTTGCGTTGTGCGACACCAACGGAGGGATGCTCCCAACCGAACTCACTGATGTTGTGCATGAAGTCTTGCATGGCTCATCCGCGCGCCTAGGAATTCATTGCCACAATGACACTGGTTGTGCCATCGCAAATTCACTCGCTGCTGTCTCTGCGGGAGTAACACATGTTCAAGGCACTCTCAATGGATATGGCGAACGTACTGGTAACGCTGATCTCGTCAGCATCATCGCAAATCTGGAATTGAAGTTGAAGAAGCCAGTTCTTCCAGAAGGCGCATTGCGTGAGTCATTCAGAATTTCACATGCAGTTGCAGAGGTTACAAATGTCGCACCTAGTGCTCGCCAACCTTATGTCGGCACATCTGCCTTCGCTCATAAAGCAGGGCTGCATGCAAGTGCAATCAAAGTGGATCCAGCGATGTACCAGCATGAAGATCCAGCCAGCGTTGGAAACGATATGCGCATGTTGGTTTCGGAGATGGCAGGGCGTGCCTCAATCGAATTGAAATCACAAGAACTTGGCATTGATCTTGGTGGAGACAAAGCCGTTGTATCGCGCGTTGTAGAGCGCGTCAAGGAGATGGAATCGCGCGGATTTACCTTTGAAGCGGCAGATGCCTCCTTTGAACTCTTGCTCCGTGAAGAGATTTCGGGCAAGCGCGCCGATTTCTTCACGATTGAAGATTGGCAGACGACTGTTGATGGTGACGCCCGCGGGGGAGTTACTTCGAAGGCGACGGTCACTCTCACCGCTCATGGCGAGAGCATTGTTACGACTGGCACCGGGAATGGTCCTGTTAACGCAATTGATACCGCGCTCCGCTCTGGCCTCAAGAAGTTCTATCCAGAACTCGAGAAGTTAGAGCTGACCGACTACAAAGTTCGTATTTTGGAAGGTCGTCTCGGAACAGGCGCTGTGACCCGGGTATTAGTTGAAACCAGCGATAGCGATGGTTCATGGACCACAGTTGGAGTTCATGAGAACGTGATTGCAGCCTCGGCGATGGCGCTTGAAGATGCCGTGACCTATGGGCTCCTACGTCAGGGACGTAAACCCGAGTAGCCTTTCAGGCATGAGTTCGGAGTTAATAGCGCAGTACGAAGAGCACCTGGTGCTTGTGCGCAATCTGGCTGAAAACTCCATCAAAGGTTATGTCAGTGATCTGGAATCTTTTCTTAAGCATTTAGAGAAGTTGAAAATCGAGGAGTTCTCTCAACTCGAGCTCACACATATTCGCTCGTGGTTAGCAGAGCTGCAGATGTCTGGTGCCGCTCGCTCAACGATGGCGCGGCGAATAGTTTCTATTAGAGCTTTTACTTATTGGGCTGCCAGTCAAGGTTGGATCAAAAGCGATTTGGGTGCAGAGCTTGCAATTCCAAAACCACATCGCACCTTGCCTGAAGTTCTAGATATTGCCGATACTGAAACAGTTCTGGCGAGCGTCCAAGCACGAGCAAGCGAAGATCCCACACCGATAACGATTAGAGATTTGGCGCTTATCGAAGTCTTATATGCCACTGGAATTCGCGTCTCCGAAATTTGTGGCCTTGATCTGCGATCGATTGATGAATCACGAAACACGCTGCAGGTCATGGGTAAGGGCAGCAAGGAACGTGTCGTCCCAATGGGAATTCCGGCGATGAACGCTCTGCGTAATTATTTGGCAGTTGGTCGCCCCGAACTCGTCACCGAAAAATCGGGGAGCGCGGTCTTCCTGGGATCTCGCGGGAGTCGAATTGATCAAAGGACGGTCCGCGAGGTCGTTTATGAGGCGATGGCTTCGGTTGGTTCCAAGATGGGACCGCACGGGCTGCGCCATACCGCTGCCACCCACCTCTTAGAGGGCGGAGCGGATTTACGCACGGTTCAGGAGATTTTGGGCCATTCTTCGCTCGCGACTACTCAGATTTATACCCATGTATCGCCAGAGAGGCTGCAAAAGGCCTTCGATACCGCTCACCCAAGGGCCTGATTTTAAGTTAGCCACCATCGCCCCATAGAATTACCCCCAGCAGATCGCAAGATCTGACTTCACGCATCTAGTCGAATTTTCGGATACCCGATCTTTTGATAACCAATTCGGTCTCGCCCACAAGGTGAGTCGGTGCCCAGATGCTAGGGAATCGGCAGATTGCCGCTTCGACAACCGAGTGCATGCGCTACTGCATGCAATAAAGGAGAGTGCCGCCATGGCGGTTGTAACAATGCGAGAACTCCTCGACAGCGGAGTCCATTTCGGACATCAGACCCGTCGTTGGAACCCAAAGATGAAGCGCTTTATTTTTGCTGAGCGCAATGGCATCTACATCATCGATATCCAACAGTCACTTGGCTTGATCGATTCAGCCTATGACTTCATCAAAGACACCGTTGCAAAGGGTGGACATATCCTCTTTGTTGGAACCAAGAAGCAAGCTCATCAACCAATCATCGAGCAAGCAGCTCGCGTCGGTATGCCATATGTAACCGAGCGTTGGTTGGGTGGAATGTTGACCAATTTCCCAACTGTCTACAAGCGTATTCAACGCCTCAAGGAGCTTGAGCAACTTGAGCAGAAGAATGATCAAGTTTTAACAAAGAAGGAGCTCTTGGTTCTTCGTCGCGAGCGCGAGAAGCTCACCAAGAACCTTGAAGGTATTCGCAACATGACCAAGTTGCCTAGCGCAATTTGGGTAGTTGATACCAAGAAGGAGCACCTCGCTGTTGCCGAAGCTAAGAAGCTCGGTATTCCTGTCGTTGCAATCTTGGATACCAACTGCGATCCAGATGAAGTTGACTACAAGATTCCAGGTAACGACGATGCAATCCGTTCTATCGGACTATTGACTCGCGTCATTGCAGATGCTGCTGTTGCTGGTCTTGCTGCTCGCTCTGCTGCTGCAGCTGCCGTTGCTGACAAGGTTGCTCCTGCAGATGAGACTTTCGTAGAAGTAGAGACAGCTCTTGCTGCAACAGAAGCGCCTGCTGCAGAGGCAGTAGAAACACCAGTAACTGAAGAAGTAAAGGGAGAATAATTCGTGGCTTCATATACAGCTGAAGATGTAAAGCGTCTGCGTGAGGCGACTGCCGCCGGCATGCTTGACTGCAAGAAGGCGCTTGATGAGGCCGATGGCAACTTTGAAAAGGCCGTTGAGATCATCCGCGTTAAGGGACTCAAGGGAGTTACCAAGCGCGAAGGTCGTACAACTTCTAACGGAGTAGTACTCGGTAAGGCCGAAGGCAATCTCGGCGTGCTTCTTGAACTTGCTTGCGAGACAGATTTCGTAGCAAAGGGTGAGCGCTTTGTTGAGTTGGCCGAGGAACTTTTGGCACATCTCTTCACAACAAAGATCAGCGATCTCAGCGCTTTCTTGGCGTCCACGCTTCCTTCCGGTGCAACCGTTCAGGCTCGCATCGATGAGGGCAACGCGACTTTGGGCGAGAAGATCGAACTCCGTCGCATTGCAGTATTAGAGGGTGCACCAGTAGCTATCTACCTGCACCGCACTAATCCTGATCTTCCACCACAACTTGGTGTCTTGGTTCAAACAACCACTGAGGCTCCAGAGGCTGGTAAGGATGTTGCACAGCACATCGCCGCATTCGCACCTCTCTACCTCAACCGTGAGTCGGTTCCAGCAGAGGCGATCGAGAACGAGCGCCACATCGCTGAAGAGACCGCTCGCAACGAGGGTAAGCCAGAGGCTGCAATCGAGAAGATTGTTGCTGGTCGAGTAACAGGATTTGTGAAGGAAGTTAGCCTTTTGGAGCAGGCCTTTGCTAAGGATGCTAAGAAGACGGTTCAACAAGTTCTCGATGAGGCAAAGACCGCCGTGTCGGCGTTTCACCGTTTCCGAGTTGGACAGTAATCTCAGCACTGTAAATAAATCCTCTTAAACTTAAGGAGCACTCGCCTATGACCAGATCCGGTTATAAGAGAGTGCTCCTTAAACTTTCTGGAGAAGTATTTGGTGGTGCCAAGGGCATCGGTGTTGATCCCGATGTTGTTCACGATATCGCTGGTCAAATCGCTGAGGTAGTTCGCGGTGGCACCCAGATCGCAATTGTTGTTGGCGGTGGAAATTATTTCCGTGGAGCTGAACTTCAGCAGCGCGGTATGGATCGCGCACGTGCCGACTACATGGGAATGCTTGGCACAGTCATGAACTGCCTCGCTCTTCAAGATTTCTTGGAGAAAGAGGGGATTGAGACTCGCGTTCAAACCGCGATCACCATGGGTCAGGTCGCTGAGCCGTATATTCCTCGCCGCTCCATCCGCCACCTCGAAAAGGGTCGCGTTGTAATTTTTGGTGCTGGTGCGGGCATGCCTTTCTTCACTACAGATACCGTCGCAGCGCAGCGCGCCCTCGAAATCGGCGCCGAGGCGCTTCTTCTCGCAAAGAGCGGGGTAGATGGTGTCTACACGGCAGACCCTAAGAAGGATTCAGCTGCCACTAAATATGACTCCATCAGTTTTGATGAGGTCATCGCCAAATCACTCGCCGTGGCTGATGCCGCAGCCTTTAGCCTCTGCCGTGAAAATAATTTGCCGATCATCGTCTTTGATCTCAAAAATAGGGGAAATATCGCCCGGGCTGTCCGCGGCGATGCAATTGGTACCCTTGTCTCCTAGCTTTGACTCGAGAAATTTCGTCCTAAGCACCAGGGAGCAAGATGTCTGATTTAGCAACTACGTTGGCCGATGCTAGCGACAAGATGAGCAAGGCCGTAGAAGTAGCGAAGGAAGACTTCGGTTCCATCCGCACCGGTCGGGCCCACCCAGCTATGTTCCAGAAGATCATGGTCGACTACTACGGCACCTACACGCCTTTGGCGCAGCTGGCGACCTTCCAAGTCCCTGAAGCCCGAATGGCGATCATCTCTCCCTTCGATAAGAGCGCGATGGCCTCTATCGAGAAGGCGATTCGTGACTCAGATCTAGGTGTAAATCCCGCAAATGATGGCGCCGTGATCCGGGTTAATTTCCCTCAACTCACTGAGGAACGCCGCAAGGACTTCATCAAGGTTGCTCGTACAAAGGCTGAAGAGTCTCGCGTATCGATTCGTAACATCCGCCGTGCCGCCAAGGAGACGATGGAGAAGCTCGAGAAAGATGGCGAGATCGGCAAGGACGATCTCTCTCGCTCCGAGAAAGATCTCGAGAAGATTACCGCCGATCATGTAGCGAAGATTGATGAACTCTTAAAGCACAAGGAGACCGAACTTCTCGAGGTGTAAAGACACCTCCAGGGTTTACCTCGAAATGGATGATCTGAATTCGATAAACGACGCGATTAATAAGCGCGCTGGAAGGCAACTTCTTCCATCTATCGCCGTGTCGATTGTCATGCTGGCCGCAATCTTTGGAACCCTCAAGTTAGACCCCATATTTTTTGCAGCTCTAGTTTGGATTGTCATAGTCCTCGCTATTCGGGAGATCGTAAGCGCCTTCAAATCCGCCGGAATCGAACTTCCGCAGTTCCCACTTTATGTTGCCTCTACGGGAATTATGTTTGCAACCTGGTTTGGACATATCGAAGGACTTTCGGTCTCACTCGCCGTTGCGATTCCTAATGTCGTCGTTTATCTGCTCTTTCAAACACCCAAAGATTTCGTACGTCGATCTTCATCTGCCGTATTTGCGATCTTCTACATTCCATTCTTGGCTGGATTCGTCTTGCTCTTGGCGCATTCTCCAAGCCCCATATCGAAGATATTTACCCTGGTTGTACTCGTAAGCTTCAACGATACCTTCGCATATTTTTCTGGCGTGCTCTTTGGCAAACATCCAATGGCGCCGCATGTAAGCCCCAAGAAGACATGGGAAGGTCTCGCTGGTGCGATCATCGCAACCACAATCGGGGCCGGTTTTGTCTTTGTATATGTGTTAGATGATCGCTGGTGGTTCGGCGCTATCGTCGGAGTTCTCGGGGTTATTACTGCAACGTGTGGTGATCTCATTGAGTCTGCGGTAAAACGCGACCTGCAGATCAAAGATATGGGAACCATCCTGCCCGGCCATGGCGGCATCCTCGATCGCGTCGATTCTTTACTCTTCACAGCACCATCTGTCTGGTTCATCTTCGAACTCATATGGCACTTCAAGTTATAAGGCGGAAAAAATGAGCGAAGATAACTCCTTAAAGCTAGTTTTTGACGAGCCTAAACAGCGCGTAAAGCCCCCACGCCACTTTGCCGATTTAGATCCCAAGGGCCGCAGAGAGCTGGCAGTAGAACTAGGTATTCCAGCATTTCGGGCTAATCAAGTAGCAACCCATTTCTTTACTCATCACAATGATGACACTGAGTCATGGAGTGATATTCCTAAAGAGATGCGCGCCTTGATGGCCGAGAAATTCACTCCGAAATTGATCACGTTGGTTCGCTCTATCGAGTGCGATGGTGGGACCACCCGCAAGGATCTCTGGCGTCTCCATGATGGAGTGCTCGTTGAGAGCGTCTTGATGCGATACAGCGATCGCACGACAGTCTGCATCTCTTCACAGGCTGGATGCGGAATGAACTGTCCATTCTGTGCGACAGGACAGGCGGGGCTTACTCGCAACCTCACCGCCGGTGAGATCACTGCTCAAGTTGTTGCAGCTGCTCGCATATGCGCTGCTGGAGAACTTCCAGGTGGACCAACGCGACTCTCAAACGTGGTCTTCATGGGAATGGGCGAGCCACTGGCCAATTACAACGCGGTGATTCGCACGGTACGTAATATCACTGCTCCGCAACCAGATGGACTTGGAATCGGGGCGCGATCTGTCACCGTTTCTACAGTGGGTCTCGTCAATGGAATTGAAAAATTGATGGGCGAAGATATTCCAGTAACTCTTGCAGTATCACTTCACACGCCAGATGATGAACTGCGCGATACCTTGGTACCAATTAATTCACGCTGGAAGGTAAAAGAGGTGTTGGCTGCTGCTGATGCTTATGCAGAGAAGACCGGGCGACGTTACTCAATCGAGTATGCGCTCATCCGCGATATCAATGATCAGGCCTGGCGCTCAGACTTATTAGGTCGCTTACTAAAGAACCGCAATGCCCACGTCAATCTCATTCCGCTTAATCCAACTCCTGGCTCTAAATGGACCGCCTCACGTCCCGCAGATGAAGCTACCTTCGTCTCGATTTTGGAGAGTTATGGAGTTCCTGTCACCGTGCGTGATACGCGTGGGCGTGAAATTGATGGCGCGTGTGGTCAGCTCGCTGCAGCAGAACTCAACAACACCTCTCCTGCAAAGTAGGGGAAGATATACCTATGCGTGACATTGTCATCTTGGGCTCGACAGGCTCTATTGGTGTCCAAGCGCTTGAGGTCATCGCTGCCAATCCTGATGCTTTTCGAGTTATTGCGCTAGCTGCAGGCAGTTCCAACATTCCTGCTTTGGTGGCTCAGGCAGAAAAATTTGGAGTGGGTGTAATTGGCGTAAGTGGAAATGGAGAACTCGCTCGCGAACTTACTTCATCTATTCAAGTAATAGATGGTGCGGGAGCTGCTTCGGAGATCGCTTCGATTCCCTGCGACATTGTTCTCAATGGCATCACTGGCTCGATTGGGCTCGGACCGACTCTGGCCGCGCTAGCGGTGGGCAATAAAGTTGCTCTCGCAAATAAAGAGTCACTAGTTGCAGGTGGGGATTTAGTTACTGCCTTTGGTTTAGATCGCATCATTCCGGTGGACTCTGAACATAGCGCGCTCTATCAATGCTTTATGGCAGGTACCAAGTCGGAGGTCAAGAGAGCGATCCTCACCGCAAGTGGCGGCGCTTTTCGAGATCGCGGCGATCTATCTAGTGTCACATTGCCTGAAGCGCTGGCGCATCCCACATGGTCTATGGGTCCAGTCGTCACCATCAACTCTGCAACACTAGTAAATAAAGGTCTTGAAATTATTGAAGCGCATTACTTATTTGATCTTCCATACGAAAAGATTGAAGCTGTTATTCATCCGCAGTCGTACATTCATTCGATGGTCGAATTTATAGATGGTTCCACGATCGCTCAATTGAGTCCGCCGAATATGAAAGGCCCTATCGCTTATGCGCTAGGTGCGCCTCATAGGACTGCTAAAGCGACTTCTCCGGTTGATTGGACTATGACCCAGACATGGAACTTTGCTCCGATTGATGAGAGTCGTTTTCCCGCCATCAATTTAGCGCGCCACTGTGGATCGCGCGGAGGGGGATTGCCGGCAGTATTCAACGCTGCTAATGAGGTGGCTGTCGCAGCATTTATGAGCGGTGAACTTGCATTTACCTCTATCGTCGAAGTTGTCGCTGAAACAGCAGCCCGACTTGATTCCATAGCAAACTCTAAGGTGCGTGACCTCTCAGATGTCAGTGCGATAGAGGATGATGCACGCCAGGTCGCTGGATTACTAGTGCAGGGGAAGAAATAATGTTGCAAGCTCTTGGTGTGCTCGCCTTTGTGGTGGCTCTACTTATTTCTGTCATGGTTCATGAGTTTGGACATTTCTTCTTTGCCAAAAAATTTGGAATGAAGGTGACGGAATTCTTCCTGGGTTTTGGCTACAAGATCTGGTCCTTTACACGTGGTGAGACCGAGTTCGGCGTAAAGGCGATTCCCGCCGGCGGTTACTGCCGCATCGTAGGAATGTCCACCGAAGAAGAGTTAAGTCCAGAGGAAGAACCACGGGCCTTCGTCAAAGCTTCTGCACCACGTCGCTTGGTCGTACTTGGGGCGGGTTCGGTCAGCCACTTTATTATCGGATTCTTCCTATTATTTGTAATCTTCTTTGGCATCGGAGTTTCAACCACCCTGCCGGTTATTGATCAAGTCCTGCCCTGTATCAATACCAGCGCCACTTCCAGTGCATGTACTGCAGGTGCCACGACATCTCCTGCAAAGAGCTCGGGACTCTTAGCTGGTGATCGGATCATCTCAATCAACGGCAAAGTCGTTAAGGACTGGAACGCTGATATTCAGGTGATTCGCAATTCGGCAGATAAGCCAGTTACTTTAAAGATTAATCGCGCTGGTCAGTTACTCACACTGGTGGTTACACCAAAACAAGTTACCGTTGCTGGCAAGAGTTATGGGATGCTCGGAATCATTAGCAAGATCGGATTACAACGTGAAGGCATAGTCACCTCCTTGCATGAAACCTGGTCACTTGGATCGAATTTCTTCTCCACCTCCATTAAGTCTTTAGTCACGCTCCCAAGCAAGGTGCCGGCGCTCTTTCGCCAAACCTTCTTAGGTGCCAAACGCGATGCCAATGGATTGGTAGGAGTAGTTGGCGTGGCTCAGGCAACTGCCGCTACTGCTAGCGATCACGCCCTCTCCTTCGGAGATAAGCTCGAGACCTTCTTGCTGATTATCGCCAGCCTTAACATATTTGTGGGAATCTTCAACTTATTGCCGTTGCTCCCGTTAGATGGGGGTCACATGGCGGTCGCCATTATTGATGGAGTTCGTAGATCGAACGCACGTAGACGTGGACGCCCTGCTCCTGCCCCAATTGCGCTAGAGAAATTGATGCCGCTCACCGCAGTGGTATTTATTTTCCTCGTTGGGCTCTCATTGATGTTGCTCGCAGCCGATATCTTCAATCCAGTTCACTTCAATCTCTAATTTGAGGCAGAATAAAGCCATGGTCGATCTTGGAATTCCATCAGCCCCACTCCCAACCCTGGCTCCACGCCGCAAGAGCAAGCAGCTTAAAGTAGGCAATGTTTTGGTAGGCGGAGATGCCCCCGTAAGCGTGCAGTCGATGTGCACCACCCTGACCTCGGATGTAAATGCGACGCTACAGCAGATCGCAGAACTCACCGCTTCCGGTTGCCAAATAGTCCGAGTTGCTGTTCCGAGCCAAGATGATGCCGATGCTCTCAAGGCGATCGCCAAGAAATCACAAATCCCTGTTATCGCAGATATCCACTTCCAACCTAAGTACATTTTCGCCGCAATCGATGCCGGTTGCGCCGCAGTCCGCGTTAACCCTGGCAACATCAAGCAGTTTGATGACAAAGTGAAGGAAGTTGCTAAGGCGGCGGGTGATGCTGGTATTCCGATCCGCATCGGCGTGAACGCTGGATCGCTCGACCCACGACTTTTAGCCAAATATGGCAAGGCAACACCAGAGGCGCTCGCTGAGTCTGCCTTATGGGAAGCATCGCTCTTTGAAGAACATGGTTTTTCAGATATCAAGATCTCGGTTAAACACCATGACCCAGTAACTATGGTCAAGGCATATCGTCTCTTGGCCGCTAAGTGCGATTACCCGTTGCACCTAGGCGTTACCGAAGCCGGACCGATCTTCCAAGGCACCATCAAGTCAGCAACAGCCTTTGGAATTTTGTTGGCTGAGGGAATCGGCGACACCATTCGCGTCTCGCTCTCGGCTCCACCTGTTGAAGAGGTCAAGGTCGGAATCTCGATTCTCGAATCTCTCAACCTGCGTCAACGCAAACTCGAGATCGTCTCATGCCCATCCTGTGGTCGCGCTCAAGTCGATGTCTACTCATTGGCCGAAAAAGTTCAGGCCGGTCTGCAAGGCATGACCGTGCCACTTCGCGTGGCTGTCATGGGTTGCGTGGTCAATGGTCCCGGCGAAGCTCGCGAGGCAGATCTCGGAGTTGCATCAGGCAATGGCAAGGGTCAGATCTTTGTGAAGGGTGAGGTCATCAAGACCGTGCCCGAGTCAGAGATCGTAGAAACACTGATCTTTGAGGCCAATCGTTTGGCCGATGAGATGGCTGCCGCAGGCGTCGCCTCTGGCACACCAACAGTCAACGGTCTATAACCCTTATTGCCTCAGATAAGGTTCTCGCATGTTGCGAATGTCGACCTTATTGCTGCGCACTCTGCGCGATGACCCTGCTGATGCTGAGGTAGCGAGCCATCGTCTCCTCGTTCGCGCTGGATATGTTCGCCGCGTTGCCGCCGGAATCTACTCATGGCTCCCATTGGGATATCGCACCTATCGAAATATCGAGAAGGTCATCCGCGAGGAGATGGATAAAGCTGGATTTCAAGAAGTTCACTTTCCCTCACTCTTGCCACGCGAACCATATGAAGAGACCAACCGTTGGACCGAATACGGCCCCGATCTCTTTCGCTTGAAGGACCGTAAAGGCAATGACTATTTACTAGGTCCCACCCACGAAGAGATGTTTACCCTGATGGTCAAGGGCGAGTTCTCCTCGTATAAAGATCTACCTCTATCGATCTATCAAATTCAGACTAAGTTCCGCGATGAACCACGCCCACGCAGTGGAATCATCCGCGGTCGCGAATTTGTGATGAAAGATTCTTACTCCTTTGATATCGATGACGCTGGCCTCGAGGCCTCCTATCAACGCCACCGCGAGGCATATATCCAGACATTTAATCGCTTGGGCTTGAAATTCAACATTGTCTCTGCGATGTCAGGTGCAATGGGTGGCTCAAAGTCCGAAGAGTTTCTAGCCCCTTGCCCAACCGGTGAAGACACTTATGTTCTCTGCGAGTCATGCGGATATGCAGCAAACGTTGAAGCAATGGTGACCAAGGTCGCCGCTTACTCCGGATCGACTCCGCCTCCGCTGGAAGTTTTCGACTCACCTAATACTCCAACGATCGACTCATTGGTAGAGCTGGTTAATTCGCGTTATGGCGAGCAGATCACCGGAGCCGATACCTTGAAGAATGTTCTTCTGATGGCAGATGGTGAAGCAATTTCAATCTTGGTCCCTGGCGATCGCGAAGTTGATTTAAAGCGCGTTGGTGCAAACCTTGCGGGAGTCCAAGATCTGCGACTCTTTGAAGATGAAGATTTTGCCAAATTCCCTGGCCTCGTTAAGGGTTACGTGGGACCACAAGATGCAGAACGTCTTGGAATCAAGGTCTACGCCGATCCGCGGATCGTGATTGGTTCACATTGGATCACGGGTGCCAATCTCCGTGAGAAGCATGCTCGCTTTGTGACACATGGCCGTGACTTTAATGTGATCGCATTCGTTGAGGCGGCAGAAGTTAAGGCGGGGGATCCTTGCCCACAATGCGACACCCCAGTAGTTATCGACCGCGCCATTGAGATCGGTCATATCTTCCAATTGGGTCGCAAATATGCGCAGGCGCTCGGTCTCACAGTATTAGATCAAAATGGAAAGTCCCAAGTCGTCACCATGGGCTCCTATGGCATCGGTGTATCTCGTGCCGTGGCTGCTATTGCAGAACAAAGTTATGACGAACTCGGACTTAACTGGCCTCGTGAGATTGCTCCTGCAGAGATTCACCTGGTCGCAGCTGGCAAGGATGACTCCATCTTTGATTTCGCGCAGAAACTATCTGGCGACTTAGAAGAAGCCGGACTCACCGTACTCCTGGATGACCGTCGCGATGCAAGTGCCGGCGTTAAATTCAAGGATGCAGAGTTAATTGGTATTCCATACATTGTGATCGTTGGAAAATCCTTGGCCGAAGGCAAGATTGAATTCCGCGTGCGCAACACTGGGTCCAAAGAGGAATTTTCTGCCGACTCCGCTGTTGCTGAAATTCTCGACGCAATCAATTAGTTCATGTCAGTCCTTACATTTCTATTCCTGGCATTAGCCTCTGGTTTTGCTGGTTTTGTTGATGCCGTTGCCGGCGGGGGAGGGNTGGTACAACTTCCTGCGCTCCTTATTGGGATATCCAACAAGCCAATACCTATGATTTTAGGAACCAACAAAATTCCTTCAATCTTTGGAACCTCAAGCGCCGCTGCTAATTACTTCAAGAAGGTGAGACCTGACTTACGTCTCACCATCTCAATGGCACTACCCGCATTTATTGGTTCGATCGCTGGAGCAAAACTTGCCTCGCACTTTCCCACCAAAGTTTTTCATCCGCTGATTCTTACCTTGCTTGTTCTCGTGGGGATCTACACCTGGCGCAAACCCAACCTGGGACTCGATGAGAGTTTGCGATACACACATAAGACAAGACTCTGGATAGTAGCTGCCTGCGGTTTATTAATCGGTTTTTATGATGGGCTCTTCGGTCCCGGTACAGGGACATTTCTCGTCTTTCTTCTAGTGATAGTTGTCGGATACGAATTTCTCAAGGCGAGTGCCACTGCAAAGTTGGTAAATATTGCTACCAATTTTGGTGCCATCGTTACCTTCCAACTCACCGGTCATATCTGGTGGCGCCTTGGCTTAGCTCTGGCTTTTGCAAATGTAACGGGCGCTCTTATTGGGTCTAGGCTCGCCATCCGCGGCGGCTCCCCCTTGGTGCGAAGGATCTTCCTACTGGTCGTGGCGGCTCTCATTGCTAAGTTGAGTTATGATTGGATCTATAACTAAATAGCGGAAAGAGAGCCAGTAATGAGCGTTATAGAGGCTGTAATAGAAGCAATCAAGCCAATAATTGAGGCATCTGGCATCTACTTAGAAGAGGTCACCTTGACCGGTGGTTCACCCACCACTCTTACCGTTATCGTTGATAGCGATACCCACCTCAATCTTGATCAAGTCACAGTTGTAACTAAAGAAATTTCCGAGATCCTAGAAAAATTACCTGAACTCGGTGAGACCCCATTTACCTTAGAGGTCAGTTCTCCCGGTATTGATCGCCCGCTTACACTTCCGCGACACTGGCGCAAGAATCAGGGACGACTTGCAACGATCGTGCTCCACAACGGAAATTTAGTTAAAGGTCGTATCGGCGGCCTGAGCGATGCAGATATCGCTATTGACGAGGATGTAATTCCGCTCGCCGACATTGCAAAGGCCCACGTTGAAATTGAATTTAAATCCCTGAAGAAGGGTGACGAGTAATGAGTGTTGATGTTGATGCGCTGTTAGCAATGACAGTCGAGAAGGGAATCCCTCTCGAAAAACTCATTAACTCGATCGAGCAGACCGTTACTGAAGGTTATGCAGAGTTGCCTGAAGCTATGCCGCAGGGTCGCGCCGTCCTTAATCGTCAAAATGGCGAAATTTTGATTCACGTTCCGCAATTTAATGATGAAGGTATTTACACCGAAACAATCACGCATATGCCAGAAGGTTTTGAGGCAAAGATCAAGTCGATCGTTCGCAAGGTCCTCAAAGAGAAGATGCGGGCTCAGAACGACGCCGGCATCGTCGCAGAATTTACTGGCAACGTTGGTGACATTATTTCTGGAATTGTGCAGCAGGGTCGCGATCAGAGCATCATCTATGTCGATTTAGGAAAAGTTGAGGGTAAAATTCCTCTCAACGAGCAGGTTCCGACCGAGAAATATAAACACGGTGATCGTATAAAGGCTTACGTCGTTGATGTCCGCCAGGGCGAAAAAGGTCCCGAGGTTACGCTTTCACGCACCCACCCGATGTTCGTAAAGATGCTCTTTAATCTTGAAGTCCCTGAACTCAAAGATCGCACGGTTGAAATCGTCGGAGTCTCTCGTGAACCAGGTCAGCGCTCCAAAGTGTCAGTGCGTTCTAACCGCGCTGGAGTTAGTCCCAAAGGCGCATTGATCGGCCCAATGGGAGCTCGCTCGAAAGCGGTCACCGATGAGCTCAATGGCGAGAAGATCGATATCGTGGATTTCTCGGAGGATCCGACTGTTTACGTTGCTAGCGCTCTGGCCCCAGCCAGAGTCACCAGCGTTGAGATCGTCGACCTGGAGGCTAAGTCGGCCAAGGTCATCGTCCCTGATTTTCAACTCTCCCTTGCCATCGGAAAAGATGGCCAAAATGTCCGCTTAGCGGTCAAACTGACCGGATGGCGTATGGATATTCATCCCGACAATCCCGTTGAGCGCTTGCTCAAGCCCAGCGATATCGCCAAAGCTCAAGCGGCGGCAGAGCTTGCGGAGGCCACCGCGGCCGAGGAATTACGCCTCTCAGCGGAGAGCGAGTAAGGTTCTCCGTAATGGTTCCAAAGGCAACCCAAATGAGAAGTTGTGTCGCCTGTAGGGGTCGGGAGAGTTCGAAAGAACTTCTCCATCTAGTTCTCATCGAGGATCGGGTAACGCCAGATCCGAAGCGAGTTCTACCAGGTCGAGGAGCATGGCTACACCCGAATTGTTTCGAGTTGGCGGTGCAGAGACGTTCATTCGGTCGGGCCTTTAAGTCCGGCGGAGAACTTTTCACCCAAGACCTTGAGCAGTTTTTGAACGAAAGTTAGAAAAAAAGTTTGATCCATCATAAGGAGCAAAAATGAAGGCATACATACAATCATGAGCACCGCGCGCTCATGAGTAAGGCACTTATTTAGGCTTCGGCGATAGACGCAGGGGCCGAGAACCAGGAAGGCAACTGTGGCAAAGGTCCGCGTTTACGAGTTAGCAAAAGAATTAGGGCTCGACAGTAAAGAGCTCCTCACCAAGTTACAAGAAGTTGGCGAGTTCGTTAAGTCAGCATCATCAACGGTAGAAGCACCTGTCGTGCGTAAGTTGATGGAGAAGTTCCCCGACATGAAACCTGCCGAGGGCGCTCCAGCGAAGAAGGCGACAGCCAAAAAAGCTGCTCCTAAGAAGGCTGAACCAACTCAAGCTGAGATCGATGCTGCCATCGCGCAGCTCGATGAGAGCACAAGAAACCAGTTAGGTATTTCCGCGGGATCGACGGCGCCAGTCTCTGCCGTCCCTCGTCCACCTGCTCCACCAGTTGCACCTAGGCCGGCTGCTCCAGTTGCACCTGCGGCGACAACCGGTGAGCCACCAGCAGGAGAGAGTGCGCTTCCTAAGCCACCTCGTCCTGGTAACAATCCATTTGCAACTCCAAACCCAGCACAGGTAGCAGGAGCAATTCCTCGTCCACCGCGCGCTGGCAATAATCCATTCTCTTCAACAGTCGGTGGCGCAATTCCTCGCCCACCTGCCAACCGTCCAATCCGTCCTGGCGAGCGTCCTCCAATGTCGGGCAATCGTCCCGGCGCAGTACGTCCCGGTTTTGCAGCACGTCCGGCGCGACCAGGTGGAGCTCCTTCAACGGGTGCCCCGCGTCCAGGTGGAGCAGCAGGCGGTTCTCCATATCGCTCTCCATCAGCCGCACCAAGCACAACTGGTCCATCGAACTTTGGTGGCAAGGGCGGCGGTCGCCATCAACGTGGCGGAACCGCAGGTGCCTTTGGAAAGCAAGGAAGTAAGAAGGGCAAGGCGCATAAGAGCAAGAAGGCTCTGCGCGAAGAGTTCGACAATATGGCGGCTCCTTCTCTTGGTGGCGCAGTAGTTCCACATGGAGATGGCAAGACCGTTATTCGTCTTCGTCGCGGTGCGACACTCATGGATTTCGCCGAGAAGATCAATGGCGATCCCGCTTCATTAGTTTCCGCACTCTTCCATTTAGGAGAGATGGTTACAGCTACTCAATCGGTTGATGAAGACACCTTCAAGATTTTGGGTGGCGAACTTGGTTTCGTTATTCAAGTTGTTAGCCCTGAAGATGAAGATCGCGAACTTCTAGAAGAGTTCGATATCAATCTAGAGCAAGAGCTCGAAGATATCGATGATGCCGATCTCGTCGTGCGCTCGCCGATCGTTACGGTCATGGGTCACGTTGATCACGGTAAGACTCGTCTCTTGGATGCAATCCGCAAAACGGAAGTTATTAAGTCTGAAGCAGGCGGAATCACACAGCACATTGGTGCTTACCAGATTCACCGCATGCATGAAGGCGTAGAGCGCGCTATTACCTTTATCGATACACCTGGTCACGAAGCTTTCACAGCGATGCGTGCTCGTGGTGCAAAGGTCACAGATATCGCGATCTTGGTTGTTGCAGCCGATGATGGTGTGATGCCGCAGACCATTGAAGCACTCAACCATGCTCAAGCAGCCGATGTACCAATCGTGGTCGCGGTTAACAAGGTTGATAAGGAGGGTGCTAACCCTGACAAGGTTCGCCAACAATTGACCGAGTACAACTTGATCGCTGAAGAGTATGGCGGAACCACAATATTCGTGAACGTCTCTGCGAAATCTGGTGAAGGCCTAGATGATTTGATCGATAGTGTTCTGCTTACTGCAGATGCAGCATTGGATCTTCGCGCTGTCGCTGATGACGATGCTCGTGGTGTGGCTATTGAAGCCAACCTCGATAAGGGTCGTGGACCAGTTGCAACCGTACTTGTACAACGCGGAACGTTGCGCATCGGTGATGCGATCGTTGCGGGTGGTTCTTATGGCCGTGTTCGTGCCATGTTGGATGAGAATGGTGATGCTGTTGCAGAAGCCGGTCCATCTCGCCCAGTTCAGGTCTTGGGATTCACCTCAGTTCCTGGCGCTGGTGATTCATTTATCGTTGCCGAAGATGACCGCACCGCGCGTCAGATCGCAGAGAAGCGCCAACTTGCCACTCGCAATGCGCTCCTCGCTAAGACTCGCAAGAAGGTCTCTCTGGAAGACTTCATGGAGCAATCCAAGGTCAGCACGCTTAACCTCATCCTCAAGGGTGACGTTTCTGGTTCTGTTGAAGCGCTCGAAGATGCCTTGCTACAACTCGATGTTGGTAGCGAAGTTGATCTGCGCGTGATTCACCGCGGTGTTGGTGCAATTACTAAGAACGATGTCACTTTGGCATCTGCTTCTACTGCAGTCATCATCGGTTTCAACGTTAAGCCAGAGCCACAGACCGCAATCTTTGCCGATCAAGAGGGCGTTGAAGTTCGCTTCTACACCGTCATCTACCAGGCGATCGAAGAGATCGAAGCTTCCCTTAAAGGTCTGCTCAAGCCTGAGTATGAAGAGGTCATTCTTGGTAATGCCGAAGTGCGCGACATCTTCAAGTCGAGCAAGGTCGGAAATATTGCCGGCTGCTTAGTACTCGATGGTTTGATCCGTCGTAACGGTAAGGCTCGTACTCTGCGCAATGGAGTGGTCGTCGGTGAAAACCTCACTATTGAATCACTACGTCGCTTCAAGGACGATGCAACCGAAGTCAAGGACGGATACGAGTGCGGTATCGGACTCGGTTCATACAAGGATCTTGAAGTTGGCGATGTAATCCAGGTCTTTGAGATTCGCGAGAAGAAGCGGGCTTAACCATGGCATCGAATCGGGCACTAAAAGTTGCAGATCGCATAAAGGAAGTTATTGCGACAACAATTGAGGCGCGGGTCAAAGACCCTCGCCTCGGTTTTGTCACTATTACAGATGTTCGCGTTACAGGTGACTTACAACAGGCTTCGATCTTTTACACGGTGTTAGGTGATGCTGATGCGCAAGCTGGAACAGCTGCAGCACTCGCCTCTGCAAAAGGATTGATCCGCCGCGAGGTGGGAGCAGCGCTAGGTTTGCGCATAACACCGACGATCGAATTTTTTGCAGATGGACTTCAAGAGTCTGCGAAAGAGATGAACGACCTAATGTCTTCGGTGCGCGCCGCTGATGCAGAACTCGCCAAATTGCGCGAAGGCGCTAAGCCCATTGGCGATCCCGATCCATACAAAGTCTCCGAGTAACTCCGCGCTATCAATGAATGGCTTCTTGCTCGTCGATAAAGCGAGCGGAATGACGAGCCATGATGTCGTTGCAAAAATTAGACGGCGTTTTGGAACTAAGAAGGTCGGTCACGCTGGGACGTTGGATCCCATGGCGACTGGAGTATTAGTTCTTGGACTTGGTAATGCTACAAAGTTATTGCAGTACGTCGTCGATGGCACCAAGGGATATGACGCCACCATCTCACTCGGAAAATCTACTGTTACCGATGATGTCGAAGGTGAAGTACTCACGATTGCTCCGAGCAATGCTTTAAGCGCTGTGACTGACTCCGCCATCTATGACACACTGCAAAAGATGGTGGGTACTATTTCGCAGCGCCCAAGTTCAGTTAGCGCAATCAAGGTTGACGGTAAGACCGGTCACGAGCGAGTGCGAGCTGGTGAAGAGTTTGAACTCCCTTCGCGTGAGGTAACGATCACCTCTATCGAGATCCATGATATTCATCGAACTGATGTCGGGATCGAGCTCCGCATTTCTGTCATTTGCTCTGCAGGTACTTACATTCGCGCCATTGCGAGAGATTTAGGATCCATTCTCGGAGTTGGCGGCCATCTGAGTGCTCTGCGGCGGACTCTGGTCTCACCCTTCGATCTATCGGAGTGCGCACCATGGGAGTCAGCAGAGCCAATCCCTACTGCAACTGGAATTTCTAGAATCCTTCCGATTCGTGAGTTAGATCCCAGCGAATTAAACGAGATCTCTTTTGGTCGCACAATTTCGGCCAATCAGACCGAGAGAACAACTGCCGCCCTCTCTGCTGACGGCACCTTTGTTGCACTGCTCGCGAATCGGCAGATCGGCGAGAAGATCTTGGCCGCCCCAACTCTGGTTTCCATGAAAGAATCCGCGCTATGACCTCAGTGGCAATTGGGATTTTTGACGGCGTGCATCGCGGGCATCAAGAGATTCTGCGCGAGGCCGCAAAGTATGGAGCGGTCACAGTCCTTACCTTTGACCCACATCCAACATCAGTCTTCGCGCCAGAGCGCACTCCTTCAGCGCTAGTCACCCTTGAAGATCGCATACAACTTTTGAAAGAGCACGGCGCGCAGGAAGTCGTGGTACTTCCTTTCACCAAAGAATTTTCCGGCAAGTCGCCCGATGAGTTCATCTCAGATGTCTTGGTCAATCAACTGGGGGCTACTCACGTCACGGTTGGGGCTAACTTCACCTTCGGTCATAAAGCTGCAGGAAATGCGGCGTATCTAAAAGATCATGCCAGCGGATTTGAGGTGAGTGCGGTCGCGCTCTCTGAAGATCGTGGCAGTGCGATTTCATCAACTCGGATCAGGAATTTGATCGTGGATGGCGATGTAGAGAGAGCAAATGAATTATTGACCCGCCCTTTCTATCTTCGCGGTCCAGTGGTCCACGGGGAGAAGCGTGGTCGAACAATCGGTTATCCCACGGCAAATATCGGCTTGGCAGAGCACGCCACCATTCCCGCTGACGGTGTTTATGCCGGATGGCTTACTGTCGGAGATAAACGTTGGCAGGCGGCGATCTCAATCGGTACTAATCCAACCTTCCAAGGGGTACGTGGTCGCCAGGTTGAGGCATATGCCCTCGATCAAACTGGCCTTGATCTCTACGACCAAGAGGCCAAACTGGAATTTGGGTTCCGCCTGCGCGATACCCTGAAATTCGATGGGTTAGATCCATTGTTGGAGCAGATGAAGATTGATTGCCAGCGGGCCAAAGAGCTCACCGCGTAAGCCAGATTTACGCTCAATTTAGCCCCGATTTCTCCCCTCATACGCCTCGCTGGTAACCTTTGTCCACAAGCGAGAAAGCGCGCCTTCGTGATTCACACCGAGGCCCTCGTGAAAGTCAAAGGAGTGCCACCATGGCGTTAAAGCCAGCAGAGAAACTAGAAATCATCACAAAATACGGCGCTTCTGCCACTGACACAGGAAGCCCAGAGGCACAGATTGCCCTGCTCTCGCGCCGAATCGAAGAGATTACCGAACACCTCAAGACAAATAAGAATGACCACCACAATCGTCGTGGCCTCTTGTTGTTGGTTGGTAAGCGTCGTCGTCTGCTGCAATACCTTGCTAAGACAGATGTCACGCGTTACAGAGCGATTATCGAAAAGCTCGGTATTCGTCGTTAATTAATACTCATTATTAATTAAGAATTAAGTAACAGCTCTCTCTTTAGTAAATCGGTCCTCGGTAGTGGTTTACGGGCCAGTCCGTGAACTTCGATCGAAGATCCATTTCCTAATGTGAGAGAGCCGAGAAATGGAGATGACCCATGGAGGGTCCAGATGTTAAGTTCGCCGTTGCCACAATTGATAACGGTAAGTATGGAAAGCGCGAAATCCGGTTTGAAACCGGTCGCCTAGCACGTCAAGCCGCGGGAACCGCGCTTGTTTATCTCGATGATGATTCAATGTTGCTATCAGCAACAACTGCTTCAAAGCAGCCAAAGGATCAATTCGACTTCTTCCCACTCACAGTGGATGTTGAAGAGCGTATGTATGCAGCGGGAAAGATCCCAGGATCATTCTTCCGCCGCGAAGGTCGCCCTTCTGAAGATGCAATTTTGACCTGTCGTTTGATCGACCGCCCACTTCGCCCAGCATTCGTCAAGGGTCTGCGCAATGAAGTTCAGGTTGTCGTCACCGTCATGGCACTCAACCCCGATCACATGTATGACGTTCTTGCGATTAACGCTGCATCGATGTCAACACAACTTGCAGGACTTCCATTCTCTGGTCCGATCGGTGGCGTTCGCGTTGCTTTGATCGACGGACAATGGGTTGCATTCCCAAATCACTCTGATTTGGAGAAGGCTGTCTTCGACATGGTTGTTGCTGGATCTATCGCTGGCGATGACATCGCCGTGATCATGGTTGAAGCAGAAGCCACAACTCAGACACTCAACCTCATCAAGGATGGCGCTCAGGCTCCAACTGAAGAGATTGTTGGTCAAGGACTTGAAGCTGCAAAGCCATTTATCCGCGCCTTGTGCGATGCACAGAATGAACTCGCCAAGGTTGCTGCAAAGCCAACCGGCGAATTCCCTGTCTACCTTGATTATCAAGATGATGTTTATGCTTCAGTTGAAGCCGCTGCTGGCGCACAAATCTCCGAAGCTCTCACCATTGCTGGAAAGCAAGATCGTGAGACCAAGCTCGATGAGATCAATGCTGCTATCAAGGAGCAACTTGCTGCTGAGTTTGAAGGACGCGAGAAAGAAGTTTCTGCTGCGCTTCGCTCTGTAACCAAGAAGTCAGTACGCCAACGCGTACTGCGCGACAAGATTCGTATTGATGGACGTGGAGTTCGCGACATTCGTCCGATTACCGCTGAGGTCGAAGTTATGCCTCGCGTACACGGTTCAGCAATCTTCGAGCGCGGTGAGACCCAGATCTTGGGCGTCACCACACTCAACATGCTCAAGATGGAGCAACAGCTCGACACCTTGAGCCCCGAGAACCACAAGCGTTACATGCACAACTACAACTTCCCCCCTTACTCCGTAGGAGAGACCGGTCGTGTTGGTTCACCAAAGCGTCGCGAAATCGGCCACGGTGCACTCGCAGAGCGCGCACTTCTTCCAGTTCTTCCAACTCGTGAAGAGTTCCCATATGCAATTCGTCAGGTCTCAGAGGCGCTAGGTTCAAATGGATCAACATCCATGGGTTCTGTCTGTGCATCGACCATGTCGCTTCTCAACGCTGGTGTGCCTCTTAAGGCTCCAGTTGCGGGTATCGCGATGGGCTTGATCTCAGATCTCGTTGACGGCAAGACCGAATATGTCGCACTTACTGACATCTTGGGTGCTGAAGATGCATTCGGAGATATGGACTTCAAGGTTGCTGGAACAAAAGATTTTGTTACGGCCCTTCAACTCGATACCAAGCTTGATGGAATTCCTGCTTCAGTCTTGTCAGCAGCTCTATTGCAGGCAAAGGAAGCTCGTCTCTTCATCCTTGACATCATGAACCAAGCGATCGATATGCCAGATGAGATGAGCCTCTTGGCTCCTCGCATCATCTCGATCAAGGTTCCAACAGATTTGATCGGTGCAATCATCGGGCCTAAGGGCAAGATGATTAACCAGATTCAAGATGACACGGGCGCAGATATCACCATCGAAGACGATGGAACTATCTACATCGGTGCTCTCGAAGGTTCACAGGCAGAGGCTGCAAAGGCAATGATCGAGGCAATCGCTAATCCGGTTGTTCCAAAGGTCGGCGAGCGTTACAACGGAACCGTTGTAAAGCTTGCAACATTCGGCGCCTTTATCTCACTCGTTCCAGGCAAGGATGGCTTGCTCCACATCTCGCAGATCCGCAAGATGCATGGTGGAAAGCGCATCGAGAACCTCGAAGAGGTTATGAAGGTTGGCGACAAGATCGAGGTTGAGATCAATGAGATCGATCCAAAGGGCAAGTTCTCTTTGGTTCCAGTTCTCGCTGATGGAACTACTCCATCTGACGCTGCTGCTGAATAACCAGAACTGAATAATTAATGGCACGCACCATTCTGCCTAGCGGTCTGCGGATTGTTACTGAAGAAGTTTCAACCGTTCGCTCTGCTGCATTTGGTGTTTGGGTCAATGTGGGCTCCCGCGATGAGACAGTACCTGTCGCGGGAGCTTCACACTTTTTAGAGCACTTACTTTTTAAGGGCACCACCCGCCGTGATGCAATGGCTATCTCGTCTTCCATCGAAGCAGTTGGTGGAGAGATGAACGCCTTTACCGGCAAGGAATACACCTGCTTCTATGCCCGTGTTATCGATACTGATCTACCTCTCGCCGTTGATGTGATTGCAGATCTCATCACCGCATCGCTCGTAACAGCAGCCGATGTAGATGCCGAGCGAACCGTGGTGCTTGAAGAAATGTCGATGCGTGATGACGATCCGTCAGATTTGATTCACGATTTATACCTAGAGACTTATTACGGCGACACACCTCTTGGTCGTTCCGTTCTTGGAACTCCAGAATCGATCAAGGGAATGTCGCGTAACTCAGTCTTTAACTACTACAAGAGGCGCTATCGCCCCGAAGATATCGTTATTGCGGTCGCTGGAAATATCAGTCACAAGAAGGTTGTAAAACTCATTGAACAAGCGATGAGCCGCGATGGATTCCTTGATGTTCCAGATGCCACTCCCAATGTCCGACACTCTCCAGTCGTTAAAGCTCGCGGCACCGGCAAGGTCGGCATCATTGATCGTAAGACTGAGCAATCTCATCTTCTGCTTGGAATTGAGGGAGTAGAGCGCAGCGATGATCGCCGCTTTGCACTCAGCATCCTGGCATCGGCAATGGGTGGGGGAATGTCTTCTCGCTTATTCCAAGAGATCCGCGAAAAGCGCGGCCTGGCATATTCGGTCTACTCATATGTCCAACAATTTTCTGGCGCCGGCACGATGTCCTTTTACGCCGGCTGTCAGCCCAACAAGACCGAAGAAGTCATCAAGATCATTCGTGACATCTCATTTGATATCGCCGAAAATGGCCTCACCGATGAAGAGATCATTCGAGCAAAGGGTTCGGTTACAGGATCGCTCGTTTTGAGCCAAGAAGATACCGGCTCGCGCATGATGCGCATCGGCAAGAGCGAACTCGTTTACGGCGAAATCATGAGCTTTGATGAGATCTTGAACAAGATCGCCCAAGTAACTCCCGATGAAATCAAGGCAATTGCCAGCACGATTCTGCCTCGACCTTCTACGCTTGCCCTTGTGGGGCCGTTTAAATCGGCAACGAAATTTGAGAAGGTGATCGCATGACAATCAAAGTTGGCGTACTTGGTGCCAAGGGTCGCATGGGCGCAACCACAGTTGCCGCGATCGATGGAACTACTGACCTAGAACTTGTATCAGCACTCGATATTGGCGATGACATCAATCAATTGGTTACCAGCGGTGCCCAAGTAGTTGTTGATTTCACCCACCCTGATTCCGTAATGAATAACCTCGATTTTGCGATTAACCATGGAATTAGCGTTGTCGTGGGAACCACAGGATTTAACAGCGAGAAACTCGCAACCGTCGTGGGCTGGCTCGATGCTAATCCAGGTGTCGGAGCGCTCATCGCCCCTAATTTCGGACTCGGCGCTGTCTTGATGATGCAGTTTGCCGCTCAAGCATCCAAGTACTTCGAGTCTGTGGAGATCATCGAACTTCATCACCCTAACAAGGCAGATGCTCCATCTGGAACCGCATCCCGTACAGCAGAGTTGATCACCGAAGCCCGTCAATCAGTTAATAAAGAGGCGATGCCCGATGCCACCTCCTCTGGTTTGGAAGGTGCGCGCGGCGTCAAAGTTGGAGATGTACCAATTCACTCGGTTCGCCTTCGCGGACTCGTTGCTCACCAGGAAGTTGTCCTGGGGGATACTGGCGAAACTCTCACCATTCGCCACGACTCCATCGATCGCACAGGATTTATGCCAGGCGTATTGCTTGGTATTCGCAAAGTGGTTGCAACACCGGGTCTCACATTTGGACTCGAACACTTCCTCGACTTGAAATAGAATTTTCACACCAACGAAGGAGTAAATAAATGGCTGCTCAAATCACAATGTACGGCGCTGCTTGGTGCGGAGATTGCCGTCGCTCAAAGGCTTACCTAGATTCACACAACGTCGAGTACAACTACATCGATGTAGAGGCAGATGAATCTGCTTCAGAGAAGGTTATTGAGATCAACGGCGGACAACGCTCGATCCCAGTGATCTTGTTCCCAGATGGAACCCATATGACCGAGCCTTCAGATAAGGCTCTTGAAGAGAAGTTAGAAGCCTTAGCTATTCTCTAAATCTTTAAGCGATACACAATCGCAGAAGTTGCCATTGCCCCGATTACTACAGCGGGGAATGGCAATTTTGCTTTGAGGGCAATAAGTGCGACTGCAATACCGGCTAAACGGTGATCCAGCACAAACTTGGTCTTGGTCGTGAGTGCCTGCATCGCTACTAGTGCGCTAAGTAAAACTATGGGAATCAAGTTGGTAATTCGTTGAACTCGTGGGTGAGCTAACCAAATCTCCGGAATTGCGTGGCCAATATATTTAAGGGCATAGCAGAGCACGCTTGTGACGATTACTGCGATCCACTGTGAACTCATTTAGTTCCACCCCACTAGGGCGGCAATAACTACAGTGGAGATAATCGGGACTCCTGCAGGTACAAATTCGGTAATGGAGAGCGCCCAGATAAATGCCAGTACTGATGCCACGAGCAATCTGCGCTCTTTGAGTCTGGGGTAAAGGACGGCACAAAAGATTGCGGGGGAGGCGACATCTAGCCCCCATGCAGAGGTATCGCCGATCGCTCTTGCTCCCAGTGCACCGATCAAGGTGAAGAGATTCCAAAAGACAAATACTCCAAATCCGGTGAACCAGAATGCGGTCTTCTGATCTGCAAGATTTGTCTGTGCGATTGAAACTCCCGTGGATTCATCGATGGTGACTTGTGCTGCAAGCGCACGTTTGAACCCTCTGAGTTTGAGGATCTGCGCCATACGGACGCCATATAAACCGTTGCGACTTCCTAGGAAAGTTCCGGTGACGATGGCGCTGAGTGCACTTCCACCAGCGCTCATGACCGCGACTAAAGAGAATTGGGATGCCCCGGAAAATAGTACGAAGGAGAGGAAGCAGGCTTGGGCTACTGAGAAGTGGTCGGCGACTGCTACAGCTCCGAAGGCGGTTCCAGCGGCTCCGACGGCAAGTCCAACGCTGAGGGAATCGCGCTTCACTGACACGCCGATATTCTGCCTTAATCCCTAGCCCTGCGGGTGCCAAAAGATAAGGTCGCCATATGAGCGAAGAGCATTTCGAGATCAATTTCCGCAGCGATGTTACGGTCGAACTAGTAAAGGCCAGTGCCAGCGATTCAGATGTTATTTGGGCGGCCCGAGTCTCAACCGCTGGTGAAAATTCACTCGATGATGTTGATGCGGATCCCGCTCGCTCGGCTGGTTTGATCAACTATCTGGCACGCGAACGTCATGGCTCACCTTTTGAGCACACCTCTATGACCTTCTTTATATCTGCACCGATCTTTGTATTCCGTGAATTCATGCGTCACCGCATCGCTTCGTATAACGAGGAGTCGGGTCGATATCGCGAACTTCGCCCTAATTTTTATGTTCCCGCAAAGGAACGCAAATTAGTGCAAATTGGTAAAGCCGGTTCTTATACATTTGTTGATGGAACCGATGAGCAATACGAAATTACCGTTAATGCAATAAAGGATAGCTGCACGCTCGCCTACGAAAACTATAAGAAGATGCTTGATGCAGGGATAGCTCGCGAAGTTGCCCGCGCCGTGTTACCGGTCGGTTTATATTCTTCGATGTATGTAACTATGAATGCCCGTGCGTTGATGAATTTCTTGTCATTACGTACTTCACGCGAAGGATCGCATTTTCCTAGCTATCCACAACGGGAAATCGAGATGGTTGCCGAGAAAATGGAGCAATATTTCGCAACTCTTATGCCACTTACGCATGGCGCATTCGAGAAGTCTGGACGGGTAGCCCCGTAGTCACGATAGGGTTAGCCCTATGTCCAGCTCGCATAAACAGACGACCCAGATTGAGGCGCCATTTGGCCGCTTGATCACCGCAATGGTGACCCCATTTTTAAAAGATGGGTCAATTGACTGGGACGGCGTAGCGAAGATTGCCCAACATTTGGCAGATACTGGCCATGATGCCATTGCCGTTAATGGAACCACCGGTGAGGCTCCTACAACTAAGACCTCTGAGAAACTTGAGATCATTCGAGTTGTTAAGAGCACTGTTGGTGATCGCGTAAAGGTTTTGACTGGCGCTGGCGATAACGAAACTGCATATACCGTTGATCAAGCCAAACGATGTGCGGAGCTCGGCGTCGATGGACTTCTGATTGTTGCTCCTTATTACAACAAGCCACCACAAGCGGGTATCGAGGCTCACTTCAAAGCTGTCGCGGCAGCTACAGATGTACCAATAATGATGTATGACATTCCTGGTCGCACAGGAGTTCCAATCGAGGAGGACACAATCTGTCGCCTCGCAGAAGTAAAGAACATTGTGGCGCTCAAAGATGCCAAGGGAAATCCCGCATCTACCTCTTGGGTAATTCAACGTACGGGTCTACCTGTTTATTCAGGCGATGACATTCTTAATCTGCCGCTGCTCAGCGTTGGCGCGGTTGGATTCGTCTCGGTTTGTGGCCACACCGTTGGAAACCAACTCAAAGCCATGCTCGACGCTTGGTTTGCTGGCGATTCAGTTCGCGCTCTAGAAATACATCAAGAATTATTACCGGTATTCACCGGAACCTTCCGCACCCAAGGTGCGATATTGACTAAGGCCGCACTCACGTTGATGGGCCTACCTGGTGGATTTACTCGTTTGCCACTTGTCGATGCCACCGATGCGCAGATCGCGCAATTGCGGGAGGACCTTCGACAAGGCGGAGTTGTACTTAAATAATGAATCATCCACACCCCGAATTACCCTACCCAGCCAAGTTAGCTCCTAAGACTCTGCGCATTGTTGCGCTCGGTGGTTTAGGCGAGATCGGTCGCAACATGACCGTCTACGAAATTGGCGGCAAACTCTTAATCGTTGACTGCGGAGTTCTCTTCCCAGAAGAGAGCCAACCCGGAATCGATCTGATCCTTCCTGACTTCTCTTATATACGCGATCGCTTGCATGATGTTGTAGCGATTGCACTTACTCATGGGCACGAAGACCACATCGGTGCTGTTCCATATCTATTGAAAGAGCGAGCTGATATTCCAGTCGTTGGCTCCAAGTTGACTCTTGCTTTCACCGAGGCCAAACTCAAAGAGCGCCGCATCACCGCACCAATGATCGAAGTTAAAGCTGGCATGAAGCAGACTTTCGGACCCTTTGAGCTGGAGTTCGTTGCAGTTAATCACTCCATTCCTGATGCTCTCGCTATTGCGATCCGCACCGAAGCAGGACTAGTCCTTGCAACCGGTGACTTTAAGATGGATCAACTTCCTTTGGATGGACGCATTACAGATCTCGCTGCCTTTGCTCGATTGGGTGAAGAGGGCGTTGATCTCTTTATGGTCGACTCCACCAACGCTGATGTTCCTGGATTTACAACCTCCGAGCGCGACATCATGCCTACTCTGGATCGCGTCTTTCGCGCTACCGAGCGTCGCGTAATCGTTGCATCCTTTGCTTCACACGTGCACCGTGTACAACAGATCATGATGATCGCCGCACAACATGATCGCAAGGTTGCCTTCATCGGACGCAGCATGGTTCGCAACATGAAGTTGGCGCAGGATCTTGGATATCTCGAAGTCCCTGAGGGCCTTGAGATTATTGATGCTAAGACCCTTGATGATGCCGGAGATCGCGTTGTTTTGATTTGCACTGGATCCCAAGGTGAACCTCTTGCGGCACTCTCACGTATGGCTAATGGAGAACATCAGATCCGTGTGGGTAAAGGTGACACTGTCGTACTTGCATCCTCTTTGATTCCTGGCAATGAGAATCCAGTCTTTAGAGTCATCAATGAACTCACCCGCTTTGGCGCCACAGTGGTTCACAAGGGCAATGCGCTTGTGCACGTATCTGGTCACGCTGCAGCAGGAGAGCTCTTGTACTGCTACAACATTGTTAAGCCAAAGAATGTTATGCCGATCCACGGTGAGTGGCGCCACTTGCGCGCAAATGCAGAGCTTGCAATAAAGACTGGCGTTCCACGCACTAATACCATCGTAGTTGATAATGGAATCGTCGTTGACGTCCATGATGGTTACGCCGATATCTCAGGTGCGATTCCAGTTGGTTTTGTATACGTCGATGGACAGAGCATTGGTGAGATCACCGAAAGTTCACTGAAGGATCGTCGCATTCTTGGAGAAGAAGGATTTATTTCGGTTGTCGTTGTGGTTGATTCTCAAAGCGGCAAGATCGTGGCAGGCCCTGATATCCATGCTCGTGGTTTCACCGAAGATAAAGCGCTCTTTGATGAAGTTAAGGGAATGATCGAGAAGGCATTAACTACCTCAGTTGCAAATGGAATTAACGGAACGCACCAGCTTTCACAAGTAGTTCGTCGCACCGTTGGTAGTTGGGTCGGTGAGGAACACCGCCGTAAACCAATGATCATCCCTGTAGTTATTGAGGTATGACGGCGCGCCGACAAGCGTGCCTAACTTCTTTTCTTTAGGCTTAGTTCGCTATGGCTAAAAAACAAACGACCTCGCGAAGCAAGGCAAAGAAACGTCCATCTATCCTTGCCTCGATTGGTCGCGGGCTGGTGGCTATCTGGCGTTTCATCGCAAAGGCGATTGGAAGCACAGTTCGATTCCTCTTTAAAGAGGCTCGTGAACTAGATAGCGCGCATCACCGTGATGGCCTGGCATTCCTTCTTCTGATCTTTGCGCTGCTGAGCGCGGCGGGTAGTTGGTTCCATCTGCACAACCCAATCGGCCGATTTATGAATACCATCTTGTTGGGAACATTCGGCAAGGTAGCGATCGTTACCCCACTCCTCTTTATCTACTTCGCTTTTAGATTGTTCAAAGCTCCCGATGAAGGTCGCGCAAATGGTCGCATCACGATCGGTGCAATTCTCTTGGTGCTCAGCACTACGGGGCTTGCCCAAGTTTTCAAGGATGCAGATTTCGGTAGCGTCAAAGGCGCCGGGGGAGTTGTTGGATACGGAGTAGGTCGACCCCTCTCCAACCTAGGTACATCGCTTCTGGCAATACCGATCTTGCTTTTGATTCTCTTCTTTGGAATTTTGATCGTAACTGCGACCCCGGTGTCACAGGTCGTCTCAAAGGTAAAAGCCTTTTTCGGCTGGTTTGCTCGTCGTCGCCGAGCCGCCAAGGCTGAACAAGAGGAAGAATTTGAGATCAATGACACTCCTCCTTTTGAAACTCCGCTGGTTCAGGAGTTCCATGAGGAAGAGCCAGAGGAAGAGTTGGAAGAGCCGCTCGATCCTGAAGCAACCGTCGCTCTCCCTGTAACACCTGCGCCTGCCCCAACATTTACGACTAAGACCGTGCAGAGCGCTCCCGCTCATCAGATGATCCTGGCGGCAGATGCACCATATGTATTGCCATCGATGGATTTGCTGCGCNCCGCCCCCGCCTCGAAGGCTAAATCCAAGGCCAATGACACAGTCGTTGCTGCGCTCGGCCAGGTCTTTGAGCAGTTCGGAGTTGATGCCAGAGTCACAGGATTCATGCGTGGTCCGACTGTTACTCGTTATGAGATTGAGCTTGCCGCTGGTGTAAAAGTCGAAGCAATTACTGCGCTCTCGAAGAACATCTCATACGCCGTAGCAAGTGGAGATGTGCGAATTCTCTCGCCAATTCCCGGCAAATCCGCTGTAGGAATTGAGATTCCAAATACCGATCGCGAGATTGTTGCGCTGGGTGATGTGTTGCGTTCCAGCGTTGCAATGAATGAGACCCACCCAATGGTTATCGCACTCGGTAAAGATGTCGAGGGTAATTTCATCTGCGCTAACTTGGCCAAGATGCCTCACCTCCTCGTTGCAGGTGCAACCGGTGCTGGTAAGTCTTCGATGATCAACTCACTCATCGTTTCTATATTGATGCGCTCGACTCCAGATGAAGTTCGTTTAGTGATGATCGACCCCAAGCGCGTCGAACTCACTAGCTACGAAGGAATTCCGCACCTCATCGCACCCATCATTACCAATCCCAAGAAAGCTGCTGATGTGTTGGCGTGGGTTGTCCGTGAGATGGATCAGCGATATGACGATCTCTCGCACTTTGGATTTAGACATATCGACGATTTCAATCGCGCAGTCAAGGCTAAGAAATTATCGGCACCTGAGGGTAGCGAGAGAGTTCTTGAGCCATACCCTTACCTGCTCGTCATTATCGATGAGTTGGCCGACCTGATGATGGTTGCCGCTCGTGAAGTTGAAGAGAGCATCGTTCGCATTACTCAGTTAGCTCGTGCTGCAGGTATTCACCTAGTTATCGCGACTCAGCGCCCATCCGTTGATGTGGTTACTGGTTTGATTAAGGCCAACGTGCCATCGCGTTTATCATTTGCAACATCAAGCCTCGCCGACTCGCGAGTCATTCTCGATACACCTGGAGCTGAAAAGTTGGTGGGGCAAGGCGATGGTCTCTTCTTGCCAATGGGTGCAAGTAAGGCGATGCGTATTCAAGGAGCCTATGTATCAGAGCGCGAATCAGAGGCCGTTGTTAATCACGTTAAGTCTCAAGCACAACCAGTTTTCAGAATTGATATCAATGCACCAGCAGTGAGCAAGCAGATTGAAAATGATATTGGCGATGATATGGATCTGCTCTTACAAGCGATTCAACTGGTAGTGGGTACACAATTTGGATCCACATCAATGTTGCAACGCAAACTTCGCGTCGGCTTTGCAAAGGCCGGTCGTCTGATGGATCTCATGGAGAGCCGTGGGGTGGTCGGTCCCTCAGAAGGTTCTAAGGCTCGCGAGGTTCTGATCACGGCGGAGCAGATGCCAGACCTCCTTGAGGAGATCCAGGGTTACGTGTAAGTGAATTAATCCCCGTTTTACGCGCAGATGCGGGGTATTGCCAAATTAAATTTGGCTCAAGGCGTTTTTGTGGCTTACCCTTTACTCCTACCCCCAAGGTTGTGGTTCGGTGCGTTCACCGTTCGCAATTTAAGTAACGAGGCTCTTCATGTCAGTTGGAATTCTTCTCCGTCAAGCCAGAGAGTCTGTTGGCATGTCGCTTGAAGAGCTCGCTGAAGCCACATCCGTTCGTCGCACGGTCTTACTTGATCTTGAAAATGACAATTTCGCTTCTTCTGGTGGCTTAGCTTATGCCCGCGGACATATCCGCAACATTGCAAAGGTCCTGCACGCCAATGCCGACTTACTTGTCGATGAATTTAATGCCATGAATCAGGACTACAACCGTCCAATGATCGACCTACTGAGTGAAAACAATGTCACTCCAGTAGTTCGCAAAGAGTCAAGAATTTCTTATGCGCTGCTCGCCAAAGTTGCAGTGGCGATCGCCGTTCTTGTTGTTGCAATTCCGACAGGTGCTTCATTTGTTCATTCTGCAAAGAAGAAAATCACAAGCTCATCTACAACGACCCAGAGCCTTCAAACAACTTCTACAACATCAACAACGTCGACCACCTCGACTACAGGTGCCGCCCCTGCTGGGACAACCGCTGTGGCGACCAAGACCTCTCCAGTTTCAGTCGTAGTGACAGCTAACTCTGGTTCTACCTGGTTGGCAGTGACAGATAGTTCAGGAGCACAGTTGTTCGTAGGCAATTTGGTGACTGGTCAATCAAAGTCTTTCGATGACAGTCAATTAATTAATTTCACGATCGGCAACGCTGGTGCCGTCGATTTGAATGTTAATGGTCACGATGCAGGCGCTCCAGGTACAACTGGCGAAGTAGTGCACCTGCAATTTGGACCTGGCGCATCCTCTCAAGGCTAATTAGCCCCTGATTTCGAAGCCTTCACCCAAAAGTTGGGCGGTGACAGGTAGCATGGCACCAATGAGCACACCAAAGGCGCGGACACTCAATCTTCCTAATGCGCTTACCATCCTGCGTTTTCTGGCTCTCCCATTTTGCGCCTATGCTCTTTTTAAAGATGGCGGAGACAATTCTCTTTGGCGCGTCATTGCTTGGTGCGGATTCTTTTTAGTCGGAGTCACCGATTTAATGGATGGACGGTTGGCACGTTCGCGTAACCAAGTGACCAGCTTTGGAACTTTCCTTGACCCTGTAGCCGACAAGGCAGCCATTGGTACCGCGATGATCGGACTATCGATTCAAGGAAAGTTGTGGTGGTGGGTAACTATCGTGATCTTGTCCCGCGAAATCTCCGTAACGCTGCTTCGCCTTGCAGTCATTAAAGGTGGGGTAATTCCTGCCAGCAAGGGTGGCAAACTCAAAACCATGATGCAGGGCTTTGGAATCGGTTTCTACATCCTCCCGCTGCCGCATTGGTTGCACCTGCCGCGCGATATTTTTATGGCGGCAACAATCGCCATCACGATTACAACTGGCTACGACTACTTTAAAAAGGTAATCCAAAATGCCAGTAAATGAGCAGGCCGCTCAACTCATCAAGATCCTCAAGCGCCGCGGACTCACGGTCAGCACCGCAGAATCGATCACCGGCGGGGGATTGGCAGAGGCCTTCACCTCCGTCGCAGGATCTTCAGCGGTCTTTCAGGGTGGGTTTATAACTTACAGCGATGTAAGCAAGACCAAATTTTTGGGAGTTGCCAAGCGGGTTCTCAATAAACATACCGCCGTCTCGGAAGAGGTGGCAATCCTGATGGCGCAGAGTGCGCGAACTCAGTTCAAAACCGACTTCGCTATTGCTACAACTGGAGTTGCTGGACCTGGACGTGCCTATGGACAGAAAGCCGGAACGGTCTGGATTGCGATTGATAGCAAAAATGGGACGAGCACGGTGCAGTTAGCGCTGGCGGGAGATCGCGCTCAGATTCGCCACGCAACTATAGAGAGCGCATTAGCCACCTTTACCCGTATCCTTATCCCGTGATTCTTCTCCGCTCCCACATTGGCTCTGCGCTACGTTCAGCGCGCATCAGCCAGGGACGCACCCTGCGCGATGTAGCTAGGAGCGCTCGCGTCTCATTGGGTTATCTTTCGGAGGTCGAGCGCGGACAGAAAGAGGCCTCGTCAGAACTCCTCAATGCAATCTGCAGCGCCCTGGATATCTCGTTGGGTGAAGTTCTCTTGACCGTTACGGCTCAAGTTCGAACTCACGAAGCACCTACTCTCACTGTGGTGGATGACGCCGCGTAATTAGCACCAACGCGAGCCTTATCGAAAGCTCAATCCAGCCATGGCAACCAATCAGCGTTCCCGTACCGCAATTCTCTCTGGCGCCAAGATCGTTATCACTGAGGTCGGCTCTTACGAATCGAATATGAACGATATTGCTGCTCGTGCCGAAGTCTCACGCGCGACGGTTTACAACCACTTCAGCGACAAAGAAGAGATGATGCTCTCGCTCGTTGAATCCGAAATTCAACGCCTCGCTGAGCTTGCCCGAAAAGCCCCCACCAAACGTGATGCCCTATACGCGCTCTCTATCGAAATCTCGAAAGACCCAGCTCTTCGCAAAATGGTTGAGACCGACCCACTCGATATCGCCAAATTTGTCACTGTCACCGATCACCCACTCTGGCAATTGATTAAATCTTCACTCGCCTCACTCTTTGGCGAATCCTCTGGCACCGTCTTGCACTGGTTAATTGGTCAGATTGCATCTCCACTCACTCCAGCAGAGAGCGCAAAGCAAGCCGATCAAATGGCGCGAGCCCTTTAATTTATGGCTATGCGTATAACCGAACTTCGATCCAGAATCTTTGATTACTTCAGCGATCCCGACACCTATGCCCGAGACATCGTTCATTCAGAGCTCGGCGGTCTAACAGTAAACGAAGCGCTCGCCAGAGGTTTTGAAGCCGGAGATATCTGGAAGGCGATTGTTGCTCACAACCCCGAGATGCCAGCGAAGTTTCGTTAATTGCCATGTCCGACCTAGTGATTGAAATTCGGGTTCGTCCCAATGCATCACGCAACAAGGTCGGCGGCACTGCGGGTGATCCACCCCGTTTAGTTGTCGCGGTTCAAGCCCCTGCAGTCGATGGCAAAGCAAATGCAGCTGTAATCAAAGAGCTAGCGGCAGCGTTCGGTCTTCGCGCTCGAGATTTCATCATCGTGCACGGCCAACTCTCCCGCGACAAACGCCTCCTCATTGTGGATGCCCTGCCCGAACATCTCTCTCGCTACGAAGAATTAAAGGGCGGTCTGACCCTTCTTTAGTTTGAAGGAAGGGGAAGTCTCAGCCAGGAGAATTCGCGGGTTGGCTTTTCCGAACTTCTCCGGCTGACGACTTCCCCTGACGGCTTGAAAGTAGTCGGCGTGTCCTAGCCATTCGAACAGATGTTCGGTAGGCTATCCACACCCAACCAGAGCGGTTCCACACTTCCGCGAGAGCTAGCCTCCCGCCGTCGGTGGTCTTCCGTACCTTCTGGACCGTACAGATGAACTCATCTGAGTTAAGAGAGAAAGGCAGAAAATGGCATCAGATAAAGCCGATAAGGCATCTGAAAAGCAATCGCTTGATCGCACTAAAGCCCTAGATACCGCCCTAGCCCAGATTGAGCGTCAGTTCGGTAAGGGTTCAGTAATGAAGATGGGTGAGCGCGGCTCAGTCGTCCAAGAGGTTATTCCAACCGGATCTATCGCTCTTGATATCGCTCTCGGAATCGGCGGATTGCCACGAGGACGTATCGTTGAAATTTATGGCCCTGAATCTTCAGGTAAGACAACTGTGGCACTTCACGCCATTGCAAATGCACAGAAGGCCGGCGGCATCGCAGCATTTATCGATGCGGAGCATGCCCTCGATCCTGAGTATGCCAAGAAGCTCGGTGTAGATATTGATGCGCTTCTAGTCTCTCAGCCAGATACCGGCGAGCAGGCACTTGAGATCATGGATATGTTGATTCGCTCCGGCGCACTCGACATCATCGTTGTTGATTCGGTTGCAGCACTTGTTCCTCGCGCTGAAATTGAGGGCGAGATGGGCGACTCACATATGGGTCTACAGGCTCGTTTAATGTCACAAGCGCTTCGCAAGATCACAGGCGCGCTGCATCAATCCAATACAACTGCGATCTTTATCAACCAGTTGCGCGAGAAGATCGGTGTCTTCTTCGGAACTCCCGAGACAACAACCGGTGGTAAGGCACTTAAGTTTTACGCCTCTATCCGCATGGATGTGCGACGTATCGAAACTCTTAAGGATGGCCAAGAAGCGGTCGGTAACCGTACTCGCGTCAAAGTGGTTAAGAACAAGATGGCCCCACCATTTAAGCAGGCAGAGTTCGACATCATCTACGGCACTGGTATCTCTCGCGAAGGATCACTCATTGACCTTGGTGTAGAGGTTGGAGTCGTTAAGAAATCTGGTGCTTGGTATACCTATGAGGGCGATCAACTCGGTCAAGGTAAAGAGAACTCTCGTAACTTCTTGATTGATAACCCAGATCTTGCAAATGAGATCGAAGGCAAGATTCGCGAACACTATGTTCCAGTTGTTATTGATCCAGAGTTAGTTGCCGCCATTGATGAAGCGACCTCTGAGGTTGATTTCTAAAAGGTGAGAGATAAATCAGATGTAGTGGCTGATCCCTACTCTGACGCGATGTCGATGGCGCTCTATGCGCTAGCTCCTCGCGCCAAGAGTAGGGCTGAGCTGCATGCTCAACTCTTAAAGAGGGGAGTAGAACCCGAGATCTCTTCCTCTGTTCTCGACTCACTCGAACTCCAAGGGCTTCTTAACGATCTGGAATTCGCACATATCTGGACCGAATCACGCCGGCGTCAGAAGAAGTTGAGCACTGGTGTGATCGTCCAAGAACTCCGTGGAAAGGGAGTTGCCCAAGACATCATCGATGAGGTGATGCAGGGCTCGGATCTTGAGGAGGAGTACCAGATGGCCTTCCAGTTGGCCGAGCGTAAATATCGCTCCTGTGCGCATTTGGATCATATGGTGATCTACCGTCGGATTCACTCGCTTCTCGCTCGCAAGGGCTTTAGCCCGCAGATTACTGAGCGGATTATGAGGGAGCTCTTAGCCTCGTAAGATTCTCCAATGAGCGCTCGCACCTTCGTCGTAGAAACCTACGGCTGTCAGATGAATGTGCACGACACTGAGCGAATCGCGGGACTTCTCTTATCTGCTGGCTATGAGGCGGCTCTTGAAGGCTCAACCCCAGATCTGGTGGTCTTTAACACCTGCGCGGTTCGCGAAAATGCTGATAACAAGCTCTACGGCAATTTGAGTTTCTTGGCTCCACTGAAGAAGAGCAATCCTGATTTCCAGATCGCAGTTGGCGGATGCATGGCTCAGAAGGACCAGGATTCCATCATCAAGCGTGCTCCCTATGTTGATGTGGTCTTTGGTACCCACAACATTGGTTCCCTCCCAGCTCTCCTCGAGCGGGCTCGCATCGAAGAGGCCTCTCAGGTCGAGATCAAAGAGTCACTCGACCATTTTCCATCAACCCTGCCTGCCCGGCGCCACTCGGCATTTAGCGCATGGGTCTCGATCTCTGTCGGCTGCAATAACACCTGCACTTTTTGCATCGTCCCGTCACTTCGTGGCATTGAGAAGGATCGCCCTAAGAGCGAGATTCTTACCGAGGCACGTGCGCTTGTTGAACAAGGCGTTGTAGAAATAACTTTGCTTGGCCAGAATGTAAATGCCTATGGCGTGGACTTTGGAGAGCGCGGCGCCTTTGCGCAGTTGATCCGCGAGGTTGGATCAATTGATGGATTAGAACGGTTGAGATTTATGTCGCCGCATCCGCGTGATTTCACTCAGGATGTTATTGAGGCTATGGCCGAGACCAAAGCCGCGATGCCGCATCTTCATATGCCGCTGCAGTCGGGGTCGGATCGGATCTTGCAGGCGATGCGCCGTTCCTATCGCTCCGAAAGATATTTAAAGATTATCGAGGATGTTCGTAAGGCGATGCCGGAGGCTGGAATCACCACCGACATCATCGTTGGATTCCCTGGCGAAAGCGAAGAAGATTTCCGGGCGACCCTTGATGTAACGCGCGCAGCCAAGTTCACTGCGGCCTACACATTCCAGTACTCCAAGCGTCCAGGTACTCCTGCCGCCACCATGCCCGATCAAATCGGGGATGAGGTGATGGCTGAGCGCTACACCCGTTTACATAAATTGCAGCAAGAGATTTCGGGAGAGATTAATCGCGCCTCGATTGGCAAGAGCTACGAAGTTCTGATCTCTGATCACGAAGGTCGACATGATGCCGATCGAGCCAGAGTTAATGGCCGCACTCCTGATTTTCGTTTGGTTCATCTCGAGTCCACAGAGGCTCGCCCAGGGGATATTGCGGATGTAACAATCACCGAGAGCACTCCAAACTTCATGGTGGGCAGCGTTAACTCTGTGCGAAAAACCCGCGGCGGAGATGCACATGATGCCAGGCGCGCCGAAATCGGCAACAACTCAATCATGATCGGCATGCCAACACTGCAGAAACTTAAATCTCTGTGACCCTGGTTGTTATCGGTGGGGCGACGGCTACCGGAAAGAGTGACTTAGCTGTTGCACTGGCTCAGCGCATCGGTGGGCAGGTAGTCAATGCCGATTCCATGCAACTCTATAAGGGTATGGATATTGGAACCGCCAAACTTTCGATGGCTGAACGCCAAGGAATCCCGCACCACATGCTTGATCTGGTCGAAGTTTCAACCGATGTAAATGTTGCCTGGTACCAAGAGCGAGCTCGCGCCACTATCGATGAATTGTTAGCAGCAGATATTCCCGTGATTGTTGTCGGAGGAACAGGTTTCTATATCAAGGCAATTCTTGATGATTTAAATTTTCCTGACACCGATCCCGCCGTCCGCGAAAAATTAACACTGGAGGCGGAGAAGATCGGGGGAGATGCTCTGCACCAAAGGCTTGGCAAACTTGATCCAGCCGCCGCAGCGGCAATCCCGCGAGAAAATGTTCGCCGCGTGATTCGCGCACTAGAAGTCATCGAGATTACCGGTAAGCCCTTTACCGCCAATTTGCCCCGCGAGAATTCCACCAAATACCCACAGGCTCTGCAGTTCGGATTGAGTATGGAGCGGGAACTTTTAGATCCTCGGGTTGAGCTCCGGGTCGATCGAATGTTCCAGCAGGGATTGGTTAATGAAGTTGAAGAGTTGATCACCAAAGGATTGCTCGATGGTAAGACAGCGCGCGCTGCTCTGGGGTATGCCCAAGTTATTTCGGCTTTAGCCGGGGAAATCACAATGGATGAGGCGATCTCTCAGACAAAACTTGCGACCCGGCAATATATTCGTAGGCAAGAGACCTGGTTTCGTAGAGACCAGCGGATCACGTGGCTGGAACCAGACTCAGACCGCCTGGCAACCATCGAAAAGGCTATTCTGACTTCATGATCGCAACGTATGGGCATGGAACGCACAATGACTTTGTGCTGCTCTTTGATCCAGAAGGGGCGCACGAAATTACCCCGGAGCAAGTGGCTCGAATCTGCAATCGCCAGACGGGAATTGGCAGCGACGGCTTTATCCGCATTACCAAGCGTGATGGCAAGTGGTTTATGGACTACCGCAATCAAGATGGCTCGATCGCGGAGATGTGCGGCAACGGCATTCGTGTCATGGCTCGCTATTTGGTTGAGCGAGGCCACCAGGCCGAAGGAATCTTCCCGATAAATACTCGAGCAGGTATGAAATACCTCGCTGTTCCAGCTGACGATGACATCTCAGTCAATATGGGCCATGTAGAAGAGGTCTATGACGATGTGACAGTCAGCATCGGCAATCAATCATGGAGCGCAACTCATGTAGATGTGGGCAACCCTCACGCTGTGGTCTTTGTAAATGATTTGGATTCAATCGGAGATCTAAAGGAGGCGCCAGAGGTTGATGGCGATTATCCAGATGGAGTGAATGTTGAATTTGTAACTTTTCTGCCGAATGGTGAACTTGCAATGCGGGTCTTTGAGCGCGGAGTCGGTGAAACGCAATCATGCGGAACCGGTACCTGTGCTGTAGCGCTAGCTGCGACTCTCCACAAAGGTGGCCGCTTACCTTCCCGCTGGGTGATCAATCCTCCTGGCGGACGATTGGTTGTCGATACTGATGCACATAGCAATTCAACTTTGATTGGTCCTGCAGTACTCGTGAAAGATGTCGAACTGGATACATATCTGTGAGCCACGGCGAAGAACCTCTCGATATCGATATTGATCAACTCTTGCGCGAGAGCGCTCGCGCTGCCGCCGAGTATGACTCTGCCGAGAGCGATGAGAGCAACCAACAAGATCTACAAGATCGCCAAGCGCTGCGCCGAGTTTCGGGGCTATCAACTGAACTTCAAGATGTTAACGATGCCGAATATCGCCAATTGCGTCTGGAGAAAGTTGTTCTCGTTGGTGTGTGGACTGAAGGCACCGCACAGGATGCAGAAAATTCTATGAAGGAACTTGCAGCGCTAGCAGAAACTGCAGGCTCGGAAGTTATGGAAGGTTTCGTCCAGCGACGCGATAAGCCAGATGCTTCAACCTTTATTGGATCAGGAAAAGTTGCAGAGGTAAAACAATCTGTTATTGCTACCGGAGCCGACACGGTTGTCTGCGATGGTGAATTATCTCCTGCACAACTTCGGACTTTGGAATCAAAACTTAAAGTGAAGGTGATCGATCGCACCGCGCTTATCTTGGATATCTTTGCGCAACATGCGAAATCTCGTGAAGGTAAGGCGCAGGTTGAGCTAGCCCAGATGAGTTATATGTTGCCGCGTCTGCGTGGTTGGGGTGACTCTCTCTCGCGTCAGGCAGGTGGTATCGGCGGACGTGGTCCAGGTGAGACCAAGATCGAGACCGATCGCCGTCGTATTAACGACAAGATGGCGAAACTGCGCAAAGAGATTAAAGAGATGAAGGTCGCTCGCGATACCAAACGTCAAGAGCGAACAAAGTACAGCGTCCCATCTGTTGCGATCGCTGGTTACACCAACGCTGGAAAATCATCTCTCATGAACCGCCTCACGAATGCTGGAGTCCTAGTTGAAAATGCCCTCTTTGCGACCTTGGACCCAACGGTTCGCCAGACCAAGAGTTCAGATGGACGTATCTACACCTTGGCTGACACGGTCGGTTTTGTTCGCCATTTGCCTCATCAATTAGTCGAAGCCTTTAAATCGACTCTGGAAGAGGTAGCGGCCGCAGATCTCATCGTCCATGTGGTGGATGGCTCGCATCCAGATCCACAAGAGCAGATTCGTGCAGTCCGAGAAGTGATCAAAGATGTTGGTGGCGGCGATATCCCAGAGATCATCGCGATCAATAAGGCCGACATCGCAGCGCCAGAAGTGATCATGCAGATTCTGCGCGAGGAATCAAACAGTTATGCATTCTCAGCTCGGACCGGATTCGGCATTGAGACGTTGGTCAAGGCGATTGAGACTTCTCTGCCACGTCCTCGTGTAGAGATCACCGCCGTCATTCCATTTAATCGCGGTGAGTTGGTCTCAGTAATTCATGAACGTGGCGAGGTACTCTCTGAAACCTACTCAGAAGATGGAACCCGAATTCACGCCATGGTTGATGCACATATCGCCAAACGGATCGAAGAGATGATCGAGCAAGGAGCTCTCAAGGCATGAGCAATGTAGTCAAGTTAAATACCCGAAATAAGAGCGCAGTCCGAGATCGCGCATTGGTCGCTTTGCTTCAAGGTGATGTCGTAGTGGTCGCTGCCGAACATGGTTACTTGTATCTCTGTGATGCCTTCAACCATGGAGCGGTTAGTAAATTGCACTCTTTGCGAGGTGATCAACCAGGCACAGCGGCTCAGGTCTTGATCGGCAAGGTGACCGCAGTGAGTGGGCTCGCCACAGATTTTGACTCGGATTGGCAGCAGGTGGTCAACGCTTTTTGGCCCGGTCTCTTGACGGTTCAACTGGCTCCGCAATCGGCGCTCAACTGGGATCTCGGTGATGGCCGAGCGCTAGGGGAGTTTGCGGTTCGGATTCCGCAACGAGAATTTCTGCTCTCGCTTCTTGGGCGAAGCGGTCCTCTCGCTGCCGCCAGCGCCTCAGTCGCTGGGCAGCCGCCCCTACGCGACCTGACCTATCTCTTGGGCTCGCCCGAGGAGATCGGAGTTGTGGTCGATGAGGGTGTGCTACCCGAGGGGCCAGCCTCAACCGTCTTGCGGAGGGGAGCCAACGGGGGAATTGTGGCAGCCCGCATAGGGGCAATCTCACTTGAGGCACTTCAGGAGGTTGTGCCGACGATTACGGCTATTTAGGCGCCTAAGCCATAGGGTTCGGGTATGTCTACAGATACCTTTTATGGACCAGATTTCGATGCGCTCACCGTGCAGGATCCAGATATCGCCGCAGTTGTTCTAAGTGAACTTGAGCGCCAACGCCACAACCTTCAGTTGATCGCGAGCGAAAACTTCACCTCACCTGCTGTTCTAGCCGCGCTAGGTTCAACTCTCTCCAATAAATATGCCGAAGGCTATCCAGGCAAGCGTTATTACGGCGGATGCGAAGAGGTCGACAAGGTAGAGCTGATTGGTATTGAACGCGCTAAGGCGCTCTTTGGAGCCGAGCACGCCAACTTGCAACCACATTCTGGCGCCAGCGCTAACGTCGCTGTCTATCAAGCTTTTACTAAGCCTGGAGATACCGTCCTTGCAATGTCATTGCCGCATGGTGGACACCTCACCCACGGATCCAAGGTGAACTTCTCTGGTAAATGGTTCAACATAGTTTCGTATGGAGTGCGTGCTGAAGATGAACTTATTGACTACGACGAGTTGCGCGACTTGGCTCTCAAGAACGCACCGCGAATGATCTGTACAGGCGCAACTGCATATCCAAGTTTGATTGACTTCGAGAAAGTTCGTCAGATCTGTGACGAAGTTGGCGCAATCATGTGGGTTGATGCAGCGCACTTCATTGGATTGGTTGCGGGTAAGGCAATTCCAAGCCCAGTTCCATATGCCGATGTTGTCTCATTCACCACACACAAAGTGTTGCGCGGTCCGCGCGGAGGCATGATCGTCTCTAAGGCGGAACATGCAGCGGCGATTGATAAGGCTGTATTCCCGGGCATGCAAGGTGGACCAATCATGAGTGCGGTTGCAGGCAAAGCTGTAGCACTTAAAGAGTGTGCAACTCTTGAGTACCAAAAGTACGCCAAGGATGTAATTTCAAATTGTCAGGTGCTTGCTAAGAGTTTGGAAGAGCATGGCATGCGTGCTGTCTCGGGTGGAACTCAAACTCACCTAGCGCTGATCGATATTCGATCAACAGGAGTTACTGGAAAAGTTGCGGATGAACGTTGCGGCAACTCAGGTATCACCCTTAATAAAAATGCCATTCCATATGATCCAGAGTCACCTGCGGTAACCAGCGGAATTCGAGTTGGATCTGCCGCGACAACAACACAGGGGATGGGTGCACCGCAGATGCAAGAGATCGCCTCGCTGATTGCGCGTGCAATCAAAGATGGAGATGACCCTGCAAAGGCTGCCCAGATTCGTAGCGATGTTCATGCGTTGACAGCGCAGTTCCCCGTTTATCCTCGCTAACGCACTGACCCATCATGCGCGAGTATTTACTGACAGCAGCGCTCGCAGCAGTGTTCTGTTTTATGTTGACACCGCTCGTTCGTAAGTTGGCAATGACTTCAGGTGCCTACATTGATCTGCGCTCGCGCGATATGCACACCGAGATAACTCCACGTTGGGGTGGATTAGCGATGTGGGGATCGATGTCGGTGACCTTCCTCATCGTCAATCACCTGTATCTAGTTGGAAATGCCTTTGGCAGAGAACTAACGGGCATTTTCTTAGCTGGCACTTTCATCATGTTGCTGGGTGCGCTTGATGATCGCTTTGATCTCGACTCTCTCACTAAATTTGCCGGGCAAGCACTTGCCGCCGGAATTTTGTTGGTGCACGGTGTGCAGATTCTTTGGCTTCCTATCAATGGAATATTGACTCTTCCATCCAATATCGGAGCAGTTCTCACTGTTGTATTTGTGATGCTGGTCATCAATGCCGTTAACTTCGTTGATGGACTCGATGGCTTAGCCTCTGGGATCGTCGCAGTCTGTGCCATCGCATTCTTTACCTTCTCGTATGTACTGGCAGTAACGAATGGATTTAGTCGCGCAGGCGCCCCCTCACTCGTAATGGCTGTTGTGGTCGGACTTTGCATTGGTTTTCTTCCACACAACTATCACCCTGCAAAGATCTTTATGGGCGACTCAGGTGCAATGTTTCTTGGACTTTTGCTTTCGGCATCTGCGATTACTCTGACAGGTCAGATAGATGTGAATGCGATCGCTGGACAAAATTCAAGATCGACCTTGGTTCCATTAATCTTGCCCTTCACCGTTCTTGCAATTCCCTTGCTTGATCTTGGAATGGCGATCGTTCGCCGATTGCGCGCTGGGCGTTCTCCCTTCGCTGCTGACCGGGAGCATCTACACCACCGCCTGTTGCGCATGGGCAATTCGCAACGTGAAGTCGCGATCATCATGTATCTGTGGACCGCGATGTTTGCCTTTCCAACTGTGATCGCCGCCTTCTACCCACTGTGGATCTCCGTTGTCGTGGGCTTAGTGATTGCACTTGCATCGGTAGTTTTGATTTGGCGCAGCTATAGGAAATTACGATTAGCGACTAAGACCGGAGAGCTGGTATCCCATGAATGAGGATTCGACAAGACTGATGTGGCGGGGGGCGATCATCCCCTCAACCATCGTCGCCGTCGTGGCAGTGGTGGTATCTACTCTCGTTCGCCACAAGCCAGGCTTTTTGGGAGCCCTGATCGGGAGCGCCACGGTCATCATCTTTTTAGGGATCCACCTGCTGATATCTGCCATCTCCAAGAACCTGGACCCCATCGCCGTGATGGGTATGGCGATGTTCTCCTACTTTGCCAAGGTCCTGGTGATGGGCGCCCTGCTCCTCATCGTCTCTCGCGCCACCGCGCCGGCCACCGTGGATCGCACCACCTTTGCCATTGCGGCCCTCTCGATCACCGCCGCCTGGCTAGGCGGGGAGATCCGTGCCTTTTTCAAGCTGAAAATCGGGCTACCATTACCCCCTGCGCCTAGGGGCGAGCAACCCTGACGGCCCACTCAAGGGAGAGTCTGCATTGATGGCATCAAATAATGAAGAGGGCGCCCTCTGGTCGATCATGGGGTACCTGATTTCAGGTCTATTGATTTGGGGCGGTATCGGCTTTGCGCTGGATCACTGGCTTCACACCCACCACTACTTCTTCCTCGGCGGCCTACTCCTCGGCGCCGGCGCCTCGATCTACCTGGTCTGGCTCAGATTTGGTCGCGAATAACACACTTTATTCACCCGAGTTACCCGATTTTTAGTTTTGGATTTTCCCCGCTTCCTAATAAGGTTCAGACGTCTTAATCCGTACCCAATGATTGACCCAGTATCAGCCAGCGTCGGCGAAAGGTGAGTGCGAGAAGTGCATATAACTGGCCATCTTGCCAGCGGCCCGGGATTCGTTCCCCCGAGCACATCCGACTTTAAATTACCTTCAATCATCGGTCACAGCGACTACACAACAAAGCCAGTTTTTCTCGTCTTTTTCTCAGTAATCGCAATCTCACTCTTCTTTATTCTCGCCTCACGCAAGGCTGCGGTAGTTCCTAGCAAATTGCAGTTTGCAGGCGAGTCGATCTACAGCTTCGTCCGTAAAGATTTGGGACAAGAGATCATCGGTGCAGGTTTTCTTGACTATGTACCTTTCTTATTCACCCTTTTCGTCTTCGTACTTGTAAACAATTTATTTGGAATCATTCCATTTATTCAATTCCCAACCATGTCGCATGTCTCCTTCCCATATGTGCTCGCGATCTTCACCTTCGTGATCTTCCACGCGGTCGGAATCAAGCGTCAGGGATTAGTTAAGTACCTCAAGGGAATCGCCTTCTTGCCTGGTGTTCCTAAGTTCGCTTACATCTTGCTTACACCCATCGAGATCGCAACCTACTTTTTGATCCGCCCAGTGACACTCTCACTCCGGTTGTTCGCCAATATGTTCGCTGGCCACCTTCTGCTCTTGGTGTTTATCGGCGGCGGTGACTACATGCTTCATGACTCACATCTCTTCATGAAGATCCTCTCTCCATTCTCTTTCGGCTTCGGCATCGTCATGACCTTCTTTGAGTTCATGGTTCAGTGTCTACAGGCCTACATCATCACCCTTCTATCAGCACTCTTTATCGCAGGAGCATTGGTAGACGAGCACTAATTTTTCCCACAGTTCAGCGGACTCCCGTCCGATGAATCCCAAACTATGGAAAGGCAACAAAGATGCACGGCACACTCAACCTGGTCGGTTATGGCCTATCTGCAATCGGACCTGCAATCGCAACTGGCTTGATCTTCGCCGCCTATATCAACGGCGTCGCACGTCAACCTGAGTCACGCAACGTCCTGCAACCAATCGCATTCCTTGGCTTCGCGCTCGCTGAAGCTTTGGCGCTCTTTGGTCTCGTTCTCGCATTCGTACTTAAGTAAGAACTAAGACGCAACAGCTATGAGAATTCATTTAGAGGCTGCAACTACCAACCCGCTAGTTCCGAATATCGCGGAAATAGTCGTTGGTTTAGTCGCCTTCTCTCTTCTCTTTATTGTCCTCAAGAGTCGGGTCGTCCCGATGTTCGAAAAGGCCTTCGCCGCTCGAACTGAGGCAATCGAAGGAGGTATCGCAAAAGCGGAGAACGCTCAACGTGAGGCGCAAGCCGCTCTTGAGGCATATACCGCTCAACTCAGCGATGCTCGTGGCGAGGCACAATCGATTCGTGAGGAGGCTCGCGTTCAAGGAGCAGCCGTCATTGAAGATCTTCGCGCCAAGGCGCAAGAAGAGGCGGCCCGAATTACTGCGGCAGCGCACGCATCCATCGAGGCGCAACGCCAGCAAGCAATTGCATCTCTTCGTCATGAAGTTGGCGCGCTAGCGACTGAATTAGCTTCGAAGATTGTTGGAGAGGCGCTCGATGATCAAGTTCGCCAATCCGGAATCGTCGATAGATTCCTTAATGATTTGGAGCAGAGCAAAAAGTGATTGATCTCGGAGGAAATAGTCGCCAGTCATTTGCCACCTTGCGTGGTGAACTTGATGAGAAGCTGCATGGCCTCTCGTCGCAAGACTGCACTGCCATTTCCGCTGAGTTATTCGCTGTTGTTTACTCTCTCAACTTATCCGTTGGATTACGCAGAGCCTTCACTGATCCGTCGCGAGATAGCGCATCAAAGGCAGTCCTAGTAAACGATCTCTTTGGGAAGACCGTTTCTAGAAAAGTCTTGGATCTCTTGATCGAGGCCGTCTCACTTCGCTGGGCATCCTCACTCGATTTCGCAAGCGCCTTTGAGCAGCTAGCGATCGAAGCCGAGGCGACTGCAGCAAATAACGACAACTCGATCGATCGTGTTCAAGATGAGCTCTTTGAGTTCGCTGCTGTTCTCAGCAACAACCAGGATCTACGACGAGTGTTGGGAAGCCCTTCTGGATTACCTGAAGGTAAAGCTGAAATCATTCATTCCTTGTTGGCGGGAAAGGTCGCACCTTCAACGTTGCGCCTACTTACCTACATGGTCAACGACTTGGCTGGTCGCGTCATTGATCAAGTGCTTGAGGTTTATGCCCAAGCGGTTGCTGCTCGTCGTAATCGCCTGATCGTCTTGGTTCGCTCCCGTTCTGCACTCACGCCTGGACAGGCTGAGAAGTTGAGCGCGCTCATGGTCGAACAAGTTGGACAACCAGTGCATCTCAACTTTGAACTTGATCCATCTGTTATTGGTGGTCTCTCGGTTCGATTCGCAGATGAACTAGTTGATGGAACCATCAGTACTCGCTTGCAGGAAGCAGGACGAGCACTAGCAATTTAAGTTTCTCACCTTGGCAAATGTCTGGGGTGGGGTTTAGTAAGAGGAGAAGAAGATGGCCGAACTCACGATCCGTCCCGAAGAGATTCGCGATGCGCTGGCGAAGTATGTTGAGGCATACAACCCTGGTACCGCTGCCCGCGATGAGGTCGGAACAGTTACTGAGGCAGGAGATGGCATCGCTCGTGTAGAAGGCTTGCCTTCCACGATGACCAACGAGCTTCTGAAGTTTGAAAATGGCACCCTCGGATTGGCGCTGAATCTAGATATTCGCGAGATCGGTGTGGTTATCCTCGGTGAGTTCACTGGTATTGAAGAAGGAACATCAGTCCGTCGTACCGGCGAGATCCTCTCTGTTCCAGTTGGAGATGGCTTCCTCGGTCGCGTCGTAGATCCACTTGGTCGTCCAATCGATGGCAAGGGCGAGATCAAGGCAGAGGCAATGCGTGCTCTTGAACTCCAGGCTCCATCAGTTGTTCAGCGTCAACCTGTTAAAGAGCCAATGCAGACAGGTATCAAGGCTATTGATGCAATGACCGCTATCGGTCGTGGACAGCGCCAGTTGATCATCGGTGACCGTCAGACTGGTAAGACTGCAATCGCGATCGATACGATCATTAACCAACGCGATAACTGGAAGTCTGGCGATCCAAAGAAGCAGGTTAAGTGCATCTACGTTGCTATCGGCCAGAAGGGTTCCACCATCGCATCTGTTCGCGGTGCTTTGGAAGAGGCCGGTGCAATGGAGTACACAACTATCGTTGCTTCACCTGCATCTGATCCAGCTGGATTCAAATACCTCGCTCCATACACCGGCTCTGCAATTGGTCAGCACTGGATGTACTCAGGACAACACGTTTTGATCGTCTTTGATGATCTTTCGAAGCAAGCCGAGGCTTACCGTTCAGTCTCCTTGTTGCTTCGTCGTCCACCAGGCCGCGAGGCATATCCAGGCGATGTCTTCTACTTGCACTCACGTCTCCTCGAGCGTTGCGCCAAGCTTTCCGATGATCTTGGTGGTGGATCAATGACTGGTCTTCCAATCATTGAGACCAAGGGAAATGACGTCTCTGCCTTCATTCCTACTAACGTAATTTCTATTACCGATGGTCAGTGCTTCCTCGAGACAGACCTCTTCAACGCCGGCGTGCGTCCAGCTATTAACGTAGGTATTTCGGTATCGCGCGTTGGTGGTTCTGCGCAGACAAAAGCAGTTAAGAAGGTTGCAGGTCGCTTGCGTCTTGACCTTGCTCAGTACCGTGAACTTGAGGCATTCGCAGCCTTCGGTTCAGATCTCGATGCTGCCTCAAAGGCACAACTTGAGCGCGGTGCTCGCATGGTTGAGCTCTTGAAGCAGGGCCAATACTCACCTTACTCAGTTGAGCGCGAGGCAGTTTCGATCTGGGCTGGAACAACCGGCAAGATGGATTCAGTTGCAGTGTCAGATATCCGCCGCTTTGAGTCGGAGTTGCTGGAATTCATTGCAACCCGCCACGCAAACATCTTTGAAGTAATCGCCGAAACTCGTGAGCTCTCTGATGACACCATCGCATCGCTTACCAAGGTCGTCGATGAGTTCAAGTTGGAATTTGCGGCAGGAAACTAACTAAATCATGGGTGCCCAACTTCGAATCTATCGCCGCCGAATGCGTTCGGTTAAGGCGACGAAAAAGATTACGCGTGCGATGGAGCTTATTTCTGCTTCCCGTATCGTGAAGGCACAGCAGCGAGTTCAGGCATCTTCACCGTATTCCACCGAACTCACTAATGCTGTCCGAGCAGTTGCGCTCTCTTCGAATACCGCTCATCCACTCACCTCTGCTGCGGAACATCCAAAGCGCGCAGCGGTTCTGATCATCACCGCTGACCGCGGTATGGCTGGTGCTTATTCAAACGCAGCTATCAAAGAGGGAGATCTCCTGATCGCCACTTTGAAGGCTCGTGGACTTGAGGTTGATGCATATCTCGTTGGTCGCAAGGCGGTTAATTTCTACCGTTTCCGCGATCGCGCGATCACTGCTTCCTGGACTGGTTTCTCGGATAACCCTAGTTTTGAAAATGCTCGCGAAGTTTCGGCTGCCTTGATCGCAACTTTCTTGAGCGATACATCTTCTGCAGCTGGAGTCGACGAACTGCACATTATCTACACTCGATTCCGCTCGATGATCTTGCAGGAGCCAGTAGCCGATGTCTTATTGCCGCTTGCCAATACCTCGGCTGCTGAGATCGAGCACACTGGTTCAACCTACGAATTTGAAGCTAGCGCTGAGAGCGTTTTGAACGCCCTGCTTCCACGCTATGTCGAAGCCCGAGTCTTTAACGCGATGTTGCAATCTGCTGCCTCCGAGCATGCAGCTCGTCGTCGCGCCATGAAGTCAGCAACTGACAATGCTGATGAGTTAATCAAGTCGCTCACCCGACTTGCGAATGCGGCCCGTCAAGCCGAAATCACCCAAGAGATCAGTGAAATTGTCGGCGGCGCAGATGCGCTTGCCTCAGCTAGCGCAGGGAGCGAATGATGTCAGAGAATACAAAGTTGGCAGGAAAGCAAGGTCGCGTGGCCCGAGTAATCGGACCAGTCGTTGACATTGAATTCCCCGCAGATGCAATGCCAGCAATCTTCAACGCCCTCACAGTTGAAGTGACGCTCTCAGGCGAGCAGCGCAAGCTCACCCTCGAGGTGGCCCAGCACATCGGCGACAATGTCGTACGCGCTATCTCGATGCAACCAACAGATGGAATGGTTCGCGGCTCAGAGGTAACCGATACCGGCGCTTCGATCAGCGTTCCTGTTGGTGATGTCACTAAGGGCCACGTCTTCAACACCCTCGGCGAATCCCTTGACGTTCCAACCTCATCACTCGATATTAAAGAGCGTTGGCCGATCCACCGCACTGCACCTGCATTCGATCAACTTGAGTCAAAGACCGAGATGTTCGAGACCGGAATTAAAGTTATTGATCTGCTCACCCCATATGTAAAGGGTGGAAAGATCGGCCTCTTCGGTGGTGCCGGTGTGGGCAAGACAGTTTTGATTCAAGAGATGATCTACCGCGTAGCGGAGAACTTCGGTGGCGTATCTGTATTCGCCGGCGTAGGTGAGCGTACCCGTGAAGGTAACGATCTCTTCCTTGAAATGACAGAGACTGGTGTTATCAACAAGACCGCCTTGGTCTTCGGTCAGATGGATGAACCACCAGGGACCCGTCTTCGCGTTGCTCTCTCAGCCCTCACAATGGCTGAGTACTTCCGCGATGTACAGAACCAAGATGTATTGCTCTTCATCGACAACATCTTCCGCTTTACTCAAGCTGGTTCTGAGGTATCAACCCTTCTAGGACGTATGCCATCTGCTGTGGGATATCAACCAACACTTGCTGATGAGATGGGTCAATTGCAGGAGCGCATCACCTCAACCCGTGGTCACTCGATTACATCGATGCAGGCTATTTATGTTCCTGCCGATGACATCACCGACCCTGCTCCACACACAACTTTCGCCCACCTTGATGCAACAACGGTGTTGTCTCGTCCGATCTCAGAGCTTGGAATTTATCCAGCTGTGGATCCACTTGACTCCACATCGCGCATCTTGGATCCGCGTTACATCGGAGAGCATCACTTCCGCGTTGCAAACCGTGTAAAGCAGATCTTGCAGCGTTACAAGGATCTACAAGACATCATCGCTATCTTGGGTATCGATGAACTCTCTGAAGAAGATCGCATCTTGGTAGGTCGCGCACGTCGTATTCAGCGCTTCTTGTCACAGAACACCTTCGTGGCAAAGGTCTTCACCGGAATCGATGGCTCATTTGTTCCACTCTCAGAGACCATTGAAGCCTTCGAAGCACTTGCCGATGGAAAGTATGACCACGTTCCAGAGCAGGCCTTCTTCATGTGCGGTGGACTCGAAGATGTCGAGCGCAAGGCTGCAGAGTTGGCTAAGGCTTAAAATGTCCGATACAAAACTCACCGTAGAAGTAGTCTCACCCGAAAAGCGTGTCTGGTCGGGTGAGGCGACTTCAGTGTCGGCTCGTACTGTCGACGGTGATATTGGAATCTTGGCAAACCACATTCCGCTATTAGGAGTTCTGGTTCCAGGCGTTGTCAGCATCAAAGGCTCTGATGGAAACACCACGGAATTCACGATGGCTGGCGGATTCATCTCGGTGAATAAGAACCGAGTTTCAATTCTTGGTGAAGAATCTAACTAATTTATAGCTTCGACATCTGCTCCAAGTGAGCGAAGATCAGCTGCAAAATTTGGGTATCCGCGTTCGATATGAAACGCATCTTCCACAGTAGTAACTCCATCTGCAACAAGCGCGGCAAGAACTAACCCTGCTCCAGCCCGAATATCTGTTGCAGCCACTGGGGCTCCCGACAGAAGTGGCACTCCGGTAATAGCCGCATGATGACCATCCACGGTGATATTTGCCCCGAGCCTGCGCAGCTCATTAACGAACATGAAGCGCGCCTCAAAGACATTTTCAGTCACAATTGCGCTCCCACTTGCAATGGAGTTTAGAGAAATAGCCATAGGTTGCAGATCGGTAGGAAAACCTGGGTAGGGAAGTGTCGCAACATCGATAGCTAACGGTCTTTGATCCATGCGAACTCTAAATCCATTGGAAGTCGAAGTAACGACAGCTCCTGCCGCCACTAATTTATCTAGCGGAATCTCTAGGTGATCGGCGCGGCCACCGTTAATGGTGATATCTCCTTGAGTCATCGCTGCAGCAAAGGCCCAGGTGCCAGTAACAATGCGATCGGGAAGGGTGGAGTGCGAGGCGGGATGAAGTTGATCCATTCCCTCGATGGTGAGGGTTGAAGAACCTAACCCTTCAATCTTCGCTCCCATCGCGATGAGGTATTCGCCGAGGTCAATAATGTCTGGCTCGCGAGCGACATTGTGGAGCGTTGTAGTTCCCTCTGCCATAACCGCTGCGGTCATCAAATTCTCGGTCGCACCCACACTTGGAAATGTGAGTTCAAAGGTAGCGCCGACTAAACCATCTGGTGCGGTCGCGATGATGTAACCATGTTCAAATTTCACAGTAGCGCCGAGCGCCTCAAGTCCAGCAATATGAAAATCAAGTCCGCGAGATCCAATGGCATCACCACCTGGAAGAGAGATTTCAGCGATGCCGACTCTGGTCAAAATTGGCCCAAGGACGTTGATGGAGGCACGCATCTTGCGAACCAGCTCGTACTCCGCCTTATGTCCGGGTTCTTGTGGAACGTCGATCTCCATGGTGTGCGAGTCGCGATCAAAGTGAACGGTGCAGCCCAGGCGCATGAGTAGATCGGACATGATCTCCACGTCCTTGATCTGGGGGACGTTATGAAGCGTGTTCTTGCCGGGGGCGAGTAAAGAGGCCGCCATCAATTTAAGCGCAGAGTTTTTCGCGCCGGTGACGGTTACCTCACCCACAAGTCGGGCTGGGCCATTAATGCGAAGCGCAGATGAATTCTCCGCCACACATCACCCCCAGAACTCCTTGACGCTAAATTTAAGTGGTCTCATTCTAGTTGCTCCAATAGGCTCACCCCATGGTTAATTTGACTCGTATTTATACAAAAACTGGTGATGATGGAACTACCTCTCTGGGGGATATGAGTCGCACCTCAAAAAATGATCCTCGCCTTGAGGCATATGCCGACGTGGATGAAGCTAACTCTGCGATTGGCGTTGTTCTTGCTCTAGGTCAGATTCGCGAGGAGGCCGTCAAGAATTTGCTTACTCGCATTCAAAATGACCTCTTCGATGTTGGGGCCGATCTATCTACCCCAGTAGTCGATAACCCAAAGGTTGAACCACTACGAGTTACGGAGGAACAGATTACCTACATCGAAAATCAGATCGACTTTTACAATCAAAATCTTGCTGAGCTGCGCTCATTCGTTCTGCCATCTGGAACCCCTGCCTCATCACTTCTGCATGTGGCCAGAACCGTGACTCGCCGAGCCGAGCGCTCTACCTGGCATGCAATCCACTCTTTTGGTGGGGGAGTAAATCCTCTTACCGCTAAATATTTGAATCGTCTCTCGGATCTATTCTTTGTTCTCGCCCGCTATGAAAACCGCGAACTTGGAGATGTCCTTTGGGTGCCAGGAGCTAATCGCTAATTACGGATTAGTTGCTGTGGGCGAGGCAGATGGCGTTGGCGAAGTGCTTGGTGCCGGGGTGTACGAAGGATCGGGAACGAAAGTGGAACTTGGTATTGGATCTGTTGTGGGTCCAATACCGCATTCGGCTTGTATCCCCGTAAATTCGATTCCCGTTTGAAGTGGGATAGGACTTACTAAAACAATAGTTTGAATTGTTTTAGCAGCTGCCCCAGCTTCCATATCGGTTATCTTTCCTATATTTACTCGGCCAGCGGGATTAGCTGGATCAATTCCAGTGATGAGCGAAGAGACTTTCCACCACGTGCACCGTTGTGTGGAGCCGACCAAAATTGCGGCGCACGACAAAGCCGGAACAGATGGTTTATTTGGATCGACGGAACAGGAATTTACTGGCGACACCGAGTCCTTCATCGCAGAGAGAATCCCAAGGAGCTCTGCGCCAGTAGGCACGCGAGCATAGGCAGTTCCAACTGATTTGAAACCAGATGGAGGCCACTTCACGGAAGGAGTGGGCGTGACTGCCTTTCGAACCGGTGCGTGATAAACATATTTGTGGACAGTCACTGACCTTTTCGGTGTGACGGTTTTCTTGAGAGTTGAGGTCGCGCTCTTCTTGGTTGTTAAAGTCTTCTTAGCGCTTGTGGTCTTCTTAGAGGAAACTGCACTCTTCTTTGCTGTTGTCGCTGATTTCGTCGACGTTGTTTTCTTTATCGCCGTCTTCGCCGAAGTTGGTTTTGTCGTCGACTTCTTTGCGACGCTCACCTTCTTAGAAGTAGAAGGTTTCTTGGCCGACGTCGTCTTTGGCGTTGGTTTAGCGGTCGCGGCGAGGGCCACAGGCGCACTCAGAAACTGAAGTGCTATCAGGGCTATTGCAACCCTGCGCAATTTCACTGTCGAGACCACTTAAAGGAACGTATAGCGAGCAAGGTTCCAACCACTAACCAGATGACGAGTACGACAGCAATCTTTCCAATTTCCCAAGTGCCGGCGGGCTCTTTGAGCGCGAAATTGGCTGGCAGAAAGACCGAGCGCATCCCTTGAGTGAGCCACTTCAGAGGGAAGATAGAAGCAAAGTCCTGCATCCATTTGGGGAGGCTGGAAAAGACAAAGAAGACGCCGCTCACGAATTGCAAGACGATGACAAATGGGGAGACCACAGCTGGCGCGCCTCGACCACTTTTAATGATCCCTGCTAGCGCTATGCCAAGGACAGTAGAACTTGCTGAACCCAAAATAACGAGCCAGGCAAATCGCACCCAGAGATTTACGCTGTGGGGAAGGTGGAGGTGGAAGAAGAGTGCTCCAAAGACGAGCAGCATAAAGACTTGAGCCAACATTGCCACGAAGACCAAGATCGCTTTTCCGAAGAAGAAAGAGATCGGTGACATAGGAGTTCCACGTAAGCGCTTGAGCGCACCGTTATCGCGCTCCATTGGGATATTGATTGCTAATTGTTGGAAGCCGGTGTTGATTAGGCCAGATGCAACCATTCCTGCAACAAAGTATTGACTGAAAGTTACGCCAGGAGCGATGTTATTTTTGAAGACGCTTCCAAAGATAAAGAGCAAAAGCACTGGGAAGAACAAGGTGAAGATAACTGACTCGCGTTGACGCAAGAATTGTTTTATCTCGATACCTCCGCGAGAGAGGCCGATGCGTACAGAACTCATTGCTGACCTTCAATCATCGTTAAGTAAATATCTTCCAGTGAGGGTCTGGTAACTGATAATTCAGGAACGTTGCCGTTAAATCTCTTTGCTAGTTCAAGAACAACTTCTGTGGGATTGTCAGAGAGATCCTGATGAGTCGTGCCATTCTCACTCCAACTGACTGTGGCCTTGGCAAGATGGCGGCCTCCGAGCGTCGCTGGAGTTGCGATCTCGATGATTTTGCCGGCGTTTATTACTGCTACTCGATCTGCCAATGCTTCAGCTTCATCGAGATAGTGCGTCGTGAGCAAAATTGTGGTGCCCTCTGCTTTAAGAGCCAAAATTAATTCCCAGAATGCGCGACGCGCCTCTGGATCAAATCCGGTAGTTGGTTCATCTAGAAAAAGGATTTCTGGTGAGCCGATAATTCCAAGCGCCACATCCAAGCGACGACGTTGACCGCCAGAGAGGGTGCGAACTCTTTCATCGCGCTTTTCGGTCAGCCCTACAAGTTCAATGACTGAATCGGGATCTTTTGGCTTGGTGTAATAGTGGGAGAAGTGGTGAACGGTCTCGGCAACTGTGAGCTCTGCGGCATCGCTGGTGGATTGCAACACGATTCCAATTCGATTGCGCCAGGCAGAGCCATGAACTCCGAGCGCGCCTGGATCCGCGTCCAAGACTTTGACGGTTCCGCTATCGCGATCTCGGTAACCTTCCAGGATTTCTACTGTGGTGGTTTTCCCGGCGCCATTTGGCCCCAATATGGCATAAATCTCGCCGCGCTCAATCGTGAGGGAGATGCCGGCTACCGCCTCGTGTTCTCCATATTTCTTGCGCAGATCGAGTACTTCTATAGCGGCGCTCATGGATTTATCTTGCCTTATTTGCTTATGCAGAAGCCAATTTATGAGGCGAAGATTTGCTGGGAATACGAAAGAATAGAGCCATGAGTCCGCGCCGCAATCACCCCAAGGGAAGGCGCTCCGCTGGCCAAAATCCAGAAGATCGTGATGTCAGCACCTCATTCCAGACCGTTGAGGAGCATCATGAAGGTATCTACACCGTTCGCAAGATAACGGGATCTAGCTCATCTAAGCCATATCGCTGTCCCGGATGCGATCAATTAATTCCTACCGCGACTCCACATATCGTGGCATGGATCGATGATGATTTAGAGAGCAGGCGACATTGGCACACCGCTTGCTGGAGCAAGAAAGATCAACGCAAACCAAGAATCGAGCGATCTCGAAACGCTCCTCGGTACTAGAGGCATTAGTTCGCCCTAGCGATTGAGCAGTGCGACTAACCGCCTAATGAATGAATCAGTCGAAGCTGTCCTTTTGAAAGTCGTGAAGCGCAGCGGGATATTAAATCGGGTCGCAACTACAGAACGCGTGTAGGTAAATTCCCTAAGGCCTTCGCGCCCATGCGCCCGGCCGTAACCGCTCTGCTTAACTCCACCAAAAGGCATGCTCGGTGTTGCGGTAAATGACAAAACAGAATTTACCGAGACCATCCCGCATTGGAGTTGGCGCGCAATGGCCTTGCCCTGGCGCTTAGACCAGACCGAGGCTGCAAGACCGTACTTGGATGCATTGGCGAGTGCGATTGCCTCTCCCATCGTTGCAACAGTTCTGATGGTGAGGGTGGGACCGAAAGTCTCTTCAGCAACAGCCAAACTCTCCTCGGGCACGCCGGTCATGATGGTCGGAAGCACATAAGGAGCTTGGACGGAATCTGCTGATCCCACAATAAATTCCGCCCCCAACTTAGCTGCGTCTTTGATGTGAGCATCAATGACCGCAAGCTGCTTAGGCATCGTTGCCGCTCCATAGTCACGACCAACCACAAGTTCTTTTGCGAGCAGTGAAATTTTCTCAATGAATTGAGCCGCAATATCTTGGTGAACATAAACGCGCTCGATACCTACGCATGTTTGGCCGGCGTTAGCCATCGCTCCCCAGAGCACTGCTTCAACTGCTTTATCAACATCGCAATCTTTATCGATAATCGCTGGATCTGTGCCACCACACTCCATTAAGACAGGAGTCAGATTCTCGGCACAACTTGCCGCAATTTTCTTACCGGTCGCAGTTGATCCCGTGAATGCAATTTTATTGACTGCGCTCTTGGTGAGCGCCGCACCTGTTTCGGGTCCACCTGTTGCTACAAAAAATATATTTGCTTTAGGGGCAACGTGGTTGAAAGACTCTCCGAGCCAATGGCCAACTCCTGGGGTGTATTCGCTAGGTTTAAAGACGACACCATTTCCTGCAGCTAGTGCATATGCAATCGAACCAATAGGAGTAAAGACAGGATAGTTCCAAGGACCTATGACTCCGACGACTCCTAATGGTTGGTATTCAACATGTGTGGACATGTTCGCCATTAATAGACCTGGAGCGCGGTGTGAATTGCGAAGATAACGATGAGCATTTCGTGCTGCCCATGAAAGTTGATCTATTGCAATAAGTATCTCAAGGGTCGCATCGCTGAGAGGTTTACCGGTCTCTTGAACAACGATTGCGGCGAGCTCATCAATATGTTCGCTTATGTAATGAGCCCATGCGCGCAAGATTGCCTTGCGGCCTTTAAAGCCCAGCGCTCTCCAACTAGCAGAAGCGGAGTTCGCTCTCGCCACTAATGCGTTGATGGTTTCGGGGGTTGTATTTGGATAACGTCCAACTTCTGCACCTGTTGCAGGGGAGTGGCTCACAATTTCGGTTAGCTGACTCATAGGCTAAGAGTAAACTTCTTTCGTGACCGAGTTAATAAGGCCTAGCACCGTTCTTCCCGCCGATCGCAGGCCTATTTCGATACTCACCTCGGATAACCTCAAACTTATCGGTGAGGTCGCGACCCCACTCGATGGCACCGAAGTCTCTTTGCTCTGCCTGCACCCCAATCCAGCCGGTGGCGGAATGATGGATAGCCATATCTACAAGAAGGCAGCCAACAGATTGCCTGCAATGGCAGGGATTCAGATCATCCGTTTCAATACTCGTGGAACCACAAGCGAGGCTGGAACCTCCGAGGGCACCTTCGACAATGGGGAATCTGAAAGACTCGATGTTCAGGCCGCGATCGACTACTGCTTCGACGAACTCAAGGTAAAGACCCTCTGGGTGGTTGGTTGGTCATTCGGAACTGATCTAGCGCTGAGATATGCCAAAGACCCGCGGATTGCAGGTTTGATTTTGTTGAGTCCACCCATGCAGCGGGCTCAAGATAGTGATTTGGAGTATTGGCAGAGCGATTCCCGGCCGGTAGTGGCCTATGTGCCTGAACACGATGAGTATTTAAATCCAACTCAAGCCATTGAACGCTTCAAGAATTTTTCCCGCCTGACTCTAGTTCCAGTTGATGGCGCCAAACATCTATGGGTGGGAGAACCCTACGTTCACTACATCCTTAGTGAAATTACTAAGTATCTAGCTCCTAACAGATTGCCGCTACCAACTGAGATTTAAGAGTTATCGGCTTTCGGAAATACAACTTCATCAATTATCAATAGGACCGCGGCGGCGATTGGCACAGCGAGAATTCCGCCGACAATTCCCAGCAAGCTAACTCCAATTAATGCGGCGATGATCGTGATGACTCCTGGTATAGCCAGCGATCTACGCATGATGCGAGGCATGATCAGATAATTTTCAATCTGAATATAGGCCAGATATACCAAGAGCGTGATGATCGCGTCTGTCGGGCTCTTGCTGAGAGCGATCAAAGTGACTGCGGTGATTCCTAAGATATGTCCGATCAGCGGAATCGCACCACAGACAAAAACAAGGACAGCGATTGCAGATGGATAGGGAAGGCTAAGTGAGAGAGCAAGTATCAATCCGAAGATAGACGCAATAAATGCAACTGTCGCTTGTCCGCTCACAAAGCCACCAATTCGGATGATGATTGCATCCGTAATTTTGGAGACACGATCGCGACGAGATGCTGGCACAAAACGATAAGCAACTCCAGTGACACTTGGTAGCGAGGCTAAGAAGTAGAGAGTCAAAATCAGAACGGTCAACACTGCGACTGCACCCGAGACTACGGCCTTGCCTACACCAATAACCCCACCAAAGGCAGAGATCACATACTGGCCATTGTGTAGCCCAGCGGTAAATTTGGCTTGGAGCGAATCGATGATTCCGTAATGTTTGTTGAGATTGCCAATGTAAGTATTGGATTTAAGTTCTTGCAGAATTTTTGGGGCGTTCTTAAAGAGGTTATTCACCTGAGTAATAGCCGGTGGAATGATCACGGCTGCAAAAATGCCTACAAATAAAAGGACGATAAATACAACGGCAAGTACTGCCTGAGAACGCTTGAGGCCACGCCTGCGGAAAAATTCGACCGCTGGATTGAGTCCAGCTGCCAGGAAGAGCGAGATGATGATCAGGACAAATACCTGGCTAGCGCTGGCGAGAGCTTTGAGCATCGTGATGGCGATAACCGCTCCTGCAGCGGCCAGAAAACCGAAGTAGAAGGGGTGGCCGCGGTCGACCGGCACTCCGGGAGTTCCAAATGAGGCGGGAGTCACATCGCGCGCCTCTTCGCCGGCCTTATTACCGAACGAGAACTTGGGTTTCTTGAGCGCCATAGTTTGATAATACGAGAAGATAGGGCAGTGAGCGAGCTTCGTATAACAGGTCTGAGTGAGGACATGCTTGCCCTCTCATCTCTGCCCTGGCGTAAAGCTCTTGAGGACTGGCCAGAAGATCCTGGTCTCACCAGCATGCGCGGTATCTCGCGCCACATTGTGCGCCTTATTCGAACCGGCCCGGGCGATCGCGATGTCTTTGCGGTTAAAGAGACGGTCGAAGAGTTTGCCTCTCGTGAGTACGCCATCTTGCGCGAACTCAATACCCGTAACGCGCCATGCGTTGAACCAGTGGCTATCGTGGAAAATCGCCTCGATAACATGGCAAACCCGCTCCCAGTCGCTCTGGTGACCCGCTATCTGCCTTTCTCGTTGCCTTACCGAGTAATCATGAGCCGCGAGGTCACGCCCCACGAAATTAACAACATGGCTAACGCCCTGGCTCTCCTCTTAGTTCGACTCCATCTTCTTGGATTTTGGTGGGGCGATTGCTCCCTCTCCAATACTCTCTTTAGGCAGGATGCCGACGAGTACGCGGCATACCTAGTAGATGCTGAGACTGGTGAGTTCCAACCCGGGTTGAGCAATGGACAACGCGAACATGATCTTGATATCGCTCAATTCAACGTAGCAGCAGAGCTCGAGGACTTGGCCAGCGCCGGACTTCTTCATCCCGGCATGGATCCAATTCGCGCCGCTGATCGAGTCATCTCTCGCTACCGCAGACTCTGGACCATGCTGAAAGAGCCGCAAGTTCTAGATCCAACCGATCGTCACGCTGTCGAGAAGGCGATGCGCGCGGTCCAAGACCTCGGTTTCGCTGTTGAGGAAGTTGAGGTCACCCTCGATGGAGATAAGGGCGCCCTCAAATTCACACCGAAGCTTGTAGCTGCTGGGTATCACCAGAATCGTCTCTATGAATTGATGGGCATTCATGCAGAGGAGTTGCAGGCAAAGCGCCTGCTTGCCTCATTCGATCGCTTCCGCGGACGCGAGAAGAAGCCGCTGCCTCCGATTGAAGATAGCGCTCGCCGCTGGTTATCTGAGACTTATCACCGAGTCATCGATATGGTTCCCGAAGAGCTCAAAGGCCGGGTAGAACCAGCACAGATGTTCCACGAAATCTTGGAGCACCGTTGGTACCTCGGTGAGAAGGCTGGCAAAGATCTGGGGATTACCTATGCCACAGAGGATTACATTCGTTCAATATTGCCTTATAGAAATATCCCCAAACAAGAGGAAGCGGTAGTGGTTGATGAGTTCTCTTCCTAAAAATTTTGCTTCTGCGGTCGATTTGAGCGCGCTTCGAAATCCTCCGATTGATGTTGAGTCCGCTGGGGTCGAGATAACTCAAGCGAATTTGATGCAAGATGTTCTGCCCGCCTCGCATGCCCAGGTTGTCATTCTGATCTGTTGGTCACCTCGTTCACCGCAATCTCAAGCGGTCATGAGCGCCCTGGGTCAACTTCATGTTCAGGATTCGGCCAAGCCGGAGGGAGCAGGTTGGTTGCTCGGGAATGTGAATGTCGATGCGCAACCAGAAGTAGCACAAGCCCTTCAAGTTCAAACGCTCCCACTCGCCCTAGCAATTATTCAAGAGCAGATAGTGCCGCTCTTTGACACCGTTCCCACCGCCCCGCAAATTCGTTTGGTCGTCGACAAGGTGCTCTCTCTTGCAGCCGAACGTGGAGTTGGAACAGTCGCTACCGATGGCGCTACGGAAGTTGAAGAACAGTTAGAACCCGAGGAGATCAGAGCGCTCGAAGCCTTGGAGCAGGGTGATTACGCCGCTGCAAGCGCGGCCTACAGAGAGTGGTTGAACAGAGCTCCTGGAAATGCGCTCGCCCAACTTGGCTTAGCTCAAGTTGAACTTCTACTTCGCATCTCAGGATTTGATATTCCCAGTGTAATCGCCGCAGCTAATCAAAATCCGACGGATCTAGTCCTTGCAAAGCAAGCGGCAGATTGCGAAGTAGCAGAAGGAAAATTTGAAGAGGGCTTTTCACGATTAATTTCTGCAATCAAAATATCCAGCGGTGAGGATCGTATAGGAATTCGCCAGCATCTTGTAGGGTTGTTCTCGCTGGTTGATCCAGCAGACCCCATTCTCATTAAGGCTAGACAAAAGTTAGCGAGCGCACTCTTTTGACTTTGATCGTCACACCCAGGGAGCGACGAAATCAATTCCTGCTTTTTTTCTATTTTGGTATGACCACGTTGGCGCTTGGAACGCGTGCGCCTAATTTAAAGGCGAACCTTCATGTAGATAACGGAACCTACGGCACCTTGATTAGTTTTGGTGCGGTCGGGGGAGTTCTCTCGATGATGGTCGCCGGTCAAATCGTGGATCGAATTGGCGTGGGACCGGTTCTCATATCAATGAGCGCACTTATGTATGGCTCCATCATTTCTATGCCGCACATTCACACGCCGTGGATCTATTTAATTGTTAACATAACATTTGCCTTTGGACTTAACGCATACAACATCGGCCTGCATCACCAAGCGCTTCGCCGTCAGGCGTTAAGCGGTGAACGCATAATTCCAAAAATGCATGGGGCATGGAGTTTAGGCACTCTCATCTCCACCGTCTTAGCAATCATCGTAACCTCACACGTTTCTCTGGCATGGCATATCGATGTGCTAGTCGGAGCGATGTGGGTGGGAACGCTCTGGTCGGCTTTCCAGATGAGACCCTTCTTGATTTCTGGTTCTGAGAAGCGTGATGAATCCGAGCCTCCGGTAGGTATTAGGAGCGCCTTTGCTATGTTGACGACCGATCGATACATAGCAATCGCCTACTTGTGCGCGGTGATGGTCGAATTTTCCACAAATAACTGGGTGACCTTGTCATCTCACCAAGAGATAAAGGCAAGCACAACCCTCAGCATCGTCCCTTATTTAATGTTTATGCTGGGAATGACTACAGGTAGGTTGAACGCGCACCGACTCTTAGCGATTAAGCCGGAGGCCTACTGGATTCGGATTTCTTCTCGTATTGGCGGCAGTAGTTTTATGATCTTCCTGCTTCTAGCAAAATTCGCAGCTCCACATAGTTTTGCCGCCGCCTTCACCCTGGAGATTCTTGGATTCTTTATTGGCGGTCTCTGTGGTTCATTCTTTGCCGGATTTATTACCCAAATAGCTAGCGCGCGATCCAATCTCCCTGCCGGGGTAGTGGTAGCTCAACTCGGATTGGCGATTTCAGCGCTCTCGTTCGTGGTTCAGTTGATCATCTCGTGGGTTGCCCAAAGCACGACAATTACTTACGCGCTAATGATTCCTGGAGCGCTAATGATCTCGCTCTCCTTCTTCAAGAAACTTGGACCTCGGGAAGTAAAGGCCCAAGCAACTCGTTAAAGATCAACCAGATCCTTCGGTGTTACCAGCATCTGCAGCGGTGACATCCTCGATCTGATACTTATCGATCGCCTCTTGAACAACCTTGGCCTTAATCTCGCCATTCTTTGCAAGCTGTGCGAGAGTGGCAACCACGATTGATTCAGCATCGACTTTGAAGTGACGTCGCAGCGCTCCGCGAGTATCTGACATTCCAAATCCATCTGTTCCAAGGGAGTAGAAATCTTGTGGAACCCATGGTGCGATCTGATCTTGAACCGCACGCATGAAATCACTTACCGCGATGACAGGACCATCAAAGGCCTTGAGTTTGCGCGTGACATAAGCGGTGCGCTGATCATGAGGGTTGAGAAGGTTATGACGATCGGTCTCAAGGCCATCGCGACGTAACTCGTTCCAAGAAGTTACCGACCAGACATCTGAACTGATTCCGAAATCATCTTGCAAGAGTTGCTGCGCCTTAAGGGCCCAGTTAAGCGAGACTCCAGACGCTAAGAGGTTTACCTCGTTCTTGCCCTTCTTGGTCGCTGGCGAATAGAGATACATACCCTTGAGAAGACCTTCGACATCAAGGTTCTCGGGTTCTGCAGGTTGGACATAAGGCTCGTTGTACACGGTGAGGTAGTAGTAGACATTCTCACTGTTCTCGCCATACATGCGGCGCAGTCCATCTTTAACGATATGGCCGACTTCGTAACCAAATGCAGGGTCATATGCAACGACCGCAGGGTTGGTTGAGGCGAGAAGGAGCGAGTGTCCATCTTCGTGCTGTAAGCCTTCTCCGTTAAGAGTGGTGCGACCGGCGGTAGCTCCTACAACAAAACCACGGCACATCTGATCGGCAGCGGCCCAGAAAGCATCTCCTGTGCGTTGGAAACCAAACATTGAGTAGAAGATGTAGATCGGAATCATTGGCTCATCGTGAGTTGAGTATGAGGAGCCGACTGCGGTGAATGAAGCGGTTGAACCAGCCTCATTAATTCCTTCATGCAAAATCACGCCAGAGGTCGATTCCTTGTAGGACAACATCAATTCGCGGTCGACAGATGCATATGTCTGACCGAGAGGGGAGTAGATCTTGAGAGTTGGGAAGAGGCTATCCATTCCAAATGTGCGAGCCTCATCAGGAATGATCGGAACAAAGCGCTTGCCGATCTCTGGATCTTTAACCAAATCCTTGAGCAGACGAACGAATGCCATGGTGGTTGCGACTTCTTGCTGACCAGATCCACGCTTTACAGATTCGTAGGTTGAATCAGCAGGTTGTGGAAGCGGACGCGAAATCTTGCGGCGAGTTGGTACAGAACCACCGAGCTCACGACGGCGCTCCATCATGTATTTGTACTCTTCAGAGTCAACGCCTGGATGGTAATAAGCAGGTACCTTGGCATCGATTGCAGAATCTGGAAGTGGAATATGCAAGGTGTCACGGAATTGGATTAGATCTTCGTGAGTCATCTTCTTCATCTGGTGCGTCGAGTTTCGAGCCTCGAAATGCGATCCAAGGGTCCAACCCTTGATGGTTTTAGCCAAGATGACAGTTGGCTTGCCGTTCTTCTCAGTCGCAGCCTTGTAAGCAGAGAATAGTTTGCGGTAATCATGGCCACCGCGCTTAAGTCCCCAGATCTTTTCATCAGACCAATTTGCGACAAGAGCGGCAGTGCGTGGATCACGGCCGAAGAAGTGTTCGCGTACATATGCGCCACTTTCAGCCTTAAATGTCTGATAGTCACCATCAGTGGTGCGGTTCATCAAATCAACGAGAGCGCCATCGCGATCATTTGCGAGGAGTTCATCCCACTCGCGTCCCCATACAACCTTGATGACATTCCAACCTGCGCCACGGAAGATCGACTCAAGTTCTTGAATGATCTTGCCATTACCGCGTACTGGTCCATCGAGGCGTTGTAGGTTGCAGTTGATAACAAAGTTAAGGTTGTCGAGTCCTTCGCGAGCTGCCAGGCTGATTGCGCCGAGAGTCTCTGGCTCATCGCACTCACCATCTCCAAGGAAGGCCCAGACATTTTGATCTGAGGTGTCTTTGATGCCACGGCCGTGGAGGTAGCGGTTATAACGCGCTTGATAAATTGCATTAATTGGACCAAGTCCCATTGAAACCGTTGGGAACTGCCAGAACTCTGGCATCAAACGTGGATGTGGATAGGACGAAAGTCCGCCACCTGAATGCGATAGCTCTTGGCGGAAGCCATCCATCTGATGTTCAGTCAGGCGACCTTCAACGAAGGCGCGGGCGTACATGCCAGGGCTGGCATGGCCTTGGAAGAAAATTTGATCTCCGCCACCGGGGTGATCTTGTCCGCGGAAGAAATGGTTGAAGCCGACTTCATATAAAGATGCAGAGGAGGCGAATGTTGAGATGTGTCCGCCAACTCCGATTCCAGGACGTTGCGCGCGATGCACCATGATCGCCGCGTTCCAACGGATTATGGCGCGAATGCGGCGCTCGATCGCTTCATCGCCAGGAAAATCTGCTTCACGAGTTGAAGGAATGGTGTTGATGTAGTCGGTGGTGCGAAGCGCTCCGACTCCCAATTTGTTTTCCTGAGCATGTTGTAAAAGAGAGAGCATGATGTAGCGGGCACGGGTAGGACCGGCGGCTTGAAGCAGGGAGTCCAGGGAGGCTTTCCACTCCGCGGTCTCCTGAGGGTCCAAATCAACCAACTGGTCGATCAGATTATTCGGGGTATCGATGAATTGGTTGAAACCGCTCGCTTCGCTCATGGGAGCAGTTTATTCACATCAAAAGGCTTGCGCTCACGCGAGAAGTTGAGTGGACTACTCCTACTCGCCCCGCTGGGTGAGCCCGAGGGGCTGGGCAAGCCCATAGAGAGGTGGAGGTTCTGGTGAACTCCCCACAGGGGTTATCTGCAAGCGTTGATCGACTCGGGCTGACGCCGGGTGAACTCATACTTGAGGTCGGCTATGACAGCGACTGCGATGATCAGTTGCGGCTCGCCATTGAGGCCAAGATCGAAACAACCCTGCTAACGGGCCACCTCGATGAGGTCGTTGACGCGGTGATCCTGTGGTGGCGTGACGGTGATGGAGATCTCGTCGATGATCTCGTTGATGGCCTTACCTACCTCAGCGAAAACGGGCCGATATGGCTACTTACCCCTAAAGTTGGCATTGCAGGACATGTTGAACCGAGTGATATCCAAGATGCCGCTCCAACAGCAGGCCTGACACAGACTGTCTCATTTTTAGTTGCACCAAATTGGACTGCGACAAAATTAGTCGCTCGAAAGAGTGCCAAACGCTAAGGAAAGTAGAACATATGTCTTTGACCATCGGCCAACCAGCTCCAGATTTCACTCTCATCAGTCAATTTGGTGAAGCAGTTACCTTGTCATCATTTAAGGGCAAGAAGAATGTTGTCGTTGTATTCATTCCGTTCGCCTTCACAGGCACTTGCACCGGTGAGTTGTGCGCGCTCCGCGATGATCTCTCCTCATTCCAGAATGAGAACGCAGAGCTATTAGCGGTTTCCTGTGATTCAATGTTTACTCAAAAAGTATTCGCTACCCAAGAGGGATATAACTTCCCTGTTCTCTCAGATTTCTGGCCACATGGCGCAGCAGCTAAGGCCTACGGCGTATTTAACGAGGAGCGTGGCTGTGCCTTCCGCGGCACCTTCATCATCGACAAAGAAGGAGTTCTGCGCTGGCAGGTAGTCAATGGCATGGGCGATGCTCGCAACATTGGCGATTACAAGGCTGCGCTCGCTTCCCTCTAAGAAAAAGCGCTATTTCTTGATGATTTTTGGCGTGCCCCACTTCCTCAGGTACAGTGGGGCACTCAATACCGGGCGGTTAGCTCAGCGGTAGAGCGCTTCGTTTACACCGAAGATGTCGGGGGTTCGAAACCCTCACTGCCCACCATGTAAAACTGACAAACATTGGTGACATTCTAAGGCCCTTATTGAAGGGATTAGAGATGTTTAGCGAACGAGAACTTGAGCGCAGAGCACGCCATCGTCTGGAAGTACTCACCCATGCTGTCGAAGTAAGTGGAAACGTAGCGGCAACCTGTCGCCATTTTGGTATCAGTAGGAACCTCTACTATCGCTGGCAGCGCCGTTATGATGAGTTGGGTTTGGAGGGCCTTAAAGATCGGTCTAAACGGCCACACCACAGCCCCAATGCAACGCAGGCGGAGTTAATTGAAAAGATCACGCACTTGCGCGAGAACTACCACTTTGGACCTCAGAAGATCGCTATGTACTTAAAACGCTATCACCAGGTGAGCATTAGCTCATCTGGAGTTTGGCGAATTCTAAAAAGACTTGAGATGAACCGTTTGCCCACTTCGCAGCGCTATAAACCCCATAAGGAGAGATTTAAGCGTTATGAGAAGCAGCGACCTGGCCATCATGTTCAAGTGGACGTGAAGTTTCTAGCCCCGATCAAAGATGAGAAAGGCAAATTACGCAAGCACTATCAGTTTACGGCGATAGACGATTGCACCAGACTTCGAGTACTTCGCATCTATCCAAAGTGTGATCAAAAGACTGCGATCGCCTTCATCGACTACATTGAAGAACGCTTTCCCTTCAAGATTGAAACCATCCAGACGGATAATGGCGCAGAATTTCAGAGTTCATTCCACTGGCATGTTCTGGATAAGGGTTACACGCATAAATACATCAGGCCAGCTACTCCTCGGCTAAACGGCAAAGTTGAACGCTCCCACCGGATTGATGGTGAAGAGTTCTACAAGCTCCTCGAAGGAGTATTAATTGATGACTCAAAACAACTCAATGAAAAGCTCCAAGAATGGGAGAACTACTACAATTTCGACAGGCCCCATGGTGGGATTGGGGGCCGAACTCCATATGAAAAACTACTCGAAGTGACCAAGGCTTGACTGTTACCAATGAACGTCAGTTTTACA
>JGI26470J50227_1000010_pt1 | contig 123201 bp, 102 predicted proteins | sample FreactTroBogLake_FD_50227 | JGI IMG/M metagenome (IMG submission 50227)
AGAAAAAGCCTACAAGCCTATCACGTTGACCATAAAAGAAACAAATGATTTCATTAAGTGCATTTTAATTATTAACGGATTTAAAAAAGTTCTTGATATTAGAAAATGCAAAAATAAAATTAGGAAAGAAGAAAAAAGAAATCGTTATTTATTTCCACTAAATCAATATTAAAATGATAAACTTACAAGAATTAAGGATAGGTAATTTTGTATCAGAAAATAATGAAAAAAGATGCAATTCCGAATTTAAAAAAATACCTTTTCAATTAAGATTAGAAAATTTTATTTATGACGATGTTAGATATTTTGATTACATCGAATTAACACCAACTTTATTGGAAAGGTTTGGGTTTAATGAAAATGGAAATTTAGATTTTAATGGACTTACCCCTATATTTTCATTATATATAGATGGTGATAATAATATTATTTATAATAAATCATTAAGTAGTTTTATTAAAATAAAATACGTACACCAACTTCAAAATATATTTTATTCTTTAACAGGAATCGAATTGATTGATATTGTTGCTTATAATTATTATCTTAAATTACATAAAGAATTAACATCTTTTGATGGTAGTTTGTCTTTTGAAAAATTTATGTTAATAATTAAAAATAGACAAGATTTTAAATTTGGTTTAAAATCAACATCAATTTGCGAAAAAGACAAAAATTACAATCTAGGTGATTTACCTAAAAATTTATTTTAATAAAAACAAAAAAAATATTATGAAAGAATCAATAACTAAATATAAGGTTATTTTAAAAGACCTTGATGAAACGATACATAAAAAATACTTGACAGAAGAACAAGCAATGTCATTTAAAGAAGAAAACTTTGAACATGGAATAGGTCGTAATAAAACAAAATTTCGCATTATTCCAATGACTACATTAGAAGTTGAAGAATATGAAAACAAATCTTTTGATGAAAAGAAACAAGATTATCTTAATTTACTTTCAATAGCGCAAAAAAATGACATAAATGTTGGTCGTAAGAAAATAAATTTTACAAAACAGCTAGGATTTCATTTAGTTATAATAGATAAAACACCGCTTCAAGAAGTTCACCATTCCGAACAAACATTGAAGTTCTACAAAGATGCAAATCGAATGATATTAATTAAGGCGGCAATTAAAAATGAATCAAATTCAATATTTGAATTATTTAATAAAAAATACCCAAATTTTGATATGACTTTTGATGAATTTAATGAATGCATAATAAAAATTACAAAACTATGATTAGCGTTAAGAAAATTAGTGAAGCAAAAGAAGACGTGCCAAGCGAAAGATTAAAAGATATAAAAGAAATACTTTTATTTGAAATAAATCAAGAAGGATTTTTTTACACACATGATTTTCATAATTGGTCTAATATTTTTCGTTATCATAAAAAAGATAAAGAAAAAGTTTTTAAATTTAAATCTTGTAAAAAAACAGTATTGCCATCTTTAACAAAAGGAATTATTTATCAAGTTAAACGAATAAAATAACAAAAATGGAAAGCGGAATACTAGATAAAATTAAAAAATGTATTGAACAATCAAAATCTACCGATTCTAAATCGGAAAGCGAAAGTGCTATGTTATTAGCGCAAAAGCTTTTAATGAAGCATAATCTTGAAATGGATGATATTGAAAAACATGAAATTTCAACCGATAAAGGAAAAATAACTGAAGCGCATGTTAACTATTCCGAAGAATGGGAAGGCTTGCTTGGAAATACATTGTGTATAAATAATTTTTGCAAAGCTATAAAAGCTTTTGATAAAAATGAATTAACTTTAATTGGTAAGACAAATAATGTAGAAGTTGTTTTATATCTTTTTTCATTTTTTCGTAAAAGATTGCAAGAATTAGTTATATTGGCTTATCAAGATAATATTGAAGAAAAAAGAAAGGCTTTTCACGAAGAAGGTATAGATTTTGATTCTTTAACTTCAAAAACAAAGTTAGGATTTGAATCTTCTTATATGAAAAACTATTTGCTTGGTGGCGTTCATGGCGTAGGTGCTAAAATGCGTTTAGCTATTGAACAAAGCGAAGATAACTTGAAAAGTTTAATTGTAATTAATAACAAATCAATTGAAAAATACACAAAAGAAAAATTTGGCAAATTGAAAAAAGGTAAAGCTATTAATGGCGATAAAGGTAGTGGCGCATATAGAAAAGGATTAAAAGAATGTGAAGAAATTGAATTGCGTGGTAGTGAATTGAAAGGCGAAGGTTTTGAAAAGAAAATAGTAAAGCAATTAAATTTTTAGTGAAAGATATTGAAAAAGCTTCAACTAAAATGTGTGATATGCAAAATATAAATCGTTAACAATATTTTTAATTATGAAAAATATATTTGATTTCTTTAGAAAAATTGAAAAATTGCCTATTGAAGAAGTTGAAGCAATAGAAGAAAAAGTTAAAAATAAAGATATAACATATCAAGATGTTGCAATGCAATATTTTGAACTTTCACAAATAAGAAGAAATTTTGAAAATTCACCAGATGGTAGATTTTGCAAACGTGAAGGTGAACGTATAAAAGAACTTAAAAGAAGAAGGGGTAAATTATGAACAAACTTGAAATAATTGAACTTAAACCATTAAGAAGATGGAATGAACGTGAAGGAAATCGCTTGCTAGATTCAATTCGTATTTATGTTGGTGAGCTTCACATTGGTACTTGTTATAGAAAGCGATATGATAGCGATTTATATCGTTTTCATGGTATGGATTATTCAATAACAACATATATAACTTCGCAATACAAAACGCTTGAAGAAATTGAAGAAGAAATAATACTATCATTAAAAGAACATTGTAGAAAATTCTTAAAAGTTTATAAAATTTTAAAATCTAAAAAATGAAAAAACTATTAATTGCCTTTATGCTTTTAGGCGGAGTTTCAAAAGCGCAGGACGTTATAACAACTGGACAGACTGGCGGTCAAACCGCAACGGCAATATCCAATATTCAAATCGGCAATGGAAACGTGCAGAACATCAGTTATCGCATTCAAAGGCGAAATGATACAGTAGCATGTAAGATGCTTGTAACCATGGGCGACAATAACATTTGTAAGCAGGTTTCGGGATTCTGTGTTACAAGTTCTGATTCGTTTTATGCAACATACTTAGACGATAAAAAGCATCCAATGATAAAGAATGCAATTGTGTGGCAGTCCACATCAACAGCAACAGGATTGTAGAAATTAACCTTTAACTAAACAACCAACCAATGATAACTCACACATCACAGATAACGTTTAATGACGTAATACAGGTAGATAGCCAGCAGGAGTATGATGATGTGCTGGAGATAATAATCAAGAGTGGGGAAAACTTTGTATTAACTAAAGGGTATAAGGCGGAATGGAAGAACTTCTTTTTCAGAAGTTGCTTAGGTTCTAATAAAAGGTCAATAAAAGATGGTCATAGATTTATGGGTAATGACACCATCACTCCTGCATCCTACTTCATCTCTCACAACGCTGGATTATTGGCGGGTAAAAATATTTTGTAACAGTTAAAACTGAAAATTGCGAGAAAATCGCATAATCTCACATTATTTACTAAACTCTTTAAAACAACCAAAATGAGCGACAAGACACCATTACAAGAAATGCTGTCATTTGTAGAAAAGACACAAGACAAGCATAAAGACAATGATTTTGTTTGGGGTCAACTACAATACGTAGTTGCTAAACTTACAGAACTTCTACCCAACGAGAAGCAGTTTGTCCAAGATGCGTTTATAAAAGGTAGCAAGATTGGTTTTAATGCAGGCAGCTCCGCACACATGAGCATTTCGCCAAAGACAACTTCATTGGAATATTTCGCCACCTACTACAAAAAATACGAGCTATGACACCGAAAGAATTACCGCAGGAGATAAGGGATGAGGCGAAAGCAAAATATCCTGATGCCCCTTTTATGAGTAGCATATTTGCGAAAAGAGAAGGCTACATCGCAGGTGCTCTTGCCGAACGGGAGAGGAATAAGTGGATACCTATGAAAAGCGGTTCATTTCCACCTGACACCCCAACTGGCGAGATAGACTTGGAGTATCTTGTTATTTACGACCACGAGGTGCGTGTGCTATCATGGGATAGCGAACATCTTGATTGGTATGGGAAACAAGGTTATGTGTGTCCTGCAAAAAGTGTAACGTATTGGCAACCTCTTCCTTCACCACCTCAACAAAAGTAACATGGCTAAGTTCTCGAAAAGGGATAGGGATGTATTAGATGCTGCATTTGAAGTCTGCCATACCGTAAGTGAGCATTGCAAAGATGTACTGGCGGGGAGTGAAAATCAGGAAGGAAGCGACAAAGAACTGCTTGATAAAAGCGAAAAATACATTAAATGGTATAAACTAAACAGAAATAAGTAATTTAACCACAACTACACGATATGAAAAGACAAGCACAGGCAGTATTGTTGCCGATGGAGAAAGAAGGGCAAGTAAGACATGAAAATACCTTGTGTGTTCAGATTGAAAGAAATAAACTATGCTGCATTGTATATAATCCATATGATATAGGAGCAGGTAATTTCATTCCCCAGCAGCTCATCATAGTTGATGATAGCGAGATAAAAGTAGGTTTGCCATACATGATGTGGTTTAATAAAAAGTGGGAGTTAATGAACCCCTGCATAGACCAATTGGAATACGTTTGTTGTAATGACGATAAGGTAATTGGCCCATGTTGCAAAGCTATTGTCTGTGCCTACCCCACCATCGCAAATATCCCACCAATTTTCCCATCATTCATAAAGGCGTTCGCTGATGCTAATGGGAAAGGTGAAGTGTGGGTGGAGTATGCGAGAGTTAGTATATACCGTTGCGATTCAGATAGTGAATATGAATCATCTGAAACAATGAATAAGTTCAATAAAGAGGTTTTACAACTTGACACAAACGGCTATGCTGTACTGGAATTGAGGGAGGAGAAGAAATTGGAGGAAGTAGTACCCACAAAAGCAGAAGAAACAAACCACGATGTCGCAGTAATGGCATACAATAGCGCAATGGATGAAGTTATGGCTAAGAGGCTGTCATTATTCAACCGAGATATATATCGTAGTGGCTATTACAATGGGTTTACCGACTGCCTTAAAAGCAAGCCCACGGAAGGCAGTTCAAGCGACTATAAAGGCCCGTATGATGTTAACTACTTCCTGACTAATATTCTGCGCCATTTAGATAATGAGCAAATGAAAGTATTAGCAGATAGTGTTTATGAAAGATGTGGGGCAGACAGTTCAAGCGATGCGATATAATTTGCTGAATGGATAGCCAAGAACAAAGTATGGAGCTATAACAGGGTGGATAATCTTTGGCGAAATTATGAATACCCAAAACCATACACTACTCCTGACCTTTACAAACTATTCAAAGAAAAATAAGATTAAATTATGCCAAAAGAAACAGATACATTAATACACGACTTGAAAAACTACGCTAGAATGGAAAAATCTTCTATGATGAAAGAATCTAGGAAGAAAAAGAAACAATTGCTTACCGCTTCTTTTCAATTTACTTTTGGAATAAACTTAAAAAAAGATAATCAACATAAAACTAAACAACTTAATTTATTTTAGCATGATTTTTAGAAAACAAGATGTTTACGAATATCATTCTTCGCATAGAAGATTTACCATATTAAAAAGTATGGGTGAAAATATTTTAGTTTTCGATTCATCAAAAAAAGTTGAAGTTATAATAACTAAAGATTTTATAGAACGTCAGCTTAATTTTAACTTCATGTTTAAATCAAATAATCTAGAAGATAGACATATTTGGCAAATGAAGTATGATGAAGAAGAAAAAAATATGGTTGATTATTGTTTAAAATGTGAAATAAAAAGAAGAAGTAGGCAAAATTTTTTAAAAGGAACATTAAATAAAGCGGGTAAAATATTAGAATATTTAGTTAACGGAATTTGGACTATTGAACATCCTAAATGTAAATAAAATGAAAAAACTAGAAGTTGAAGAATTAGCCGAAAGAATTAAAATATTATTCGCATTTTGTGCGGAAATGATTCCTAATATTGAATATTTGGAAGAAGCATTGAAGTAATCGGAAGAAAAATCTTCAATGGCACTATCTGCCGCACCAATATTAGGCGCATTAGGTCAAAATTATGAAGAAGTTCATATGAAACATGAAATTCGCGCTAAAAGAAATAAAGCTTTAATTAATTTAATAAAAGTTTTAAAAGAAACAGAAGAAGAAAAAAGCAATAATACTAACAATGAAAACTTTTTAAATTATTTTAAATGAAAAAATTATATAAAATATAACCATAAATTATTCTTGAATTATCTACAATAAAAGGAATTAAACTTTCAAATAAAACTTTAAAATAATGAATATTGAAGAAATTAAAGTAAATAACTTTGCTAATGAAAATGTTTTTCAAGCATTTTGTATTAAAATGATTTCGCAAGAATTTCCAAGATTAAGGGGAAGGGTTTGGCATACCAAGAACGAAGAATACATAGTCAAGGAAGAAGGGGAATCCAAGCAAGCCTATAAAGACCGTTGCTTACGCATAGGGAATGCAAACAAGGCACTTGGGAAGCTAGCGGGTGTTATGGACATTCTAATAAAATTCAATGGCATTCTATACCAAATAGAACTAAAGCAACCCGAAGGTTTTTTAACCGATAGCCAAAAAGAATTACATCCAATATTTGAAAAAGATTGTCCACAAATACCGCCTATTATTTGCTATACTGCGTATGAAGTTTATAAGTATTGCAATTGGATATGTAAAATGAATTTAAAAATTAATTTTCCAATAAATTTTAAAAAATATGAAATCGACTAATTTTAATATTCAAAATTTAATAGATGCACTTGAAGGAACATGCGGTTCAATTCAAGAAACGCTTGAACAACATTATCCAAACATGGATGAATCCGACCTTACGCAAAAAGACCATGATGATATTTCTAATGAAATTTATCGTTGCGAAACATATGGTTGGTAGTATGGTATAGGCGATGAAGATGAAGAAGGAAATTGTAGCGATTGTTCCAAGAATAAAAACATAGAATTTAAACAAAGTAATTCGTCATCTTATGTTCTTAGAACGATAGAAAATGTTTCTAAAAGTGATGTAACAATAGCTTTTGCGGAAAATTTTTTTAGTGCAGGTGAAATTCTTACTAAAAAAATTTGTATTCAACAAGGTAAACAATACATCGGCAATCATCTAGATACGCCAAAGAAAGAAATTGTTAAAAATATTATTACGCAATTAAATCAAAATACTTCTTCAAAAAAGTTAATAGTAAATATTGCAGGTAATGGAATTTATACACTTTCTAAAGAAACGCAAGAATATTATGATGATTTAATTTATGATATTTTTTGCTTGGTTTCTTTTTCGCCAATTTTATTAAAAGATATTATTGAAATTCGTTGTGGTGGTCAAAGTGGAATAGATGAAAGTGGTGCAAAGGCAAGTATAAAATTAGGAATTAAAACAACCATACTTTCCCCTTATGGTTGGAAATTTAGAAATAAACAAGGTGAAGATATTTGTAACGAACAACTTTTTAAAAACAGATTTTTATGAAAAGAACAAGGAAAGAAGAAAAGCGACATCTTTATTTAACCTTCTTGATAAATTGCCGATTCCCACCTAGAAAACGCAAATCCATTCTTCACCGATTCCTATCATTCTAAGCAATAGGAAGCCAAACACGAACCGAAAATGATAACCGTATATAAAGACAAGGGCTATGCCGTTTTAGCCGACAAGACGAAGGTATTACTAGGTAAGAAAGAAATCGGATTTATCAACTATTTGAATGAATTGAAAGATGGTGTTATTTGCAATGATTATGACAAGTTGTCAAAAATAATTGCTGAAAAAGAATTTATAACACCTAATTTATCTAGGATTTATATTTCAAAAATAAGGGCTAAGATTGGTAAGAAATCAATAATTATTATTCGTGGAAAAGGATGCTATTTAAATAAAAAATTGGTTCATATAAAATACGAACCAATTGAATTTATTAACCACCTAGTAATTAATTTTGGTGTTAAAGTTCCTATTGAAATTGAAGATGAACTTTTTAAAATCTATATGCAATTCCAAAAAGAATAAATGAAGTATTGAATGGTTGTTTATTAAAAGTATAAGAACCACCATCAAAATGCCTTGTTTCAACCAAATTAGAAAATGAATAGGAAACTTCTTCTTTAAAAGATAAGTTTCCTTTTATTTTTTGATGAAATCCAAAGTAAATTTCTTTTTCTATTGAAGGCTTGTATGTATAGTAGAATCTAGTGTTTTGGTCTATTGTATAATTATCCATCAAAGACTTGCCTACTATTATTCCAAAGAAAAACTTATCAACATTAATGCATGGCATGATTCCAAATGATTGCATTTTTGATTGCCAATTGTTGTATTCGTAAACAATACCAATATTAAAGTTTTTGTTTACTTTATATGATATGTCTACGTGGTTTGAAAATCCGCTATTTTGTATGTTATAATAAGAATATCCACCTAGTTCCGATGATTCAAAATGTTGACCGTTTGAATAAGTCAAAGAAGAAAATAGAATTGCTATTGTAAATATTAAAGTTTTCATGTTCGTTTTTTTTTGTAAAGATAAAGCAAAAAAAATAGTTTCCAAAATTTTTTTACTTAAATCCTAATTTTAAAAGTTCTTGATTAATTAATGATATTTGATTTTCTTTTTCTATTCCATCAACAAAATCTTTTGCCGATTGTTCTAATAATGAAATGTGCTTAATTAATTCATTATTTTCTATTTTATTTTGATTGTAAAACGACCTTGAACCATTATCGTTATATATAGTTACTAAGTCCAAGTTTTACCGCCTATCCTTCTTTCTTGTTCGTAGTTTAGTTTAACATCAATGTTGAAACCAAATCCTTTATAATCAAATTTTTTGTTCATGGTAGTTTATTTTTACGATACCCGTTTAAATTCAATTTTATTTTTAAAATGCTTATGCCAAAATTTACCAACACTTTCCGAAGAAATCATTTCATTAAATAGATTTTCGCCATCAATGTTGCAATATTTTAAACCGACTAAATATTCAAATTTATCACCGTTTGCGAAATTTATTGATATTCTTTCATTAATTCTTTCATCATTTCTTTCTAAAAAAGAAAATGTAATTTTATAAATAAATGATGAATTTTTAACTGTAAATTCTAGTTGTTCCACTATATTGATTTAAATGCTTGAATAATATCATTATCAAATTTTTTAACGAAATATTGAATATCCCATTTTTCGTAAATGTCATTAACTATCCTTCTTTGTTCTTTAAATTTTTTAGTTTGAAAATCACCGCTTAGTAAAAAGAATGGATGTTGAAATAAAAAACTTACAACCATACCTCTAGCATCATTTAAGAATTTAGCCTTGTATTGTTCCCAAGTATAAAAATCATCAAAAGAATCTTTGCATTTTTTTATATTTTTTTCAATCATTTCAACAATAAGATTTTCTTTTTGTTTAACATCAAAATGAAATCTTTCTTTAACTTCAATATAAAAATCTAAAACACTATATTCAATTTCGTTCATTTTGGTCAAAACTTATAGTTGTGCAAAGATGTACTTCTTCTTGGTCAAAATCTTTAATATTAGGCGTTTCTTCGCCAATTTGCGAAATGAAATGATATTCTATTCCGCTTTCCTTTTTATAATGCTTTGTTTTCTTCAACGCTTCCTTAAAAGTAAATTCATTTGCATTTTCTTTTACCGACCAAGTATTACCACTATCAGTAGAGGAATGTAAAAACTTATTATAACATCTATGATAAACCTTCACTTTTCTATCTTTGTATTTTTCAATTGCCTTTTTATTGCTAATAGGATGCGAAAGAATCATAAGTTTATTGATTTAAGTATTGAACAAATTTTTTCGTATAAATTTTCGATAGAATCATTATTAACCAAAGTGAAATCAGGTATTATTGATTGCAATTCCGTTTCGCTTCTATGTTCATCGGTATTAGCACCTAAAGATGGACGAACTACTTTTATAATAATTCCATCCCTTTCTTTAATTGCTTTGGTTTCATTAAGAAAACGAAGGTCAGATATTATCCAATTTAATCCACTTCCTCCTAAAATAATTCTGTAATCAGTAAATAATCCATCAACCCAAACATTTTCACCACAAGATTTTTTAATAGATTCTCCAACATCTTGTAGTAATTGACGATTGGTTTTTCCAAAAATATTATTTTTATTTTTGAAAGATTCATCTTCAAAATCTTCAACTTTGCAATTAATTAATTCCGAACAAATCTTTTTTAATTTAAATGCGAATTTTTTAGTTTCAAAACCAGACTTGTTTAATCTTGATTCTTCAAATTCTTTTAAATCAAAACCTATTTTATCAAATTTTTTACATTGAAAATAATAATGTATTAATTTAGCGGTTAAGTCCTTTCCGCTTGATTTATTACCTGTAATTGCTATTATCATTTTGTTGGTTGTTTTTTAGTTGTGTCCATTTCTGATTTAACTTGATATTGAAGATAGCCAATAATAGTATTTTTTAAAGATTCAATAACGGTATGGTCTCCATGACAAGCATCAAGTATTGTAACCATATCTTGCCATTGATTCATAGTCATATAAACCAAGTATTGCTTTGGCTTACTTGTGTCTTGCTTGCTAGAAGTTGTTTGACCAAAAGAAGCCAAAGAAAAAATGATAAAAGCGGAAATTAAAATCGTAATTTTTTTCATAATAAACCAGTTGAAAGTTTTGCTTTAATTTTTGATTGTGGATTATAATTGTTTAATGTAAAATCACTAGGTAATAAATTCATTAATAATTCATTTGTATCAAGAACGTTAATATCATCACGACTTAACATAGTTGGATTTATATTTAACGTAGGTAATTCACTTGGAATCCTAGATAAAATTTCATCAACTTGATTTTGATGATTTTCGTAAATATGTAAATCGCCATAAGAATATATCATTTCACCGTGAACCATATTGCACATTTTACATAAAATTTCTGTCAAAAGTGCATATGAAGCTATATTATAAGGAACGCCAAGAAAAGAATCAGCGCTTCTTTGGTACATTTGGCAATCTAGGTAATATTTTGGAATATTAAATTCGTCAAAATGTTCGGTAAAGTTTTTTATATCATTTAGCCTACCTAAATCAATGCAATTATTATTTGCATATTCTAATCTTTCTTGTTCGGTTAATAGTCTACAATTAAATTGTGTTAAAGCATGACACCAATATAGTGCCAATTCGTTATCGTGCGCTGGGTCTATTGAAGTTAAAATATGTCTTCTTGATTGTGGTTCATTTTTCAAAGAAGAAATAATTTTGGCTATTTGGTCAACAATTATACCAAATCCTTGCATTAATCCAAATCCAATTTCATTTTCAACTTCAAATCCTTGCCAATTACGCCAAACTTTACCATATTGATAACCGCAATCACCTAATCTATAATTTTTTATTCTTCCACAATGAAATTGTTGTAAATCATCAATCATTTTTCTTTCTTTTATTGCATTAATAAAATTTACAAAAGAAATTTCATACAAATCATTTTCTTCACATTTTTTCTTATAATAATTATAAGCATCTTCATTCCAAATATTTACATCATTATCAACAAGGTATTTAATATTTGTATCGCCACGTAAAAACCAAAGTAATTCAACAATAATATGTTTGAAATTTATTTCTTTAGTTGTTAATAATGGAAATCCATCTTTTAAATTATGTCGAAATTGATAGCCAAATAAAGATTGACTACTTGGCATATTTTCCCTTGCGGGTGGCTTATTAGCGCCTTTTTCTTTTATTACTTTAAGCAATTCCAAATATTGTATCATAATTTTTTTTATTCAGGTAGTTTTACTAAAACACTTTCAAGATATTTTTTTAAATCACGCATTCCATCTTTTGTTTTTACAATAGATTTATCATTTTCTATAACACGATAACAAATTCTATCAAAAACTTCAGGTGATTTATAAAGAGAAGCTAAATCGCTTTGTGTTTTACATTCATCCGCTTTTTTCTTAACTTCTTCAATAAATAATTCTTGTTCGGTTTTTTCTTTAGGTTCTTCTTTTATTGTCGGCTTTGAAGGTGAAGGTTTTGTAGATTTTGGTTTTTCAACCTCTGGCTTGGATTCTTGTTTAATTAATTCTTCTTGTTGTTTAATAAAAAAATCACGCTTTTCTATTAATTTTTGCTTTAATTCGGGATATGTAGAAATAATAGATTCGCATGATTTATAAAGCGTTCTTACTTCAATAACGTTTTTACATTCTTCTAGTTTACCCAATGCTAAAGAAAGTTCATTATTTTCGGAATTAAAGCTAAGTTCTTTATTTGAAAAAGCTTGTTGAATTTCAATATCGTCAAGTTCTATTATTATATTTTCATTTTCTTGATAAAGTGATTGAAGTTCTTGTTTAGAAATGCATTTTTCAATATCTTCTAATATTCCTTCTTTATTAATTTTATCTTTTGTTTCTTCAATGATTTGCTTAACGGTTGGCTTTACTTTTTCATCAATTATAATAATCTTTTCTTTAGGTTCTATTTCATTTTCACAATTAGGTCTTGAAGAAAGTTCAACTATGTGTGGTTTATGTGTTTCTTCAAAAATATCATTTGATTTTTCTTGTAAAGCTACTTCTATTTCTTTTTTTTCAATTGGCGATTCAATTAAAATAGCAAATTCTTGTTTTATTTCCATCTTAGGCATAACATCATTAACGCCTACTATGATGCCGTAAGTTCTTTGGTGTTCTTTCAAAGAAATATAATTAAGCCATTTACGACATAATTTTATTCTTTCAACTAAATTATTGTATTCATTTTCGGTTTCTTCATTCCAAATAATACGTATTTCATCGTAAACCCTTTCTTTTGGTTCAAGATGGTCAAATGTGGCTTTTTTTATAAATTCACGACAAGCACTTTCAAATTCATCGGTAGGATTTTCTTTATTATCTTTACCATATTGATATAATATTCTTGACAATTCATCTTGAATAAGATTTTCTGGCATGTTCATTAACATATAACATAACCAAAATTCAACAGCTTCGTAAAGTTTTAAATAACCTATACCTTGATATTTATAATCTTTATTAGTTTCACTATTTTTAGCTTTAAAAAAAGTAAATAAATCCCAAGCATTTTTAATGTCTAATACTATCTTTTTTTCACCTTCAAATAGTATATCGCATTCGCCTTCTATAAATTCATTTTTCTTTCTAGGTAAAGTGCATTTTTCATAAAAATTACCATGAACATCACTTAAAAATTCAATAGCTTCATCTTCTTTTGCTATACCCTTTTCAAAATATTTTGAATAAATATCTTTCTTTATTTTATATTTTTCTTGAACATAAACTTCAAGAAGATATGAAAAGCAAGTTTCAGGTAATGAAGGTAAAGTTTCACTTTCTTCTTTAACTAATTCTTTTAATTCTTTTGCTTCAAATTTTAATTTTGAAAGTTTTTCTTCTTGATTTTGGTAAGCGTTACCGCTTTGTTTTTCAATAGCAACTTCCTTCATTTTTATTTTTAAATCTTCTATTTCTTGATTTTTTTTATCAAGTTTTTCTTGTGAAGATTTAGATTTTGCTTCACCCATTAATTTACCAAGCGAAGAACAACGAAAGGTATAGTTATCAAAATTTAAAGGACTAGGTATGTTATTTTGCATATTCATTCATTTTTTTGTTGTAAATTGTTAAATCAAAAGATTCCAAAGAAAGTTTAAAATTATTCAATACTTGTGTTGTTCTTTCAATAAGCATTTCTTTTGAAATCGAACCGTCAATGTATTTATCAAAACGTTTTTGTTGTGCTTCGTTTGCTTTTTGAACATTAGTAATTCCTTTAACTTCTTCAATGTCCTTTAATTCTTCAACATAATCTTCTTGCTTTGGTTTTGGTCGAAGGTCTTGTTTTTGTTTAGTGAAGTTTGGTTTTATTTCTTCCGCAATGCCATCAACGGTTTTATCAACATCACCGCTAATTATTTGCACACCTGTAAGATATTCATAAAGCCAAGCTTTTATTTTTCTTTCCGCTTTACCACGTATAGCTTCTTCGGTAGTTACACCATCAAAAACTTTTACAGGAAATACTATTGTTTTACTATCCGATAACCCGTTTTTAGTCCATTCTATTGTTGTTTCAATGGTGGTTACACCGTTTTCGTTTTTCTTTGAAAGTTGATATGAAACATCACAAAAATATCCTAATTTAGTTAAAAGATGGGTGCATCCTTCTTGTGTTGTATAACAATTACCGCCGATTATATTAAATTGATTTCCTGTTGGTTCAAGTCCACGGAATACCGCTTCTATAAGACAATCTTTCACAACTTCTTCGCCATATCCATTTTTTGAATCCGTTTTGAATCCGTATTTTTTGTTTTGTAAACACATTATAGGCTTCATTACTTCCGAAGAGATAACTTTGCTTATTTCATTTACGACATTAGCCTTTGCAATTGATAAAGAAAATCCTTTTAAATTTGAAGTTAAAAGAAGTTCAACACGTTGGTCAATTGACATAGAAGCCTGTTTTGCGGCATCGCTAATTATTAAACTAAGATTGTTTTCGTTTTTTGCAATTTCGTTATTCATAAATTAAAATAGTTTTTTCACCTAAATAAGCCATTCCTTTCGGATATGGCTTATTTATAACTAAGTAATACAAACTTTTCTAAGCGTTAAACATAGAACGTTTCAATAAATGAAAACTTTCACAAAATATTTGATTAATTTTACCTTATAAGATATGTGCAATATTAATGCGCAAAATAAAATAAAAAGAAGTATTTGAATCATTTTTTACTTTTATTTTAAAGGTTCAAAAACAACATTATCATTTGCAACATCTTCACCAATAAGTGTTAAAGATTGCAATTGACGATTATTAAATTCATAATCATTCTTTTGCCTAGAAACTTTGGCTTTCAATGTTTTATGATAATTAGCAAATATTTGTTTAACAATAACACTACCTTTGCTAATTGGTATATTAAGAAGCATTTTAGTTAATTTTTCGCTAGCTTCATATGTGTTATCAAAATTAATTATTGAAGAAGCAATAGCTTGTTTCAATTCGCTTGTTTCTTCTTCAAGACTAGCAATTATTTTTTCTTGCTTTTCAAAAATCAAACTAAGTTTTTCATTTTTCTTAATCAATTCTAATTTTTCTTCTTGTAATTTTTCGTTTTCTAATTTAAATTGTGCGTTTGTCATATAAATGCGATTTAGTTGCACCTAAAAAAGCAGTTCCTACTTTCGTAAGATACTGCTTAATTTTATTAATTTTTAATTTTATTAAAATGGAACGTCTTCTTCCAAAGTGCAAGTTGATTCATTCCAAATATAACCTTCGGGTATTACATTAGGCTTTTGACGTTTTGGCTTTTCTGTTGCCGTTACCGTTATTGTAGTTGCAACATTTTCACTTCCTTGACTTGTAATTTTCTTTTCCAATACCGTAATGCCATAAGCATTTAATGAAGTATATACTATATCATTAGTTGTATTTTTTGGTGAAGGATTAGCTTCATTTGGCTTTCCTTTACGATTTCCACGAATTGAAAAATCAACTTTTACTTTATCGCCTATTTCAAGCGCGTCAAGTTTTTTATTGTTTTCGCCAATAGTTTGAAATGAAGCATATCCTGGGTATAATTGACCATTAACCTCTGTTGAAGTATCAATAGCAAATGACCTTGTTTTCAAATCTGGCTTAGATTCAAGTGGCGTTACTTCATTGTTTACGTACAAGACTGTTCCTGTTAATTCCATAATTGTTTTTTTTGATTTGTTAATTTATATATGATTTATGATTGTGGGAACAAAGGTAATAGCCCGTTTTGAAATAACCTAATCTTTTTAGAAATTATTTTTTATTTAGAAAAAAGATTTGGAAGATAAGAATTATTTACTAGTTTTGCAAATATTATGGAAGAAACACTAGACAAATATAAAGCCTTGTTTGAAGAACATCTTACGGGTAAAGACGTTAAAAAGTTAGCCGATATAATAGAAGTAAGCGTTAGCACTATTTACCGATTCTTGGGGGAATATACACCCACTAATGGCATATCTAAAGGAACGGCAAATCGTATAATGGAAGAAGGCAAATCAATATTAAAGCAAAGAAGTGAAATATTACTTAAAAAACTTTCATAAAATATGCAAAACTATATTGAAAATGACCAAGAATTTAATCTTGTAAAAATGGAAAAAGAAACAATTAAAAAAGCTTTTAAAATTTGTACAAATGCAAATCTTGATTTTATTTCAAATGCTTTAGGCATTTCTACTAAAACACTTTATAGAAAAATTAAACAATATGATTTTAATTTAAACGAACTTAGAAAATGACTAAAGGGGTTTGGAAAGAAGGCAAATTAGGCGGTTGTATAGTAACTAATTTAAAAAATGATAGAAGCGGATATACCGAAGATGATTTTTATGGTGAACATCAATATTATGGTGGTTATTTGATTGCAGAATCTATATTAAATCAAGATTTAAATGTTTTAGTTAATTCAAAGAAAATGTTTATTTTGATTAAAAATATGATTATATTAAACTTTACTTACAAATTTTTACCATATTTTTTATTTATTGAATTAATTTCATTATTGTTAAAAATTGATAATAATTGTCTTGATGCATATATAAATAAAATAGAAGTAAACATTATTAAAAAACATACACACATAAAATGCTTAAAATAAAACTTCCACTTTCAAATATAAAAGAATTTACGGAATTATCTTCAAAAATAAACCGTGGAACTAATACCGACCATTTACCAACTGCGGAATATATAAAAGTTGAAATAGTATTTGATGAATGTATTTTCACAAAAAATACTATTGAATCTTTTTTGGAATATAAATTTGATGTTTCTATGTTTAACATAGAAGATTGTAAATTTTTATTAAATGAAAAAATAGTAAATGATTTTATTAAAAGTATTTCATCTAAAGAAAATATTCTTTATATTTCAATAGAAGATTTAAAGAATGAAACTAATGGCGATATTAGTAAAAATATCAAAATTAGCAATACAGAAAAGATGAAAGATTCTAAAAAATTCAATTACAATACTTCGTTAATAAGAATTGAAAATTTTCCTGTTACTTCTTACGAATTAAATTCTAAAAAAACAAGAATAGATGAAAGTATAATACAATCAATAGAAATAGCTTCAAATTTTATTTCTAAAGATAATATAAAAGCTAATTTTTTATGCGTATATTTAGGTTCATTTGAAGAAATGAAAATGGTTGTGGGGAATGATTGTTTTTGTGCGGATGGTCATTCATTATTTTATCAAAAAACTTTTCCTTCTATAAATTTTGAACCAATAGCTATTCTATCTAAAGAAATAAATATACTATCTGGATTAAAATATTGCGATTATTCTGTAATTGGAAATCATAATATTTATTTTCTTCCAAATAAAAATATAGTTTTCGGTTTTAGGCATATTGATAATACAAGCGCATTTGATTATAAAAGATTTAAAAATTCTTTTTGGAAAAATGAAAATTCAATAACTTTAAATATTGAAGACATTTTAACTTTTTGTTTACGTGCAAAATCAAGTAGCGAACATTCAAATAATTTTGTAAATTCTATTTGTTATATAAAAGATGATATAGCTACATTTGAATACAATAATGAAGAATCTAATTTGCAAGATATAAAAGAAACGCCAATAATTTATAAACGTGGTGAAATAAAACAATTTGTAATTAATCATACACAATTTTACGATACTTTAAAAAAATTACCTTATAACGAAATAGATATTAGTGAAGAAGAATTTTTTATAAGCATTTCAACTAAAGAAGATAAAAATTATTTTGGTTATTTCGCCAAATTACATAAAGCATAACCGAAAAGCACCTAAAGCGGTATAGAAAAGTGCTGATATTTTATTATGAAACTAATATTTTTGTTTTCGGCAATGATGTTGGCTAGCGGTGGTGAAAAAGAAACTAGTGGTGGTTCATTAGAAGAACAAGATTCTACTAATGAAAATGATACCAATGAAGACGAAGAAGATTTTGAAGTTGAAGATGAAGATGATTTCGACTTTGAAGATGAAGATGAAGATGATGAATAATCATTTAAAAACGGGTCTAGCTTTATTTAGCTAGACCCAAATTAAAAAAAAAATAAAAATGAATTTTGAAGAAATATCAACCGAAAGCAAAAGTTTAAATAATCATAAGACAAAAAGCGAATCAAGTATAAAATTAACAATTCGTGGATTTTATTTTACTAAGGCGGCAAGTGAAGAATTTGGACTTGTTGAAGAAAGGTATATAAAATTTTTACGTGGAAAATATGATAATGGTAAATACAATAATTTTTGGTATTTTGTAGTAACAGATAGCGAAAAAGATTTCAAAATATCACAATCGTCACATAATGCAAAATGCGTTTTCAATAAATCAATGTTGCGATTATTTACTACTTCTTTAAATAAAAAAGTAGGCGATAGTTTTTATCTTCAAGATACTAAAACCGAATTGAACGGCAATAAGGTTATAGAAATATTAGTTAATAAATCGGTACAAGAAATAAATAAGAATGGTTAGCTCAATTGGTAGAGCGTTAGATTTTGGTTCTAAAGGTTGTAGGTTCGATTCCTACACCATTTACTATGATAGGTATAAGTTTTGACATTGAATCAACAGGAATATCAACAACTAAAGATAAAATTATTCAACTTTCTTTAGTAAAAATTGATGAATTTTTTAATCAACTAGGAAAAAGAAAATTTACTTTTTCTAACGATGGCGTGCCTATACAAAAAGATGCTTTCAAAGCACACGGAATAAGTGAAGAATCATTAATTGGCGCACCACTATTTTCTTCTTTGGCTAAAAGCATTTACGATTCATTAGAATCAGTTGATTTTATTCATGGTTATAACATAAAAGGTTTTGATATACCTATGCTTTATGAAGAATTTGCTAGGTGCGGTATAATATGGACACCTAAAAAAATTGTCGACTCATGCGTAATATTTAAAAAATTTGAAGAAAGGAATCTTGGTGCGGCATATAAATTTTATTGTGGAAAACAAATACAAGGCGCACATGATGCCGAAAATGATGTATTAGCTTCATGTGAAGTTCTTGAAGGTCAAATGTTTAAATACGGATTTAATTCTTTAGAAGAAATGGAACAGGCTTCTAAATATGAAAATGAAGAAGAAAGATTAACATTTGATGGAAAAATAATTAAAAATAAAGAAGGTTTGCCTATTTGGAATTTTGGTAAATATAAAGATAAAAATACTTTAGTTTCAAGTGATTTAGGATATTGCGATTGGATATTAAATGGTGATTTTCCAATGCAAACAAAAAATCTTATACGTTCTATTTTAAATTGTAAATAATGTATATGCTAATCGAAATAATAGAAGGATATAAATTATGTCTTACTATTAAAGAATATGAATTACTTCCTAAATTTAAACAAGATAAATATAAAAAATTATGAAAAAATATGTTTTAGTATTTAAGAATTTATTGAAATCATTGCATGATGATAATATGGTATTAGCCGGAACTAATGCTTTAAAATATCATGGATTGAAAATGTCTAGGGAATCTAACGATTTAGATGTTGTTTTATTTAAACCAACCGAAAAACAATTATTAATTCTTAGAAATTTAACACTTATTTCTGACCAAAAAAAATTTAGAATATCCGATAATGATAAAATTCAAGATGAACATTATCCATTAGATAATTTAATTTTAAAATTTAAAAAAGATGAAATGAACATTGATATTCATCTTTCTAATGAAGAATGTCCTAATGATTTGCTATACTTTCATTGCGATGAAATTGAATTAAATTTTAAAGTTCAAAATATAGCATTAAATATAGAAGCTAAAAATTCTTACGCTTTAAGAAATCAAGATGGATTAAAATTTTATAGAAGAATAAAAGATTCAGAAGATTTGCAAGATTTAAAAAATTCAAATTTTAATTTATAATGCTTGCAACTTCAAAAATAAATATTATAAACAAAGAAAATCCTACAAAAGAATATTTTGAAGGTAAAAAGAAAATAATACAACAAAGATTTTACATAGAAAAAAATGAAGAATTTTTTATTATTTCACATTCTAATTATACAAATAAGAAAGGATTTTTTATTATTGGTATAAATAAAAAAGATGAAGTTTTTACAATAGATTCAACCGAATGCGATTATATTGGCGAATTACAATCAAATACAAAGATGAAATACAAAAATGAAACGCCAAAGTTTCCAATACAAACAATTTCAATTTTAGATTTATTATGAGCGTTATTAGTTTAAAACAAAAAATAATTAACGATGAATATACTAAATATATTTATGAATCTTACGATATTCAAAATAAAGAAGAATCAATTGTTGAAATAGAAAACAACATAGACCTTCCATCAAATTTTAAATGGAATATAGGTGTTATATATGGCGGTAGTGGTAGCGGTAAATCTACACTTTTAAAAACATTTGGTAAAATTAGCGAAGAACCTAATTTTTCAAAAGAAAAATCATTGATTTCAAATTTCGATTGGTTAAGCGCTGAAGAAGCATGTGGATTGCTTACGGCGATGGGATTATCTTCCGTTCCTACGTGGTTACGTCCTTACCATGTATTATCTAACGGTGAACAATATAGGGCTAGAATGGCTTACCTAGTGGGTAAATCCGAAGGGTTTAGCCCTTTAGATAACCCCGAAGACCAACAACCTATTTTGATAGATGAATATACATCCGTGGTTGACCGTGAAGTGGCTTTAGGCATGTCTAATTCTATTCAAAAGTTTATCAGAAAAAATAATAAAAGAATAATTTTGGCTTCTTGTCATTTTGATATTATGGAATGGCTTAAACCAGATTGGGTATATAGTCCAAATAAGAGGCGTACCGAAAGGTGCGAATATCTTCGGCTCGGAAGTAAACCAAAAATACAATTGGAAATATTTCGATGTAGATATGAAGCTTGGAATATATTCAAACAACATCATTATCTAACTGGTAATTTGAATAAAGCTGCAAAATGTTTTATAGCAACATGGAATGACAAACCTGTTGCTTTTATTGCTATATTGCCTTTTCCAAATGGAAGTTTTAAAAATGCTTTTCGCGGTAGTAGGACGGTAGTAAATCCCGATTTTCAAGGTCTTGGTATAGGAAATGCATTAACTACATATTTTGCTAGCCTTTATAAAGCTTTAGGAAAAACATATTACGTAAGAACTTCAAATCCTGCATTAGTTAATGCTAGAAGAAATTCGCCTACATTATGGCAAGAATGCGGCAATAGTGGGGTTGATAGGCGTGGACAAACAATGTTTACGGATTCTTATAAATCATTTCGTACTGCATATTCTTTTAAGTATATAGGCGAAGCTTCAAAAGATAATATTAATATTATAACTTTTGATGGAAGTGCTTATAAAAATCATACACAAAATTCAAATACCTTTAATCTTTTTAATTAATGTTCATTGGTAACGATATATACGAAATACAACCAAATAAACAACTTGAAAGTTATCAAATTCGTGGCATAATAGGTGGAAATGAATTTGGTAATCCTAAAAGTATTTATTCATTAATACGTGAAGGTAAAAAAAATATACTAGCTGTAAGTCCTGGCGGCAGTGGGAAAACTGTAATTATGTCTAAAGTAGCTTTTGATTTTATATCAAAATCAACAATGGATGTGGCTATATTTGTTCATAGAAAAGAATTATTAAATCATGCTAGAATTGAAATAAATGATTGGTATGGTATTTATTCACAAAAAATTGATTCTACAACTAAAATAATAAATCCTAATTGTAGAATATTTGTTTGCATGATTGAAACATTTGATAGAAGAAGTGTTGAATCATTTTTAAAATACTTTTCAAATGTTGGATTGTATATGATAGATGAATGTCATTTACAATCTTTCAATAAAATATTTTGTCATTTCCCTAATTCTATAAGAATAGGATTTACCGCAACGCCAATAAGTGCAGATAAAAAACGTCCATTACTATTAGACTATGATGATATAGTTATAATAGCTACAATAAATGAATTAATAGAATTAAATAAAAAGAAACCTTCTAGGGGTATTGTTACTTGTTATCAACATGATTATGAAATTGATATTGGCGTTGACTATAAAGGTCTAAAAGTTAATAGGAACGGTGAATTTGATGAATCCTATATGGGTGAAAAATTTAGCGGTAAAACGCAAATAAAAAATACAATAGCGGCATACGAAGAACATTCTAAGAATAAAAAATGCATAATATTCAATGCAAATATAGAGCATTCTTTAAAAATGCATGAAGCTATGTTATATTATGGATTTAATAGCCAACATATAGATAGCGACACTAAATCAAAATATAGTTCAAAACAATATCGTGAATTTATATTTGGAGATGGTAGCGAAAATAATAAAGGTTGGTTAACAAATACTGAAAATGGTGTTTTAAATAACGTTGGAATAGCTACAATAGGAACTGATGTTAAAAGTATATTAACTGTAATAGTAAATCATTCTACAAAATCATTTACTAAGTTTTGGCAAATGGCGTTCCGTGGTAATCGTGCATTTGTATTCCCAAATGGAATGCCAAAAGAATATTTTACTTTAATTAGTACAGGTAACAATATGCTTCCCGAAGGTAATAATCACGGTGTATATTGGGATGAAGCTAATTTCGATTGGGATTATATATATAGAAATCCAAAACAAGTTAGTAAAAAAGTTGGCGTATCGCCAATAAAATCTTGCCCCGAATGTGGTGCTATAAATTCTTCACAAGCTAGAATATGTGTAGGTAAAAAAATAAATCAATTATTTGACGAAGAAGAAGAATGTGGATATTTGTTTATATTTGAAAGTGAAAATAAACAAGAAGATGAAGTTGAAAGAAAATTAATTTTAGTTTCTGAATTAATAAATTCAACAATAAACGTAAAGAATACTATTGAATTTTTAAGCGTTCAAGGAAGAAAAGAAGCTAGCGGATTTTATGAAACCGTAAAACAATGTTGTGCTTTATATAAAAAAAATAATCAAGAAGAATCTATATTATTAAAAGAACAAGTTTTATATATTTCAAACATTTGTTACGGCAAAGTAAGCGAATGGTTTAAATTATTAAATAAAAGAAAATGGAATCATCTTAAAATAATTGTTTTAAAAGAAACGATAGTTCAATTAGAAAAACTATATTATATTGTAGATAAAGAAGAATTTCAAGAACTTAAACAAGATACATCAAATGAAATCATTTAAAGTTAAAGTATTAAGTAAATTAGAAGGAAGTGTATTCGGTCAATACAAAGCAACTTATTTAGGTGAAGAAAATCACTTGGTTGAAACAAGTGGTGTACATGGTGGAACTATATCTTGTACTATTTCTAATGGTAATGAATTAACCCTTGATTTAACGCCATTAGGCATAAATCAAGGGTCTATATCTGAAGGTAAAGTATATAATATGGAATGTTTAACTTCTATTTACGCTAAAAATCCAAAAATGGAATGTGTTTTATCTGTTTTTAAAATATAACATATCCATTTTCATCTACCTTTCCTTGATTTACAAGTTCAAGCAAATCGCTACAATCTTCTTTGAATCCAAATCTTAATTCAAAGTGAGGGTAATCTTTTATGTGAATCCACGTACCACCCCATTCTTCACCATGCTTTAATGCAATTGGAAGAAGTGTTTTCATATCATAATTCCATTCTACTTCGGTATCATTATTTACCATTTCGCATAAATCTATTGCCAATCCGTAATTATGATAAGAAGTTCCACCTTTAGCATCGGTAACTATTTTACCATTATTGCCATTTCTTCCTTGTGCATATAGTTCATTTTGTTGTTCGATAGTCCTTAGACCCATTGTTATCCTTAAAGTTATACCGAATGTATTTTCACATTCTTCTATAAATGCCGTAAAAATAGGTCTAGCCTTTGGATGCAATAATGCTATTCTTTCTATTGAATATTTATCTTTCATAGTTTATATTTTTATTTAAAAAAGCCGAACTTAGAAAAGTTCAGCCCATATTTGATAACGAACTTTTTAATTATCTTTTAATATTGTTTCACCTTTAATTAGCCAAGAAAACCCAAATGAAAATAAGCAAATAGACTCTGGTATAAATATTTCTATTTTTTTAATTGAAAAAATAAATATTGTAACAACTGAGATAAAAATAAAAATTCCGCAAGTTTTGTAAATATCATTTCTAACTAATTTCATTTCACTTTTAATTTCATTTGATTTTGTAAAAAGAAAAAATGAAATTATTCCTAATGTTGTAAATAATATTGATGCACTTAAATAATGAATCCAAGAATAAATACCATTGCAAGGAAAATTAGCCACTAGCAATGCACAAATTCCGCTTATCCTATTCAAAGAAGTATCAAAAATGTCGTACCCTTTATCACAAAATAAAAACAATCCTATTGCATACAAACAACCTACGAAATAATCGTGAGATGTTGTATAGTAACTAAATGAAATTGAAGATTGAATACCTGATTTTATCAAAATAAAAATAGGTATAGAAATTCCTAAGACCCCGATATATTTACGAAGTCTTAGGAAGTTCATTAAGCATGGATTATTGTTATTCATATTACTTAATAGTTTTTTCAAGGTCGTTGATAAGTAACATTGCAAGTTCAAGCCAAACGCCATTAAGCGAATCTTGAGCTAATAATTTAGCATCTTCACATATAACCAATTTTTCAGCTTGTGTAATACCAAGTTCTTTTTCAATTAATGACAATTCTTCTTTTGCTGATGCTAAAATTAATCTAATCTTTTTCATTTCATGTTCTTTATTAGTTAAAAAATATTCAACTTCTTGTATAGCGTTGTTGTTTACGCTTTTTCGTTTGGGATTGGTGCTGAATTAGCTAATTGATTAACTAAATTATCAGTAGTGTTTTTTGTTGCTTCGTCTTTAGCTTGGCTACCAGCTGTTGAAGCAGTTATGAATTTATAACAAGAAGCCAATGCTAATAATATTGCCGCAACTATTCCACTTATCAAAGAAGCAGCGGTTGCATTGCTTAGTGAATTTGGATTTCTTATTATAAATGAAAGAACTATACAAATGAATACAAAGCATAATACAGTTAGTATTAAACAATATAATTCAGCAAAAGTAATTTTTATTTGTTTCATTTTATGGATTTTTTACTATTATTTTTCTATTATATTCTGCTCTAGCATCGTTTTTTTCTTTTTGCCTAGACTGCTCTAGATTAGTCATTCTTGTATCTATTCCTATACGCCATTCACGCCATTCACCAACTTGACTACCAAGATAAAAACATGCGCAAAGAACGCTTATAAATACGCTTGCTATTTTAAATATATTCCACTTCTTATCAAAAGCTTTACCAGCTTCTATAAGTTTAATTATTTCTTGCTTATCATCTTCAGGCATAAATTAATCATTATTTATATTTAAAGATAATTTATTTGCAACAAAATTATAAAGATAGCTAGGACTTATCCATTCTTTATAATCATCACCTTGCATTTGAAGATTTCCGTCTATTACTATATTACCATTATTATCTTTTAATTGATAATAAATAGAAGTATAATCAAATTGATTATCATCAAATGTTTTAACAGTTAATTTATTAGCGCTATCTTTACTACCTATTTTTGGATAAATAGTATTTATATTACAATAAATATAACTAGAAGTTGAATCTTTTATAAGATTAACTTTTTGTGCGGAACAATTTAATGTTCCTAAAATACATAAAATAAATATTATTTTTTTCATAATTAATATCCTTTAATAATTAAAAATCCAGTAGTTGTTGCACCAGTTATTGTAACTGAAGTTGTAGTTAATGTAGTTATTACGCTTGATGCAACTTCGTTAGTTGTTAATATCGCAGGTGTATTTGTGAATGCAGTAGGAAATGTATATGAAGCAATTCCTAAAGCAGCATTAAGATAAATAATACATTCTTTATAAGATGTTCCTTGCTCTGGTTGACTAAATGTTGCACTTCCAGATGTTGATGCAGATACTACAGTTTGTGCAGCATTTGATTTTTCAACACCAACTAATAAACTTCCATTTATTTGAACTGCATCTGAACCATTATCTGTTGTTGTTTTAAATAATGTATTACCATTAAAATAAGATGGAGCAGTTCCGCTAAAATAACCTTGCCATCCAATAGAATTATTAGAATATAAGAATCTATAATTTGTTGCAGTAGTTCCTATCGTTGCTTTAAAATTTGTTACGGTTGCCATTAATCCAGTCGCTCCAACAGTTGGAGTATATATAGCTTCATCGCTAAATATGGAATATGTTGCATTCCCAGATGGTGGAGACCAAAGTCCAGTTGTGCTATTACATACTCCACCGCCTATAACCCTTAAATCTCCAGATGTATTTAATATAGCAGCAACACCTCCTGTAAATAATCTTGAGCCGAAAGACAATTCCAACCCGCCAGTTGTAGGGCTTGCGCCACCTATATTTGTTGCTGATGTATTTGTGTTGAAAAAACCAAAATTAGAAAACCCACTAAATCCCAAAGATGAAAAAATTTGTGTTGGAGTTACAGTACCAGAGCCAAATCCAACATAAGGAAAATTATTACTCGTTATTGTACCTTTACCTACTCCAATAAAAATGTGTTGTGTTTGAACAGAGCCAGATAATTGATTTCCGAAAACTGCAACATTTTCATCGGTATTATCATTAAGATACTGCCATTGGCCTGATGATGATAAAGAACCAAACGTGGTATTGTTTGCTATAAAAGTATAACCGAAGTTTGAAGTGCTGCCTATAATTCCGCCAGATGTTAAAGTATTCCCAGTAGTTCCCCAAAGCGTTGTTTGTTGATTATTTATCGCAGAGGTTGGTATCGATATAGGAGTTGTTGCGCAAGTAGTCCATTGACCTTGTGCGTTTATATATCCCGTTAATGTCAAAGAAGAAGAACCGATTGAACCTACGCTTACACCAGTTGGAACCATCGAAACTGTAATAGCTGGTGTCGTTGTAGGATTTGTTACGCTTCCGTTTAATCCTATTCCGTAAGTTACAGATACGCTTGTAACACCCATCGCTGACATTGTTGCCCAAGTTCCATCACCACGCCAATATGTAGAAGAACTAGCACCACTTCCGCCATTTAAATCACTAACAGGAACATTACCTATAAAATTTCCAGTTACGCTAACTTTACTAAAATGAGCAGCGGCTGACGTGTCTATTGAAGCGCTATCATTACTTCCTCTTTTTTGCCAAACTGATAAAAAATGACCACCACTATTTGTACCATTATCAGTTAACAGCATTTTATAAGCTTCCAATGTTGTATTTCCGCTTAATGTAGATGTGTCATTAACGTGTTGACCAAAATAACTTAATCCACTAGAACTACCAGATATATTTGCGTATAAAAATTTACCATTTATTACCGTACTATCTATTCTTTTACCATTTATGTATTCTACCGTACCATTTACGTTTGTAGTACCCCATATTAAAGAAGATATGGGAGTGTTACCATTTATTAATAATGTATTATTTGAAATATCACCCTTCAATGCAAATGTATCATTAGTTCCGCTAGGCAAATACAATCTATTGTTAGCACCTAAAACACCAGCGCTTATTATTGTGTAAAATGAACTATATCTATCTTTTAATATAAATTCAGGAGTTGAACTATAAAATCCAAATTCACTTTGCAAAACACCTGAAGAATATGTTTGCATTCCTAAATAACCATATTGAGATAATGCAATTCCAGATATTCCACTTGTTATATATATATTATGATTGTGCGAAGTATCTCCAATTGCTAAAACTCCATCTAAATTTGTTCCGCTTGATATTGTCGAATATAAGTAGTTCATTAAATTAAATGCACTATCTATTGTATATCCAACATCATAAGGATGTATAGAAGCACCAGATGTTTTATTTGTTATTCTGGAATCATTCAATGCAATATTATTGCTTATTCTAGTTGGGAAAGATTGACCTTCACATAGAAGATATGAAAACGACAAGAATATAAATAAAATTATTTTTTTCATTCTTCATTAATTAAAAAACAAATGTACGATATACGGATTAATAAAACTATAAATATGTAAAAAAATATATAATGGTTTATATATGTTTTTTAACCAAAAGTTGGGTCGAATGTTCCATCAAATATTCTAGGTAAATTTATTGGACTTGATGCATAGAATTGATTATCAAATCTATATCTAACAGGTAGTAAGCCACGAAATAAACCCTTAACCCTTGATTTTTCCATTTTCCAAGCATCTGATGCGGATTGACTTCCACCACTAGTTACATCATAATTATAATATTGATTATTAATTAAAATATAATCCATTTCCATTATTTTTGTTATTATTTCAAACATAACAGCAGGTACTCCACTTGAAATACTTCCTATGCTTAAATTCCAAACTTTCCATGATTTATTATAAGTATTTTGAGGAAGCCAATCTTGTTGTAAAAATCCTAGATAAATTCCTTTTTGTTGATATTCTAATATATCTGCTTCAACTCTAGTTCCCATTACAACTTGTTCGCCACTATGATTAAACCAATTATCTATTATAATATCATTTTTATTTATTAAATTAGCGCATTCAAATACTAAAGTTGTAGGAAATGTTTTTTTAGCATCATTACCATATACTAAAATAGGTTCGCTATACCAAATATCTTTAGTTGTTCCATCTTGTGAAATATTATCAAATCTTAAAAAATATATACCACTATCTGTTAAATAGTTTAAAACATCGCTAAATTTAAATTGCCACATATAAGAAGCTAATGAAGTTGGCGTTCCACCAAGTATAGGGTCTACATATGTATCATATTGCGCACTTTGAACACCCCAAAATTGCGAACCTAATGAAATTGGATATTCACCCGCACTTAAAATTGGATTAAATAATGTATCAAATCCGCTTATGGGTGAATCAGGAATAGGATAGCCTTCATTTCCTATTTTTGAAGAACAAACATGGAATTGCGCTAAATTAGTATATGCAAATGAATTACTTGTTGTTATAGGCGGTAGTAAAACTGGTGAATTTGCTTGAGTTTTGAATTGAACAGTTATTGTATCGTTAAACAATCTTTTATTTTTATATGGCAATTTTGATTGCCATTGTAATAGTGATTCAATGTAAGATGATTGACCAAAATTAATCATAGCATCTATTGACCTACGCATTGAAATAGATGGATAGAAAGGAAGCGAATTAACACTACACGGGAAAGTTATATTATTCATAAATTAAGCGTTTATTAATTGTTCATTTGTAGTTGAAGGATGGCAAATTAAAGTTAATGTTGTTGGCTTTGAAGCAGAAAGCATTTGAATTACTTCCCAAATAAATCCCATAAATACAACACCTTTCCAATTCAAAGAAATATAACCGTTTGGGTTTGACGATATTATTTGATATGCATTTATTGGAACTATCGTTTCTATTTCTAATAAAAATGGTCTAAATAACTTATTCGGCAATGAAGAAATAGCTATATCTTGAAATTCAGTTGTTATTGGATTTGTACCACCAATAACTAAATTACTTTGTATTCCACTTAAAGCTAATTCAACATTATTATATTGCATTACACTAGTATTTCTAAATACTAAATCTTCATCTTCCATTAAATCAAGAACGCTATGAAGCAAACTTCCACTATCACGCTGAAGTGAACGACAAGGAGATAATTCTAAATTTATTACAGTGTCTGGATAATGCGTTCCAAATATAAAAGGGCTTGTATATGCCGTTGGGTCATTACTTTGCGCATCACTTCTTTGTTTAACCCTATAAGCAATACAATCGATAGGATTATTTGAAGGGTCAAATGGTTGAATATTATACAATACACTTCCATTTTCAGGAAGTATTACATCGTTTGAATGTTGACAATATAATGCAACTATTTGATTATCAGTTGATGGATTTGCTGGGTCAAAGCTTGAACCTATTGGTTGAGATACTGTTTGAGCTCTTATTTTTTCTATTGCATGTTGCTCTGTTAATATATTTGCTTCTTCTAAATCTATTGTATTATTTAATTTTGTTAATGGTGTATTAAAAAATAATTCTGTATTTATAGCTTCTACACCAAAATCGCTATTTGTATCAGCTTTTGAATATCCTAGTTTTAAATTATTTCCAGCTAAGTCATTAAATGGCTTAACTTTTAATTTAGATACATTGCTTGCTAAATTAAATATTTCGGTAGTAGAATCAAAATAATTACTTAATCTTTCTATTTCAATTATATTATTATTTGGTTGTATTGATAATCCACATCCTAAATGTTTTTTACAAAATGAAAATAATTGATTCAATGAAATAGTAATATACGATTGACCTTTTAAATCATGTATACAATATGAAGATGTTAATTGTATATCGTATGGGACTAAATCACCTATTGGTAATTGGTTAGGGTTTGATAAAAACGTACTTTGACCGCTATATGGCGTAGGTGTTTGAATTGGGAATCCATATAAATCAGTATTTGTAGTATCTAAATATGGAACTATTTTTTCTAAAATTTGATGCAATCTAAATGCAGGGAATACACTTGGATTTAATGAAGGAGCTGGTATAGGAACACCACTTTCGCCATTATCATATTTAGAAAATATAGAAAATTGAAGTTGCGATAATTTAAAAGAAGTAGAAAATGCACCACTTTGACCAGTTGGACTATCGTATATTATTCCAAATATATAAACCAATCCATCTTTTAATTCAAAAGTAGATGGATTGTCATAATTACTAAAATTACCTGAATTAGGTGGAACGTAAGTAGAAGAACCGTTTGGAAGTGGTATTGAAAATATAGTTATGTAGCTATATTGACCATGAACATCTAAAGTTACTAAATCTTCAGGTGCTATTTCAAACAAAACAAATCTTATAAAACTATCAACACCAAGACCGATAGAACCCGCATATATTACATTTCCGCTAAAAGTTCCCGAACATGCAACTGACATACTTATATACCCTTCTTGTGTAGGTAATGCATTTTTAATACAATAGTTGTTTCTAGTATATGGTTGTGAATTATTAATACCATTAAATCTATCTTCATTAACTATTGCATTAACGCCACTTTGTTGTTCTTGTTGAAGAATAATATTTGCTAGAATATCGTTACCTATAAATGTAGTAGTTCCATTATTTTGAGTTATGGAATATTCTGTCATTGTTGGTATTGTGTGGAATCCATCATTAACACCTGTTCCGTGTGCGCCAAGATTAAATCCTAAAATATTATTACTACCAGTATAATCTAATAAATTATTAACAGATGCAGCACTTATATAATTTGCTTGATAAAGTAATTTTATTCCTTCATGTAAAACAAAATTAGCATCAGTTATCCAAATTGGTTCTAATATAGAACCTGTATTTTGAAATATTGGAATATTAAATTCAGTATCTCCTAATGATTGTAATAGTGTATATAGTCTAGAATCTAAAGTTGAAACTTTAAATTCTCCTAATTTATTTGGATTTCCACCAGTTCCTACACTATTTGAATTTTGCTTTTCATCATCTGGATTTGAAAAATCAATATCTGAAATATAAGCTGTTTGATAACCATTATTAATATCAATAAATTTATCTATTCGCATTAAGCATTTAGCTTGAACGCCACCACCATTTGAATAAAATAAATTTAATAGAATAGCCCTAGCATCCGAAACGAATGAAAATTGCTTCGTTTCGCTTCGGAATACGCCTAGATATTCGGGATGCCTAGCCCATTTAATAGGTATATCATCCCAACCGATAGGAAGGGTCGTTATAGGTGTAGGAATGGTCGTAGTGGACATAGAATAGATGCCATTACGATTAGAATTAGCGACATAGTAATTCAATCCGCTTTCATCGGTTAAGTATATTAAAATATCAGGTATTCCTATTGAAGCCATTTTATCTACCTATTTTCCAAGTTAAATTACTAGTATTTGTATTATTATTTATTATTACGTTTGGTTTAGAACTTCTTACAACAGCATATGCTATTTCGCTACCAACTTCTTCAAATTTACCATTTATTATTTTAGCAACTTCTTTAGCAACTTCTTTCATTATAAAATTTTCATTTTGCTTTGAAGAAGGTAATTCTTGCGAAACAACATTAGAAACTGCATATTCTATCATATCTAATGTCTTATCGTGCGATATAATTTTAGCACCAGGCTTTTCATTATATATAGAAGCTGTATTTGAAGAAAAATATGCTGGTTTGTCTATTGGTTTTATTAATTCAAATCCACGTTCACCCGCACTAAAGTATGGCGTTTCGGTAGTACCACCCATAAAAAATTGTGGAAGCGGTGTTGAAGCAGCAGCCGCATATTGAACTGCACCTAAAGATGAAATTAAAGCTATTTCAGCTACTCCAATAGCAGCAGTTGCTGGATTTGAAAGCATAGGCAATGTTTTAGCTATCGCTAACGCAGTATTTGCTATAACGCCACCCTCTGAAATAGTTTTATCACCTTCTGCTTTTTTAAGTGCTTCATGATTTTGTTCTTTAGTTATTGCATCTTGTTGTGATTTTGATTTTGCAGCTTGTACTTGCAATTGATTATCTTTAGTTATTTGATAACCAGTTGTTGCATTTATAGCTTGTATTTGTTGTTGATTAGCTATTTGAAGTTCTTGTTGCTTTATTTGAAGTTGTTGTTGTTCGGCTGCAAATGCATTATTACGTATTGTATTCATTGCATCCCAAGCACCCTTGGCTAATTCAACGCTTTTTTTCCAAAAATCATTTTTTTGTTTTAATAAAATATCGTCATTTTCTTTTTCTGATAGCGAAGGGTCATCTTTATGTAATAAATTAACAATAGGGTCAGTTAATCTAAAACTATTATCCTTCTTAGAAGTATCTACACCAGCGCTAAGTAGTTGTTTTTTAAGTTCTATATTTCTTTTTGTAAGTTCAGCATCTTGTTGAAGTGTTAATTTATCTTGATTTAATAATTCATCATTAAAATTTATTTCTTTTTTAATTAAATCTATTTTAGCTGTTTCTTCTAATTGATTTACTTGGCTATTATATTGCCTTCTACTTATTAATTTTTTATCAAGACTATCTTTTAAAGCTAATTCTTGTTGCAAATATCCATCAATAACTTTGGTTTGTTGTTGTGAAAAAGCAAACTTTTCACCTTCTAACCAAGATTTTTCATTTGAAATATAAATAGAAGATATATCTTTTTGACTTTTATCATTAAGTTTTTTTAAATTATCTTGAAATTCTTTACTTAAAGATAATTTTCTAGTATTTGCATCTTCTATTATATTTTCTTCAATTTTTATATTTTGTTGAAGCGTTGCTATTTCTTTTGATTGTTCACCATTTTTATATTTTCCATTAGTTCCATTTTGAACCCTAGATAATTCTTCTTGATATTTTTGTCTATTTTTTATTGCATTTTGAATTGTAGTTTCATTAATTGATTTTTTACGTTCAATTTCAATTTCTTCTAATTTATATAACGCAAAATAATAAGTTGCGTTAGCTTGTAATCTATCTTGCAATGAAGCTTTTTCATCATCAACTATTTTTTTATTAGATTCTATTGTTTCATTAACGTATTGTTTTTCACGTTCATATTCTGCGGTAAGGTCTGGTGAATTTATAGGACTTCCTGCATTTTTACCAATACCACCTTTTCTTCCGCCAATAGAAGGTTGTTTAGGATTTCCTTCCATATCGGAAATTTTAGGTTGAAGTTGGTCTAGCCTTGATTTCCAAATATCTTTTTCGCTTTGATTTGTTGCTTGTGAATCTTGTAATGCATTCAATTGAGCAACGCCAGAAAATACATTGTCTAACTTAAAATATTTAGTTAAAATATTTTGTTCTTCATTTCTTTTTGTTATACTTTTTTGCAATAATGAAATTATTTCATCATCTTTTAATTTTGTAACATCATCAACGCCAGTATATGATTTAAAATCAGCTAAATCTATTCCACCATTTCTAATTCCTTTTACTATTTGAGTTTTAAGTATTTCTTGTTTATCTTTATTTTCTTCTATATCAAGTGTTTTTCCTTTTGATAATCCTTCGAGCGTTGCTCGTTCTTTTAAATATGAATTGTATTTATCCATATTTTCAATAGCTTCTTTCATTTTCCCATTTTCTTCGCTTTGTTTAAATTGCTTTAAATCCATTGCATCAAAAATTCTAGGAAATAATTGCATCAAATCTTTATATTTATTAAAAGCTTTATCTAAATCACCATTTGCAAAATAACGATTCATATCACTAACTATCCTATCTCCTTTTTCTTTACTATCTATTATTTCAGCATTTGTTTTTGGTGTTGCTTCTAATCTATCTTTATCATGTGATTTTACTTCATCCCAATATGCTTTTAACCTATCGGTGGCAATTTGCGTAGCATCGCTAACTTTCATCCATTCTTCACCAAGTAATGTTATAGCACCTAATATTAATCCAATCCAAATCATCGAAGCTAACATTCTTATTCCGCTTCTTTCAAATTGCGAAGCTAATTTATCACTAAATGTTGCCGCTTCTTTTTCTTCGCTAGTAGTTTCTTTCAAAGAAGTATTAACCTGTTTTTGCGCAATTGTTAATTTTATCGCTTCTTCTTCAAGTTGTTTATATCTTACAAGTTCTTCTTCGGTTGCTTCATTCCCTTTATATACAATAGCAATCATTTCTTGCTTTGTATTTGCAAGTGCTTCGTTTGCGCTACGATAATTACCAACATTTCTTGTACTTACGCCAAGTATTGCATCATATTCCTTTAATGCATTTGTTAATTGCTTATGTCTTTCTATCGCATCTTTATCGACATTTCCACTTTTTATTTGCTCTAGTGAATAATTTTTTATTTTTATATCTAATAATGATAATTCTGCACTCATTGATTTATAGCTATCAGTTTCAGCTAAATTTAATTGAGCGTTTAATTTATTTAATCTTAATTGTTGTTCTTTTGATACAACAAATTCGGCAGCATCTAAAGAAGATTTTTCTTGCGCTACTTGAAGTGAAAGTACACTTTCTTCTAATTTTTTATTAGCTATGTATTCTGAATTATTAGCATCTGATATTTTTTGTGCTTTAACTTCAGCAGCTAATCCAATTCTTTCTTCATTTTCTATTTTTTTTGCATACATTTCATCATATTCGCCAGTTTGTTCACGTACTTCACGATTTATTTGTTGATTTAATAATCTCCTATCCGTTCTTATTTTAACTTCTTTTTCAAATGCTTCTTTCTCTGCAAGCGCATTTGTAATAAGCCCTTTGCTTATTTGAGAAAGTGTTAATTTTTTTTCAACTAAAGCTTGATTACTTTCGCTTGTTGCATTTTTTAATTTTATTTCTGTAGAAATTAAATCTTTTTCTATTTGTGCAACAACATTTAATTGCGAAGATAATGCTTTATTAGAGGATTCTAATTGAGCTATTTTTGTATTGTTTTCATTTATTATTTTATTATATTGTTCAGATACTTCTTTATTACTTAATATAGCCTTACCAAATAATTCTATTGATTTTTCAGCTCCTGTTATTCCATCTTTATATTTTTTTATTTCACTATTATTTATATTTATTTGCGCTTTCAAATCTGCATATGTAGGTATTAGTGCAGTTAGTGTAGAACCGTACTTTTCTGTCGAAGAAGATAAATCATTGAAAGTAGCTTTTACTTTAGTAAAAGTTTCATTCATGTTTTTTATATTATTTTCAGCTTCGTTCATTCTATTTAAAAATGCAATAAAAGTATCACCTTGTATATTAAAGGTAATTTCTTTTGCACTTAAAGATAGTTTATTTACTTCTTCAATTGCTGTAGATATTCTTTGTGAAAGTTTTTCCCAATCACCATTTAATGCTTGTTCCGAAAGTAAATTACTAATATTATCAGGCATTTTCTTTATTTTTTAAATTTACGCTTTCTATATATTTTTCATACCTATAACACATTCTTGCGTATTCTAAAGTATTTAACCTATCAACGCTATGTGATGTTTTAAATACTTCATTATAAGCCATTACATAATCATAAAAAACTTGTTCTGTTAATTTTGATTTTTCAATATAATTACCATCTTTATCTTTTATCCCTATTTTTTCTTCAAATTCTTGAAGTTCAACCAATGCACTTTCGTATTCAATTTTATTATTTATTTCTATATTTGAAATAAAAATTAAATCTTGTTCTATTGTTTCTTCACTAAATTCAAATTGTTCAAATTCACTATCAAATTTTTTTATTGAATCTATTAATGTTTTTGAATAAAACATATTAACAGTGTCTAGTAAAAGACCTATAATAGTAGCCCTAATTCTAAGGTGCATTATCCTACTTCTAATTTCGATGTTTTGGGTAGTCTTTTCGTCCTTCCTAGCGTCATGGTATTGACCTAACAAGTTAACCCACCCTTGATTTACCGCTTCTTCTTGCCCATCCCTAGACCCGCCATCCAATATTAAAACGTCATAGACCTTATCCACACAACAAGTTATAAAATCGGTTAATGGTAATTTACTAATCAATTGTACAATATTCAATTGCACCATATTCTTTGACATCTGGGTGTTTAATTGGTCTCCAAGAATATCCGTCTTTGCAAGAACATTTGATGATTGCATATTCTTTCCACCCTGCGATTTTAGCAAGTTTGCTAAATTTTTCTTTAAGAATTTTAATTTGTTGTTGTTCATTTATCAAATCTTGGTGTAAGCAATTAGCGCAAGCCATATTAATTTATATTAATTCGCATTGTAAAATATCATTACATTTTTCAAGCAATCTTGGCTTTATTATAAAAAAAGCTTTTTCTTTATTTTCTTGATTTAATCCAAATATTTGTTCACCATATTTTAATACTAAACTTGAAGTTTTTTCATCGCTACTATTTATTAAATATTGAACACCTTCAACTTCTAAATAAAATTCACGTTGAAAGTTACCACTTAAAAATAAATCAGTTAATTCTTGTCCACGAATATCAAACTTCATTTCCGCATATATTCTACTTCTATACGGCGATAGTTTATTATTTTGACTATCCATTCCAAAATCATATAATTGATTTTTATTTAATTGTATAATTTCAAATTCTACATCTGATTCTTGTATTATTTCGCTAGTAAAAGAAATTATATTTTCTTTTACTAAGTTAACCCTATTAAGCATTTCAGATAATGAACACATATATTAGAAATAAAAAAGTGCTTCCAAATTTGGAAGCACTTGCAATAAATCACTAACAAAGTTAACTTATTTTTTCGATACCGTACTATTCGGTGTCGGATTATTTTCTTGGCATAATTTCCAAACTAGTTTCAAAGTTGAAAGTTTTTTTTCTTTTGTCATATTAGTATATGTTCCATCATTATCTATATGCCTGATAACGAAATCTTCTTCATTAGAATCTAAAGATAAAACACCTTTTACATTCCAATTTGTACCTTCTACCAATACGTCATTTTTTTTCATAAAATAAATTATTTATTTCACCTAAAAACCCGCTCCTTTAAAAAAGGTAGCGGGTAATTAGGTGATACGCAACTATTATTATGCAGTTACGAAATTATATATATTATTACCTTCAGTAACAATATTAGCAAAGAATGGCGTAACTGTCATTACGCTAGGCGTTGCTAAACCAACACTAATAGTATCACCAGTTGATGAAGCAGACCAAGTACCCGCAATATTATATTGGTCATTTACAGCATCGTAAGTAACTCCGCTAATTGTAAATGTTTTAGTTCCAGTTGTCGTATCTAATATAACCCAAGCAGAAGCAGAAGCTAATGTTGTACCATATTGTTTACCCAACGTATTACCGCCAATCATTCCACTAACATATATGTTAGTTTGTGAACTAGTTGTTGTTCCAGCCTTTGTATTAACATCAGTAAGTGCTTTGAATGAACTTGTAGCAGTCATTGAATTTACCGCTTGATAATTAGCATTCAAATCTTGATTATTTTGTATAATCAAATGAAGCGTATATATATTACCTGTTTTTACAGTTGCTGGTTTGTAATCATTTATTGTAATGTTACTTACCGCAACGCTAGCCAATCCTTGAGCTCCAGTACCATCCAAACCTTGCGTTCCAATCCAAACATTATTTGCGTCAACAAAGAAAAAATCAAAAATATTTTGTTGTTGATTTATATATTGCCTCCAAATTTGGTGAACATTTTTAGTTGCACCTGAAAATCCATTCGCAAAACGAAATTCCCAATCGTAAGGAAGCCATTGTGTTGTATTTTCATAACCATCCAAATTTTCCATTGTTGGTTCTTTGGTGTTATCCTTAAAATCAACAAGCTTTGGAGTCATTTGCCACCTTGCAGATTTTGAATTATTCCACAATGCAGATTTTACATAAGCAACAAACGCACTTTGGCTAGCTAATGCGGTGGCTGGTATTACCGTTCCTTTAGGAACTGCGAACGCATACAATATATACGATGGTTCTACATTGCAAAATGTTCCACCAGTATTACCTTGCGTAGAACAATTGGCTAAATTTAAAATTGTTTGTGCTGACATAATTTGTTTATTTATTGCGTTATTAATTGACAATTTGTTATTGATTCATCGTAATACTTTTTCATATCTAATCGAAAACACAAAAAAGGTTGCATATTTGAACGACTATTTGTTTTTATTTTAAACCCGTTATATTCATTCAATATTGTTTTTATTCCACGTTGTATTGCATATAATTCAAATCCACTATTTTCCATAAACCATTGCGAAACAAGCAATATAAATTCTTCATCCATTCTTGTTGGAATTGCATAATCCTTACTATTTGGATTCATATGCGTTCCTATTAATTCACGAACATATAATTTACTTAAATCAACAAATACATAAAAATGTATATTTATATACGAAAGTAATGAATCTTGTTGTTCCCTAGTTGCTTCACCTACATCAAAAAAAGTTTGAATTGCAACGGTATCTTCAAATAAAACATCAATATATTCATTGTTTTTTTCTAAATAATATTGTGGGTAATATTGTTTTGAACCATTTTCTATTTTATAATTTCTTCTTACACGACCAAATGAATTATAATCTTTCGGTAATACATTACCTATAAAATTAAGTGGTAAAATATTACTTGAACTTGCATTAAAAACATTAAAGAAAAATTCAAAAAAATTTATTTGGCAACTTTGAATCCATTGGTCAATTCCATTTGGCAAATTCATTAATAATAAATTACCACCTTCTATTCCAACTTCTTTATTTGTTTTTGAAATAAAAACACTATATGGTATAAATGAACCATCATATGAAATTTCACAATTACCTTCACTTTCTTTTATTAATTTTAAATATCCGCTAGGTGTTATAGAAGCTAATGTTTCATCGCTTGAAATCCAAGAATTATCATGTGATGGAAGTTGTTCTTCATCACCTACTTTACCAAAAATACCAAATTCAATAAATGAAAGTTTATGTTGATAAAGTATTTGATTTATAAGGAAATTATTATAATTAATTTGATATTCGTTTATTTCAAATTCTAATGAAAATGCATTTAATGGCATCATATTTGAAGTAAGTATTGAATCTTTCATATACCCACTAAAGTCTTTCATTATTGTTTTAATACCAATTCTTTTAGAATTCAGTATAAAACCGAATTGATTCTTTACAAAAGAAGCAACTTCGTTTGCCATTAATTCATCATTGCTAGCACTTTGAGAAGTAAATAATGATTGTAAATTAGTAAAAAAATACAAAACTATACGGCACGAACTTTGACAAGATTCGTCAATTTTTTGTGTTTCCAATATGTCAAAGAACGATTGTAGTTTTATTGTATCTTCAAAAAATGCAGGTTGTTCGTATTCGTTACCTACATTTATTGGATTTTCTTCATTAGTGCTATCTAAAACGTTTATATTTTGTGGTTGAAGAAATAAATATGGTAAATATTCTTTACCATCACTATCGAACAACCTATAACATCTTGGGTAGCAATTCCAATCTTCTACGTTTAAACCCCATGATTGTGAAAAATTTTCATAAATTGCATTTTGCATATTATTTATATGAAAATCTATTCCTATCGGTTCTTTTTTTGAAAAGTTTGGCATATTATCCGCAACCTGCTATTGCTTTATTTTTCTTTTGAAATCCTTGCTTAACTATTCTTTTAGCTTCTTCAATTTTTTTTCTTAAACCGTTTGTGAAATTTAATTCATTAGGATTTGAACTTTCAACCGCATTTAATTCGATATAAAGTTTATCCAAATAATCATTTCCCATTATGTTTACTTGAACTTTATTATTTCTATAACTAAAGATAATCATTTCAATTATCTTAGCTGTTCCAACGTATCCTATTAAATCACCCCATAAAGAATGGTTTTGAATTATATTTTCAGTTGGGTCAACATAAGAAATAGCTTCAACATTCATTCCGTACATCAAATTATTTGCACCGATATTATACCTATCAAAATTTCTTCCGTATGGTGGATTTGGTGAAGGTACAACTACTGAACTAAAAGCCATTACGCTAAATGCTTTAAATTTAGTATATCCTATATTGTAAAACATTGCATTTGCACCTTGCGCTTCTATATCATCTTGATAATACGACAAAAACCAACGACCACCTTTTATTGTATTAGATAAGTAATTAAAAACTAATTGCATTTGACCAGTTACTGGTATAACCGTTTGTTGATTTGCCAATGTTGTTACAGGTATTGTAATGACAGGTAAATCTAACATATCATTATATAAATACAAATTAAAAGTTATTGCCTTATTGAAGAATAAAAGTATATTCTTGAATGCTAAAGCAAAATCACCATCATATACTGAAAATGTTATACCAACTAATTGTGATTGATTAGGAACAATTTGTAGATACAATCTATAATCAAATCTATCAAAAACAAGCTTACACCTGTCAATTAATTGAAATTGATTAAATATAGAATTAACGCATTCTAGTATTACCGCTTGATTCAAAGAACTTAAATATGCTTCGTATTGTGGTGTTGAAAATCCTAAAGTTTGTGATAAATTTTTAATTAAATTTTCATCACATAATGCATGAAAGTCTTGAAAATACCTTCCGCTATTACTTGAACCTTGACTTTTCCAAAGTATTTCTTGACTTAAAGCATTAACAACAAGATTTAAATTAAATCCGTTTGTTATATTATACGGTTGAACATTTAAAGCAAAAATAGCGTCATCGCCACCAACTGTATATGTTATTACAACTGTACCGCTTTTTATACCTACAACTACACCATTTAAATCTATTGTGGCAATTGTTATATCGCTACTTTCCCAAGTTCCACCTATTGTTGAATTTGACAATGTAGTAGATGAACCAGCTATTACATTTGAATTTCCAACAATAGGTGTACTTAAAGACATTTTAAACTAGATTTATATAGAAATTTGAAATTTTATCACCTTTTTCTTTGTAAGAAATCTTTTCACCAACTTCAACATTGCCTTTTGAATTAATCCAAAGCTTTCCAAGACCTTTTTCACGTTGATTAAATAACTTATTATCGCTAGATGCTTTTTCATCACTTATTTTTACTTCTTTACGTAAAATTTCAATGATTATTATTTCACCCTTACCAGCTATTTCTATATCTTTTGTTTCAAAAGTTGAAGAAACTAAACACAAATCGTATGTTGGCGAAGGTATTTGTACTTCCATAAGCGTTTGCTTTGGTTTTTCTTCAACAACTTCGGTTGGTTTTTCTTCAACAACTTCTTCGTTAGATTTAGTTATTGTTGGTTTTGAAGCTACAACAACTTCTTCTTTATTTTCTTCTTGGTTTTCCACGTTAATTAAATTTAATCAAGCTAAATAATTAGTTTTTTCTACCTACAACAGCTGTATATGTTGCACTACAAGTACCTGTTAGTATAACTCGAACTTGATAATTCTTATAATCACTTCCTTCACGAGGTAGATGATATTCGTAAGAAGTTGTTCCAGTGCCTGATACAGTAGCTGATGCGCCAGCGCAACCAGAGCAATAAGTTGTACTACCTGTTAATATATGCCAACTTGTAGATGTTGGACTTGGCATTGCATTTGAATTACTACCCATCAAAACGGCAGTTCCAGCCAAAGTTCCGCTAATATATTTAACAAATATATCTACAACGGAATAGTATGGATAAGGGAACGAATATTGCATATATCCCGTATCGCTTGAAGTTCCAGCTACCAAAGTGTCAAAACCATTGTTTTTTACAACATATGGAGAACTTGATATAGTTGTATATTGTGTCCAAGCAAATGCAGTGTGACCGTATGTTGCACTTGGCGAAAATCCTTGTCCTTTAGATGCAAAAGACATTCCTATAAGGAAAAATGTAATAAAAAGTAAGTTTTTCATTTTTATATTTTTAAAGTTTTTTAATTAAAATCTAGTTTACACTAGTGCTTATTAAGCACCAGTGTAACCAAATTCATAAATTGGAGTTTCGTTAGGATTGCTTATTACAGCATTTTGGAATGCAACATAAAGACCCATTTGATATTGTTGAACCATATCGTTTTGAGCACCATTGTTTGCGCTTTGGTCAGACTGTTGAGCCCAACCTTGTATTCCGTAAGTCAAACGTTCAAATTCACCACTTGCGTTAGTCATTCCATAACCCATACCATCAGGTATTACACCATAACCACCACCGTAAGTTCCCATTTGAGAAGCATCATGCTTTGCATCAGGATTTACAAACAATGAAGGAAGCCACGGGATGAAGCTAAATGAATTTTCAGGAAGAACCAAACACATACCGTTGTTGTATTCTACCGCAACTTGATTCCCAAGAATAGTTTCGTTAAATACGTTATTGAAACCTTCTTTTTGGTAAGCAGTATTTATTGCGTTATTAACGCCTTGAGCAATAGTGAAATCCCATCCAGTATACAATGAAGGTGATGCGAAAACATCAAGCTTATCATAGTATTTATTTTGAGCCATTGTTGATTTTACATTAGCCCAAAACATTTGCGCATCAGCTATTTCATATGCATCAGTAGCAGGATTCCACAAAGAACCGCTAGGTGTAGTTAAGTTTCCGCCACTTGTGCGTGTAGAATGTAATTGACCCATAAGCCAAACACGAAGACGTTCACGAAGAATACGTTGTGTTTGCATTATTTCATTGTCAAAAATTGGCAATTGTGTAATATCATTGTCCAAACCAGTAGTAAGCAACATGCTAAATGGTTCAGTAAAGCATACCCAAGTTATTGCAGTACGTTGTGATGCGCCTTGAGGGCCAGTGCTATATGCGGTAAATGCTGTACCATTTGTTGCATTCTTACGAACAAACTGGTCAGCGTATACAGGACGGTAAGGAGTCTGTTTAATTTCTTCTATTTGATTTACATTCATCAAATATTTTGAATTTTCCAAACCTACCGTAAGAACTGCTGATTCAAGTTCACGCAATTCGGGTTTGTTAAATCTTGGATCAACACGTCCAGTGAATCCAAGCAATGCAGAGTCGAAATAATTTGCTGCCATGATATTATAAATTGTAGTTTTTCAGATTAAGATATTGTGTGATTCTTAAAAGGATAGCAAGAACATCTATGCTAAACGTAAGAAGAACATCTTCTGAAATTAAGGCGAGAACATCTACAACTTATTTCACGACTAGGGAACGTTACACCCCTAATTGCCATACAAAAATACAATAGTTTTTATTAGCACCAAATTATTTGACATATATTTTTAAAAATATTTAATATATTATATATAAAAAAGGTGGCTAAGAATAGCCACCACTTGCACCCTGTTAAAATTCACGTCTTTATTAAGCGTTCGGATTGAAAGTATCTTTATTTTCAATCACAACCTTATTGTATATTTCACTTTGCTTTTGACCAGCAGGTATTTTTTCACTTCTAAAATATTCTTTCAACTGGGTCATTGATTTTATATTTTCAAAAGACTTCGTTCCGTCACCACCGCCATTACCACCACCGCCATTACCACCGCTTCCAAATCCACCTTCATTATTATCGTCTTTTTTTGGAACAATTACTTTGTTCCATTCAGGCGTAGCGGCAAAAATTTCATCTATTTTTGCTTTTAATGGAATATTTTTTGCCAATGTATCTTTAATTGGTGTTCCATCAGGATTGCAAGCAACAAAAACACCATCTATTTTTTTAGATAAAATTCCTTTTTCATCTAATAGCCTTTGACGATAATCTTGTGGTTTAAGAAGTGGGTTGTACGTTGAAGGAAGTAATGAAGCAAATTCATTATTTTCAATCATAAGTTCATATGAAGTTTTTATTTTTTCAGCTTCGCCTTTAACTTTTAAGATTTCTTCGTCTTTAGTTAAAACGCTAGTTCTTAAAAGTTCAATATCTTTTTCTTTTAATTTTATTTGTTCATCAATTGGTATTTTTGCCGCCTCTACTGCTTTATTTGCTTCGTGTGCATTTATAGCCTTAATAACTTCATTAATATCTTTAGTATCGGCTTTTATTCCGTATTCGTCCTTTAACTTTTTAGCAGTTATTTCAAGAACTGATTCTTCAGCTCCTTTTTTTGTGTTCTTCTTAGCTTCTTCCAAATCTTCAGGTGTGTGCCAACCAAAATCTTTAGCACCTATACCAAGTTCTTTAAGAGTTGAAGTATCTAATTTAGAAAATTCAATAGCGTCAACTTCTTCTTTTGAAGAAATAGAAGTTTCAAGTGTAGTTAATGATTTAACTATTGATTGAATTTTAGTTGAATCAAGTTTTTCAACATTAATACCTAATGTTTTTAAATATTCTTTAGCTTTTGCGCTTAACATAAATTTTATTTTTTGTAAATTTCTGGAATATTATCTTCGTAAAAAAATGGATTTTTAACTTGTAAACTAACTGGCGGCATTTGTTCGCCAATTATATATAAATATAAACTTCCATCATTTTCAACTAATTCTTTTAAATCTTTTAAAGATGGTTTTATTTTTAAAATAAAACAAGGCGTTCCGTCTTGTTGATTACCCTTCCATGCGCTAACGCTTTTACACGTATCTTTCATAGATTCGGGTGCAATCATTTTTATGTTAGCTTCGGGAAAATTAGTTTCAAAATTCATCTTCTTCTTTAATGATATTTAATTCTATTTTTTTATCACGAATTTGTTCTTTTAATGTTTTTGTTCCTTTGTATTCTATAAACAAAAATTCGTGAGATGTAAATGAATTTCCAACAGGAACCATTAATTCAATTGAAGTAGCTTTAAGCTTTTGATTTTCTTCAACACTTCCCTTTGGAAAAAGATATTGAAATGGTGTTCTTTTTTCTTTAAAAATAATCATTGAATTAAGATTAACAACCAATTCTGGTTCTATCTTCTTTGGCGGCATTGTGCGTTCAACTATTTGAACGCCATTTACTTTAGAACTAGGTGGCGCGCCACGAAATGCAGGTGGTATTACTTCTAGGCTAGGTCTTACAAGAAATTTTTCATATTCTTTTAGATTAGCACCTGTTCCTATAAGTTTTTGATTTGAATTACCACGAACGCCAATTTTTGCGTCTTTTCTAATTCCTGGTATAATATCACCTTCCGATTTTTCGGAATTTAATACTGTATCTAGTGTTATTATTTCCTTATCTTCAATTTGCTTTGCGCTTGGTTTTGAAGATGGCTTTGCCTCATTTGCGGTTGACATATTTTTGCGTAGTTTAAAATTCTTGGTTGTTTTGTTAAACTTAAAATAGCTTCTGATTCTTTTAATGCAAGTTCGTAAGAAGTAGATGCTATCAATATAGAAGTAGATATTGATTCATTAGTTGGTTGATTTGAATAATTAATCATTTTTAATTATCTTTACTTGTTGGAATGATTGAACATAAACTTTTTTCTTTTCTGAAAAAAATACGTTTACTCCATTTGATTTAACTTTTCCTTCTTTAGTCCAAACTTCAGGAAAATATAAACCTAAATTTATTCCTTCATTTTTTCCACAAACTAAAACATCGCAACCGATATTATCTGCGAATTTTTTTTCGATTTCGTTTAGTACGTATGCCATGTTGCAAATATAGAATGCGATACCTTAGAAAGCAAATTTTTTAAGATGAATATTTATATATTTATTTTCACTTAGTAATTAGTTGGTTGGAAGGTCGGGTACGCCTTCTTTATTCGTAGCGGGTATAGGCAAACCCGTAGCGGGGTCGGTTACTACACGGGGTAATACTTTATCATCTTCTTTTATTTTCGCTAGAACGTAAGTCCTAAGCGATTTTTTAAGATTTGCAATAGGGTCAATTTTTACATCACTTACCGCTTCACTAGCATCTTCTTCAATAGAATCATCTTCTTCCGTTTCTTCATCTATGTCAGCTATTCCATCCGCTATTTGCGTAAATTGCCAATCGGTCAAAGAAGTTTTCCATTCATCGAAAAATATTTTTTCTTGTTTTATTATTTCAGGTATATTAAATGCAAGTACATCCTTTACCTTAAAGTGCAAAAATGGTTCTACACCAAGCAATAACATATATTTTCTATAAAGTATTGGGTTATTACAATATTTATTTTCAATATATTCAATCAATATAGAATCCAATTCAGACATTGGAGCTTCGCTTTGAACAGCTTTTAAATATCTATCCCAAGTTGCATCAGGACTTTCAATCATAAATCTATCACCGCACAATATAGCACTTCCTTTGTAAGCTTTTTTAAGAAGATAAAACCCAATAACATCTGCTGAAAATTGATATATTTCGCTATACCATTTTCCATAATCAACCAATTTATTTACCATTGGTTGACTATTTAACATTGCTTGGTATGCCGTAGGTTCTATATTTGAACCAACCGTATCCCTTGTAACGCCAGCACGAATAGAACTAATTTTATCAGATTTGTACATTCCCCATATTTCGTAATGTATTTTATCTTCTAATTGTTCTAGTGTATCATTTAAAAATTCTAAAGTTTCTGTTCCTGCTTCAACATTTCCCATTGGTGCATGTGGAACATTTTTCATATCATCACCACGATAATCAACAACTAAAACATCACTATGTTTTTGTGATAACATACATTTTTGACCATGACATTCAGGACAAGTAACACCATCCATAACACCAGTAGCTTGGCAAGTAGGACAATCAAACCATTGCATCCATTCTTTAGGAAAAGATTGTCTAGCAACAACAACATTATTTATTGAACTTCTAAGTAAATACTTTTTTAATAAAGACCTAGAACGTTCTAATGGTGAGAAAAATGTATCTTCTTCATCACCCCAAATATTTGAAGAAACAATTCCAGGAAAATTAGGTGCATAAAATGAAGTAATTGATTTAATCAATCTATCTTTAGAAAATATCCTATCAGTAGTGTCATCAATACAGCGAAATATTTCTGCTTCGTCTTTAAATTGATTATTTATTATTCCTTTTGATTTTAAAGCTTTTACTTCTTTTTTTGTAAGTTTTAATATTAAATATTCTGGTGTACGACCGTTCAGTTCTCTATCATGTATATTCATAATAGATTTAAAGCATGGATATATTTTTTTATTACCATCTACTTCTATTAATATAATTCCGTTTGGGTCGTAATCATTCTTTCTAATAGCAACGCATTTTATCCAATCTTTCAAAGAAAGACCTTGACTTATTTTATCAATATAATTTCTAAAAGTTTCTTCCTTTTTTTGATTTGTTATTATAAAATGTTCAACACCGCCTTTTGCGTTAAAAATTCTTGAACGTGGATTTAATATTCTTGACAATAAATCAGTATTGTCAGTCATCATTTTTAATCTTTCTTGTCTTAATTCATCTCTTTCGTATTGTGGTATTGCAGGAAGATATTTTTCAATATCTTTACCAGTTACTTGCGCACGTAGTTCTTCGTAAAGCTTTCTAAGCCTATCTATTTCTTCCTTATATAAAGGTTGTCTTATTCTTTCTAAAGCTTGTGCATCAGTAAGTACCATATATACTATTTGTTTCTTTTTTTAATTTCAATATTTATTGAAAATCTTTCATGGTCGGTTAATTTCCACCAAATAGATTCTAATGTTTTTGTTTTCATTTCATCAATGCTAGATGATATAAAACTATTTAAAGAAGAAATTTTACATACTATGTGGTTGTAAAAAAGAATTTTTAATTTAGTTTCGTTTGGTTTTAATTCACCAACATTTAAACCATTTCCATCGCAAATAGTACAAAACTTTTTAGCTTCTTCTTTTGAATGAACACAACATTTTATTTTTTTAAAAGCATCAAATTCTTCAACGCTATCATAATAAATTTTTGGTTGTATTCCTAACATTAAACTACAACATTTTTGAACAACACCCCATTCCATTTTTTCAAATGGTAATGTACATATTTCATTGTATGTTTCCAAGTCCATTCCATTAAGATTTGAAAACGGTATTTCAGCCATCACCGAATCCAACAACGAACGCATTCCCTTAATTGCTTCTAGTTCTTCACTAGGTATAGTAAAGCCTTTGGTAGCTTCCGATATTAAAGCAAAATACTTATACTTTGGTTCTTGCGCTATCCAAGCTTTTTGTAAATCCGTCATTTCTTTTTTACCCGATAAATCTAGTTCCATGTTCGTTATTTTTTGTGTAAAAGTAAGTGATTAAATTTAAAAAGAAGAATTATATTTATTTCTAATAACACCCATTCTTCCTTTTTTATTTCTGTTTCCAAATTTTTCAAATAATTCTTTTAATATAGTACAAATGATATATCTTTTAGTATCGCTAAAGTGACCACGTTCTTGATATGAAACACCAGTTTCTTTATTTTTAACTAATTTTTTATCAATACCACCTTCTTTATTTTTCTTAGTCATTGTATAATCTTCAATAGATTCAACACAACGCTTGTGTATTCTTATAGTCCAACCATCCGCATCCGCACTTTCTTCATATATTTCATTAATAAAATCACAAGATAAACTTACACGGGGATTGCTTTTACCGATTCTATTTTGCAATTTCCATCCTTTATTTTTTAATTCTTCAAAGAATTTATCAAAGAATGAAGCGTTGTTTTCATCAACGGTAGATTTATTATTAGCAGTTGAATCGCCAAATAAAATAATTGAATCATCGTAATTTATTGAATTTAAAAAAACACTTAATTTTCTTGCTGATTTTACAGAAGAAGCATTTGGACTTCTACAAGGTAATTCATAAACTTGACTAATAACTTTATCATTTTCATTTACTTGCCACAATCCAATAGTAACATAAGGTGCGGTATTGCTATCTATTACTACTTGCAATGGACTATTTTCATCTAAATCAAATTCTTCGGTGTGTTTTGTTGATTTAAATCCTGTCCAAAATTCACCACCTGTTATTTTATAACCAAATAAACCAAGTGTATAAACGGTATAATAATAACCTTTATTTGATTCATGCAATGCAATACGTTCTAATGAAACATATGGATTATCTCGATATGTTGAATGCGTTACCCGATAATTTAATTCAATTTCGGTTTCTTTACCACGTATTTGTACTTTCTTTTTTGAACAACCTTCAAAACTTAAATTTTCGGTAGACCAATAACCTTCAAACCAATCTTCATAGAACCACCAAGTTTTATAATTACCTTCAAATTCGGGGTTAAATGTGTAATATAGTTTAACTTTACTGCGATTAGAACGTAATGTACCAAGTATAATGGTCATACTTTCACGTTCTTTTATGCCTTCTTCAATCCAAGCACGATTACAAGCGGTAATAGATTTCAAGTTTTGCGGTTCATTACAACCCCTAGCTATAAATTTATTGTTGTTTATTTTACATTCTATTTCAAGTGGTGCTTTTCTAAATTCAAAATAATCTTGCAATTGCCATTCTTCAACAATGTCTTTAATCAATTGCCATTGGCTATCTTTAATATCACCACTTTGTTCACGTATTAATGCACAACGAAAATAATCAAGTTTAAGGCATTCTATAATTAGAATTTCAGCCGTTGTATAAGATTTTGAAGAATCCCTACCACCGTATAAAAATTCAATAGTAAATTTACTTGATTCTTCTTCTATTAAATGTTGATAGCGTGGAAGTATAATAGATTTGTCGATGTTTATTTGCGCTGCTTTCTTCATCTATATTTCATATTTTTTATCTTTCCACTTCATATTTAATTAGTTTTCAAAAATATTTCGCATAATAAATACATATCCGCAAGGCGTTAAAGTTCCTATACATTCTAATCCAAGACTTTCAACAAATTCAAAATGTCTTAATCCTTCGCTTTGAATATAAGGACAGGTAAAAACAATGAATCTTTTTTCACCAATTACTTGATTTAAATAACCTTCACCTTCTTGATTCATTTCTTTTTGCCATTATAAGAATTTGATGATATATTTTTTCTTGTATTATTTTGCCTGTTCCTTTTTTTACTTTAGCTTTAACTATTGCTTTTAGAACAATTTTCTATTTTTTTTGCTTATTTGTTATCATTTCCGTTGAACATTTTTTGAATAAAGAATATAATACAATAACAAGCCAAAATACCACCATTAAGTATTAACAAAGATATAAAATGTATCTTAGTAATTTCTAAATAATATTCTTTCTTAGAAATATTTAATAGAAAAAGATAAAAGCATATAATTAAAACGGTAATAAAAGTAATTGCTTGTTTCATGTTAATATTTCATTTTTATTAAAAGTGAATAAGTTCCATCAAATTTATTTTTTTCAACTTGAATTTCTTCTAAATTTTTACTTATTCCAATAAATATATTTTTATACATTGAATTTTTTAAACAAAATTTAACTCCTTTAATATTTACAATATCTAAGTAGTTTGGTTTTTCAAGATTAAATAATCTTAATTGAATAGTTTTCATTTTTAATTATTTAACATGTAAAAATATGAAAATACGATAAATGCAACAAGTAATGCTAAGAAAATAGATAGTCCTAAATCAATACAATCGAACTTAGCTTCTTCTTTATAAAAATTATTTTCAAATTCTTCAATTTGTGATTTTAAATTTTCTAAATAAAAAGAATCTACTTTAAATCCTCTATCTTTAGCGTCTTCAAGTTGTTCAACTAATTTAGTTGCATCCCAATAATTTTATGCGATATTATTATTACTTGTTTTTCCATTTTGAAGCTATTTGATATGAATTGATAATACTATTTCCATTTTTTACTTCATTTACAAATTGTAAACGTCTTTTTTTAGACCAAAAAAGTATTTTAAAAATTCTTTTTAATCCTAGTGTGTTGAAAACTATAACGTAAGGGTCTTTTTGTTCTTCTTTCAAAGAATATTCAACTACTTCGCCATTTTCAATTTTTATTTCGTTTATTAACCCTTTATTTTCAATATAAAGTTCAATAAAAAATTTATCAAATAAAAAAATTGGTGTTCCTACCTTAACTTTTCCGTTAGTCATTTCAACTTTAAACCAATATTTATTAATTTTCATTTTTTCTAGTTCAAAAAAATAAGCCTCAGAGAAATACATTAACCCAAGATTTTTAGTATTTATGGCTAAACAATTTTTAACTAACGGCTCGTTTGAATAGGCGTAAATAAAATCATCAACTTTTAATATCTTACAATCAATTACTTTATTTTTCATAATTATTTTTTTAAAATTAAAGAATCATATTTTTGTTTCAATTCAATATATTCAAGCTTATCTTGCAATAATTTTCTTTCTAATTTTAAATTTCATAATTATAATATCCGTTTAAAATTGTTTAAAAAATAATCTTCCCTATAAACTTTTATTTTACCACGTTCTTTTATTATGTATTCACCGAATCTTATAAAAGAACCACCCATTAATATACTGATAGCGCATTCTTCAACATTTCCTATCCAATTCGATACTTCTTTTAAATTTTCTTTTGTTAATTGAATAGCATCAACGAAAACTATTTTACGTGCGTATTTTTCTATTTTCATAATAAAAGTTTTTGAATTTTTAAACCATCTTCATTTAATTCATATTGCCAATAGTACGAACTTTCATTCCAATTAAAAAAAATATTTTTCATATCATTAAATTCATTTCTATATTTATCAAGAAATGAATCATCCTCTCTTCTTCCGCAATATCTATTTCCAATTTTTGATATTTCTATTAAAAATTCTTTTTCTTTATCGTTTAATTCAAAATGTACTATCATAATTATAATCCCCATTTAATTAAACAAGCAATAAGCGAAATTGCAATTATTGCAATTATTAAAGTAATTGAAGCGATAGCTATTTTATCGCAAATATCATTAAACTTAGATTTTTCCATAATTTTTATTTTAAAACGGTAATTCAACTGTTTGTTCTTCTAATTTCCTTTGATTTTCAATTAATTCTTCTTCACCAAGAACATAAAAACATCTTCCCGCAAATGTAGCCAAACCTTCCCTAAAAGTAAAGTTTTTAAACTTAAATCCTATTTGGTTATGTAGGCAATATTTTTCAAGTGCTTTATTTATTGTAAATGGTGTATATTGTTTCTTAATATTATTATCACGACAATAAGTTTCATATTCTTTCATAAAGTCGGCATTCTTAACACGACCAATACCTTTCCAATTTTCTATATTATCAATGATAAATTCCGATAAGTGATTGAATTTTTCACTAAATTGTTTTTTCCAACCACCAACACTAAGTTCTTTCTTTTCTATCAGATTATCACCTTTCAAATATTCTTGAATACACCACATCATTATATTATCAAAGTATAAGTATTCCATTTCCGTCCAATCCTTCGGGAACATCTTGCCATGAACCGCTTTTACGCCACCGTGAAGGGTGTAATAGTCGGTAAATTCAATAGGACGAACACGGCGTTTAACTCCTGGGTCGGCATCATCAAATGAATAATTAGAAGAAGCGCCTATTTTACACATATCGGATATATCAACCGAAAATTCATTGATGTATTTTTTATTTACGGTAGCATTACCTGTTATTATGTCCTTAAAAAATATTATGTCGAAATTTTTAGGCATATCCGATATACAAAATATCTTTTCCCCATTCCACGATTGTAACAAGTTGGTATTTAAATTAATCATACTTGCTGCGGTGGATTTAAATGTTGTACTTAAACCCAATAAATTCCAAAAGATATTTTTACCGCTACCGCCACCATCGCTAGGATTTTCACATTGTTCGGTTGCTATACATAAATAACCTTCTTCATCACGATGTTCATGTACATAAAATCCAATACACTTCATTAAATATGAATCCCAACCAATTGCATTTTTAATATACTTAAAATACAATCCATTTTCCACTTCTTCACGTTCTTTAAAATAATATTCACGTTCTTTAATATCGTGTTGCCAAATTAGTTTATCCAAATCTTTTTCATAATCTAGAATATCTTCTTCTTCTTTAGTTATACGAACGTAACAATTTTTAAAAAATTTATATGATACTTGTTTTTCACTTCTAAGTATTAAACTAGTATCTAAAATTTCAAGTCGGCTTATTGTAAACTTTCCACTATTTTGAATAAAGGCTTCATATATACTAAGTAGTTCTTCAATATTTTCTTCGTCTTCACTAATGTAATTTTTTAAAGCATTATAAAAAACGGAACTTTCAACTTTCTTTACAACAAATCCACTAATTAATACCGCCTCATCTTTATGGTTTCTAAAGCCTAATCCGTAAGCAACATTATATAATCTTTCCCGATTAATTCTAAATGGGAATACATCGCTTCCGCTTTCTACCCAAAATATACCATGTGGATATTTTTCACCAAGTTTTGATTTTTCTTCTTCATAAACTAATTTTCCTTCTTCACTTATATTTGCAGGTAGTGGATTACCAAGTCTAATGCATTTCTTAATTATATTTCTTTCTTGATTTGGCTTCATCTTTCCAAATCCAAGTGCAACTAAGTATTCCCTTGTTTGTTTCCAATCACCTTTGTATCTAAGTTTACATAAAATCGAAGAAGGCGTATAGGATTTTGATTCAAGTTCGGTTGTTGTAGTATGTATTTTGAAGTAACGCTTTTCAAGTGAAAAAGTTGCATCTACTTCATTTCTATTTTCTTTTCCTGGTTTTCTAAAAACATTTCTTTTACCACTAGTCTTCCAATAAGTCCAACCATATTCTTCAAGTATTTTACTTCCTAAATCGGATAAATTATATTCATCAAATGGATTTCCACCTTCAATATATAAATCAATTACATCTCGCTTTACTTTTTCACGTTCAACTTCAACTTTTAATTCATCGTAAGAATTACAATGTGCAACAACGCAACAATGTTCTTGATAAGTTAAATTTCCAATTCCGTAAACAACATCACCATCAAGAACGCTTCCTTCCGTTATTCCATCTTTTATTCTTGTATATTTTGGACTAGGAAAACATTGCGTTAATTGCCCTTGTGCTAATATTTCAAGGAAGCAGTACTTCTTCAAGTCTGGTCGATTAGTTTTTTCTTCTTCACTAGGCAACCTTGAAGCACTTTCTATTTTAGTTGGAAAGTTTTCAATTTCTTCACTAATTCTATATAAAAAATGATACCCACCACTAGGTGTTTTTTCAACACGAAATTTATCCCATAAATCAGGGTATAATGATTTGAAGTCATTAATTATTATCGCATCAAATCCTAACTTATGTTTAGTATCAACATCTATACAAATAAGCCCCTTACTATATTTTCCTAACCGAATAGCTATTGAACTTGTACTATGCCTATTAATTTCATCAAATAATTCAATACTATCTGAAATTCTTTTAGCTTCTTTCCAAGCACGAAAAGGTGATTTATCCACATCCCTAACGGGGATAAGGTCTAATTCATCTTTTTCTATTAAAATTTTAATTTCCGTTCTAAAATCCACGTTGCTAATTATTTTCAAGTACCAATGATGCTTTTTCTTTCATTTCGGNGATTACTTCACGTAATCTTCTAAGTTCCGCACCACTAAATGACATAGCGGCATAATTTTCACTTAGTTTTAGTTTGAAAGAAGAAAGTGGCATTGGCATCTTGCTAGCAAGGATAGGTTTTGATATTCGGTATTCCGTTATAAAGTCGTTAATTTTTTGCAGTTGGGTCATACGCTAATTATTTTATTTCCGAAAATACTACACCATATTTTTTTCATATAATGATTTAAAATATATGTTACTATTACTAAAGCGGAAAAAAATTAAAATTCAAATTCAATTTGTTTATTAAGTTGCTTTTTATATTCAACTAATTTTTCTTGATATTCATTAGGAAACAATTCTATTTTCCAATGTGTTATTTCTAAATCTTCATTATGTGAAGCATCAATAATAAATCCAACATCTATTTTAAAATAACCATTATAAATTATTCTTCCATTAGAAGTAAATAAAATTAAATTAGTATTTGTTGGTGGGGTTAAATCTATTGTATGCCATTCATTTAATTTATTTTCTAGAACTCAGTTATTAAACATTTTCATTTTTTCAGGTATTTTAAAGAAGTAATAGTTTTCTAGCGGGTCGGGAATGCAAACGTACATAATTAATTGATAACGTTATAGTTTTATACGGATTTATTTTTTTATTATTTTAATACGTATTTGTAAAATCTTAATCTTGGAAAATGTTATGTGTAATCATATAGAGAATGTTGTGTTTTGACGATTTACTTACACCGAAACCCTTTCTAGTGGCTATTCTTAGGGGAATGTTAGGATGTTATGTAAAATAGTATCTCAAAGTCATAGTACCATTAATATAGTGAGTCTTAGAACGCTTACTAGTTAACCGATATAGGTTAGCTTGTAGTTGCTAAAAAGCACTTTGTTGAGAATGTTAGTAGTGTACGAGACCCCTACTTTTTTTGTTGACACCTAACATCCCTTTACTAGCAAGGCTTTCCGTGTTAGGGTTTTTTCGGATGTTAGGTAAAATTTGTCACATTAGGATTTTTTAGATATGTTTTATGCATAAATTAAAAAAATATTTAAATCAAGGATTATTTTTTTATATGTGTTTTTCAGAATTATTTTATGTTATTATGTTTTTGAATCATATGTTTTGAACGAATCAGCGGGTGCAGATAGGGCTAAGAATGGCGCACGAGGTTTCCCCTATATAGGCATCGGTTTTTTATCTTCATGTATTTAGATAGTACATATTAAATATTTCGTCCGTTGGTTAAAGTAATACATACGGTCTTGTTTTGGCTTATCTTGGTCGGTCGGTGGGGTGGGGTAGTGGTGCGATTTGCTTCGTTAGTGGTATAGATATTTTCTATTTAACATAATAAAGATTATAGAACGGTATTGCACATGAAAAATCCATATATAAGGGATTCCCCCGACATATGGATTGCATAAAAACCTATTAGTAAAAATCTTTAATATTTAAAGTAAATCAAGCAAAGAAGGCTTTATTTCTTCTTCATGTTCTTCATGTTTTGCACTTGGTTTGATTTGCTTTATTTCTTCAACTTCGGTAAAGTCGTGGTTAATTGTTTGTTGATTACTACCAAAGATGTTGATTACTAGCTTTTCTTCTTCTTTAACTACTTCCATGCGTGATAGCTTGGGTTTAACGTATTCAAGTAACCCTAAGTACGTTTGTGTGTAGGCGTAACCCTTTAGCTTTCCCATTTGTTCGATGAAACGTTCAAAACCTATACCATCCATGAATGAATGAATATCATTTGAAAGGGTTAACCCCGTAGCCTCAAGTAGTTTTGTTTTCTTGTTTTTTGTACCATATGGTCTACCTTTTGCTTCACCTTTTTTAAAGGAAGTCCTATTTGCTTCTTTTGCACCCATTATAAATAATTATATCTGCAAAGATAGGCAAAAATCCCTATAATTCCCATGAAATACGTAATTTGAAATAATTCCAATTTACTTGGAAATTCGGAAATAATTGTCAAAAAAATTCCAACATACTTGTCATTTTTACAATAACATTCCATTAAGAAAAAAGATTTGGAATAGTGAAAAGAAAAACAGGTAAATATATTTTTAATCCTAATTGAAATTCCTGCCGTCTATAATCCAAAACTAGACACTTGAAACGTTTTAGATACTAAGATAAGGGGATAGTGAAGAAGTCCTAAATTTTAAGATATGATGAATTTAGAAATCTGAAAAAAGACCCACCGTATTTGGTGGGGCTAGTAAGCCTAAAGGAAGTTTTTGTAGAAATGGTTATTAATATTGAAATGATGAAATTTAGTAAGAAAACAAACACCAATTATTGTTATCGCAAATTTCGTGAAGGGTTGAAGTTATTCTTCTTAGACCTTCGGTTAAAATACCGCTAATGACATTATATGAAGCCATCTTACTAGTTTCAAGTGTTTCATGTAGGAAGTTTTAAAGGTTTTACTTGTTAAAAATATTGATTAATAAAAGTGTAAATACCAAGATACCCACAAGCGAAGCAACAAAAGCGTAAAGTATTAAATGCGAATTATTACCAATCATTGCCGTAATAGCAAAGGTGAATAATGAAAATACTAGTAATAAAAGGATGATGTTTTTCATATTGTTTAGTTTTTAGCAAAGATACATGAAAAAGTTGAAAAACAAAATAAAAATAAAATACTTGAAAATACTTTGAAGAATTAGAAAATAATACTTATCTTTGTTGAAACAATTAAAAACAACTTTATGAAAAAGAAAAAATTTGTTTTCGTTGTTCGTTGTTCCGAAGATGGTATAATGGACGAAGCATATACAAATGTAAAAGTTTTGTATAATTTCTTAGCGTCTTTAGATTATGGTATTCAATATATAGGATATTCTAAAGAAGATGAAGATTATGCAAAATTTAACTATGTCAATTTGTTGAAAGAAATTAACAAAAATGAAAACAATTTCATCGTTTGCTATATATCATGTTCAAATGATGCAAACATACAAATAATGAAATTAAATATAATTTCAAAATAAAAACAACTAAACCAAACTTTAAACAACTTAAAACTAAACAATATGAAAAAGCAACTTAAAAATCTTGAAGTAGGTGAAATCTTTACTTTTATCAATAAAGTAAAGATTGGTTATGATAACCTTGATTCTATTGGGTATAAAACAAGCAACGGCAAGACGTTTAAAGTTCTTCTAAGTGGTAACGGCATTCAATTCGTTGAAGTTATTGAAGTAAAGATAAATAGCGTTATTTCTTATCATGAAGTTTGTAACGCCATTACCGATAGTTTTATATTCGGTAAAGGCTTTAACAAGAAAATATATAATGAAGATGTTGAAGTGTTGGGTGTTGAAAAGGGTGGGTTATTTGTTGAAACGAAAGAAGAAGGTGAAAGTTCTTTAATAATTGAAATGTCAAGTTCCGAATATCTTGAAAACGAATGTATGGACATTGAACAATGTGAAGAACTATTAAATAAAATATGTGAAGAACTTAAAATCGAAAACTTTTATGATGTTGCCGATAATTACGGTGTTCGCATTGTTGAAAGTGAAAATGAAAGTGGGAAATACTATACAATATACGCTTATGTTGAAGAATCATCTTTATTAGAAGATTGTACTATATTAGGTGTAATAAAATTTAACTAAGGGATTTAATAATTTAACCAACTAAAACAAGTAAAATTATGAAACAAGTACATAGAAAAGATGGTTCATTAAGCGCATACGGTTTTGCATGTGGCTACCAAGAATCAAAAACCGAATTAAGGAATGGGAATAAAAAAATACTATATAAAGAAGGAAATATGTTTTATTGTTTCTTCTTGGGTAGGGGTGCGATTACTAGTGAATCATTTGAAGATATAAATAAAGCCCGTGAAGCCTACCAAAATTTGGAATTAATAGAATTGTTTAAAGTAGTTAAAATAATGCGTGTAAGCGGCAAAAGAAAGACATTGCATGAAGGATTAATAAAAGAAGAAGCGCAAAGGATAGTACAAAGCTATCCCGATTCATCAAGAAGTATGATTGTATTTACTAAGTGCTAGTGGGAAGGAAAAAGAAAAAAGAAAAGGGCTTCACATAGAAGCCCTTTTTTCATGTAAAATAATAATCCAATTTTTAAATAGTACCAAGTTTTTCAAAGAATTTATTGCAAATGTTTCTATCTTCTAAATTAAGCGATTCTAGCCACGAAGCTAGACCGTCAAGGCTTAGTTTGCCATCGGGGAAATAATCCCCTAGTGGCGGGATATGGCGTGAAATAGTGCCCTTATCATTAACGCAAGGTGGGAACACTTCACTAAGAAGCATTTCCACCTTTAAGCCCATGTAAGCATTGAGCTGACCAATAAAAAAAGCAAAGTTAGGGTTCATAAGTTTTCAAGGAATGTATTAACAATAGCTTTTTCTTCATCATTAAGAAAATTAATGAAATCCAACAATGAAGAAGTAAGTAATCTTCCATCGGTGCAAAATGTTTCCAACATAAGGCGCAATTTTGATTTTCTTTGATTGTTTGGCATATCTTGAAAGCAACGGTCAAAAAATTTGTTACAATCTTCACATAAGTAAATCTTATGAAGTTTTGAAATTAAGCTAATCGGTGAATTTTTAATATAGTTTGTTTAATTTAGTTTAAATAAATATTAAAAAAATTTGATTTAAAAATCCTCGCATGATGAAAAGGATTCTTTGCAATAACCCAAGCGCCAATAAACATTTTTGTACTAAGAATGTGAATTTTCATATTGTTTGAAGTATTAGTTTAGTTAAAGAAAAAATACTTGATTCTTGAAAAACAATTCCACCACCATATCTTTTACCACGGTACTTTTTACCACCGATAGAACGGGAAATACTTAACGCTTCTTCATATGTCTTTGCTTTAGGCGAAAAAGATAACCAATGCACCACTATTCTAGAATTACCATTAGTATCACATCCTATTTTTAGCGGGTCAATTACTTTAAATTCTTCTTCCCATTTTTTCATATCATTTAGAACTTTTTCTTTTAAAAGAAAAAGTTCTTGCATTGAATTACTATATGATGGTTCTACGTCAAAACATTTTCCGTACATTCTTAATTGCATATTTTGAATATCTTGCATTAAAGATCGTGCCGCACCTTGTTCATTAAATGGGATGTTTGTAAAGTGTGTCATAAGTTTAAATTTTAAATTTTTATCAAAGATACAAATAAATTATTGAAACAACAAAATTTAATGAATAAGATTAAAATTTTCTAATTTAATTCTATTACTTAAAAATCTATTATCATTAAATTTTTAACCCTTATAATATAATGTTGTTCATTATCTTCAACAATTATAAATCTTAACCTATTGGATAAGTGATTATAAAACACTTCATATATTCCATATTGATTTTTTGAAATAGTGCAATGCCTATCAAGTAATTTTAAAATAAATGTTTCTATTTTCATAAACACAAAAATAAGAATAAAAACCTAAAAACCTAATTTTTATTTTATTAACTAAACTTTAACTATAACAAATGATTGCAATACGAGCAAAGCCAAGCCTAGCGCGGGTTTACGTTTACGATTGCAGTAATTTAGGTTTTTAGGCAATCCTAGAACCCCAAAATGGCTACAAAGGAAACGTACACGACACTTTGAGATCGTGGAAATTCTTAGAGATGATTAATTAAAATATCTGTTAATGTCATTACGTCCGAAAAAGTGCGCCAAGTTGTCAAATAACAAATAATTAACAAAATAAATTTGTCTGAAAGAAAGTGATATTATTAAAGTAAAAAATATTTAATAAAATGTTTGCAATTGTCAAAAAGTCAAAAAATAAGCAAAATTGACACTCACCAAAACGCTTAAAATCGCATTATTCGCACTAATGTTCGGGTCGGTAAATTCTATGCGATTCTAAAGCGATAGAACTAATTGATTTATAAAGACTTGAGTAATAAAAAATATGTTATATGTCTTCTATTATTACTTGTAATGTATAAATCATTGATAATCAACAAGTTAAAAAATCAACGAAAATTGAAAAATTCATTTGAAAAAGATGAAAAATAAATTTTGCCATGAAGTATTTTTGTTGTACCTTTAAAAGAAAAACAAGAATATGAAAACAACAATAGAAAATAATTTTCGTGTGTTTCAAGTAGTTAATTCAATGATGAAACAAGCATTTTGCAACATAGAAGACCTTAACCAAGTTGTTAAAGAATTGGGTAATGATAAAATTTGCATTTACCAATTTTTTAATAACAAACCTAAAAAATGTACAAAGCGATTTTTAAAATCATTTTTTGAATCTCACAACTTAAAACAAGAATTTTATTATTAAACTTTTAAAAAACTAAAACATGAAAAATCTTATTTGCATCGACATTCAACCCGAATACATAAAAGGCTTTAGTTTCTTCCTTGAAGATTGGGTAAAGATGATAAACAAATCAAGAAGCAAAACAATATTTTTATATAATGGTTGGGAAACTTTAGGAATGATTAAGGAGCAAGATTATAAATATTGGTTATTTCAAATTGGTGTAAGTGGGAAGAAAATAGCCAATTCAACCTTCTTTGATAAAGGGTATGCGTTTTTTCGGGATGCAATGGACGCACAAGAAGATGAAAAAGATATAATCAACCTAGTTCAACATATGAACAAGTATAAAATTAACGATAGCCGTGATTTACCCGAAGAAAAGCTATTATCTTCTTTAAAAAATGAAAAAGGTTCTATTCATTTACCTTCATTAATTGATTTTGACTTTCCAAAAAATCCAATTTTATGCGGTGGCGGTCGCGAAGAATGTTTAAAAGAAGTTGAAATATTATTAAAGTCTTTAGAAATACCATACCAATTACTTCAAAAATTCATTTACTAAAATTAAACTTATGGAAAATCAAGCGTTTGAAATGTATTCATTATTCCTTAATGAACAAGAAAATTTAAAGGAAAAGCATAAACAAGAATTAAGACAAAAAAGAATTGATTTTGAAGATAATATAAAGTATCAAATTAAAAAGTTACTAGGAAAGAAATTAGGGGAAGCGGATGCAAGTAAAATATTTAATGGTTGTTATTTTTGGCATAATTCGCCATATCCATATTGCCAAACCATTATATTTACTAACGCTTCTATATACTTAACCAATTCAAACAAAGATAAATTTGATTTGTTTGAAGAAAAAATAAGTGCATTTAATTTGATAAGACTTTTAGAATTTATACTTTATAGCAAAGTAACAATAAAGCCAACAAGGCAATGAAAAAAATCCCGCTAAATCAATAGCGGGATTTGTGTTTAAAGTGATTGAACTATTTGAAACGGAAAATAAACAACCCACATTTAAACTTCTTTGAATAATTGCGAATTAGTTACATAAAAATTTATTTAAGAAAATGTAAAGGTAGGGCATCCGACTAAATAAAATGTTATCAAAAAGTTAACGTAATAAAAAACCTAAAAACCTAAAATAAAATCCTATCTTTGATATATGAAATACAAAATAGAAATACCTTACAACATTAAACAACATCTTTACTTACTTAATCATGGCGTATTTGTTACGGGTGATAAAGAAAAAATAGTTATACATTTCGATACACTTGAAGTATTTGAATGTTTTTTTTGAAAATTCAGTAATTTTACTTACCTTTACTTAAACTTAAAAACAAAAACTTATGAAAATTAAATTATCAATTAAAAATCGTTTTACGGGGAATATCATTTTTGAATATGAAAATGAAAATAATACAATTGCAAAAACTTTATTAAAAGCAATTGAAGAGAATGCCAACCTTAGTTTTGCCAACCTTAGTTTTGCCGACCTTAGTTCTGCCAACCTTCGTTCTGCCGACCTTAGTTTTGCCGACCTTAGTTCTGCCAACCTTCGCTCTGCCAACCTTAGTTTTGCCGACCTTAGTTTTGCCGACCTTAGTTCTGCCAACCTTCGCTCTGCCAACCTTAGTTTTGCCGACCTTAGTTCTGCCAACCTTCGTTCTGCCAACCTTCGCTCTGCCAACCTTAGTTTTGCCGACCTTAGTTCTGCCAACCTTCGTTCTGCCGACCTTAGTTTTGCCGACCTTAGTTCTGCCAACCTTCGTTCTGCCGACCTTTGTTCTGCCAACCTTAGTTTTGCCAAAACTGATACAAGATATATTTCAATATCTTGTATAGGAAGCGAAAAAAGAATGACTACCTATTCATTTGAAGAAGACAAAATATGGTGCGGGTTTTTTACGGGAACATTAGAACAATTTGAAGAAATATGCAAAGAAGCACATAAGCACAACGAACAATATTTAAAAGAATACTTGGGATTTATTAATTATTTAAAATTATTAAAATAAAAACTTATGAAACATTACATTTTTTTAGAAAAAGGACTTTCCGAAAACCAAATAAAATTTCTTTCATTATTGGAAGATGCGTTTTTTAATGAAGAAGTTGAAATTGTTCACGAAAATAATGGGGGATGTTAATCATGAAAGAATATACTAGAAAAATTTACGCAAAAAGAATTAATGAAATGCTTGTCTATGTAGGAATGAAGCCTTATGCGCAAATAGCATTTGATGAATTAAATGAAGAATCTTTAATAAATTTATATAAATCTGCTGTAGAAATATATAAATCAAAATTTAATGATTACGAAATAAAAGTAAATGAAGGTAGCGAATTGCATGAAAAAATTTCTATTCATTGTGATGAAAAATTATTAAATGAAAAAATTAAAGAATTATTAGTTAATTATTCATTTAAAACTATTGTAAAAACTTCTAAAATTTGTATAACCATAAAGGTTAATAAATTAATTGTAAAAAGATTTTCAATAAATTCAATAATTAAATTATGAAAGAATTACTAGACGCTATTCTATTAGCGCAATCACTAATTTATTCTTTGACATTCGTTTTTCTTAGGTGTAAAAAGAAATACCGATTCTACTTGATACTTTCAATAATTTCTTTTTTAGCTTATTTACTTTAGTTATGATGAACACCGACCAACTAAAAGAAAAGATTAAAAAATCTTCTTATTTGCCAACAGAAGCTAAAGATTTTTTAATTAATGAAAAGATACCAATATTAGAAAGTTACCTAGAACAAGGGAACTTTATTTCAATCATGGCAAGTAAAAAAATTATTGAATTATCTTCAATGCCATTAAAAGAATTTGAAGAAATTTCATTATGCGAATACGAAGAAAATAATTTACCATTAATACTAGGCATATCATGAACAATAATAAAGAAGGGGAATTATATAAGATTACGCAACAAAAAGAAGATAAAACAAGTTTATCTTTTTTGCATGATAAGGTAGCGGAAATTTTAAAAAAGCTAGAACACGAACCACATCCGAAACTTAGAAAAGAACTATTAGAAGAATATCAATTATACGCTTCCGCATATAACGATAGAATACCCGAAAGAAAATTTGGATTTGATGAAAAATATGAACAACCATACATTAACAAACCAAAACCAAAATTTTTAAAATAAAATTTGGTGTTTCAAGAAAAAGAATTACCTTTGATAAAAATTAATCACTAACAAATAAAAACAAAAAAAATGAAAAAGTTCAATTTGATTGCGTTCGGTTTTGCCTATGTTTTGTTCAACAACGAAACAATTGCTAAAGAAGATGGTACACCAATTATAGCCGACAAGAAAGGCGAAGTATCGCTTGTATGCGCTACGGAAGTTGAATACGGTGGTAAGACACATAAAGAAGGTGCAACCGTAAAAATTAAAATGTCCGAATTGATGGGATGGGTAGAAGAAGACCAATGGGAAAATGTTGAAGACGTTGAAGAAAAAGAAGAAGAAGCGCCTGAAGTAACCGCTTACAAAGAAAAGCACAAGGAATTGAAGAAAGTTGTGAAAGAAGTGCAACTTGCATTCCTCGATTGCGATGATGATGAAAAAATGCCATCATTGCGCAAAGCATGGAAGGCGGCAGTTGCCAAACTTGAAGCACATGAAGCGACCGCACCAAAAAGTGCAAGGCGTGGACGTAAACCAGCAGATGAAATCGTTTACAACGATGAACAAAAAGCGGCAATTAAGGTTTACACAGATGCGCTTGAAGTTGTTGATGCTATTAAAGTTAAGTTGACCGAAGCGAAAGAAGCGGTAGAAAAAGCTAAGGAAGGTCTTCCTGGTACATATAAGGTGAAAGGCAATAGCGGTACTTCGCAAGGTGAAAAGATAAACGATGAAATTCGTGCAAAGATTTACAAAATGGCACACATAGACGAACCTAAATCAGGCCCTTCCGCCATCGGTAAAATCTTCAAGTATTCACCGCAATATTCCGCTTTAATCATCAAGGATGAAAAAAGCAAAAAGGCTTACGAAGCTAGCATAGCCTAAGCCTAGAAGAGGAAAAAGAAGGTCAAGCCCTACCGATAAGGTAGGGCTTTTTTGTGCCTAGAAACGAAAGTTTTCTTTAACAATTAGATAGCTAGATTATTTTAGGTTTTTAGGTTTTTATGTTTATCTTTGAATCCTAAACTTTAAAGAAATGGAACAAATACCCGATTGGATGAATAAATACATACCTGCGATGATGGAACAATGGGATTCCGTAAGACGTGAAGAATTTTCTAGACAAGACTTAGAAATTTATATAGAAAATATTTTACCGAATAATTTGCAAAATCAATTTATTACAAATATGAATATTAAAATATCTCTACTTAAAATAATCTACAAAGAATATAAATTATAATTTCATTACTTTAAATATAAAAAATCTTGATTAATATAATTCAAGAATCTTTCTGCTAAACTATTGTAGTATGACATTGTTTACATTAATTGTTTGTAAATAAATAGGCACACTTGATTTATCAAGACCAGATTCCCTTACAATAGAAGCAGAAGGTAATATACACAATATGGTAGTAGCAATGGCATACTAGAAATAGGTTTAGCGATTAGTAAGACTATTGCCTATTGTGTATTTACTTAAAATAATATACAAATACTATAAATTATGACAAAAAAAGAATTTATTGAAAAATACGATAGTCTTGAAAAACTTAATAAGGTTAAATTTCTTCGTGATAATTTTGATACTTTTGATTTAAGAAATGCAAAAGAATATGTTTCATTATTTAATAGTGGTTAAGAAATTTGGAATAATTTAGCGGTAAATGAGATAGAATTAATTAAAAGAAAACGTAAATTTAAATAAATTATGAAATTCGCAATAAAAAGAACACCAGATGTTATTTCTAAATTGTTAAATCTTGGATATACTAAACTCCCAACACTTAATGAAAAACTTAATAAAGATTATCCATATATTGTTTTTTTGGAAAAATGATAAATTATTTACCGACCAATGTTTAAAATTCGTAAAACATGGTAATTTTCAAATAATTAAAACGCTAGAAGATGTTAATTTTAACTAGAAAAGATAGTAAGTCGATAACACTACTTTATCATTATAGATTTACTAATACAATTATTGTTAAAAGAAATATGAAAAGTTCAACGCCATGCAAGGAATTACTTGAAAAACATTCAAAATTGTTTGGAATTAATGAATTGCAAATAATGGCTTCTTTTGTAACAAATAATAATCCAATGTTCATATAAAAATAGGAAACATTAGAACCGTAGTAAGCGATAATTTTGAAGGTGTTTCTATTCGTGTAGAAAGGCTTAATATAAACGGTAATTTAGAACGTTCTACCCCGATTGGTATATGGGTTCATGGGAAGCNAGAAAAAGCCTACAAGCCTATCACGTTGACCATAAAAGAAACAAATGATTTCATTAAGTGCATTTTAATTATTAACGGATTTAAAAAAGTTCTTGATATTAGAAAATGCAAAAATAAAATTAGGAAAGAAGAAAAAAGAAATCGTTATTTATTTCCACTAAATCAATATTAAAATGATAAACTTACAAGAATTAAGGATAGGTAATTTTGTATCAGAAAATAATGAAAAAAGATGCAATTCCGAATTTAAAAAAATACCTTTTCAATTAAGATTAGAAAATTTTATTTATGACGATGTTAGATATTTTGATTACATCGAATTAACACCAACTTTATTGGAAAGGTTTGGGTTTAATGAAAATGGAAATTTAGATTTTAATGGACTTACCCCTATATTTTCATTATATATAGATGGTGATAATAATATTATTTATAATAAATCATTAAGTAGTTTTATTAAAATAAAATACGTACACCAACTTCAAAATATATTTTATTCTTTAACAGGAATCGAATTGATTGATATTGTTGCTTATAATTATTATCTTAAATTACATAAAGAATTAACATCTTTTGATGGTAGTTTGTCTTTTGAAAAATTTATGTTAATAATTAAAAATAGACAAGATTTTAAATTTGGTTTAAAATCAACATCAATTTGCGAAAAAGACAAAAATTACAATCTAGGTGATTTACCTAAAAATTTATTTTAATAAAAACAAAAAAAATATTATGAAAGAATCAATAACTAAATATAAGGTTATTTTAAAAGACCTTGATGAAACGATACATAAAAAATACTTGACAGAAGAACAAGCAATGTCATTTAAAGAAGAAAACTTTGAACATGGAATAGGTCGTAATAAAACAAAATTTCGCATTATTCCAATGACTACATTAGAAGTTGAAGAATATGAAAACAAATCTTTTGATGAAAAGAAACAAGATTATCTTAATTTACTTTCAATAGCGCAAAAAAATGACATAAATGTTGGTCGTAAGAAAATAAATTTTACAAAACAGCTAGGATTTCATTTAGTTATAATAGATAAAACACCGCTTCAAGAAGTTCACCATTCCGAACAAACATTGAAGTTCTACAAAGATGCAAATCGAATGATATTAATTAAGGCGGCAATTAAAAATGAATCAAATTCAATATTTGAATTATTTAATAAAAAATACCCAAATTTTGATATGACTTTTGATGAATTTAATGAATGCATAATAAAAATTACAAAACTATGATTAGCGTTAAGAAAATTAGTGAAGCAAAAGAAGACGTGCCAAGCGAAAGATTAAAAGATATAAAAGAAATACTTTTATTTGAAATAAATCAAGAAGGATTTTTTTACACACATGATTTTCATAATTGGTCTAATATTTTTCGTTATCATAAAAAAGATAAAGAAAAAGTTTTTAAATTTAAATCTTGTAAAAAAACAGTATTGCCATCTTTAACAAAAGGAATTATTTATCAAGTTAAACGAATAAAATAACAAAAATGGAAAGCGGAATACTAGATAAAATTAAAAAATGTATTGAACAATCAAAATCTACCGATTCTAAATCGGAAAGCGAAAGTGCTATGTTATTAGCGCAAAAGCTTTTAATGAAGCATAATCTTGAAATGGATGATATTGAAAAACATGAAATTTCAACCGATAAAGGAAAAATAACTGAAGCGCATGTTAACTATTCCGAAGAATGGGAAGGCTTGCTTGGAAATACATTGTGTATAAATAATTTTTGCAAAGCTATAAAAGCTTTTGATAAAAATGAATTAACTTTAATTGGTAAGACAAATAATGTAGAAGTTGTTTTATATCTTTTTTCATTTTTTCGTAAAAGATTGCAAGAATTAGTTATATTGGCTTATCAAGATAATATTGAAGAAAAAAGAAAGGCTTTTCACGAAGAAGGTATAGATTTTGATTCTTTAACTTCAAAAACAAAGTTAGGATTTGAATCTTCTTATATGAAAAACTATTTGCTTGGTGGCGTTCATGGCGTAGGTGCTAAAATGCGTTTAGCTATTGAACAAAGCGAAGATAACTTGAAAAGTTTAATTGTAATTAATAACAAATCAATTGAAAAATACACAAAAGAAAAATTTGGCAAATTGAAAAAAGGTAAAGCTATTAATGGCGATAAAGGTAGTGGCGCATATAGAAAAGGATTAAAAGAATGTGAAGAAATTGAATTGCGTGGTAGTGAATTGAAAGGCGAAGGTTTTGAAAAGAAAATAGTAAAGCAATTAAATTTTTAGTGAAAGATATTGAAAAAGCTTCAACTAAAATGTGTGATATGCAAAATATAAATCGTTAACAATATTTTTAATTATGAAAAATATATTTGATTTCTTTAGAAAAATTGAAAAATTGCCTATTGAAGAAGTTGAAGCAATAGAAGAAAAAGTTAAAAATAAAGATATAACATATCAAGATGTTGCAATGCAATATTTTGAACTTTCACAAATAAGAAGAAATTTTGAAAATTCACCAGATGGTAGATTTTGCAAACGTGAAGGTGAACGTATAAAAGAACTTAAAAGAAGAAGGGGTAAATTATGAACAAACTTGAAATAATTGAACTTAAACCATTAAGAAGATGGAATGAACGTGAAGGAAATCGCTTGCTAGATTCAATTCGTATTTATGTTGGTGAGCTTCACATTGGTACTTGTTATAGAAAGCGATATGATAGCGATTTATATCGTTTTCATGGTATGGATTATTCAATAACAACATATATAACTTCGCAATACAAAACGCTTGAAGAAATTGAAGAAGAAATAATACTATCATTAAAAGAACATTGTAGAAAATTCTTAAAAGTTTATAAAATTTTAAAATCTAAAAAATGAAAAAACTATTAATTGCCTTTATGCTTTTAGGCGGAGTTTCAAAAGCGCAGGACGTTATAACAACTGGACAGACTGGCGGTCAAACCGCAACGGCAATATCCAATATTCAAATCGGCAATGGAAACGTGCAGAACATCAGTTATCGCATTCAAAGGCGAAATGATACAGTAGCATGTAAGATGCTTGTAACCATGGGCGACAATAACATTTGTAAGCAGGTTTCGGGATTCTGTGTTACAAGTTCTGATTCGTTTTATGCAACATACTTAGACGATAAAAAGCATCCAATGATAAAGAATGCAATTGTGTGGCAGTCCACATCAACAGCAACAGGATTGTAGAAATTAACCTTTAACTAAACAACCAACCAATGATAACTCACACATCACAGATAACGTTTAATGACGTAATACAGGTAGATAGCCAGCAGGAGTATGATGATGTGCTGGAGATAATAATCAAGAGTGGGGAAAACTTTGTATTAACTAAAGGGTATAAGGCGGAATGGAAGAACTTCTTTTTCAGAAGTTGCTTAGGTTCTAATAAAAGGTCAATAAAAGATGGTCATAGATTTATGGGTAATGACACCATCACTCCTGCATCCTACTTCATCTCTCACAACGCTGGATTATTGGCGGGTAAAAATATTTTGTAACAGTTAAAACTGAAAATTGCGAGAAAATCGCATAATCTCACATTATTTACTAAACTCTTTAAAACAACCAAAATGAGCGACAAGACACCATTACAAGAAATGCTGTCATTTGTAGAAAAGACACAAGACAAGCATAAAGACAATGATTTTGTTTGGGGTCAACTACAATACGTAGTTGCTAAACTTACAGAACTTCTACCCAACGAGAAGCAGTTTGTCCAAGATGCGTTTATAAAAGGTAGCAAGATTGGTTTTAATGCAGGCAGCTCCGCACACATGAGCATTTCGCCAAAGACAACTTCATTGGAATATTTCGCCACCTACTACAAAAAATACGAGCTATGACACCGAAAGAATTACCGCAGGAGATAAGGGATGAGGCGAAAGCAAAATATCCTGATGCCCCTTTTATGAGTAGCATATTTGCGAAAAGAGAAGGCTACATCGCAGGTGCTCTTGCCGAACGGGAGAGGAATAAGTGGATACCTATGAAAAGCGGTTCATTTCCACCTGACACCCCAACTGGCGAGATAGACTTGGAGTATCTTGTTATTTACGACCACGAGGTGCGTGTGCTATCATGGGATAGCGAACATCTTGATTGGTATGGGAAACAAGGTTATGTGTGTCCTGCAAAAAGTGTAACGTATTGGCAACCTCTTCCTTCACCACCTCAACAAAAGTAACATGGCTAAGTTCTCGAAAAGGGATAGGGATGTATTAGATGCTGCATTTGAAGTCTGCCATACCGTAAGTGAGCATTGCAAAGATGTACTGGCGGGGAGTGAAAATCAGGAAGGAAGCGACAAAGAACTGCTTGATAAAAGCGAAAAATACATTAAATGGTATAAACTAAACAGAAATAAGTAATTTAACCACAACTACACGATATGAAAAGACAAGCACAGGCAGTATTGTTGCCGATGGAGAAAGAAGGGCAAGTAAGACATGAAAATACCTTGTGTGTTCAGATTGAAAGAAATAAACTATGCTGCATTGTATATAATCCATATGATATAGGAGCAGGTAATTTCATTCCCCAGCAGCTCATCATAGTTGATGATAGCGAGATAAAAGTAGGTTTGCCATACATGATGTGGTTTAATAAAAAGTGGGAGTTAATGAACCCCTGCATAGACCAATTGGAATACGTTTGTTGTAATGACGATAAGGTAATTGGCCCATGTTGCAAAGCTATTGTCTGTGCCTACCCCACCATCGCAAATATCCCACCAATTTTCCCATCATTCATAAAGGCGTTCGCTGATGCTAATGGGAAAGGTGAAGTGTGGGTGGAGTATGCGAGAGTTAGTATATACCGTTGCGATTCAGATAGTGAATATGAATCATCTGAAACAATGAATAAGTTCAATAAAGAGGTTTTACAACTTGACACAAACGGCTATGCTGTACTGGAATTGAGGGAGGAGAAGAAATTGGAGGAAGTAGTACCCACAAAAGCAGAAGAAACAAACCACGATGTCGCAGTAATGGCATACAATAGCGCAATGGATGAAGTTATGGCTAAGAGGCTGTCATTATTCAACCGAGATATATATCGTAGTGGCTATTACAATGGGTTTACCGACTGCCTTAAAAGCAAGCCCACGGAAGGCAGTTCAAGCGACTATAAAGGCCCGTATGATGTTAACTACTTCCTGACTAATATTCTGCGCCATTTAGATAATGAGCAAATGAAAGTATTAGCAGATAGTGTTTATGAAAGATGTGGGGCAGACAGTTCAAGCGATGCGATATAATTTGCTGAATGGATAGCCAAGAACAAAGTATGGAGCTATAACAGGGTGGATAATCTTTGGCGAAATTATGAATACCCAAAACCATACACTACTCCTGACCTTTACAAACTATTCAAAGAAAAATAAGATTAAATTATGCCAAAAGAAACAGATACATTAATACACGACTTGAAAAACTACGCTAGAATGGAAAAATCTTCTATGATGAAAGAATCTAGGAAGAAAAAGAAACAATTGCTTACCGCTTCTTTTCAATTTACTTTTGGAATAAACTTAAAAAAAGATAATCAACATAAAACTAAACAACTTAATTTATTTTAGCATGATTTTTAGAAAACAAGATGTTTACGAATATCATTCTTCGCATAGAAGATTTACCATATTAAAAAGTATGGGTGAAAATATTTTAGTTTTCGATTCATCAAAAAAAGTTGAAGTTATAATAACTAAAGATTTTATAGAACGTCAGCTTAATTTTAACTTCATGTTTAAATCAAATAATCTAGAAGATAGACATATTTGGCAAATGAAGTATGATGAAGAAGAAAAAAATATGGTTGATTATTGTTTAAAATGTGAAATAAAAAGAAGAAGTAGGCAAAATTTTTTAAAAGGAACATTAAATAAAGCGGGTAAAATATTAGAATATTTAGTTAACGGAATTTGGACTATTGAACATCCTAAATGTAAATAAAATGAAAAAACTAGAAGTTGAAGAATTAGCCGAAAGAATTAAAATATTATTCGCATTTTGTGCGGAAATGATTCCTAATATTGAATATTTGGAAGAAGCATTGAAGTAATCGGAAGAAAAATCTTCAATGGCACTATCTGCCGCACCAATATTAGGCGCATTAGGTCAAAATTATGAAGAAGTTCATATGAAACATGAAATTCGCGCTAAAAGAAATAAAGCTTTAATTAATTTAATAAAAGTTTTAAAAGAAACAGAAGAAGAAAAAAGCAATAATACTAACAATGAAAACTTTTTAAATTATTTTAAATGAAAAAATTATATAAAATATAACCATAAATTATTCTTGAATTATCTACAATAAAAGGAATTAAACTTTCAAATAAAACTTTAAAATAATGAATATTGAAGAAATTAAAGTAAATAACTTTGCTAATGAAAATGTTTTTCAAGCATTTTGTATTAAAATGATTTCGCAAGAATTTCCAAGATTAAGGGGAAGGGTTTGGCATACCAAGAACGAAGAATACATAGTCAAGGAAGAAGGGGAATCCAAGCAAGCCTATAAAGACCGTTGCTTACGCATAGGGAATGCAAACAAGGCACTTGGGAAGCTAGCGGGTGTTATGGACATTCTAATAAAATTCAATGGCATTCTATACCAAATAGAACTAAAGCAACCCGAAGGTTTTTTAACCGATAGCCAAAAAGAATTACATCCAATATTTGAAAAAGATTGTCCACAAATACCGCCTATTATTTGCTATACTGCGTATGAAGTTTATAAGTATTGCAATTGGATATGTAAAATGAATTTAAAAATTAATTTTCCAATAAATTTTAAAAAATATGAAATCGACTAATTTTAATATTCAAAATTTAATAGATGCACTTGAAGGAACATGCGGTTCAATTCAAGAAACGCTTGAACAACATTATCCAAACATGGATGAATCCGACCTTACGCAAAAAGACCATGATGATATTTCTAATGAAATTTATCGTTGCGAAACATATGGTTGGTAGTATGGTATAGGCGATGAAGATGAAGAAGGAAATTGTAGCGATTGTTCCAAGAATAAAAACATAGAATTTAAACAAAGTAATTCGTCATCTTATGTTCTTAGAACGATAGAAAATGTTTCTAAAAGTGATGTAACAATAGCTTTTGCGGAAAATTTTTTTAGTGCAGGTGAAATTCTTACTAAAAAAATTTGTATTCAACAAGGTAAACAATACATCGGCAATCATCTAGATACGCCAAAGAAAGAAATTGTTAAAAATATTATTACGCAATTAAATCAAAATACTTCTTCAAAAAAGTTAATAGTAAATATTGCAGGTAATGGAATTTATACACTTTCTAAAGAAACGCAAGAATATTATGATGATTTAATTTATGATATTTTTTGCTTGGTTTCTTTTTCGCCAATTTTATTAAAAGATATTATTGAAATTCGTTGTGGTGGTCAAAGTGGAATAGATGAAAGTGGTGCAAAGGCAAGTATAAAATTAGGAATTAAAACAACCATACTTTCCCCTTATGGTTGGAAATTTAGAAATAAACAAGGTGAAGATATTTGTAACGAACAACTTTTTAAAAACAGATTTTTATGAAAAGAACAAGGAAAGAAGAAAAGCGACATCTTTATTTAACCTTCTTGATAAATTGCCGATTCCCACCTAGAAAACGCAAATCCATTCTTCACCGATTCCTATCATTCTAAGCAATAGGAAGCCAAACACGAACCGAAAATGATAACCGTATATAAAGACAAGGGCTATGCCGTTTTAGCCGACAAGACGAAGGTATTACTAGGTAAGAAAGAAATCGGATTTATCAACTATTTGAATGAATTGAAAGATGGTGTTATTTGCAATGATTATGACAAGTTGTCAAAAATAATTGCTGAAAAAGAATTTATAACACCTAATTTATCTAGGATTTATATTTCAAAAATAAGGGCTAAGATTGGTAAGAAATCAATAATTATTATTCGTGGAAAAGGATGCTATTTAAATAAAAAATTGGTTCATATAAAATACGAACCAATTGAATTTATTAACCACCTAGTAATTAATTTTGGTGTTAAAGTTCCTATTGAAATTGAAGATGAACTTTTTAAAATCTATATGCAATTCCAAAAAGAATAAATGAAGTATTGAATGGTTGTTTATTAAAAGTATAAGAACCACCATCAAAATGCCTTGTTTCAACCAAATTAGAAAATGAATAGGAAACTTCTTCTTTAAAAGATAAGTTTCCTTTTATTTTTTGATGAAATCCAAAGTAAATTTCTTTTTCTATTGAAGGCTTGTATGTATAGTAGAATCTAGTGTTTTGGTCTATTGTATAATTATCCATCAAAGACTTGCCTACTATTATTCCAAAGAAAAACTTATCAACATTAATGCATGGCATGATTCCAAATGATTGCATTTTTGATTGCCAATTGTTGTATTCGTAAACAATACCAATATTAAAGTTTTTGTTTACTTTATATGATATGTCTACGTGGTTTGAAAATCCGCTATTTTGTATGTTATAATAAGAATATCCACCTAGTTCCGATGATTCAAAATGTTGACCGTTTGAATAAGTCAAAGAAGAAAATAGAATTGCTATTGTAAATATTAAAGTTTTCATGTTCGTTTTTTTTTGTAAAGATAAAGCAAAAAAAATAGTTTCCAAAATTTTTTTACTTAAATCCTAATTTTAAAAGTTCTTGATTAATTAATGATATTTGATTTTCTTTTTCTATTCCATCAACAAAATCTTTTGCCGATTGTTCTAATAATGAAATGTGCTTAATTAATTCATTATTTTCTATTTTATTTTGATTGTAAAACGACCTTGAACCATTATCGTTATATATAGTTACTAAGTCCAAGTTTTACCGCCTATCCTTCTTTCTTGTTCGTAGTTTAGTTTAACATCAATGTTGAAACCAAATCCTTTATAATCAAATTTTTTGTTCATGGTAGTTTATTTTTACGATACCCGTTTAAATTCAATTTTATTTTTAAAATGCTTATGCCAAAATTTACCAACACTTTCCGAAGAAATCATTTCATTAAATAGATTTTCGCCATCAATGTTGCAATATTTTAAACCGACTAAATATTCAAATTTATCACCGTTTGCGAAATTTATTGATATTCTTTCATTAATTCTTTCATCATTTCTTTCTAAAAAAGAAAATGTAATTTTATAAATAAATGATGAATTTTTAACTGTAAATTCTAGTTGTTCCACTATATTGATTTAAATGCTTGAATAATATCATTATCAAATTTTTTAACGAAATATTGAATATCCCATTTTTCGTAAATGTCATTAACTATCCTTCTTTGTTCTTTAAATTTTTTAGTTTGAAAATCACCGCTTAGTAAAAAGAATGGATGTTGAAATAAAAAACTTACAACCATACCTCTAGCATCATTTAAGAATTTAGCCTTGTATTGTTCCCAAGTATAAAAATCATCAAAAGAATCTTTGCATTTTTTTATATTTTTTTCAATCATTTCAACAATAAGATTTTCTTTTTGTTTAACATCAAAATGAAATCTTTCTTTAACTTCAATATAAAAATCTAAAACACTATATTCAATTTCGTTCATTTTGGTCAAAACTTATAGTTGTGCAAAGATGTACTTCTTCTTGGTCAAAATCTTTAATATTAGGCGTTTCTTCGCCAATTTGCGAAATGAAATGATATTCTATTCCGCTTTCCTTTTTATAATGCTTTGTTTTCTTCAACGCTTCCTTAAAAGTAAATTCATTTGCATTTTCTTTTACCGACCAAGTATTACCACTATCAGTAGAGGAATGTAAAAACTTATTATAACATCTATGATAAACCTTCACTTTTCTATCTTTGTATTTTTCAATTGCCTTTTTATTGCTAATAGGATGCGAAAGAATCATAAGTTTATTGATTTAAGTATTGAACAAATTTTTTCGTATAAATTTTCGATAGAATCATTATTAACCAAAGTGAAATCAGGTATTATTGATTGCAATTCCGTTTCGCTTCTATGTTCATCGGTATTAGCACCTAAAGATGGACGAACTACTTTTATAATAATTCCATCCCTTTCTTTAATTGCTTTGGTTTCATTAAGAAAACGAAGGTCAGATATTATCCAATTTAATCCACTTCCTCCTAAAATAATTCTGTAATCAGTAAATAATCCATCAACCCAAACATTTTCACCACAAGATTTTTTAATAGATTCTCCAACATCTTGTAGTAATTGACGATTGGTTTTTCCAAAAATATTATTTTTATTTTTGAAAGATTCATCTTCAAAATCTTCAACTTTGCAATTAATTAATTCCGAACAAATCTTTTTTAATTTAAATGCGAATTTTTTAGTTTCAAAACCAGACTTGTTTAATCTTGATTCTTCAAATTCTTTTAAATCAAAACCTATTTTATCAAATTTTTTACATTGAAAATAATAATGTATTAATTTAGCGGTTAAGTCCTTTCCGCTTGATTTATTACCTGTAATTGCTATTATCATTTTGTTGGTTGTTTTTTAGTTGTGTCCATTTCTGATTTAACTTGATATTGAAGATAGCCAATAATAGTATTTTTTAAAGATTCAATAACGGTATGGTCTCCATGACAAGCATCAAGTATTGTAACCATATCTTGCCATTGATTCATAGTCATATAAACCAAGTATTGCTTTGGCTTACTTGTGTCTTGCTTGCTAGAAGTTGTTTGACCAAAAGAAGCCAAAGAAAAAATGATAAAAGCGGAAATTAAAATCGTAATTTTTTTCATAATAAACCAGTTGAAAGTTTTGCTTTAATTTTTGATTGTGGATTATAATTGTTTAATGTAAAATCACTAGGTAATAAATTCATTAATAATTCATTTGTATCAAGAACGTTAATATCATCACGACTTAACATAGTTGGATTTATATTTAACGTAGGTAATTCACTTGGAATCCTAGATAAAATTTCATCAACTTGATTTTGATGATTTTCGTAAATATGTAAATCGCCATAAGAATATATCATTTCACCGTGAACCATATTGCACATTTTACATAAAATTTCTGTCAAAAGTGCATATGAAGCTATATTATAAGGAACGCCAAGAAAAGAATCAGCGCTTCTTTGGTACATTTGGCAATCTAGGTAATATTTTGGAATATTAAATTCGTCAAAATGTTCGGTAAAGTTTTTTATATCATTTAGCCTACCTAAATCAATGCAATTATTATTTGCATATTCTAATCTTTCTTGTTCGGTTAATAGTCTACAATTAAATTGTGTTAAAGCATGACACCAATATAGTGCCAATTCGTTATCGTGCGCTGGGTCTATTGAAGTTAAAATATGTCTTCTTGATTGTGGTTCATTTTTCAAAGAAGAAATAATTTTGGCTATTTGGTCAACAATTATACCAAATCCTTGCATTAATCCAAATCCAATTTCATTTTCAACTTCAAATCCTTGCCAATTACGCCAAACTTTACCATATTGATAACCGCAATCACCTAATCTATAATTTTTTATTCTTCCACAATGAAATTGTTGTAAATCATCAATCATTTTTCTTTCTTTTATTGCATTAATAAAATTTACAAAAGAAATTTCATACAAATCATTTTCTTCACATTTTTTCTTATAATAATTATAAGCATCTTCATTCCAAATATTTACATCATTATCAACAAGGTATTTAATATTTGTATCGCCACGTAAAAACCAAAGTAATTCAACAATAATATGTTTGAAATTTATTTCTTTAGTTGTTAATAATGGAAATCCATCTTTTAAATTATGTCGAAATTGATAGCCAAATAAAGATTGACTACTTGGCATATTTTCCCTTGCGGGTGGCTTATTAGCGCCTTTTTCTTTTATTACTTTAAGCAATTCCAAATATTGTATCATAATTTTTTTTATTCAGGTAGTTTTACTAAAACACTTTCAAGATATTTTTTTAAATCACGCATTCCATCTTTTGTTTTTACAATAGATTTATCATTTTCTATAACACGATAACAAATTCTATCAAAAACTTCAGGTGATTTATAAAGAGAAGCTAAATCGCTTTGTGTTTTACATTCATCCGCTTTTTTCTTAACTTCTTCAATAAATAATTCTTGTTCGGTTTTTTCTTTAGGTTCTTCTTTTATTGTCGGCTTTGAAGGTGAAGGTTTTGTAGATTTTGGTTTTTCAACCTCTGGCTTGGATTCTTGTTTAATTAATTCTTCTTGTTGTTTAATAAAAAAATCACGCTTTTCTATTAATTTTTGCTTTAATTCGGGATATGTAGAAATAATAGATTCGCATGATTTATAAAGCGTTCTTACTTCAATAACGTTTTTACATTCTTCTAGTTTACCCAATGCTAAAGAAAGTTCATTATTTTCGGAATTAAAGCTAAGTTCTTTATTTGAAAAAGCTTGTTGAATTTCAATATCGTCAAGTTCTATTATTATATTTTCATTTTCTTGATAAAGTGATTGAAGTTCTTGTTTAGAAATGCATTTTTCAATATCTTCTAATATTCCTTCTTTATTAATTTTATCTTTTGTTTCTTCAATGATTTGCTTAACGGTTGGCTTTACTTTTTCATCAATTATAATAATCTTTTCTTTAGGTTCTATTTCATTTTCACAATTAGGTCTTGAAGAAAGTTCAACTATGTGTGGTTTATGTGTTTCTTCAAAAATATCATTTGATTTTTCTTGTAAAGCTACTTCTATTTCTTTTTTTTCAATTGGCGATTCAATTAAAATAGCAAATTCTTGTTTTATTTCCATCTTAGGCATAACATCATTAACGCCTACTATGATGCCGTAAGTTCTTTGGTGTTCTTTCAAAGAAATATAATTAAGCCATTTACGACATAATTTTATTCTTTCAACTAAATTATTGTATTCATTTTCGGTTTCTTCATTCCAAATAATACGTATTTCATCGTAAACCCTTTCTTTTGGTTCAAGATGGTCAAATGTGGCTTTTTTTATAAATTCACGACAAGCACTTTCAAATTCATCGGTAGGATTTTCTTTATTATCTTTACCATATTGATATAATATTCTTGACAATTCATCTTGAATAAGATTTTCTGGCATGTTCATTAACATATAACATAACCAAAATTCAACAGCTTCGTAAAGTTTTAAATAACCTATACCTTGATATTTATAATCTTTATTAGTTTCACTATTTTTAGCTTTAAAAAAAGTAAATAAATCCCAAGCATTTTTAATGTCTAATACTATCTTTTTTTCACCTTCAAATAGTATATCGCATTCGCCTTCTATAAATTCATTTTTCTTTCTAGGTAAAGTGCATTTTTCATAAAAATTACCATGAACATCACTTAAAAATTCAATAGCTTCATCTTCTTTTGCTATACCCTTTTCAAAATATTTTGAATAAATATCTTTCTTTATTTTATATTTTTCTTGAACATAAACTTCAAGAAGATATGAAAAGCAAGTTTCAGGTAATGAAGGTAAAGTTTCACTTTCTTCTTTAACTAATTCTTTTAATTCTTTTGCTTCAAATTTTAATTTTGAAAGTTTTTCTTCTTGATTTTGGTAAGCGTTACCGCTTTGTTTTTCAATAGCAACTTCCTTCATTTTTATTTTTAAATCTTCTATTTCTTGATTTTTTTTATCAAGTTTTTCTTGTGAAGATTTAGATTTTGCTTCACCCATTAATTTACCAAGCGAAGAACAACGAAAGGTATAGTTATCAAAATTTAAAGGACTAGGTATGTTATTTTGCATATTCATTCATTTTTTTGTTGTAAATTGTTAAATCAAAAGATTCCAAAGAAAGTTTAAAATTATTCAATACTTGTGTTGTTCTTTCAATAAGCATTTCTTTTGAAATCGAACCGTCAATGTATTTATCAAAACGTTTTTGTTGTGCTTCGTTTGCTTTTTGAACATTAGTAATTCCTTTAACTTCTTCAATGTCCTTTAATTCTTCAACATAATCTTCTTGCTTTGGTTTTGGTCGAAGGTCTTGTTTTTGTTTAGTGAAGTTTGGTTTTATTTCTTCCGCAATGCCATCAACGGTTTTATCAACATCACCGCTAATTATTTGCACACCTGTAAGATATTCATAAAGCCAAGCTTTTATTTTTCTTTCCGCTTTACCACGTATAGCTTCTTCGGTAGTTACACCATCAAAAACTTTTACAGGAAATACTATTGTTTTACTATCCGATAACCCGTTTTTAGTCCATTCTATTGTTGTTTCAATGGTGGTTACACCGTTTTCGTTTTTCTTTGAAAGTTGATATGAAACATCACAAAAATATCCTAATTTAGTTAAAAGATGGGTGCATCCTTCTTGTGTTGTATAACAATTACCGCCGATTATATTAAATTGATTTCCTGTTGGTTCAAGTCCACGGAATACCGCTTCTATAAGACAATCTTTCACAACTTCTTCGCCATATCCATTTTTTGAATCCGTTTTGAATCCGTATTTTTTGTTTTGTAAACACATTATAGGCTTCATTACTTCCGAAGAGATAACTTTGCTTATTTCATTTACGACATTAGCCTTTGCAATTGATAAAGAAAATCCTTTTAAATTTGAAGTTAAAAGAAGTTCAACACGTTGGTCAATTGACATAGAAGCCTGTTTTGCGGCATCGCTAATTATTAAACTAAGATTGTTTTCGTTTTTTGCAATTTCGTTATTCATAAATTAAAATAGTTTTTTCACCTAAATAAGCCATTCCTTTCGGATATGGCTTATTTATAACTAAGTAATACAAACTTTTCTAAGCGTTAAACATAGAACGTTTCAATAAATGAAAACTTTCACAAAATATTTGATTAATTTTACCTTATAAGATATGTGCAATATTAATGCGCAAAATAAAATAAAAAGAAGTATTTGAATCATTTTTTACTTTTATTTTAAAGGTTCAAAAACAACATTATCATTTGCAACATCTTCACCAATAAGTGTTAAAGATTGCAATTGACGATTATTAAATTCATAATCATTCTTTTGCCTAGAAACTTTGGCTTTCAATGTTTTATGATAATTAGCAAATATTTGTTTAACAATAACACTACCTTTGCTAATTGGTATATTAAGAAGCATTTTAGTTAATTTTTCGCTAGCTTCATATGTGTTATCAAAATTAATTATTGAAGAAGCAATAGCTTGTTTCAATTCGCTTGTTTCTTCTTCAAGACTAGCAATTATTTTTTCTTGCTTTTCAAAAATCAAACTAAGTTTTTCATTTTTCTTAATCAATTCTAATTTTTCTTCTTGTAATTTTTCGTTTTCTAATTTAAATTGTGCGTTTGTCATATAAATGCGATTTAGTTGCACCTAAAAAAGCAGTTCCTACTTTCGTAAGATACTGCTTAATTTTATTAATTTTTAATTTTATTAAAATGGAACGTCTTCTTCCAAAGTGCAAGTTGATTCATTCCAAATATAACCTTCGGGTATTACATTAGGCTTTTGACGTTTTGGCTTTTCTGTTGCCGTTACCGTTATTGTAGTTGCAACATTTTCACTTCCTTGACTTGTAATTTTCTTTTCCAATACCGTAATGCCATAAGCATTTAATGAAGTATATACTATATCATTAGTTGTATTTTTTGGTGAAGGATTAGCTTCATTTGGCTTTCCTTTACGATTTCCACGAATTGAAAAATCAACTTTTACTTTATCGCCTATTTCAAGCGCGTCAAGTTTTTTATTGTTTTCGCCAATAGTTTGAAATGAAGCATATCCTGGGTATAATTGACCATTAACCTCTGTTGAAGTATCAATAGCAAATGACCTTGTTTTCAAATCTGGCTTAGATTCAAGTGGCGTTACTTCATTGTTTACGTACAAGACTGTTCCTGTTAATTCCATAATTGTTTTTTTTGATTTGTTAATTTATATATGATTTATGATTGTGGGAACAAAGGTAATAGCCCGTTTTGAAATAACCTAATCTTTTTAGAAATTATTTTTTATTTAGAAAAAAGATTTGGAAGATAAGAATTATTTACTAGTTTTGCAAATATTATGGAAGAAACACTAGACAAATATAAAGCCTTGTTTGAAGAACATCTTACGGGTAAAGACGTTAAAAAGTTAGCCGATATAATAGAAGTAAGCGTTAGCACTATTTACCGATTCTTGGGGGAATATACACCCACTAATGGCATATCTAAAGGAACGGCAAATCGTATAATGGAAGAAGGCAAATCAATATTAAAGCAAAGAAGTGAAATATTACTTAAAAAACTTTCATAAAATATGCAAAACTATATTGAAAATGACCAAGAATTTAATCTTGTAAAAATGGAAAAAGAAACAATTAAAAAAGCTTTTAAAATTTGTACAAATGCAAATCTTGATTTTATTTCAAATGCTTTAGGCATTTCTACTAAAACACTTTATAGAAAAATTAAACAATATGATTTTAATTTAAACGAACTTAGAAAATGACTAAAGGGGTTTGGAAAGAAGGCAAATTAGGCGGTTGTATAGTAACTAATTTAAAAAATGATAGAAGCGGATATACCGAAGATGATTTTTATGGTGAACATCAATATTATGGTGGTTATTTGATTGCAGAATCTATATTAAATCAAGATTTAAATGTTTTAGTTAATTCAAAGAAAATGTTTATTTTGATTAAAAATATGATTATATTAAACTTTACTTACAAATTTTTACCATATTTTTTATTTATTGAATTAATTTCATTATTGTTAAAAATTGATAATAATTGTCTTGATGCATATATAAATAAAATAGAAGTAAACATTATTAAAAAACATACACACATAAAATGCTTAAAATAAAACTTCCACTTTCAAATATAAAAGAATTTACGGAATTATCTTCAAAAATAAACCGTGGAACTAATACCGACCATTTACCAACTGCGGAATATATAAAAGTTGAAATAGTATTTGATGAATGTATTTTCACAAAAAATACTATTGAATCTTTTTTGGAATATAAATTTGATGTTTCTATGTTTAACATAGAAGATTGTAAATTTTTATTAAATGAAAAAATAGTAAATGATTTTATTAAAAGTATTTCATCTAAAGAAAATATTCTTTATATTTCAATAGAAGATTTAAAGAATGAAACTAATGGCGATATTAGTAAAAATATCAAAATTAGCAATACAGAAAAGATGAAAGATTCTAAAAAATTCAATTACAATACTTCGTTAATAAGAATTGAAAATTTTCCTGTTACTTCTTACGAATTAAATTCTAAAAAAACAAGAATAGATGAAAGTATAATACAATCAATAGAAATAGCTTCAAATTTTATTTCTAAAGATAATATAAAAGCTAATTTTTTATGCGTATATTTAGGTTCATTTGAAGAAATGAAAATGGTTGTGGGGAATGATTGTTTTTGTGCGGATGGTCATTCATTATTTTATCAAAAAACTTTTCCTTCTATAAATTTTGAACCAATAGCTATTCTATCTAAAGAAATAAATATACTATCTGGATTAAAATATTGCGATTATTCTGTAATTGGAAATCATAATATTTATTTTCTTCCAAATAAAAATATAGTTTTCGGTTTTAGGCATATTGATAATACAAGCGCATTTGATTATAAAAGATTTAAAAATTCTTTTTGGAAAAATGAAAATTCAATAACTTTAAATATTGAAGACATTTTAACTTTTTGTTTACGTGCAAAATCAAGTAGCGAACATTCAAATAATTTTGTAAATTCTATTTGTTATATAAAAGATGATATAGCTACATTTGAATACAATAATGAAGAATCTAATTTGCAAGATATAAAAGAAACGCCAATAATTTATAAACGTGGTGAAATAAAACAATTTGTAATTAATCATACACAATTTTACGATACTTTAAAAAAATTACCTTATAACGAAATAGATATTAGTGAAGAAGAATTTTTTATAAGCATTTCAACTAAAGAAGATAAAAATTATTTTGGTTATTTCGCCAAATTACATAAAGCATAACCGAAAAGCACCTAAAGCGGTATAGAAAAGTGCTGATATTTTATTATGAAACTAATATTTTTGTTTTCGGCAATGATGTTGGCTAGCGGTGGTGAAAAAGAAACTAGTGGTGGTTCATTAGAAGAACAAGATTCTACTAATGAAAATGATACCAATGAAGACGAAGAAGATTTTGAAGTTGAAGATGAAGATGATTTCGACTTTGAAGATGAAGATGAAGATGATGAATAATCATTTAAAAACGGGTCTAGCTTTATTTAGCTAGACCCAAATTAAAAAAAAAATAAAAATGAATTTTGAAGAAATATCAACCGAAAGCAAAAGTTTAAATAATCATAAGACAAAAAGCGAATCAAGTATAAAATTAACAATTCGTGGATTTTATTTTACTAAGGCGGCAAGTGAAGAATTTGGACTTGTTGAAGAAAGGTATATAAAATTTTTACGTGGAAAATATGATAATGGTAAATACAATAATTTTTGGTATTTTGTAGTAACAGATAGCGAAAAAGATTTCAAAATATCACAATCGTCACATAATGCAAAATGCGTTTTCAATAAATCAATGTTGCGATTATTTACTACTTCTTTAAATAAAAAAGTAGGCGATAGTTTTTATCTTCAAGATACTAAAACCGAATTGAACGGCAATAAGGTTATAGAAATATTAGTTAATAAATCGGTACAAGAAATAAATAAGAATGGTTAGCTCAATTGGTAGAGCGTTAGATTTTGGTTCTAAAGGTTGTAGGTTCGATTCCTACACCATTTACTATGATAGGTATAAGTTTTGACATTGAATCAACAGGAATATCAACAACTAAAGATAAAATTATTCAACTTTCTTTAGTAAAAATTGATGAATTTTTTAATCAACTAGGAAAAAGAAAATTTACTTTTTCTAACGATGGCGTGCCTATACAAAAAGATGCTTTCAAAGCACACGGAATAAGTGAAGAATCATTAATTGGCGCACCACTATTTTCTTCTTTGGCTAAAAGCATTTACGATTCATTAGAATCAGTTGATTTTATTCATGGTTATAACATAAAAGGTTTTGATATACCTATGCTTTATGAAGAATTTGCTAGGTGCGGTATAATATGGACACCTAAAAAAATTGTCGACTCATGCGTAATATTTAAAAAATTTGAAGAAAGGAATCTTGGTGCGGCATATAAATTTTATTGTGGAAAACAAATACAAGGCGCACATGATGCCGAAAATGATGTATTAGCTTCATGTGAAGTTCTTGAAGGTCAAATGTTTAAATACGGATTTAATTCTTTAGAAGAAATGGAACAGGCTTCTAAATATGAAAATGAAGAAGAAAGATTAACATTTGATGGAAAAATAATTAAAAATAAAGAAGGTTTGCCTATTTGGAATTTTGGTAAATATAAAGATAAAAATACTTTAGTTTCAAGTGATTTAGGATATTGCGATTGGATATTAAATGGTGATTTTCCAATGCAAACAAAAAATCTTATACGTTCTATTTTAAATTGTAAATAATGTATATGCTAATCGAAATAATAGAAGGATATAAATTATGTCTTACTATTAAAGAATATGAATTACTTCCTAAATTTAAACAAGATAAATATAAAAAATTATGAAAAAATATGTTTTAGTATTTAAGAATTTATTGAAATCATTGCATGATGATAATATGGTATTAGCCGGAACTAATGCTTTAAAATATCATGGATTGAAAATGTCTAGGGAATCTAACGATTTAGATGTTGTTTTATTTAAACCAACCGAAAAACAATTATTAATTCTTAGAAATTTAACACTTATTTCTGACCAAAAAAAATTTAGAATATCCGATAATGATAAAATTCAAGATGAACATTATCCATTAGATAATTTAATTTTAAAATTTAAAAAAGATGAAATGAACATTGATATTCATCTTTCTAATGAAGAATGTCCTAATGATTTGCTATACTTTCATTGCGATGAAATTGAATTAAATTTTAAAGTTCAAAATATAGCATTAAATATAGAAGCTAAAAATTCTTACGCTTTAAGAAATCAAGATGGATTAAAATTTTATAGAAGAATAAAAGATTCAGAAGATTTGCAAGATTTAAAAAATTCAAATTTTAATTTATAATGCTTGCAACTTCAAAAATAAATATTATAAACAAAGAAAATCCTACAAAAGAATATTTTGAAGGTAAAAAGAAAATAATACAACAAAGATTTTACATAGAAAAAAATGAAGAATTTTTTATTATTTCACATTCTAATTATACAAATAAGAAAGGATTTTTTATTATTGGTATAAATAAAAAAGATGAAGTTTTTACAATAGATTCAACCGAATGCGATTATATTGGCGAATTACAATCAAATACAAAGATGAAATACAAAAATGAAACGCCAAAGTTTCCAATACAAACAATTTCAATTTTAGATTTATTATGAGCGTTATTAGTTTAAAACAAAAAATAATTAACGATGAATATACTAAATATATTTATGAATCTTACGATATTCAAAATAAAGAAGAATCAATTGTTGAAATAGAAAACAACATAGACCTTCCATCAAATTTTAAATGGAATATAGGTGTTATATATGGCGGTAGTGGTAGCGGTAAATCTACACTTTTAAAAACATTTGGTAAAATTAGCGAAGAACCTAATTTTTCAAAAGAAAAATCATTGATTTCAAATTTCGATTGGTTAAGCGCTGAAGAAGCATGTGGATTGCTTACGGCGATGGGATTATCTTCCGTTCCTACGTGGTTACGTCCTTACCATGTATTATCTAACGGTGAACAATATAGGGCTAGAATGGCTTACCTAGTGGGTAAATCCGAAGGGTTTAGCCCTTTAGATAACCCCGAAGACCAACAACCTATTTTGATAGATGAATATACATCCGTGGTTGACCGTGAAGTGGCTTTAGGCATGTCTAATTCTATTCAAAAGTTTATCAGAAAAAATAATAAAAGAATAATTTTGGCTTCTTGTCATTTTGATATTATGGAATGGCTTAAACCAGATTGGGTATATAGTCCAAATAAGAGGCGTACCGAAAGGTGCGAATATCTTCGGCTCGGAAGTAAACCAAAAATACAATTGGAAATATTTCGATGTAGATATGAAGCTTGGAATATATTCAAACAACATCATTATCTAACTGGTAATTTGAATAAAGCTGCAAAATGTTTTATAGCAACATGGAATGACAAACCTGTTGCTTTTATTGCTATATTGCCTTTTCCAAATGGAAGTTTTAAAAATGCTTTTCGCGGTAGTAGGACGGTAGTAAATCCCGATTTTCAAGGTCTTGGTATAGGAAATGCATTAACTACATATTTTGCTAGCCTTTATAAAGCTTTAGGAAAAACATATTACGTAAGAACTTCAAATCCTGCATTAGTTAATGCTAGAAGAAATTCGCCTACATTATGGCAAGAATGCGGCAATAGTGGGGTTGATAGGCGTGGACAAACAATGTTTACGGATTCTTATAAATCATTTCGTACTGCATATTCTTTTAAGTATATAGGCGAAGCTTCAAAAGATAATATTAATATTATAACTTTTGATGGAAGTGCTTATAAAAATCATACACAAAATTCAAATACCTTTAATCTTTTTAATTAATGTTCATTGGTAACGATATATACGAAATACAACCAAATAAACAACTTGAAAGTTATCAAATTCGTGGCATAATAGGTGGAAATGAATTTGGTAATCCTAAAAGTATTTATTCATTAATACGTGAAGGTAAAAAAAATATACTAGCTGTAAGTCCTGGCGGCAGTGGGAAAACTGTAATTATGTCTAAAGTAGCTTTTGATTTTATATCAAAATCAACAATGGATGTGGCTATATTTGTTCATAGAAAAGAATTATTAAATCATGCTAGAATTGAAATAAATGATTGGTATGGTATTTATTCACAAAAAATTGATTCTACAACTAAAATAATAAATCCTAATTGTAGAATATTTGTTTGCATGATTGAAACATTTGATAGAAGAAGTGTTGAATCATTTTTAAAATACTTTTCAAATGTTGGATTGTATATGATAGATGAATGTCATTTACAATCTTTCAATAAAATATTTTGTCATTTCCCTAATTCTATAAGAATAGGATTTACCGCAACGCCAATAAGTGCAGATAAAAAACGTCCATTACTATTAGACTATGATGATATAGTTATAATAGCTACAATAAATGAATTAATAGAATTAAATAAAAAGAAACCTTCTAGGGGTATTGTTACTTGTTATCAACATGATTATGAAATTGATATTGGCGTTGACTATAAAGGTCTAAAAGTTAATAGGAACGGTGAATTTGATGAATCCTATATGGGTGAAAAATTTAGCGGTAAAACGCAAATAAAAAATACAATAGCGGCATACGAAGAACATTCTAAGAATAAAAAATGCATAATATTCAATGCAAATATAGAGCATTCTTTAAAAATGCATGAAGCTATGTTATATTATGGATTTAATAGCCAACATATAGATAGCGACACTAAATCAAAATATAGTTCAAAACAATATCGTGAATTTATATTTGGAGATGGTAGCGAAAATAATAAAGGTTGGTTAACAAATACTGAAAATGGTGTTTTAAATAACGTTGGAATAGCTACAATAGGAACTGATGTTAAAAGTATATTAACTGTAATAGTAAATCATTCTACAAAATCATTTACTAAGTTTTGGCAAATGGCGTTCCGTGGTAATCGTGCATTTGTATTCCCAAATGGAATGCCAAAAGAATATTTTACTTTAATTAGTACAGGTAACAATATGCTTCCCGAAGGTAATAATCACGGTGTATATTGGGATGAAGCTAATTTCGATTGGGATTATATATATAGAAATCCAAAACAAGTTAGTAAAAAAGTTGGCGTATCGCCAATAAAATCTTGCCCCGAATGTGGTGCTATAAATTCTTCACAAGCTAGAATATGTGTAGGTAAAAAAATAAATCAATTATTTGACGAAGAAGAAGAATGTGGATATTTGTTTATATTTGAAAGTGAAAATAAACAAGAAGATGAAGTTGAAAGAAAATTAATTTTAGTTTCTGAATTAATAAATTCAACAATAAACGTAAAGAATACTATTGAATTTTTAAGCGTTCAAGGAAGAAAAGAAGCTAGCGGATTTTATGAAACCGTAAAACAATGTTGTGCTTTATATAAAAAAAATAATCAAGAAGAATCTATATTATTAAAAGAACAAGTTTTATATATTTCAAACATTTGTTACGGCAAAGTAAGCGAATGGTTTAAATTATTAAATAAAAGAAAATGGAATCATCTTAAAATAATTGTTTTAAAAGAAACGATAGTTCAATTAGAAAAACTATATTATATTGTAGATAAAGAAGAATTTCAAGAACTTAAACAAGATACATCAAATGAAATCATTTAAAGTTAAAGTATTAAGTAAATTAGAAGGAAGTGTATTCGGTCAATACAAAGCAACTTATTTAGGTGAAGAAAATCACTTGGTTGAAACAAGTGGTGTACATGGTGGAACTATATCTTGTACTATTTCTAATGGTAATGAATTAACCCTTGATTTAACGCCATTAGGCATAAATCAAGGGTCTATATCTGAAGGTAAAGTATATAATATGGAATGTTTAACTTCTATTTACGCTAAAAATCCAAAAATGGAATGTGTTTTATCTGTTTTTAAAATATAACATATCCATTTTCATCTACCTTTCCTTGATTTACAAGTTCAAGCAAATCGCTACAATCTTCTTTGAATCCAAATCTTAATTCAAAGTGAGGGTAATCTTTTATGTGAATCCACGTACCACCCCATTCTTCACCATGCTTTAATGCAATTGGAAGAAGTGTTTTCATATCATAATTCCATTCTACTTCGGTATCATTATTTACCATTTCGCATAAATCTATTGCCAATCCGTAATTATGATAAGAAGTTCCACCTTTAGCATCGGTAACTATTTTACCATTATTGCCATTTCTTCCTTGTGCATATAGTTCATTTTGTTGTTCGATAGTCCTTAGACCCATTGTTATCCTTAAAGTTATACCGAATGTATTTTCACATTCTTCTATAAATGCCGTAAAAATAGGTCTAGCCTTTGGATGCAATAATGCTATTCTTTCTATTGAATATTTATCTTTCATAGTTTATATTTTTATTTAAAAAAGCCGAACTTAGAAAAGTTCAGCCCATATTTGATAACGAACTTTTTAATTATCTTTTAATATTGTTTCACCTTTAATTAGCCAAGAAAACCCAAATGAAAATAAGCAAATAGACTCTGGTATAAATATTTCTATTTTTTTAATTGAAAAAATAAATATTGTAACAACTGAGATAAAAATAAAAATTCCGCAAGTTTTGTAAATATCATTTCTAACTAATTTCATTTCACTTTTAATTTCATTTGATTTTGTAAAAAGAAAAAATGAAATTATTCCTAATGTTGTAAATAATATTGATGCACTTAAATAATGAATCCAAGAATAAATACCATTGCAAGGAAAATTAGCCACTAGCAATGCACAAATTCCGCTTATCCTATTCAAAGAAGTATCAAAAATGTCGTACCCTTTATCACAAAATAAAAACAATCCTATTGCATACAAACAACCTACGAAATAATCGTGAGATGTTGTATAGTAACTAAATGAAATTGAAGATTGAATACCTGATTTTATCAAAATAAAAATAGGTATAGAAATTCCTAAGACCCCGATATATTTACGAAGTCTTAGGAAGTTCATTAAGCATGGATTATTGTTATTCATATTACTTAATAGTTTTTTCAAGGTCGTTGATAAGTAACATTGCAAGTTCAAGCCAAACGCCATTAAGCGAATCTTGAGCTAATAATTTAGCATCTTCACATATAACCAATTTTTCAGCTTGTGTAATACCAAGTTCTTTTTCAATTAATGACAATTCTTCTTTTGCTGATGCTAAAATTAATCTAATCTTTTTCATTTCATGTTCTTTATTAGTTAAAAAATATTCAACTTCTTGTATAGCGTTGTTGTTTACGCTTTTTCGTTTGGGATTGGTGCTGAATTAGCTAATTGATTAACTAAATTATCAGTAGTGTTTTTTGTTGCTTCGTCTTTAGCTTGGCTACCAGCTGTTGAAGCAGTTATGAATTTATAACAAGAAGCCAATGCTAATAATATTGCCGCAACTATTCCACTTATCAAAGAAGCAGCGGTTGCATTGCTTAGTGAATTTGGATTTCTTATTATAAATGAAAGAACTATACAAATGAATACAAAGCATAATACAGTTAGTATTAAACAATATAATTCAGCAAAAGTAATTTTTATTTGTTTCATTTTATGGATTTTTTACTATTATTTTTCTATTATATTCTGCTCTAGCATCGTTTTTTTCTTTTTGCCTAGACTGCTCTAGATTAGTCATTCTTGTATCTATTCCTATACGCCATTCACGCCATTCACCAACTTGACTACCAAGATAAAAACATGCGCAAAGAACGCTTATAAATACGCTTGCTATTTTAAATATATTCCACTTCTTATCAAAAGCTTTACCAGCTTCTATAAGTTTAATTATTTCTTGCTTATCATCTTCAGGCATAAATTAATCATTATTTATATTTAAAGATAATTTATTTGCAACAAAATTATAAAGATAGCTAGGACTTATCCATTCTTTATAATCATCACCTTGCATTTGAAGATTTCCGTCTATTACTATATTACCATTATTATCTTTTAATTGATAATAAATAGAAGTATAATCAAATTGATTATCATCAAATGTTTTAACAGTTAATTTATTAGCGCTATCTTTACTACCTATTTTTGGATAAATAGTATTTATATTACAATAAATATAACTAGAAGTTGAATCTTTTATAAGATTAACTTTTTGTGCGGAACAATTTAATGTTCCTAAAATACATAAAATAAATATTATTTTTTTCATAATTAATATCCTTTAATAATTAAAAATCCAGTAGTTGTTGCACCAGTTATTGTAACTGAAGTTGTAGTTAATGTAGTTATTACGCTTGATGCAACTTCGTTAGTTGTTAATATCGCAGGTGTATTTGTGAATGCAGTAGGAAATGTATATGAAGCAATTCCTAAAGCAGCATTAAGATAAATAATACATTCTTTATAAGATGTTCCTTGCTCTGGTTGACTAAATGTTGCACTTCCAGATGTTGATGCAGATACTACAGTTTGTGCAGCATTTGATTTTTCAACACCAACTAATAAACTTCCATTTATTTGAACTGCATCTGAACCATTATCTGTTGTTGTTTTAAATAATGTATTACCATTAAAATAAGATGGAGCAGTTCCGCTAAAATAACCTTGCCATCCAATAGAATTATTAGAATATAAGAATCTATAATTTGTTGCAGTAGTTCCTATCGTTGCTTTAAAATTTGTTACGGTTGCCATTAATCCAGTCGCTCCAACAGTTGGAGTATATATAGCTTCATCGCTAAATATGGAATATGTTGCATTCCCAGATGGTGGAGACCAAAGTCCAGTTGTGCTATTACATACTCCACCGCCTATAACCCTTAAATCTCCAGATGTATTTAATATAGCAGCAACACCTCCTGTAAATAATCTTGAGCCGAAAGACAATTCCAACCCGCCAGTTGTAGGGCTTGCGCCACCTATATTTGTTGCTGATGTATTTGTGTTGAAAAAACCAAAATTAGAAAACCCACTAAATCCCAAAGATGAAAAAATTTGTGTTGGAGTTACAGTACCAGAGCCAAATCCAACATAAGGAAAATTATTACTCGTTATTGTACCTTTACCTACTCCAATAAAAATGTGTTGTGTTTGAACAGAGCCAGATAATTGATTTCCGAAAACTGCAACATTTTCATCGGTATTATCATTAAGATACTGCCATTGGCCTGATGATGATAAAGAACCAAACGTGGTATTGTTTGCTATAAAAGTATAACCGAAGTTTGAAGTGCTGCCTATAATTCCGCCAGATGTTAAAGTATTCCCAGTAGTTCCCCAAAGCGTTGTTTGTTGATTATTTATCGCAGAGGTTGGTATCGATATAGGAGTTGTTGCGCAAGTAGTCCATTGACCTTGTGCGTTTATATATCCCGTTAATGTCAAAGAAGAAGAACCGATTGAACCTACGCTTACACCAGTTGGAACCATCGAAACTGTAATAGCTGGTGTCGTTGTAGGATTTGTTACGCTTCCGTTTAATCCTATTCCGTAAGTTACAGATACGCTTGTAACACCCATCGCTGACATTGTTGCCCAAGTTCCATCACCACGCCAATATGTAGAAGAACTAGCACCACTTCCGCCATTTAAATCACTAACAGGAACATTACCTATAAAATTTCCAGTTACGCTAACTTTACTAAAATGAGCAGCGGCTGACGTGTCTATTGAAGCGCTATCATTACTTCCTCTTTTTTGCCAAACTGATAAAAAATGACCACCACTATTTGTACCATTATCAGTTAACAGCATTTTATAAGCTTCCAATGTTGTATTTCCGCTTAATGTAGATGTGTCATTAACGTGTTGACCAAAATAACTTAATCCACTAGAACTACCAGATATATTTGCGTATAAAAATTTACCATTTATTACCGTACTATCTATTCTTTTACCATTTATGTATTCTACCGTACCATTTACGTTTGTAGTACCCCATATTAAAGAAGATATGGGAGTGTTACCATTTATTAATAATGTATTATTTGAAATATCACCCTTCAATGCAAATGTATCATTAGTTCCGCTAGGCAAATACAATCTATTGTTAGCACCTAAAACACCAGCGCTTATTATTGTGTAAAATGAACTATATCTATCTTTTAATATAAATTCAGGAGTTGAACTATAAAATCCAAATTCACTTTGCAAAACACCTGAAGAATATGTTTGCATTCCTAAATAACCATATTGAGATAATGCAATTCCAGATATTCCACTTGTTATATATATATTATGATTGTGCGAAGTATCTCCAATTGCTAAAACTCCATCTAAATTTGTTCCGCTTGATATTGTCGAATATAAGTAGTTCATTAAATTAAATGCACTATCTATTGTATATCCAACATCATAAGGATGTATAGAAGCACCAGATGTTTTATTTGTTATTCTGGAATCATTCAATGCAATATTATTGCTTATTCTAGTTGGGAAAGATTGACCTTCACATAGAAGATATGAAAACGACAAGAATATAAATAAAATTATTTTTTTCATTCTTCATTAATTAAAAAACAAATGTACGATATACGGATTAATAAAACTATAAATATGTAAAAAAATATATAATGGTTTATATATGTTTTTTAACCAAAAGTTGGGTCGAATGTTCCATCAAATATTCTAGGTAAATTTATTGGACTTGATGCATAGAATTGATTATCAAATCTATATCTAACAGGTAGTAAGCCACGAAATAAACCCTTAACCCTTGATTTTTCCATTTTCCAAGCATCTGATGCGGATTGACTTCCACCACTAGTTACATCATAATTATAATATTGATTATTAATTAAAATATAATCCATTTCCATTATTTTTGTTATTATTTCAAACATAACAGCAGGTACTCCACTTGAAATACTTCCTATGCTTAAATTCCAAACTTTCCATGATTTATTATAAGTATTTTGAGGAAGCCAATCTTGTTGTAAAAATCCTAGATAAATTCCTTTTTGTTGATATTCTAATATATCTGCTTCAACTCTAGTTCCCATTACAACTTGTTCGCCACTATGATTAAACCAATTATCTATTATAATATCATTTTTATTTATTAAATTAGCGCATTCAAATACTAAAGTTGTAGGAAATGTTTTTTTAGCATCATTACCATATACTAAAATAGGTTCGCTATACCAAATATCTTTAGTTGTTCCATCTTGTGAAATATTATCAAATCTTAAAAAATATATACCACTATCTGTTAAATAGTTTAAAACATCGCTAAATTTAAATTGCCACATATAAGAAGCTAATGAAGTTGGCGTTCCACCAAGTATAGGGTCTACATATGTATCATATTGCGCACTTTGAACACCCCAAAATTGCGAACCTAATGAAATTGGATATTCACCCGCACTTAAAATTGGATTAAATAATGTATCAAATCCGCTTATGGGTGAATCAGGAATAGGATAGCCTTCATTTCCTATTTTTGAAGAACAAACATGGAATTGCGCTAAATTAGTATATGCAAATGAATTACTTGTTGTTATAGGCGGTAGTAAAACTGGTGAATTTGCTTGAGTTTTGAATTGAACAGTTATTGTATCGTTAAACAATCTTTTATTTTTATATGGCAATTTTGATTGCCATTGTAATAGTGATTCAATGTAAGATGATTGACCAAAATTAATCATAGCATCTATTGACCTACGCATTGAAATAGATGGATAGAAAGGAAGCGAATTAACACTACACGGGAAAGTTATATTATTCATAAATTAAGCGTTTATTAATTGTTCATTTGTAGTTGAAGGATGGCAAATTAAAGTTAATGTTGTTGGCTTTGAAGCAGAAAGCATTTGAATTACTTCCCAAATAAATCCCATAAATACAACACCTTTCCAATTCAAAGAAATATAACCGTTTGGGTTTGACGATATTATTTGATATGCATTTATTGGAACTATCGTTTCTATTTCTAATAAAAATGGTCTAAATAACTTATTCGGCAATGAAGAAATAGCTATATCTTGAAATTCAGTTGTTATTGGATTTGTACCACCAATAACTAAATTACTTTGTATTCCACTTAAAGCTAATTCAACATTATTATATTGCATTACACTAGTATTTCTAAATACTAAATCTTCATCTTCCATTAAATCAAGAACGCTATGAAGCAAACTTCCACTATCACGCTGAAGTGAACGACAAGGAGATAATTCTAAATTTATTACAGTGTCTGGATAATGCGTTCCAAATATAAAAGGGCTTGTATATGCCGTTGGGTCATTACTTTGCGCATCACTTCTTTGTTTAACCCTATAAGCAATACAATCGATAGGATTATTTGAAGGGTCAAATGGTTGAATATTATACAATACACTTCCATTTTCAGGAAGTATTACATCGTTTGAATGTTGACAATATAATGCAACTATTTGATTATCAGTTGATGGATTTGCTGGGTCAAAGCTTGAACCTATTGGTTGAGATACTGTTTGAGCTCTTATTTTTTCTATTGCATGTTGCTCTGTTAATATATTTGCTTCTTCTAAATCTATTGTATTATTTAATTTTGTTAATGGTGTATTAAAAAATAATTCTGTATTTATAGCTTCTACACCAAAATCGCTATTTGTATCAGCTTTTGAATATCCTAGTTTTAAATTATTTCCAGCTAAGTCATTAAATGGCTTAACTTTTAATTTAGATACATTGCTTGCTAAATTAAATATTTCGGTAGTAGAATCAAAATAATTACTTAATCTTTCTATTTCAATTATATTATTATTTGGTTGTATTGATAATCCACATCCTAAATGTTTTTTACAAAATGAAAATAATTGATTCAATGAAATAGTAATATACGATTGACCTTTTAAATCATGTATACAATATGAAGATGTTAATTGTATATCGTATGGGACTAAATCACCTATTGGTAATTGGTTAGGGTTTGATAAAAACGTACTTTGACCGCTATATGGCGTAGGTGTTTGAATTGGGAATCCATATAAATCAGTATTTGTAGTATCTAAATATGGAACTATTTTTTCTAAAATTTGATGCAATCTAAATGCAGGGAATACACTTGGATTTAATGAAGGAGCTGGTATAGGAACACCACTTTCGCCATTATCATATTTAGAAAATATAGAAAATTGAAGTTGCGATAATTTAAAAGAAGTAGAAAATGCACCACTTTGACCAGTTGGACTATCGTATATTATTCCAAATATATAAACCAATCCATCTTTTAATTCAAAAGTAGATGGATTGTCATAATTACTAAAATTACCTGAATTAGGTGGAACGTAAGTAGAAGAACCGTTTGGAAGTGGTATTGAAAATATAGTTATGTAGCTATATTGACCATGAACATCTAAAGTTACTAAATCTTCAGGTGCTATTTCAAACAAAACAAATCTTATAAAACTATCAACACCAAGACCGATAGAACCCGCATATATTACATTTCCGCTAAAAGTTCCCGAACATGCAACTGACATACTTATATACCCTTCTTGTGTAGGTAATGCATTTTTAATACAATAGTTGTTTCTAGTATATGGTTGTGAATTATTAATACCATTAAATCTATCTTCATTAACTATTGCATTAACGCCACTTTGTTGTTCTTGTTGAAGAATAATATTTGCTAGAATATCGTTACCTATAAATGTAGTAGTTCCATTATTTTGAGTTATGGAATATTCTGTCATTGTTGGTATTGTGTGGAATCCATCATTAACACCTGTTCCGTGTGCGCCAAGATTAAATCCTAAAATATTATTACTACCAGTATAATCTAATAAATTATTAACAGATGCAGCACTTATATAATTTGCTTGATAAAGTAATTTTATTCCTTCATGTAAAACAAAATTAGCATCAGTTATCCAAATTGGTTCTAATATAGAACCTGTATTTTGAAATATTGGAATATTAAATTCAGTATCTCCTAATGATTGTAATAGTGTATATAGTCTAGAATCTAAAGTTGAAACTTTAAATTCTCCTAATTTATTTGGATTTCCACCAGTTCCTACACTATTTGAATTTTGCTTTTCATCATCTGGATTTGAAAAATCAATATCTGAAATATAAGCTGTTTGATAACCATTATTAATATCAATAAATTTATCTATTCGCATTAAGCATTTAGCTTGAACGCCACCACCATTTGAATAAAATAAATTTAATAGAATAGCCCTAGCATCCGAAACGAATGAAAATTGCTTCGTTTCGCTTCGGAATACGCCTAGATATTCGGGATGCCTAGCCCATTTAATAGGTATATCATCCCAACCGATAGGAAGGGTCGTTATAGGTGTAGGAATGGTCGTAGTGGACATAGAATAGATGCCATTACGATTAGAATTAGCGACATAGTAATTCAATCCGCTTTCATCGGTTAAGTATATTAAAATATCAGGTATTCCTATTGAAGCCATTTTATCTACCTATTTTCCAAGTTAAATTACTAGTATTTGTATTATTATTTATTATTACGTTTGGTTTAGAACTTCTTACAACAGCATATGCTATTTCGCTACCAACTTCTTCAAATTTACCATTTATTATTTTAGCAACTTCTTTAGCAACTTCTTTCATTATAAAATTTTCATTTTGCTTTGAAGAAGGTAATTCTTGCGAAACAACATTAGAAACTGCATATTCTATCATATCTAATGTCTTATCGTGCGATATAATTTTAGCACCAGGCTTTTCATTATATATAGAAGCTGTATTTGAAGAAAAATATGCTGGTTTGTCTATTGGTTTTATTAATTCAAATCCACGTTCACCCGCACTAAAGTATGGCGTTTCGGTAGTACCACCCATAAAAAATTGTGGAAGCGGTGTTGAAGCAGCAGCCGCATATTGAACTGCACCTAAAGATGAAATTAAAGCTATTTCAGCTACTCCAATAGCAGCAGTTGCTGGATTTGAAAGCATAGGCAATGTTTTAGCTATCGCTAACGCAGTATTTGCTATAACGCCACCCTCTGAAATAGTTTTATCACCTTCTGCTTTTTTAAGTGCTTCATGATTTTGTTCTTTAGTTATTGCATCTTGTTGTGATTTTGATTTTGCAGCTTGTACTTGCAATTGATTATCTTTAGTTATTTGATAACCAGTTGTTGCATTTATAGCTTGTATTTGTTGTTGATTAGCTATTTGAAGTTCTTGTTGCTTTATTTGAAGTTGTTGTTGTTCGGCTGCAAATGCATTATTACGTATTGTATTCATTGCATCCCAAGCACCCTTGGCTAATTCAACGCTTTTTTTCCAAAAATCATTTTTTTGTTTTAATAAAATATCGTCATTTTCTTTTTCTGATAGCGAAGGGTCATCTTTATGTAATAAATTAACAATAGGGTCAGTTAATCTAAAACTATTATCCTTCTTAGAAGTATCTACACCAGCGCTAAGTAGTTGTTTTTTAAGTTCTATATTTCTTTTTGTAAGTTCAGCATCTTGTTGAAGTGTTAATTTATCTTGATTTAATAATTCATCATTAAAATTTATTTCTTTTTTAATTAAATCTATTTTAGCTGTTTCTTCTAATTGATTTACTTGGCTATTATATTGCCTTCTACTTATTAATTTTTTATCAAGACTATCTTTTAAAGCTAATTCTTGTTGCAAATATCCATCAATAACTTTGGTTTGTTGTTGTGAAAAAGCAAACTTTTCACCTTCTAACCAAGATTTTTCATTTGAAATATAAATAGAAGATATATCTTTTTGACTTTTATCATTAAGTTTTTTTAAATTATCTTGAAATTCTTTACTTAAAGATAATTTTCTAGTATTTGCATCTTCTATTATATTTTCTTCAATTTTTATATTTTGTTGAAGCGTTGCTATTTCTTTTGATTGTTCACCATTTTTATATTTTCCATTAGTTCCATTTTGAACCCTAGATAATTCTTCTTGATATTTTTGTCTATTTTTTATTGCATTTTGAATTGTAGTTTCATTAATTGATTTTTTACGTTCAATTTCAATTTCTTCTAATTTATATAACGCAAAATAATAAGTTGCGTTAGCTTGTAATCTATCTTGCAATGAAGCTTTTTCATCATCAACTATTTTTTTATTAGATTCTATTGTTTCATTAACGTATTGTTTTTCACGTTCATATTCTGCGGTAAGGTCTGGTGAATTTATAGGACTTCCTGCATTTTTACCAATACCACCTTTTCTTCCGCCAATAGAAGGTTGTTTAGGATTTCCTTCCATATCGGAAATTTTAGGTTGAAGTTGGTCTAGCCTTGATTTCCAAATATCTTTTTCGCTTTGATTTGTTGCTTGTGAATCTTGTAATGCATTCAATTGAGCAACGCCAGAAAATACATTGTCTAACTTAAAATATTTAGTTAAAATATTTTGTTCTTCATTTCTTTTTGTTATACTTTTTTGCAATAATGAAATTATTTCATCATCTTTTAATTTTGTAACATCATCAACGCCAGTATATGATTTAAAATCAGCTAAATCTATTCCACCATTTCTAATTCCTTTTACTATTTGAGTTTTAAGTATTTCTTGTTTATCTTTATTTTCTTCTATATCAAGTGTTTTTCCTTTTGATAATCCTTCGAGCGTTGCTCGTTCTTTTAAATATGAATTGTATTTATCCATATTTTCAATAGCTTCTTTCATTTTCCCATTTTCTTCGCTTTGTTTAAATTGCTTTAAATCCATTGCATCAAAAATTCTAGGAAATAATTGCATCAAATCTTTATATTTATTAAAAGCTTTATCTAAATCACCATTTGCAAAATAACGATTCATATCACTAACTATCCTATCTCCTTTTTCTTTACTATCTATTATTTCAGCATTTGTTTTTGGTGTTGCTTCTAATCTATCTTTATCATGTGATTTTACTTCATCCCAATATGCTTTTAACCTATCGGTGGCAATTTGCGTAGCATCGCTAACTTTCATCCATTCTTCACCAAGTAATGTTATAGCACCTAATATTAATCCAATCCAAATCATCGAAGCTAACATTCTTATTCCGCTTCTTTCAAATTGCGAAGCTAATTTATCACTAAATGTTGCCGCTTCTTTTTCTTCGCTAGTAGTTTCTTTCAAAGAAGTATTAACCTGTTTTTGCGCAATTGTTAATTTTATCGCTTCTTCTTCAAGTTGTTTATATCTTACAAGTTCTTCTTCGGTTGCTTCATTCCCTTTATATACAATAGCAATCATTTCTTGCTTTGTATTTGCAAGTGCTTCGTTTGCGCTACGATAATTACCAACATTTCTTGTACTTACGCCAAGTATTGCATCATATTCCTTTAATGCATTTGTTAATTGCTTATGTCTTTCTATCGCATCTTTATCGACATTTCCACTTTTTATTTGCTCTAGTGAATAATTTTTTATTTTTATATCTAATAATGATAATTCTGCACTCATTGATTTATAGCTATCAGTTTCAGCTAAATTTAATTGAGCGTTTAATTTATTTAATCTTAATTGTTGTTCTTTTGATACAACAAATTCGGCAGCATCTAAAGAAGATTTTTCTTGCGCTACTTGAAGTGAAAGTACACTTTCTTCTAATTTTTTATTAGCTATGTATTCTGAATTATTAGCATCTGATATTTTTTGTGCTTTAACTTCAGCAGCTAATCCAATTCTTTCTTCATTTTCTATTTTTTTTGCATACATTTCATCATATTCGCCAGTTTGTTCACGTACTTCACGATTTATTTGTTGATTTAATAATCTCCTATCCGTTCTTATTTTAACTTCTTTTTCAAATGCTTCTTTCTCTGCAAGCGCATTTGTAATAAGCCCTTTGCTTATTTGAGAAAGTGTTAATTTTTTTTCAACTAAAGCTTGATTACTTTCGCTTGTTGCATTTTTTAATTTTATTTCTGTAGAAATTAAATCTTTTTCTATTTGTGCAACAACATTTAATTGCGAAGATAATGCTTTATTAGAGGATTCTAATTGAGCTATTTTTGTATTGTTTTCATTTATTATTTTATTATATTGTTCAGATACTTCTTTATTACTTAATATAGCCTTACCAAATAATTCTATTGATTTTTCAGCTCCTGTTATTCCATCTTTATATTTTTTTATTTCACTATTATTTATATTTATTTGCGCTTTCAAATCTGCATATGTAGGTATTAGTGCAGTTAGTGTAGAACCGTACTTTTCTGTCGAAGAAGATAAATCATTGAAAGTAGCTTTTACTTTAGTAAAAGTTTCATTCATGTTTTTTATATTATTTTCAGCTTCGTTCATTCTATTTAAAAATGCAATAAAAGTATCACCTTGTATATTAAAGGTAATTTCTTTTGCACTTAAAGATAGTTTATTTACTTCTTCAATTGCTGTAGATATTCTTTGTGAAAGTTTTTCCCAATCACCATTTAATGCTTGTTCCGAAAGTAAATTACTAATATTATCAGGCATTTTCTTTATTTTTTAAATTTACGCTTTCTATATATTTTTCATACCTATAACACATTCTTGCGTATTCTAAAGTATTTAACCTATCAACGCTATGTGATGTTTTAAATACTTCATTATAAGCCATTACATAATCATAAAAAACTTGTTCTGTTAATTTTGATTTTTCAATATAATTACCATCTTTATCTTTTATCCCTATTTTTTCTTCAAATTCTTGAAGTTCAACCAATGCACTTTCGTATTCAATTTTATTATTTATTTCTATATTTGAAATAAAAATTAAATCTTGTTCTATTGTTTCTTCACTAAATTCAAATTGTTCAAATTCACTATCAAATTTTTTTATTGAATCTATTAATGTTTTTGAATAAAACATATTAACAGTGTCTAGTAAAAGACCTATAATAGTAGCCCTAATTCTAAGGTGCATTATCCTACTTCTAATTTCGATGTTTTGGGTAGTCTTTTCGTCCTTCCTAGCGTCATGGTATTGACCTAACAAGTTAACCCACCCTTGATTTACCGCTTCTTCTTGCCCATCCCTAGACCCGCCATCCAATATTAAAACGTCATAGACCTTATCCACACAACAAGTTATAAAATCGGTTAATGGTAATTTACTAATCAATTGTACAATATTCAATTGCACCATATTCTTTGACATCTGGGTGTTTAATTGGTCTCCAAGAATATCCGTCTTTGCAAGAACATTTGATGATTGCATATTCTTTCCACCCTGCGATTTTAGCAAGTTTGCTAAATTTTTCTTTAAGAATTTTAATTTGTTGTTGTTCATTTATCAAATCTTGGTGTAAGCAATTAGCGCAAGCCATATTAATTTATATTAATTCGCATTGTAAAATATCATTACATTTTTCAAGCAATCTTGGCTTTATTATAAAAAAAGCTTTTTCTTTATTTTCTTGATTTAATCCAAATATTTGTTCACCATATTTTAATACTAAACTTGAAGTTTTTTCATCGCTACTATTTATTAAATATTGAACACCTTCAACTTCTAAATAAAATTCACGTTGAAAGTTACCACTTAAAAATAAATCAGTTAATTCTTGTCCACGAATATCAAACTTCATTTCCGCATATATTCTACTTCTATACGGCGATAGTTTATTATTTTGACTATCCATTCCAAAATCATATAATTGATTTTTATTTAATTGTATAATTTCAAATTCTACATCTGATTCTTGTATTATTTCGCTAGTAAAAGAAATTATATTTTCTTTTACTAAGTTAACCCTATTAAGCATTTCAGATAATGAACACATATATTAGAAATAAAAAAGTGCTTCCAAATTTGGAAGCACTTGCAATAAATCACTAACAAAGTTAACTTATTTTTTCGATACCGTACTATTCGGTGTCGGATTATTTTCTTGGCATAATTTCCAAACTAGTTTCAAAGTTGAAAGTTTTTTTTCTTTTGTCATATTAGTATATGTTCCATCATTATCTATATGCCTGATAACGAAATCTTCTTCATTAGAATCTAAAGATAAAACACCTTTTACATTCCAATTTGTACCTTCTACCAATACGTCATTTTTTTTCATAAAATAAATTATTTATTTCACCTAAAAACCCGCTCCTTTAAAAAAGGTAGCGGGTAATTAGGTGATACGCAACTATTATTATGCAGTTACGAAATTATATATATTATTACCTTCAGTAACAATATTAGCAAAGAATGGCGTAACTGTCATTACGCTAGGCGTTGCTAAACCAACACTAATAGTATCACCAGTTGATGAAGCAGACCAAGTACCCGCAATATTATATTGGTCATTTACAGCATCGTAAGTAACTCCGCTAATTGTAAATGTTTTAGTTCCAGTTGTCGTATCTAATATAACCCAAGCAGAAGCAGAAGCTAATGTTGTACCATATTGTTTACCCAACGTATTACCGCCAATCATTCCACTAACATATATGTTAGTTTGTGAACTAGTTGTTGTTCCAGCCTTTGTATTAACATCAGTAAGTGCTTTGAATGAACTTGTAGCAGTCATTGAATTTACCGCTTGATAATTAGCATTCAAATCTTGATTATTTTGTATAATCAAATGAAGCGTATATATATTACCTGTTTTTACAGTTGCTGGTTTGTAATCATTTATTGTAATGTTACTTACCGCAACGCTAGCCAATCCTTGAGCTCCAGTACCATCCAAACCTTGCGTTCCAATCCAAACATTATTTGCGTCAACAAAGAAAAAATCAAAAATATTTTGTTGTTGATTTATATATTGCCTCCAAATTTGGTGAACATTTTTAGTTGCACCTGAAAATCCATTCGCAAAACGAAATTCCCAATCGTAAGGAAGCCATTGTGTTGTATTTTCATAACCATCCAAATTTTCCATTGTTGGTTCTTTGGTGTTATCCTTAAAATCAACAAGCTTTGGAGTCATTTGCCACCTTGCAGATTTTGAATTATTCCACAATGCAGATTTTACATAAGCAACAAACGCACTTTGGCTAGCTAATGCGGTGGCTGGTATTACCGTTCCTTTAGGAACTGCGAACGCATACAATATATACGATGGTTCTACATTGCAAAATGTTCCACCAGTATTACCTTGCGTAGAACAATTGGCTAAATTTAAAATTGTTTGTGCTGACATAATTTGTTTATTTATTGCGTTATTAATTGACAATTTGTTATTGATTCATCGTAATACTTTTTCATATCTAATCGAAAACACAAAAAAGGTTGCATATTTGAACGACTATTTGTTTTTATTTTAAACCCGTTATATTCATTCAATATTGTTTTTATTCCACGTTGTATTGCATATAATTCAAATCCACTATTTTCCATAAACCATTGCGAAACAAGCAATATAAATTCTTCATCCATTCTTGTTGGAATTGCATAATCCTTACTATTTGGATTCATATGCGTTCCTATTAATTCACGAACATATAATTTACTTAAATCAACAAATACATAAAAATGTATATTTATATACGAAAGTAATGAATCTTGTTGTTCCCTAGTTGCTTCACCTACATCAAAAAAAGTTTGAATTGCAACGGTATCTTCAAATAAAACATCAATATATTCATTGTTTTTTTCTAAATAATATTGTGGGTAATATTGTTTTGAACCATTTTCTATTTTATAATTTCTTCTTACACGACCAAATGAATTATAATCTTTCGGTAATACATTACCTATAAAATTAAGTGGTAAAATATTACTTGAACTTGCATTAAAAACATTAAAGAAAAATTCAAAAAAATTTATTTGGCAACTTTGAATCCATTGGTCAATTCCATTTGGCAAATTCATTAATAATAAATTACCACCTTCTATTCCAACTTCTTTATTTGTTTTTGAAATAAAAACACTATATGGTATAAATGAACCATCATATGAAATTTCACAATTACCTTCACTTTCTTTTATTAATTTTAAATATCCGCTAGGTGTTATAGAAGCTAATGTTTCATCGCTTGAAATCCAAGAATTATCATGTGATGGAAGTTGTTCTTCATCACCTACTTTACCAAAAATACCAAATTCAATAAATGAAAGTTTATGTTGATAAAGTATTTGATTTATAAGGAAATTATTATAATTAATTTGATATTCGTTTATTTCAAATTCTAATGAAAATGCATTTAATGGCATCATATTTGAAGTAAGTATTGAATCTTTCATATACCCACTAAAGTCTTTCATTATTGTTTTAATACCAATTCTTTTAGAATTCAGTATAAAACCGAATTGATTCTTTACAAAAGAAGCAACTTCGTTTGCCATTAATTCATCATTGCTAGCACTTTGAGAAGTAAATAATGATTGTAAATTAGTAAAAAAATACAAAACTATACGGCACGAACTTTGACAAGATTCGTCAATTTTTTGTGTTTCCAATATGTCAAAGAACGATTGTAGTTTTATTGTATCTTCAAAAAATGCAGGTTGTTCGTATTCGTTACCTACATTTATTGGATTTTCTTCATTAGTGCTATCTAAAACGTTTATATTTTGTGGTTGAAGAAATAAATATGGTAAATATTCTTTACCATCACTATCGAACAACCTATAACATCTTGGGTAGCAATTCCAATCTTCTACGTTTAAACCCCATGATTGTGAAAAATTTTCATAAATTGCATTTTGCATATTATTTATATGAAAATCTATTCCTATCGGTTCTTTTTTTGAAAAGTTTGGCATATTATCCGCAACCTGCTATTGCTTTATTTTTCTTTTGAAATCCTTGCTTAACTATTCTTTTAGCTTCTTCAATTTTTTTTCTTAAACCGTTTGTGAAATTTAATTCATTAGGATTTGAACTTTCAACCGCATTTAATTCGATATAAAGTTTATCCAAATAATCATTTCCCATTATGTTTACTTGAACTTTATTATTTCTATAACTAAAGATAATCATTTCAATTATCTTAGCTGTTCCAACGTATCCTATTAAATCACCCCATAAAGAATGGTTTTGAATTATATTTTCAGTTGGGTCAACATAAGAAATAGCTTCAACATTCATTCCGTACATCAAATTATTTGCACCGATATTATACCTATCAAAATTTCTTCCGTATGGTGGATTTGGTGAAGGTACAACTACTGAACTAAAAGCCATTACGCTAAATGCTTTAAATTTAGTATATCCTATATTGTAAAACATTGCATTTGCACCTTGCGCTTCTATATCATCTTGATAATACGACAAAAACCAACGACCACCTTTTATTGTATTAGATAAGTAATTAAAAACTAATTGCATTTGACCAGTTACTGGTATAACCGTTTGTTGATTTGCCAATGTTGTTACAGGTATTGTAATGACAGGTAAATCTAACATATCATTATATAAATACAAATTAAAAGTTATTGCCTTATTGAAGAATAAAAGTATATTCTTGAATGCTAAAGCAAAATCACCATCATATACTGAAAATGTTATACCAACTAATTGTGATTGATTAGGAACAATTTGTAGATACAATCTATAATCAAATCTATCAAAAACAAGCTTACACCTGTCAATTAATTGAAATTGATTAAATATAGAATTAACGCATTCTAGTATTACCGCTTGATTCAAAGAACTTAAATATGCTTCGTATTGTGGTGTTGAAAATCCTAAAGTTTGTGATAAATTTTTAATTAAATTTTCATCACATAATGCATGAAAGTCTTGAAAATACCTTCCGCTATTACTTGAACCTTGACTTTTCCAAAGTATTTCTTGACTTAAAGCATTAACAACAAGATTTAAATTAAATCCGTTTGTTATATTATACGGTTGAACATTTAAAGCAAAAATAGCGTCATCGCCACCAACTGTATATGTTATTACAACTGTACCGCTTTTTATACCTACAACTACACCATTTAAATCTATTGTGGCAATTGTTATATCGCTACTTTCCCAAGTTCCACCTATTGTTGAATTTGACAATGTAGTAGATGAACCAGCTATTACATTTGAATTTCCAACAATAGGTGTACTTAAAGACATTTTAAACTAGATTTATATAGAAATTTGAAATTTTATCACCTTTTTCTTTGTAAGAAATCTTTTCACCAACTTCAACATTGCCTTTTGAATTAATCCAAAGCTTTCCAAGACCTTTTTCACGTTGATTAAATAACTTATTATCGCTAGATGCTTTTTCATCACTTATTTTTACTTCTTTACGTAAAATTTCAATGATTATTATTTCACCCTTACCAGCTATTTCTATATCTTTTGTTTCAAAAGTTGAAGAAACTAAACACAAATCGTATGTTGGCGAAGGTATTTGTACTTCCATAAGCGTTTGCTTTGGTTTTTCTTCAACAACTTCGGTTGGTTTTTCTTCAACAACTTCTTCGTTAGATTTAGTTATTGTTGGTTTTGAAGCTACAACAACTTCTTCTTTATTTTCTTCTTGGTTTTCCACGTTAATTAAATTTAATCAAGCTAAATAATTAGTTTTTTCTACCTACAACAGCTGTATATGTTGCACTACAAGTACCTGTTAGTATAACTCGAACTTGATAATTCTTATAATCACTTCCTTCACGAGGTAGATGATATTCGTAAGAAGTTGTTCCAGTGCCTGATACAGTAGCTGATGCGCCAGCGCAACCAGAGCAATAAGTTGTACTACCTGTTAATATATGCCAACTTGTAGATGTTGGACTTGGCATTGCATTTGAATTACTACCCATCAAAACGGCAGTTCCAGCCAAAGTTCCGCTAATATATTTAACAAATATATCTACAACGGAATAGTATGGATAAGGGAACGAATATTGCATATATCCCGTATCGCTTGAAGTTCCAGCTACCAAAGTGTCAAAACCATTGTTTTTTACAACATATGGAGAACTTGATATAGTTGTATATTGTGTCCAAGCAAATGCAGTGTGACCGTATGTTGCACTTGGCGAAAATCCTTGTCCTTTAGATGCAAAAGACATTCCTATAAGGAAAAATGTAATAAAAAGTAAGTTTTTCATTTTTATATTTTTAAAGTTTTTTAATTAAAATCTAGTTTACACTAGTGCTTATTAAGCACCAGTGTAACCAAATTCATAAATTGGAGTTTCGTTAGGATTGCTTATTACAGCATTTTGGAATGCAACATAAAGACCCATTTGATATTGTTGAACCATATCGTTTTGAGCACCATTGTTTGCGCTTTGGTCAGACTGTTGAGCCCAACCTTGTATTCCGTAAGTCAAACGTTCAAATTCACCACTTGCGTTAGTCATTCCATAACCCATACCATCAGGTATTACACCATAACCACCACCGTAAGTTCCCATTTGAGAAGCATCATGCTTTGCATCAGGATTTACAAACAATGAAGGAAGCCACGGGATGAAGCTAAATGAATTTTCAGGAAGAACCAAACACATACCGTTGTTGTATTCTACCGCAACTTGATTCCCAAGAATAGTTTCGTTAAATACGTTATTGAAACCTTCTTTTTGGTAAGCAGTATTTATTGCGTTATTAACGCCTTGAGCAATAGTGAAATCCCATCCAGTATACAATGAAGGTGATGCGAAAACATCAAGCTTATCATAGTATTTATTTTGAGCCATTGTTGATTTTACATTAGCCCAAAACATTTGCGCATCAGCTATTTCATATGCATCAGTAGCAGGATTCCACAAAGAACCGCTAGGTGTAGTTAAGTTTCCGCCACTTGTGCGTGTAGAATGTAATTGACCCATAAGCCAAACACGAAGACGTTCACGAAGAATACGTTGTGTTTGCATTATTTCATTGTCAAAAATTGGCAATTGTGTAATATCATTGTCCAAACCAGTAGTAAGCAACATGCTAAATGGTTCAGTAAAGCATACCCAAGTTATTGCAGTACGTTGTGATGCGCCTTGAGGGCCAGTGCTATATGCGGTAAATGCTGTACCATTTGTTGCATTCTTACGAACAAACTGGTCAGCGTATACAGGACGGTAAGGAGTCTGTTTAATTTCTTCTATTTGATTTACATTCATCAAATATTTTGAATTTTCCAAACCTACCGTAAGAACTGCTGATTCAAGTTCACGCAATTCGGGTTTGTTAAATCTTGGATCAACACGTCCAGTGAATCCAAGCAATGCAGAGTCGAAATAATTTGCTGCCATGATATTATAAATTGTAGTTTTTCAGATTAAGATATTGTGTGATTCTTAAAAGGATAGCAAGAACATCTATGCTAAACGTAAGAAGAACATCTTCTGAAATTAAGGCGAGAACATCTACAACTTATTTCACGACTAGGGAACGTTACACCCCTAATTGCCATACAAAAATACAATAGTTTTTATTAGCACCAAATTATTTGACATATATTTTTAAAAATATTTAATATATTATATATAAAAAAGGTGGCTAAGAATAGCCACCACTTGCACCCTGTTAAAATTCACGTCTTTATTAAGCGTTCGGATTGAAAGTATCTTTATTTTCAATCACAACCTTATTGTATATTTCACTTTGCTTTTGACCAGCAGGTATTTTTTCACTTCTAAAATATTCTTTCAACTGGGTCATTGATTTTATATTTTCAAAAGACTTCGTTCCGTCACCACCGCCATTACCACCACCGCCATTACCACCGCTTCCAAATCCACCTTCATTATTATCGTCTTTTTTTGGAACAATTACTTTGTTCCATTCAGGCGTAGCGGCAAAAATTTCATCTATTTTTGCTTTTAATGGAATATTTTTTGCCAATGTATCTTTAATTGGTGTTCCATCAGGATTGCAAGCAACAAAAACACCATCTATTTTTTTAGATAAAATTCCTTTTTCATCTAATAGCCTTTGACGATAATCTTGTGGTTTAAGAAGTGGGTTGTACGTTGAAGGAAGTAATGAAGCAAATTCATTATTTTCAATCATAAGTTCATATGAAGTTTTTATTTTTTCAGCTTCGCCTTTAACTTTTAAGATTTCTTCGTCTTTAGTTAAAACGCTAGTTCTTAAAAGTTCAATATCTTTTTCTTTTAATTTTATTTGTTCATCAATTGGTATTTTTGCCGCCTCTACTGCTTTATTTGCTTCGTGTGCATTTATAGCCTTAATAACTTCATTAATATCTTTAGTATCGGCTTTTATTCCGTATTCGTCCTTTAACTTTTTAGCAGTTATTTCAAGAACTGATTCTTCAGCTCCTTTTTTTGTGTTCTTCTTAGCTTCTTCCAAATCTTCAGGTGTGTGCCAACCAAAATCTTTAGCACCTATACCAAGTTCTTTAAGAGTTGAAGTATCTAATTTAGAAAATTCAATAGCGTCAACTTCTTCTTTTGAAGAAATAGAAGTTTCAAGTGTAGTTAATGATTTAACTATTGATTGAATTTTAGTTGAATCAAGTTTTTCAACATTAATACCTAATGTTTTTAAATATTCTTTAGCTTTTGCGCTTAACATAAATTTTATTTTTTGTAAATTTCTGGAATATTATCTTCGTAAAAAAATGGATTTTNAACTTGTAAACTAACTGGCGGCATTTGTTCGCCAATTATATATAAATATAAACTTCCATCATTTTCAACTAATTCTTTTAAATCTTTTAAAGATGGTTTTATTTTTAAAATAAAACAAGGCGTTCCGTCTTGTTGATTACCCTTCCATGCGCTAACGCTTTTACACGTATCTTTCATAGATTCGGGTGCAATCATTTTTATGTTAGCTTCGGGAAAATTAGTTTCAAAATTCATCTTCTTCTTTAATGATATTTAATTCTATTTTTTTATCACGAATTTGTTCTTTTAATGTTTTTGTTCCTTTGTATTCTATAAACAAAAATTCGTGAGATGTAAATGAATTTCCAACAGGAACCATTAATTCAATTGAAGTAGCTTTAAGCTTTTGATTTTCTTCAACACTTCCCTTTGGAAAAAGATATTGAAATGGTGTTCTTTTTTCTTTAAAAATAATCATTGAATTAAGATTAACAACCAATTCTGGTTCTATCTTCTTTGGCGGCATTGTGCGTTCAACTATTTGAACGCCATTTACTTTAGAACTAGGTGGCGCGCCACGAAATGCAGGTGGTATTACTTCTAGGCTAGGTCTTACAAGAAATTTTTCATATTCTTTTAGATTAGCACCTGTTCCTATAAGTTTTTGATTTGAATTACCACGAACGCCAATTTTTGCGTCTTTTCTAATTCCTGGTATAATATCACCTTCCGATTTTTCGGAATTTAATACTGTATCTAGTGTTATTATTTCCTTATCTTCAATTTGCTTTGCGCTTGGTTTTGAAGATGGCTTTGCCTCATTTGCGGTTGACATATTTTTGCGTAGTTTAAAATTCTTGGTTGTTTTGTTAAACTTAAAATAGCTTCTGATTCTTTTAATGCAAGTTCGTAAGAAGTAGATGCTATCAATATAGAAGTAGATATTGATTCATTAGTTGGTTGATTTGAATAATTAATCATTTTTAATTATCTTTACTTGTTGGAATGATTGAACATAAACTTTTTTCTTTTCTGAAAAAAATACGTTTACTCCATTTGATTTAACTTTTCCTTCTTTAGTCCAAACTTCAGGAAAATATAAACCTAAATTTATTCCTTCATTTTTTCCACAAACTAAAACATCGCAACCGATATTATCTGCGAATTTTTTTTCGATTTCGTTTAGTACGTATGCCATGTTGCAAATATAGAATGCGATACCTTAGAAAGCAAATTTTTTAAGATGAATATTTATATATTTATTTTCACTTAGTAATTAGTTGGTTGGAAGGTCGGGTACGCCTTCTTTATTCGTAGCGGGTATAGGCAAACCCGTAGCGGGGTCGGTTACTACACGGGGTAATACTTTATCATCTTCTTTTATTTTCGCTAGAACGTAAGTCCTAAGCGATTTTTTAAGATTTGCAATAGGGTCAATTTTTACATCACTTACCGCTTCACTAGCATCTTCTTCAATAGAATCATCTTCTTCCGTTTCTTCATCTATGTCAGCTATTCCATCCGCTATTTGCGTAAATTGCCAATCGGTCAAAGAAGTTTTCCATTCATCGAAAAATATTTTTTCTTGTTTTATTATTTCAGGTATATTAAATGCAAGTACATCCTTTACCTTAAAGTGCAAAAATGGTTCTACACCAAGCAATAACATATATTTTCTATAAAGTATTGGGTTATTACAATATTTATTTTCAATATATTCAATCAATATAGAATCCAATTCAGACATTGGAGCTTCGCTTTGAACAGCTTTTAAATATCTATCCCAAGTTGCATCAGGACTTTCAATCATAAATCTATCACCGCACAATATAGCACTTCCTTTGTAAGCTTTTTTAAGAAGATAAAACCCAATAACATCTGCTGAAAATTGATATATTTCGCTATACCATTTTCCATAATCAACCAATTTATTTACCATTGGTTGACTATTTAACATTGCTTGGTATGCCGTAGGTTCTATATTTGAACCAACCGTATCCCTTGTAACGCCAGCACGAATAGAACTAATTTTATCAGATTTGTACATTCCCCATATTTCGTAATGTATTTTATCTTCTAATTGTTCTAGTGTATCATTTAAAAATTCTAAAGTTTCTGTTCCTGCTTCAACATTTCCCATTGGTGCATGTGGAACATTTTTCATATCATCACCACGATAATCAACAACTAAAACATCACTATGTTTTTGTGATAACATACATTTTTGACCATGACATTCAGGACAAGTAACACCATCCATAACACCAGTAGCTTGGCAAGTAGGACAATCAAACCATTGCATCCATTCTTTAGGAAAAGATTGTCTAGCAACAACAACATTATTTATTGAACTTCTAAGTAAATACTTTTTTAATAAAGACCTAGAACGTTCTAATGGTGAGAAAAATGTATCTTCTTCATCACCCCAAATATTTGAAGAAACAATTCCAGGAAAATTAGGTGCATAAAATGAAGTAATTGATTTAATCAATCTATCTTTAGAAAATATCCTATCAGTAGTGTCATCAATACAGCGAAATATTTCTGCTTCGTCTTTAAATTGATTATTTATTATTCCTTTTGATTTTAAAGCTTTTACTTCTTTTTTTGTAAGTTTTAATATTAAATATTCTGGTGTACGACCGTTCAGTTCTCTATCATGTATATTCATAATAGATTTAAAGCATGGATATATTTTTTTATTACCATCTACTTCTATTAATATAATTCCGTTTGGGTCGTAATCATTCTTTCTAATAGCAACGCATTTTATCCAATCTTTCAAAGAAAGACCTTGACTTATTTTATCAATATAATTTCTAAAAGTTTCTTCCTTTTTTTGATTTGTTATTATAAAATGTTCAACACCGCCTTTTGCGTTAAAAATTCTTGAACGTGGATTTAATATTCTTGACAATAAATCAGTATTGTCAGTCATCATTTTTAATCTTTCTTGTCTTAATTCATCTCTTTCGTATTGTGGTATTGCAGGAAGATATTTTTCAATATCTTTACCAGTTACTTGCGCACGTAGTTCTTCGTAAAGCTTTCTAAGCCTATCTATTTCTTCCTTATATAAAGGTTGTCTTATTCTTTCTAAAGCTTGTGCATCAGTAAGTACCATATATACTATTTGTTTCTTTTTTTAATTTCAATATTTATTGAAAATCTTTCATGGTCGGTTAATTTCCACCAAATAGATTCTAATGTTTTTGTTTTCATTTCATCAATGCTAGATGATATAAAACTATTTAAAGAAGAAATTTTACATACTATGTGGTTGTAAAAAAGAATTTTTAATTTAGTTTCGTTTGGTTTTAATTCACCAACATTTAAACCATTTCCATCGCAAATAGTACAAAACTTTTTAGCTTCTTCTTTTGAATGAACACAACATTTTATTTTTTTAAAAGCATCAAATTCTTCAACGCTATCATAATAAATTTTTGGTTGTATTCCTAACATTAAACTACAACATTTTTGAACAACACCCCATTCCATTTTTTCAAATGGTAATGTACATATTTCATTGTATGTTTCCAAGTCCATTCCATTAAGATTTGAAAACGGTATTTCAGCCATCACCGAATCCAACAACGAACGCATTCCCTTAATTGCTTCTAGTTCTTCACTAGGTATAGTAAAGCCTTTGGTAGCTTCCGATATTAAAGCAAAATACTTATACTTTGGTTCTTGCGCTATCCAAGCTTTTTGTAAATCCGTCATTTCTTTTTTACCCGATAAATCTAGTTCCATGTTCGTTATTTTTTGTGTAAAAGTAAGTGATTAAATTTAAAAAGAAGAATTATATTTATTTCTAATAACACCCATTCTTCCTTTTTTATTTCTGTTTCCAAATTTTTCAAATAATTCTTTTAATATAGTACAAATGATATATCTTTTAGTATCGCTAAAGTGACCACGTTCTTGATATGAAACACCAGTTTCTTTATTTTTAACTAATTTTTTATCAATACCACCTTCTTTATTTTTCTTAGTCATTGTATAATCTTCAATAGATTCAACACAACGCTTGTGTATTCTTATAGTCCAACCATCCGCATCCGCACTTTCTTCATATATTTCATTAATAAAATCACAAGATAAACTTACACGGGGATTGCTTTTACCGATTCTATTTTGCAATTTCCATCCTTTATTTTTTAATTCTTCAAAGAATTTATCAAAGAATGAAGCGTTGTTTTCATCAACGGTAGATTTATTATTAGCAGTTGAATCGCCAAATAAAATAATTGAATCATCGTAATTTATTGAATTTAAAAAAACACTTAATTTTCTTGCTGATTTTACAGAAGAAGCATTTGGACTTCTACAAGGTAATTCATAAACTTGACTAATAACTTTATCATTTTCATTTACTTGCCACAATCCAATAGTAACATAAGGTGCGGTATTGCTATCTATTACTACTTGCAATGGACTATTTTCATCTAAATCAAATTCTTCGGTGTGTTTTGTTGATTTAAATCCTGTCCAAAATTCACCACCTGTTATTTTATAACCAAATAAACCAAGTGTATAAACGGTATAATAATAACCTTTATTTGATTCATGCAATGCAATACGTTCTAATGAAACATATGGATTATCTCGATATGTTGAATGCGTTACCCGATAATTTAATTCAATTTCGGTTTCTTTACCACGTATTTGTACTTTCTTTTTTGAACAACCTTCAAAACTTAAATTTTCGGTAGACCAATAACCTTCAAACCAATCTTCATAGAACCACCAAGTTTTATAATTACCTTCAAATTCGGGGTTAAATGTGTAATATAGTTTAACTTTACTGCGATTAGAACGTAATGTACCAAGTATAATGGTCATACTTTCACGTTCTTTTATGCCTTCTTCAATCCAAGCACGATTACAAGCGGTAATAGATTTCAAGTTTTGCGGTTCATTACAACCCCTAGCTATAAATTTATTGTTGTTTATTTTACATTCTATTTCAAGTGGTGCTTTTCTAAATTCAAAATAATCTTGCAATTGCCATTCTTCAACAATGTCTTTAATCAATTGCCATTGGCTATCTTTAATATCACCACTTTGTTCACGTATTAATGCACAACGAAAATAATCAAGTTTAAGGCATTCTATAATTAGAATTTCAGCCGTTGTATAAGATTTTGAAGAATCCCTACCACCGTATAAAAATTCAATAGTAAATTTACTTGATTCTTCTTCTATTAAATGTTGATAGCGTGGAAGTATAATAGATTTGTCGATGTTTATTTGCGCTGCTTTCTTCATCTATATTTCATATTTTTTATCTTTCCACTTCATATTTAATTAGTTTTCAAAAATATTTCGCATAATAAATACATATCCGCAAGGCGTTAAAGTTCCTATACATTCTAATCCAAGACTTTCAACAAATTCAAAATGTCTTAATCCTTCGCTTTGAATATAAGGACAGGTAAAAACAATGAATCTTTTTTCACCAATTACTTGATTTAAATAACCTTCACCTTCTTGATTCATTTCTTTTTGCCATTATAAGAATTTGATGATATATTTTTTCTTGTATTATTTTGCCTGTTCCTTTTTTTACTTTAGCTTTAACTATTGCTTTTAGAACAATTTTCTATTTTTTTTGCTTATTTGTTATCATTTCCGTTGAACATTTTTTGAATAAAGAATATAATACAATAACAAGCCAAAATACCACCATTAAGTATTAACAAAGATATAAAATGTATCTTAGTAATTTCTAAATAATATTCTTTCTTAGAAATATTTAATAGAAAAAGATAAAAGCATATAATTAAAACGGTAATAAAAGTAATTGCTTGTTTCATGTTAATATTTCATTTTTATTAAAAGTGAATAAGTTCCATCAAATTTATTTTTTTCAACTTGAATTTCTTCTAAATTTTTACTTATTCCAATAAATATATTTTTATACATTGAATTTTTTAAACAAAATTTAACTCCTTTAATATTTACAATATCTAAGTAGTTTGGTTTTTCAAGATTAAATAATCTTAATTGAATAGTTTTCATTTTTAATTATTTAACATGTAAAAATATGAAAATACGATAAATGCAACAAGTAATGCTAAGAAAATAGATAGTCCTAAATCAATACAATCGAACTTAGCTTCTTCTTTATAAAAATTATTTTCAAATTCTTCAATTTGTGATTTTAAATTTTCTAAATAAAAAGAATCTACTTTAAATCCTCTATCTTTAGCGTCTTCAAGTTGTTCAACTAATTTAGTTGCATCCCAATAATTTTATGCGATATTATTATTACTTGTTTTTCCATTTTGAAGCTATTTGATATGAATTGATAATACTATTTCCATTTTTTACTTCATTTACAAATTGTAAACGTCTTTTTTTAGACCAAAAAAGTATTTTAAAAATTCTTTTTAATCCTAGTGTGTTGAAAACTATAACGTAAGGGTCTTTTTGTTCTTCTTTCAAAGAATATTCAACTACTTCGCCATTTTCAATTTTTATTTCGTTTATTAACCCTTTATTTTCAATATAAAGTTCAATAAAAAATTTATCAAATAAAAAAATTGGTGTTCCTACCTTAACTTTTCCGTTAGTCATTTCAACTTTAAACCAATATTTATTAATTTTCATTTTTTCTAGTTCAAAAAAATAAGCCTCAGAGAAATACATTAACCCAAGATTTTTAGTATTTATGGCTAAACAATTTTTAACTAACGGCTCGTTTGAATAGGCGTAAATAAAATCATCAACTTTTAATATCTTACAATCAATTACTTTATTTTTCATAATTATTTTTTTAAAATTAAAGAATCATATTTTTGTTTCAATTCAATATATTCAAGCTTATCTTGCAATAATTTTCTTTCTAATTTTAAATTTCATAATTATAATATCCGTTTAAAATTGTTTAAAAAATAATCTTCCCTATAAACTTTTATTTTACCACGTTCTTTTATTATGTATTCACCGAATCTTATAAAAGAACCACCCATTAATATACTGATAGCGCATTCTTCAACATTTCCTATCCAATTCGATACTTCTTTTAAATTTTCTTTTGTTAATTGAATAGCATCAACGAAAACTATTTTACGTGCGTATTTTTCTATTTTCATAATAAAAGTTTTTGAATTTTTAAACCATCTTCATTTAATTCATATTGCCAATAGTACGAACTTTCATTCCAATTAAAAAAAATATTTTTCATATCATTAAATTCATTTCTATATTTATCAAGAAATGAATCATCCTCTCTTCTTCCGCAATATCTATTTCCAATTTTTGATATTTCTATTAAAAATTCTTTTTCTTTATCGTTTAATTCAAAATGTACTATCATAATTATAATCCCCATTTAATTAAACAAGCAATAAGCGAAATTGCAATTATTGCAATTATTAAAGTAATTGAAGCGATAGCTATTTTATCGCAAATATCATTAAACTTAGATTTTTCCATAATTTTTATTTTAAAACGGTAATTCAACTGTTTGTTCTTCTAATTTCCTTTGATTTTCAATTAATTCTTCTTCACCAAGAACATAAAAACATCTTCCCGCAAATGTAGCCAAACCTTCCCTAAAAGTAAAGTTTTTAAACTTAAATCCTATTTGGTTATGTAGGCAATATTTTTCAAGTGCTTTATTTATTGTAAATGGTGTATATTGTTTCTTAATATTATTATCACGACAATAAGTTTCATATTCTTTCATAAAGTCGGCATTCTTAACACGACCAATACCTTTCCAATTTTCTATATTATCAATGATAAATTCCGATAAGTGATTGAATTTTTCACTAAATTGTTTTTTCCAACCACCAACACTAAGTTCTTTCTTTTCTATCAGATTATCACCTTTCAAATATTCTTGAATACACCACATCATTATATTATCAAAGTATAAGTATTCCATTTCCGTCCAATCCTTCGGGAACATCTTGCCATGAACCGCTTTTACGCCACCGTGAAGGGTGTAATAGTCGGTAAATTCAATAGGACGAACACGGCGTTTAACTCCTGGGTCGGCATCATCAAATGAATAATTAGAAGAAGCGCCTATTTTACACATATCGGATATATCAACCGAAAATTCATTGATGTATTTTTTATTTACGGTAGCATTACCTGTTATTATGTCCTTAAAAAATATTATGTCGAAATTTTTAGGCATATCCGATATACAAAATATCTTTTCCCCATTCCACGATTGTAACAAGTTGGTATTTAAATTAATCATACTTGCTGCGGTGGATTTAAATGTTGTACTTAAACCCAATAAATTCCAAAAGATATTTTTACCGCTACCGCCACCATCGCTAGGATTTTCACATTGTTCGGTTGCTATACATAAATAACCTTCTTCATCACGATGTTCATGTACATAAAATCCAATACACTTCATTAAATATGAATCCCAACCAATTGCATTTTTAATATACTTAAAATACAATCCATTTTCCACTTCTTCACGTTCTTTAAAATAATATTCACGTTCTTTAATATCGTGTTGCCAAATTAGTTTATCCAAATCTTTTTCATAATCTAGAATATCTTCTTCTTCTTTAGTTATACGAACGTAACAATTTTTAAAAAATTTATATGATACTTGTTTTTCACTTCTAAGTATTAAACTAGTATCTAAAATTTCAAGTCGGCTTATTGTAAACTTTCCACTATTTTGAATAAAGGCTTCATATATACTAAGTAGTTCTTCAATATTTTCTTCGTCTTCACTAATGTAATTTTTTAAAGCATTATAAAAAACGGAACTTTCAACTTTCTTTACAACAAATCCACTAATTAATACCGCCTCATCTTTATGGTTTCTAAAGCCTAATCCGTAAGCAACATTATATAATCTTTCCCGATTAATTCTAAATGGGAATACATCGCTTCCGCTTTCTACCCAAAATATACCATGTGGATATTTTTCACCAAGTTTTGATTTTTCTTCTTCATAAACTAATTTTCCTTCTTCACTTATATTTGCAGGTAGTGGATTACCAAGTCTAATGCATTTCTTAATTATATTTCTTTCTTGATTTGGCTTCATCTTTCCAAATCCAAGTGCAACTAAGTATTCCCTTGTTTGTTTCCAATCACCTTTGTATCTAAGTTTACATAAAATCGAAGAAGGCGTATAGGATTTTGATTCAAGTTCGGTTGTTGTAGTATGTATTTTGAAGTAACGCTTTTCAAGTGAAAAAGTTGCATCTACTTCATTTCTATTTTCTTTTCCTGGTTTTCTAAAAACATTTCTTTTACCACTAGTCTTCCAATAAGTCCAACCATATTCTTCAAGTATTTTACTTCCTAAATCGGATAAATTATATTCATCAAATGGATTTCCACCTTCAATATATAAATCAATTACATCTCGCTTTACTTTTTCACGTTCAACTTCAACTTTTAATTCATCGTAAGAATTACAATGTGCAACAACGCAACAATGTTCTTGATAAGTTAAATTTCCAATTCCGTAAACAACATCACCATCAAGAACGCTTCCTTCCGTTATTCCATCTTTTATTCTTGTATATTTTGGACTAGGAAAACATTGCGTTAATTGCCCTTGTGCTAATATTTCAAGGAAGCAGTACTTCTTCAAGTCTGGTCGATTAGTTTTTTCTTCTTCACTAGGCAACCTTGAAGCACTTTCTATTTTAGTTGGAAAGTTTTCAATTTCTTCACTAATTCTATATAAAAAATGATACCCACCACTAGGTGTTTTTTCAACACGAAATTTATCCCATAAATCAGGGTATAATGATTTGAAGTCATTAATTATTATCGCATCAAATCCTAACTTATGTTTAGTATCAACATCTATACAAATAAGCCCCTTACTATATTTTCCTAACCGAATAGCTATTGAACTTGTACTATGCCTATTAATTTCATCAAATAATTCAATACTATCTGAAATTCTTTTAGCTTCTTTCCAAGCACGAAAAGGTGATTTATCCACATCCCTAACGGGGATAAGGTCTAATTCATCTTTTTCTATTAAAATTTTAATTTCCGTTCTAAAATCCACGTTGCTAATTATTTTCAAGTACCAATGATGCTTTTTCTTTCATTTCGGTGATTACTTCACGTAATCTTCTAAGTTCCGCACCACTAAATGACATAGCGGCATAATTTTCACTTAGTTTTAGTTTGAAAGAAGAAAGTGGCATTGGCATCTTGCTAGCAAGGATAGGTTTTGATATTCGGTATTCCGTTATAAAGTCGTTAATTTTTTGCAGTTGGGTCATACGCTAATTATTTTATTTCCGAAAATACTACACCATATTTTTTTCATATAATGATTTAAAATATATGTTACTATTACTAAAGCGGAAAAAAATTAAAATTCAAATTCAATTTGTTTATTAAGTTGCTTTTTATATTCAACTAATTTTTCTTGATATTCATTAGGAAACAATTCTATTTTCCAATGTGTTATTTCTAAATCTTCATTATGTGAAGCATCAATAATAAATCCAACATCTATTTTAAAATAACCATTATAAATTATTCTTCCATTAGAAGTAAATAAAATTAAATTAGTATTTGTTGGTGGGGTTAAATCTATTGTATGCCATTCATTTAATTTATTTTCTAGAACTCAGTTATTAAACATTTTCATTTTTTCAGGTATTTTAAAGAAGTAATAGTTTTCTAGCGGGTCGGGAATGCAAACGTACATAATTAATTGATAACGTTATAGTTTTATACGGATTTATTTTTTTATTATTTTAATACGTATTTGTAAAATCTTAATCTTGGAAAATGTTATGTGTAATCATATAGAGAATGTTGTGTTTTGACGATTTACTTACACCGAAACCCTTTCTAGTGGCTATTCTTAGGGGAATGTTAGGATGTTATGTAAAATAGTATCTCAAAGTCATAGTACCATTAATATAGTGAGTCTTAGAACGCTTACTAGTTAACCGATATAGGTTAGCTTGTAGTTGCTAAAAAGCACTTTGTTGAGAATGTTAGTAGTGTACGAGACCCCTACTTTTTTTGTTGACACCTAACATCCCTTTACTAGCAAGGCTTTCCGTGTTAGGGTTTTTTCGGATGTTAGGTAAAATTTGTCACATTAGGATTTTTTAGATATGTTTTATGCATAAATTAAAAAAATATTTAAATCAAGGATTATTTTTTTATATGTGTTTTTCAGAATTATTTTATGTTATTATGTTTTTGAATCATATGTTTTGAACGAATCAGCGGGTGCAGATAGGGCTAAGAATGG